>Ga0302326_10025121_pt1 | contig 12087 bp, 9 predicted proteins | sample Palsa_T0_3_FD_202264 | JGI IMG/M metagenome (GOLD analysis project Ga0302326, IMG submission 202264) | Peat permafrost microbial communities from Stordalen Mire near Abisko, Sweden - Palsa_T0_3 | ecosystem: Environmental > Terrestrial > Soil > Palsa > Peat permafrost | place: Sweden: Abisko...
GTCGTCTTTGCCCAGGGCGGCCCACCCTATTACACCAACGATCCCGGCACGCCCGGAAACAAGCAATGGGAAATCAATCTGGGCTACATGCCCTTCCTCTATAACACGCAATCGATCACCCATACGCCTGACGTCGACATCAATTTCGGCCTCGGCGACCGCGTCCAGCTCACCTTCGAAAACGCCTACCTCCGCGTCGACAACCCCCTGGGAAATCCCCAGTACGGCTTGGGCCAGGATCAGCTGGGTTTCAAATGGCGATTTTACGACAATCAAAAATCCGGCTTCGCCATGTCCGTGTTTCCTCAGGTTTCGCTGAATAATCCCGACAGCTCGGTCGATCGAGGCATCACGCCCCGCGGCGCCAGCCTCATATTGCCCGTCGAATTTTCGAAAAAGCTCGGCCCCGTCGACCTGAATTGGGAGGTTGGCTACAACTTCGTGCACCTCGGCGGCGATGGCTACCTCGCCGGTATCGTCGCCGGCCACGAATTCACCGATAAGTTTGAAATGGACGCCGAGTTTTACTCCGTCGGCGTCTTCCGCCCGGCGATCAACTCGAACACGCTAGGCATCGGCGCGCGCTACAAAATCCACCCGCCGTTCATCCTTCTGCTCATGGCTGGCCGCAGCGTCGAAGGCGCCCGTAACGGCCAACCCTACTTCGTGGGCTACTTCGGCATGCAGTTCCTGCTTCCGCCCAAACCCTTCGCCAAAGACTGAACCCCGCTGGTGCGCTACACTACCCGCCAGCTCTCACCAGGACATTTGCCATGGCCGCGGACCATCCATCTCCCCAACAACTGACAACCGGCTGCTGCATCGTTGGCGGCGGGCCCGCCGGCATGGTCCTGGGATTTCTGCTGGCTCGCGCCGGAGTCGAAGTTGTCGTGCTCGAAAAGCACGCGGACTTTCTGCGCGATTTTCGCGGCGACACGATTCATCCCTCCACGCTCGAAATCATGTACGAACTTGGAATTCTCGGCGATTTCCTGAAACGCCCGCATCAGGAATTGTCCCGAATCGGAGCGCTCATCGGCGATTTTGCGGTCACCGTCGCCGACTTCACTCACCTTCCCACGCACTGCAAATTCGTCGGGCTGATGCCCCAATGGGATTTTCTGAACTTCATCGCCGAAAAGGCCAAGGCTTATCCGCAATTCCATTTGCGGATGGAAGCTGAAGCGACGGATCTGATCGTCGAAAGCGGGCGCGTGACCGGTGTGCGCGCAAACACTCGCGACGGTGTCCTTGAAGTCCGGGCCGATTTAGTCGTCGGCGCGGATGGCCGCCATTCCCTCGTTCGCGAAAAGGCGGGGTTCGAAGTGCGTGACCTCGGCGCTCCCATTGACGTGCTTTGGATGTGCATCGCGCGCGCGCCCACCGATCCCGATGCCACTCTCGGCCGCTTCCGCGCTGGCCGAATCCTGGTAATGCTCAATCGCGATGAGTATTGGCAGTGCGCCTACGTAATTCCCAAGGGCGGTTTCGCCGCCATCCAGCAAAAGGGTTTGCCGGCCTTCCGCGACGACCTCGCCGCCGTTGCGCCCTTCCTCCGCGACCGCACCGCCGAATGGAAAGATTGGAGCGACATCAAACTGCTGTCCGTCGCCGTCGATCGCTTGCGCCGCTGGTCGCGTCCCGGCCTGCTCTGCATCGGCGACTCCGCCCACGCCATGTCCCCCATCGGTGGCGTAGGCATCAATCTCGCGATTCAGGACGCCGTCGCCACCGCCAACATTCTGTGGCAGCCGCTCCGCGATCGCCGCTCCATCGACGAACATCTCGATCAAGTCCAAACCCGCCGCGAATTTCCAGCCAGAATGACCCAGGCGGCCCAAGTGTTCGCCCACAAACGTTTCATCTACCCCGCCTTGGCCCGTCAGGCGCCCATCCGCCATCTCCCCCTGCCTCTGGCTCTCCTCCAAAAATTTCCGCTGCTCCGCCGGATTCCCGCCCGCCTGGTAGGCCTGGGCGTCCGTCCCGAGCATGTCCGCGCTCCCGATGCGCATCGCTAACCACGCTCTGCTTACCGTGCCTCGGCCTTGACAACAATCCGTATTTCTGCAATTATCGAAATATGGAAACCCTGTCGCCCAAAAGAAACGCCGCACAAGTCGCCAAATTTGCGGACATGTTCTCGGCGATGGGCACCGAGCCGCGCCTTCGCATCATGCAACTCCTGCTCTCCGCGCACCCCGAAGGCTTGGTCGTGGGAGACATCCAGTCCGAACTCGATATCCCCAATTCCACCCTTTCGCATCACCTCGACAAGCTCAAGAACGAAGACTTAATCCTGGTGCGTCGCGAAAGCACCTTCCTGCGCTACACCGCCAACACCGCAGCCCTGCAGGCCGTCCTGCAATTTCTGTACGCCGAATGTTGCACCCGAAATAAAGCGGTCAAACCCCGAGACGTCGTTCAGATCTGCAAATAGGAGCCGCCATGACGGATGCAAATATTAAAGACGCCGTAAAAGAAAAATACGGCAGCGCCGCTCTGCGCGTAACCACCGGAGGAAGCTCCTGCTGCGGCGCGGCCCCGGCCAAAGGCTCAACCTGCGATCCCATCAGCTCGAATCTCTATGACGCCGCACAGGCCGGCCAAATTCCCGCCGAGGCCATGCTCGCTTCGCTGGGTTGCGGCAATCCCACGGCGCTCGCGATACTTAACCCCGGTGAAACCGTTCTCGATCTCGGCTCCGGCGGCGGAATCGACGTGCTCCTTTCCGCAAAACGCGTTGGCCCCGCGGGTAAAGCTTACGGCCTCGATATGACGGACGAAATGCTGGCTCTCGCCAACGAAAATAAGAGAAAAGCAGGCGTCGAAAACGTGGAATTCCTGAAGGGCGAAATCGAGCGTATCCCGTTGCCCGACAATTCGGTGGATGTGGTCATCTCGAATTGCGTGATCAATCTTTCCGCCGACAAGGACGCCGTGCTTCGTGAAGCTTTTCGCGTCCTCAAGCCCGGTGGCCGCTTCGCTGTCTCCGACGTCGTCACCCGCGGCGAAATGCTTCCCAAAATTCGCCAGAGCGTTCTCCTGTGGGTCGGCTGCATCGCCGGCGCTCTCGAAGAAAGCCAGTATCGCGACAAACTAGCCAGCGCGGGATTTTCGCAAATAGAAATCGAGCCAACTCGCATCTATCGCGTCGAAGACGCGCGCGAATTCCTGTCAGGCCAAGGGTTTGACGTAGATGCTCTCGCTCCGCAAGTCGACGGCAAATTCCTCAGCGCCTTCATCCGCGCCGTAAAGCCAATCGATGCCAAACCATGCTGCAGCCCAACCTGCTGTGCCTGAAAAAAAGCCGAAACTCGTCCATGTCGCGCGCCCTGTTCTTCGCTGTCATCCCGGCAGCGCACGCAGCGCGACGAGGGAGCTCTCTTCGATGGGATGGTCGCCCAGCCTCACGCCAAGGAGCCGTAATCATGCCGCGTCACTACAACGTACTCTTCCTCTGCACCGGCAATTCCGCCCGCTCCATCATGGCCGAGGCCATCATGAACCGCAAAGGCGCTCCCAACTTTGCGGCCTATAGCGCCGGTAGCCAGCCCAGAGGCGTGGTCCATCCCGGCGCTCTGCACCAACTCGAAACTGCAAATTTGCCCGTAACCGGCTTGCGCAGCAAATCTTGGGAAGAATTTGCGCAACCCGGCGCTCCCCAACTGGATTTCGTTTTCACGGTTTGCGATAACGCCGCGAAGGAAGTCTGTCCCGTTTGGCCCGGTCAGCCCGTGACCGCGCACTGGGGAATTCCCGATCCTGCCGCGGTGGAAGGAACGCCGCAACAAATCGAGAGAGCGTTCCGCGAAGCCTTCCTGACGCTCGACCGCAGAATCGGCCTGTTCCGCTGCCTGCCGTTTTCCACTCTGAGCGAGCTCGCCATCAAGAAAGAAGTCGATCGCATCGGGCGCGAATGACCAGTTCCCTTTCCCGTCGCGCAGTCGCGGAATTTACCGGAACCGCGTTTCTGGTCTCCGCCGTCGTCGGCTCCGGCATCATGGCGGAACGCCTCGCCAACGGCAACACCGCACTCGCTCTGTTGGCCAATACGATAGCCACCGGCGCGGCGCTGGTCGCCTTGATTTTCACCTTCGGCGGGATCTCCGGCGCGCACTTCAATCCCGTCGTCACCGTCATGGATGCGTTCGAGGGCGGTTTGCCGTGGAAAGAAACGCCGCATTACCTCGCCGCGCAAATTCTTGGCGGGATGAGCGGTGCCATCCTCGCTCACCTGATGTTCGAGCTGCCCATAATTTCGGTTTCGCGTCACGCCCGCGGTGGCCCCGCGCAAGCCTTCAGCGAATTCATCGCCACTTTCGGCCTAATGTCCGTGATCTGGGGCTGCTCGCGTCTCCGATCGAGCGCCATACCATTCGCCGTCGGCGCCTACATCACCGCGGCCTACTGGTTCACCGCCTCCACCTCCTTCGCGAATCCAGCCGTCACCCTCGCCAGATGCCTCAGCGACACCTTCGCAGGCATCCGCCCTTCCGACGCTCCTCCTTTCATCGCCGCTCAATTCGCCGGCGCTGTCGCCGCCACGCTACTCTTCCGCTGGCTCGTCCCCAGTCTGCAAGTCCACGCCAAGGACCTTTTCCGCCGCGACCACGAACGCCCCTAGCCACCGCCTCTACGCATTGCACCCACCCGCCGGTGTGTACCTTTGCGTTATCACAACTGATGCGTTATCATGAATCGCCATTTTTTGTGAGTGCGGCGACGGATCGGCGAGGAGGGAGGGCGCGTGCAGGGCGCGACAGATCAGGCAACGTCATCGAAAGCGTCACAGCCATATCTCGCACGTCCCACGACGCTTTTCCGAATTTCTGACCGCAACAAGACCGCATTCAAAATTCCGCGTAACTCCAACGAAACACAGCACATCACAATTTCTAATCGCAACATAACTTCCCGTGTTGCGGTTAGAAAATCTGGCGTTGCGATTGGTTCCTGCGAGTGCGTTGCGCTCCCCGGCGCCCCGCCTCCATCCTGCGTCTTGACCAATCCCCTCGCTTTCAATACCGTATGTGCGGCGCGCCCCTCGAAAATTTACCTGCGTCCGGCTATACGGAGGCTTCATGCTTGAATTTGATCCGCACGTCTTGGACGAAAAACCGATTCCTCCGCCGGAAGAATTCAGCAAGAAAGCCCACGTCGGTTCGATGGACGAATACCAGAAACTCTATGACGCCGCGCAGGCCGATCCCGAAGCGTTCTGGGCCGAGCAGGCCAGGCTCCTCGACTGGGCGGAAGCTCCTCGCAAGACTCTCGAGTGGAATCCGCCGCATGCCAAATGGTTTGTGGGCGGCAAGCTCAACGTCTCCTACAACTGCCTCGACCGCCATCTCGAAAAGAACGCCAATAAGCCCGCCCTGATGTGGGAAGCCGAAGACGGCTCGGCCCTGCAGCTTACCTACGCGGAACTTCACGAGCGTGTCTGCAAATTTTCGAACGTGCTCCAGGGAATCGGCGTGCGGGCCGGCGATTGCATCGCCATCTACATGCCCATGATCCCCGAAATCGCCATCGCCATGCTGGCCAGCGCGCGCATCGGCGCGGTTCATTCCGTCGTTTTTGGCGGTTTCAGCGCCACCGCCCTCGCCGACCGCATCGCCGACTGCAAAGCAAAAGTTTTGATTACCGCCGACGGCAGTTTCCGCCGCGGAAAAATGCTGCCCTTGAAAGATACCGCCGACGCCGCGCTGAAAAATTGTCCGACCATCGAAAAATCCATCGTCGTGCAGCGCACCAAGCAGGAAGTCGCCTGGCAGGAAGGCCGCGATCTGTGGTGGCACGACCTCGAAAAGGACGCGCTAAAAGAATCCATCGCGCGGCCCTTTGATTCCGAGCATCCGCTCTACATCCTCTACACCAGCGGCACCACCGGAAAGCCGAAAGGTGTCCTGCACACGTCCGCGGGATATTTGCTGCAATGCACCTGGAGCACGCGCCTGGTCTTTGACCTGAAAGACGACGATATCTACTGGTGTACCGCGGATATCGGCTGGGTCACCGGCCACAGCTACGTCATCTATGGCCCGCTGTCGAATGGCGCCAGCATCGTAATGTACGAAGGCGCGCCGGATTTTCCGCGCAAGGATCGCTTCTGGGAAATTATCGGCCGCTACAAGGTTTCGATTTTCTACAGCTCGGCCACCGCCGTGCGCGCCTTCATGGCCTGGGGCGCGGACTGGATTGCGCCGCACGACATCAGCAGCCTGCGCCTGCTCGGCACGGTCGGCGAACCGATCAATCCCGCCGCCTGGAAATGGTATTTTGAAGCGATCGGAAAAAATCGCTGCCCCATTGTGGACACTTGGTGGCAGACCGAAACCGGCTCGATCATGATTTCCGTGCTGCCCGGCGCGACGCCTGCGAAACCAGGTTCGGCGACTTTGCCGCTTCCCGGCATCGCCGCTCGCGTCGTAAATATGCAGGGCGAATCGGTCGCTCCCGGCGAGACCGGCTATCTTGTCATCGAAAAGCCGTGGCCATCCATGCTGCGCACGATTTATGGCGACGACGCACGCTACGCCCGCGAATACTGGGAGCGCATCCCCGGCGTGTATTTTGCGGGCGACGCCGCGCAATGTGATAAGGACGGCTACATCTGGGTGCTCGGGCGCGTCGACGACGTGATCAAAGTCGCCGGCCACCGCCTCAGCTCCATGGAAATCGAAAGCGTCCTGGTGAGCCACCCGGCCGTCGCCGAAGCCGCTGTCGTGGCGCGCCCCGACGAAATCAAAGGCGAAGCGATTGTCTGCTTCGTCGCTTTGCGCACCGGCCACGAGCCATCGAAAGATCTGCGCGACAAACTCACCGAGCACGTCGCGAATACCATCGGCACCATCGCGCGCCCGTCGGACGTTCGCTTTACTCCGCTGCTTCCCAAGACGCGCAGTGGAAAAATCATGCGCCGTCTGCTTCGCGAACTGGCCTCCAAAGGGGCCGTCTCCGGCGACACCACCACGCTCGAAGATATCGCCGTGATCGAGCGGCTGGTGAAAGCGCAAGCCGACGATGAAGAATAATTCGCTCCGCGAAATTCTCGACCCACGGGAGCTTTCAAATTGACAAAGTATTTTCGGCCCGTTGTAGCGGTGCTCTCGCTTTTATGTTCCGTGACTTTTCCCGTCACGCCACTGAGCGCTCAGCAGAAAAAAATAAAAATGATCGCCGATCAGGATAGCGGCGGCCCGCAGGGCACGAATCTCCTTTCCCTGCTGATGCTGCTGCGCGCTCCGGAAATCGACCTGCTGGGTATCACCACCGTCAGCGGCGACCAGTGGGTTGCGCCCGCTACCGTTTTCGCGCTGTGGGCCACCGAACAAGCGGGCCGCACCGATGTCCCGGTGATCAAAGGCGCGGAAAACCCGCTCGTCAATACGCAGCGCGAAGTTGAATTGCGTGAAGCGCTCTACGGCTCGTACATCGGCTGGCACGGTTCGTTCAATCCCGACGCGCCGAAACCGAGCGAGACCTGGGCGCCTCCCGGCGGCTATCCCCAAGTGAAGGTGAAACCGGGCCGCGCCGCGGATTTCATTATCGACACCATTCACGCGAATCCCGGCGAAGTGATCCTCTACTGCGCGGGTCCGCTGACGAATATCGCGCTCGCGGTGCGCATGGACCCCACGATCGTTGCCGAAACAAAAGCGATTTACATCATGGGCGGCAGCTCGCAAGGCGGCCCGGAATTGAATTGGTGGTGGGATCCCGAAGCGGCTTCGATCGTGTTGCATGAACCGTGGAAGGAAATCGTGGTGAGCCCGTTCGAGGCGGGCGCGCAGGTGTGGTCGGGCGCGGCGCTGATGGAGAGAATCGTAAAGGCCGGCGGCCCGCTGGCGAATTATGTGAAAACAGTCTACCTGGACACTCCGCCGCCCGCCGGCACTTCGATGTGGTCGATGATGTGGGATGAACTCTTAGTCGCTTCGATCATCGATCCCTCGGTGATCAAAAAATCGGAAGCGATGTACCTCGACGTGGACATCATGCACGGCCCGAAGTACGGCTACACGATGGTTTGGAAAAAACCGGACGACATTCCCCAGTTCTTTTTGCCCTACAGCGGTCCCGACGCGCCCGACCGCAGCAAATGGCTCAGCCACCTCACGCCGCCGCCGCAACTCCATCCGGCCAGCGTGCAGACCGAAGTCGACGTCGAAAAATTCGATGAGCTGTTCGTAAAAATCATGACCCACTAAATTCGGCTATTTGCCTCCCAGTGCGGCGAGCAACGCCGCGCCATTTGGCGTGCCGAGGCCGGTGCAGGCGTCCCACCCTGGACCTGCCGAATAATTGCCATTATTCCCGGCGGTGACGTCGTGAAACGTGGCTTCGGCTTTGGCTGAATAGAGCAGCGCGTTGACGTAGCCGACATTTGCGCCTAGCGATTGATTGATCAGCGCGAAGAGGCCAGCCCACAATGGAGCGACCGCGCTGGTACCACCGATCACCGTTTGCTGGCCATCGACGATGACGTTGTAGCCAGTTTCGGGGTCGGCATTACCGGCGACGTCCGGCACACCGCGTCCCACGAAATTATTGGGAGCTTTCGGCACTTTCGCAGTTTGCTGGTAGGTGGGAAGCGCGAAAACTTCGCTGACGCCGCCGCCGGTGGCGCCTTCATTCGCGGAGAGATCGTTCCAGGCCGACTCGCTGCTGATGGCGCTGCCGGAAATTTTCAATTTCGTGCCACCGCAACCGACCACGTAGGGACTCGCGGCGGGGAAATCCACGGTGGGAGTTCCGCTTGTGCTTCCGTCTGAACTTCCGTCGTCACCCGAGGCAGCGAGAACCGTGACACCCATGGTCGAAGCGTCCTGACATGCGGAATTCAGCGCGTTGCGAGCCTGCGCCGTCCACGCGGTTTCAGGGCCGCCCCAACTGATCGAAACGAGGGAAGGCTTCAGCTTCGCGTCATGCACGGCCGTGGTGACGGCGTCGATGAATCCCTGATCGGTGTTGGGCGCGAAGTAGGCGGCGATTTGCGCGGCGGGCGCAATGGCTCCCGCCACTTCGAGGTCGAGTTCGACTTCGCCATCGGCGCCGCTGGGATCTCCGGTTGGGGAATTCGCGCCGCCGTCGACGGAGACAGCAGTGACGTTCGGAGTTTTGATCCCAAGATTGGTAAAAAACGAATTCAAGTCGGCGGCGTTGTAGCCGCCGCCCAGTTCGATGACTCCGATACATTGGCCGGCACCGGTCGCGGCGGAGCCCGATGGAAACCCGTACGCTTTGGCGACTTGCAGAGGCGAGTAAGAAACGGCTGCGGCTTGCGCGCGCGCGTCGGGCTGATTTTTTGACGGGTCTTTTGTTGGCGGGTTGGGGCGCAAGCGAAAATGCGCTTTGGCTTGGGGGCGGTTGTCGAGTCCGAAAACCCCTTCGATGATGGATTCCAGATCGGCGGGGATGGTGAGGGAGCCGGTGCGGCAGCGGTAGGAGCCCGAGCTGTGTTGGTAGCGGCGCATGTTTGCACCGAAAGCGTCGTTGAAGGCCTGAACGCTGCCGCTGAGTTTCACGGTGCGGCTGGCGCCGTCCTCGCTGACAACTTTCAGACCGTACTGCTTCGCGAAGGCGCGAATTTTTTCCAGGTCCGCCTCCGTCGCGCCGTGTAAGCGCGCGAATTCCTGGCGGGTAAGATATTTTCGGTCGCGCGGAAGCGCGGCGCCCATCTGTTCGGCGGAAGGAAATTCGCCGGGCTTGGAGCCTCGGCGCAAGAGCACACTGACTTCGATCTGCTGGTTCGGATCCGCCGGTCCCGCGTCTTGCCCGCCGGGCAACGCGGCGCGATCGCTGCCCTTTAACGCAACCCGATCGTGCTGGTTGGCCATGACACACCTCCTGAAAGACGGCTGAATGAAAGGGTGGGAGAAAAAGTATATCGCGAATCGCGAGTGGAGGCGGAAATTGGAAATTCGGGCGCGGAGCAGGAGTGCGGAAGCGCCGGAAGGCTAATCGCCACACGAGAATTATTGTTGCGGCTAGAAATTGGGATGCGTTTTGTTTTGTTGCGTTTACGCAAATTTTTGAATTCGGTTGTGTTGCGGTTAGAAATGGCGGGAAAGGCCGCGAAACCACTCGGGGGCTTCTGGTTCATGGCGATGCTTCGATGCCGGCACAGGCCGGTTCTCAAGGCAAAAATGCGATTAGGGATGCGCGGAACGGGCGCGGTAAGGCGATACACGTAGTTGGGGAGCGCTGAAATTTTGTTTCGGTTAGAAGGGTACGCCGTCGTTTGTTTTGTTGAGTTTACGTCGGTTTCTAATCGTGAGGCATTCCCGATTAGAAATGCGCGGATCGGGAGCGGGAGGGCGGCATTTCGCGGCGAAATGCCGGGATCGGGAATCTCCGTTGGGCCGGGTGGTGGCCGGTAGATTGACGCCTCGCGCCGCTCCGATTGCATGGCTGCTCCTCGCCAGCCCCCCCGCACGGTCGAGACAAGTTGGCGATGCATGATATCATGCCGGTACTAGTAACGCAAAGGTACACACGGGACCCTACCGGAATGCGGGAAGGCAAGTCGCCCGCCTGAAGGCGGCCGCTACAAAAGCAGGGCCTTTTCGGATCGAGTCTTCGGCACGCGCCCGGGGCGGCGTGGTACACTTCGGCAACGTGACGTTCGAGCGAAAAATCGTGGTGGGGTTGGAGGAGATTCGGGCGATCTCGTTTGAATGCCACAAATGCAAGTCGCGGCTGACCGTTTCGCCTGAGGATCTGCGCGATATTCCCGCCGCGTGCCCGCACTGCAATTTTTCCTGGAGGCAGCCGATCGATCCCGATGCGGTGCCCACGTCGCCGCCCAAGAATTTTGCGGTGGGGATCAGGGAGATACGAATACGTTTTGGAGCCGACGTCATCGGTTTCAAAATCCTGCTGGAATTCGATGAGCCGCGAAATCGTAGTTAGCCCGTGGGACTGGCCTACCGAAGAAGTCATTCCGCCGAAGAGCAGTTCGCCCAGCTGAAGGTAGCCGTTACAAAAGTCAATCCGCGTCGGCGCCACAGCGTGTGGGAAACACGCGCAATCGAAGAGAGGTCCTCTCGATGACGGCCAAGGGCGGGTGGCGCAAGAGGTGAGAGGCGGAGCCGGTCGTTGGAGACATTTTTGCGCCGCCCAGATGCGGTAGGGCGAAGGCGTTTGAAGCAGGTGCCTCGTCGCGCTGCGCGCTCGCTCGGGATGACAGCGTAATAGCCGAGGGCGTAGACACGGAAGGAGACGCGAAGAGCACGGCTACAAAGGCGAAGGGCAAAGCTAAAAGCGATTCGCCCACCTGAAGGCGGCCGCTCCAAATTCAACGGCCTGGCTTCGGAATTCGCGCGCTTGCGGGTGTGTTTCAGGTGCGAGCCGCCCGGAAATTGGATCAGGTTTTATCCGGGCGCATCATGTTGGCGGCCATTCTGGTGACGAGGCTTCGGGGGGCGAGACGCTGGGATTCTTTCATCAGGTTGTTCATGAAGCCGGAGATTACGTAGGATTTTCCGGCGGCGATGGCCTCGAGGCCCACGCGGGCGACCTTTTCGGCGGATTCGGCGGATTTGAAAACGCGGTCGGGCTGGTCGGCGACTTTTTGAAATTCGGTGGTGGTGGAGCCGGGGCAGAGGGCGCAGACACTTACCCCGGAAGGGCGCAACTCCTCGGCGATGCCTTCGGCGAAGAGCAGGTCGAAGGCTTTGGTGGCGGCGTAGACGGAATTGAATGGGACGGGTTGAAACGAGGCGAGCGAAGCGACGATCAGGATATCGCCGTGACGACGGGCGACCATGGAGGGCGCGTAGAGGCGCGTAAGATGGACGACGGCCGAGCAGTTCACCTGGATCATTTCGAGCATTTTCTCGACGGGAATTTCGTGGGCGTAGCCGAAGGCGCCGAAGCCGGCGTTGTTGACCAGAAATTCCACTTCGATTTTCTTGTCGGTGGTGAAAGCGTAGATTTGCGCTGGGGCGCCGGGCTGGGTCAAGTCGGCGGCGACGATTTCGACTTGCACGTGGTGCGCGGATTGCAGGTCCGCGGCGATTTGCTGGAGGCGCGCGGTGCGGCGGGCGGTGAGGATGAGGTTCGCGCCGTTGGCGGCGAGCAGGT
>Ga0302326_10025122_pt1 | contig 12087 bp, 22 predicted proteins | sample Palsa_T0_3_FD_202264 | JGI IMG/M metagenome (GOLD analysis project Ga0302326, IMG submission 202264) | Peat permafrost microbial communities from Stordalen Mire near Abisko, Sweden - Palsa_T0_3 | ecosystem: Environmental > Terrestrial > Soil > Palsa > Peat permafrost | place: Sweden: Abisko...
CATCGAGCGGAAGACGGGCGAGCCCGTCGGAGCGCCAACGGCCGGCGCGGCCGTAGCAGCGCCGGTCGCCGACGCCTGGCCGGTAGGCGATTGACAATGACGGGGGATTCCATGAGCGAGGAAATGCAAAAGATCGCCGCCGAGGCATGCCACTGCGTGCGATGCGCAGACTGTGGCGGGACCGGCAATAGCGGATGCAACGATCTGGACGAACTGGAAACTTGCGACAATTGCCGCGGCACGGGAATTATTGAGACGTGCGCCAGGTGCCAGTTACTTGAGGAGACGGATAGTGAATCCAGCGATGAACTTGCCGGGAGGCACCGAAGATGAGGCGCCTTCGCACGGTTTTACTTATAACTCTTGCGGCGGTCGCCGTAGTGTTCTTGGTGCTCCAGCTCGTCGGCATCCGGCTTAACGCTTCGGTGTCGTCGCCGGTCGGCCTTTACATCCAGGACCCCAACGGTCCATATATCGGCTTCTGTCCCACCGATCACTACTTGTCTGCCAGCCGGCATTACCGCCGCGCGGCGTTCGCCGGCGCGTCGAACGGTTGTCCGGATGGCGCGGAGCAATTACTCAAGCCCGTCGCCGCCAGGGAGGGCGATACGGTGGTCCTGGACAGCGCAGGCGTTATTGTGAATGGCAGACGCATCCCGCGGTCTGCCGCGCTCGACGACGACAGCGAGGGGCGGCCGATGACGCGCTGGCCGGTTGGCACGTATGCCGTAGCACCCGATCAGATCTGGGTGATCAGCTCGTACAACGCCAAAAGTTATGACAGTCGGTACTTCGGCCCGGTGCCCGTCGCATCGGTGCGGGCGCGTTACCGCCCGTTGTTGGTCGTATCGGAGTAGCCATGATTGCCGCCGGCACCCCCAATTGGAAGCCGTTGCAAACGTTTATCGCGGGCCGCGGTGGGCTGGGCGAATGGATGTGGATGTACCATCAGGGCGACTTCGAATACTATAAGCACCGCGACACCCGACGCTACCTCATTCTTGATCATACAGGAATGCCTCATGGGCATATCGGAGATTCCCTGATGCCGATCGATGCGCGCTTGGCGTTCGACGCCGTTACGGGAGCGCGACCGTGAGCAATCGCTGGCTGATCTTCGCCGTTGCCGCCGCGCTCGCTCTCGGCGTGGGCGTTTCCCACGCCGCCGTGCTAGCGATCTGCTTGGCGCTGGCCGTGCTGCCCGCGCTGGCGTTCCGGCAGGCGTCTCGTGCGCACGCTTACGCCGTCGTATCAGCGTATTATCTGGGCGCGCTGTGGCCCCTCGCCGTGGGCGCGCGCAACTTCTTCGGCTCGCAGGCATCGCTCGTGTCCGCCGTCCTGCTCTGGGTCGTTTGCGCGCTGTTGCTCGCAACGCCATACTCCCTGTTGTGGAGCGGCAGCCGCGAGCAGTGGGTCTGGCGCGTGCCCGCGGCGCTGTTGCTCGGCGCGCTCCCGCCGCTGGGCCTGATCGGCTTCGCCTGGCCGGGCACGGCCCTCGGCCTTTTGTTTCCAGGTGCGGGATTCTTCGGCTTACTCGGGTGGTTGCTGATTTCCGGAATCAATGCGCGACACCCGGTCACCATCGGGTTCGTGTTGTTCTGGGCCGTGGCGGCGAACCTTCTCTATCTCAAGCCAGCCGCACCTGCCGGCTGGGTCGCCGTCGATACGCACTTCGGCGCAATCGCGCACGGTACGGTCGCGCCGCTAGTTGAATACAACACGGTCGAAGCGATCGCCGGCGAAGCTTCCCGTACGCCGGGCGCCGTCGTGATATTCCCGGAAAGCGTCGTCCCGCGCTGGACGCGAGCGACGGATGCGCTCTGGCAATCGGCGATCGAGGACTGGCGGCGCCAGGGGAAAACGGTAGTGGTCGGTGCATTGATCCCGCTCGCTATGTCCCCGAGCGCTGGCGAAGAGTTGCGCGAGGCGGTCATGCTCCTTCGGAAAGACGTTCCCTCCGATCCTACGATACCTGAGTTTCGCCGGGCGGCGGCCTCATTGCCCGTCGTGATGCCTTACGGCCTCCGCAACGTCGCGATGATTCGCGGCGCGCAGACCGGCAGCTTCGAGCAGCGCGTCCCCGTCCCGTTCGCGCTCTGGCATCCGTTCTCGGCTGGCGGCGCACGCCTGAACGCTTTCGGTCTGGGTGTTGTACCGATCGCTGGCGAACGGGCGGCCATCCTGATCTGCTATGAGCAGGTGATTCCGTGGACCGTTTTGACGGCTGCATTCGAAAGCCCAACCGTTTTCGTTGGGATCTCCAATGATCATTGGGCTATGGATACGCCAATGGCAAAGTGGCAGGAGTTGTGTTTAAGGGCTTGGAGCAGGTTGTTTGGAAGGCCATATGTACTTGCGGTTAATACGTGACACAATATGATTTTGGGGCTTCGATGCTTTTAGATCGCACATGCGATAGGTAGCTTTCCAGTGTGGGTTTGTCGTGCGTGATTTTGCGTAGAGATTGGTGGCAGCGCGGGTGATGGCTGGACGCGCGGGGAAATCGACAATGGGGCGTGAAGTGAGAATGGTGCCGCCGAATTGGGAGCACCCAAAAGATTCGGAATCGTGGCGCGCCGAGCGCGGCGACTTACAGCCCATGTTCGACGAACAGTATGAAGCTGTTCGGGACCGGTGGATTGCCGGATTAATCGCGCACAACCGCGATGAAAATGATGGGTACGATTTCTGGGAATGGGAAGGTGGACCGCCAGAACGCGTCATGTATCGCCCCTGGAAGGACGAAGAGGCCACGTGGTTTCAGCTTTGGGAAACCGTTAGCGAAGGGACCCCGGTTTCGCCGCCGTTCGCAACGCGGGATGAATTGGCGCGATATCTCGCGGAGCACGGGGACTTCTGGGATGAAAAACGCGGCGCTGGCGGCTGGGGAGCGGAAAGGGCTAAAGCCTTTGTGTTATTGGGATGGGCTCCGTAGTTCATGATCGACGGTGGCAGAGTTTTGGGCAGCAAGGATATTCCGCTCGCCCTAGAGCACCCGGGGACGCCAGCAAAAAGCGGCCTGGCACCGGAGGCAACTCAGTCATAACGAGTTACGGGAGAGACTGAAAGATCGAAGCCCACAAAAGGCTTGAAGCGTTGATAGTTAACACTTAGGAGGAGAACGTAAATGAAGTGGCTATTGTTGTTTTCCGCGTCGCGTCAGAAATGGAATTCCAACGACGCCTTAGTATTTCTGGCCGTGCTCGCATTCGCTTTGTATTGCGTGGCCCATCTGGTATAAAACGCAGATGCCCGACCAATTAGATCTCAGCCCATTGCGCGCCAAGCTGGGCACCAAGCCCCGCATGAAGTACGCGCAAGTGCGGCAAGCATGGCCGGAAATCCAGCAACTGCGCGCCGAGGGCCACGCCGTCAAAGACATCTGGCGGCTCGTGTGCGAATGCGGTATCTCGATCGGCTATACCCGCTTTGCCGGGTATGTGCGCCAGCTCGCGCTGGAACGGATCGCCGCCGGAACTCCGCGCCCGCTATCGGCACCGTCCACAACCGGCGCGGCTGACCCGCTGAACGCGATTCGCGAAGCGCGCCGGAAGCCGTTCTTTAATCCAGTGCCCGAGGAGGGGCTAACCAGATGACAGCCACCGCTGAAAAGAAGATCAGCACCGATAAGGATGTAGCGGTAACCACTCCGGCCATCCATATCATTCTCCAATCGAAGGGCGGTGTTGGCAAAAGCTATATTGCCTCGTTCCTCGCCCAATATCTGGCAAAGAAGCGGCCAGTGCGCGCCTACGATACCGATCCCGGCAACAACACGCTGGCGCGCATCAAAGCAATCGACGCCACGTCGGTCGAACATCTCGTCGACCCGAGCGGCATAATCAATCAGGCAGCCTTTGATCCGCTTATCCAAGAACTGGCGACCGACACGGATAGCGTTGCCGTAGTCGATACCGGCGCGGCTACTTTCCTGCCGCTGTGGAGCTACGTACTGGAGAATCACATTCTGGAGTTGCTCGAACGACATGGGCGCCCAGTTCTTGTCCACTGCCCTGTTGTGGGCGGCCAGGCTATGGTTGACACGCTCAACGGCCTGCTGAGCATCTCGCGCACCCTAAACACGCGCTCTCTCGTGGTATGGCTCAACGAGTATTTCGGCGAAGTAGCCGAAGGCGGGCGGGGCTTCGAGGATTTTGCCATCATCCAGGAAATCTTGCCGAAGGTGCTCGGCTGGGTCCGCCTCCCGGAGCGCACGAAGGCCACATTTGGCGCGGACGTCCAAAAAATGCAGTTGCAAAATCTGACGTTCGCGGAGGCGATCGAGTCCTTTCCGTTGGTCAGCAAGCAGCGTTTGCAGATCATACGCCGCGAGGCGTTTGACCAGCTCGATAAATTAGGGCTATGAAATGTGTCAAATGAACACCGCGGAGATCTCCCGGCTTAGGGGCCTTATCGATAAAGCCGCAGAAATTATCAACGGGCTGGAAACACGGCAACGAGGGCGTCCGTCTCCTTGCGATCCAATCGCTACTGACCGGGAGCGGCGCATGAGCATGTCACTTATGGAATTAGGCCGGCGAATTCACGCCAATGACATAACGCTCGAAGACGCCCTGCGTGAAATGAAGGACGGCTGCTGCTCCGTGATCCTGGGCTGGAGCGAAGACGACGGCGATCTGTGGGAGTGCTCATGGATCGTTGGCGGAGTCAGGTACACCGGGCACCACCCACAACCAAGGTCCGCCGTTTTAGCCGCTGTCGTCCTATTGCCGACAGCCCCACCGCTATGACCCAAGGCAAACTGCCCCTCATCGCCTCGAAACCGGACACTGCGAAACTCGCCGCCGTCATAAGCGAGCGGCACGGCGTCGTCATCCCACCGGACGATCCGGCTTGGGCAATAGTGACAATGAACGAATTGGTGTTGGGCGCCGTCGCCCACGAGTTTTTAGGCGCGATTCATAAAGTGATGGCTGCCCGTACCGCCGAGTTGTGCGGCACCCTGCGCGCCGCCGAAAAGCAAGCTGGGCATACGATCGACGCGCACGCGCGAGCGGCGGCCGGGCATCTGCGGAATACGCTACGCGAGGAAATCGCCGCACGCGGCAAGGCGCGTGCAATCAATACGCCAGTCAGGCGCGCGCCGGCGTATCGGCGCTATCTCGCGTTCGCCGTGGGCGCGCTGGCGGTATTCGCGTACGGGTTTTGGATGGGGAGATCTTGAGAAACGCGAAGAACACCCGCTGACGCCCGCAAAAAGCAGCGCGACACCGGAGGCGGCTCAGTCATAACAAGTACGAGGGAGACGGAAAGATCGAAGCTCACAAAAACATAGGGAGTAACTTTTATGAGCGCAGTTGCAACACCAACACCGTTCAGTAAGAACGATCTTACTTACACAGCCGTAAAGACAGCCTTAGACGCCATCGGAGCCCAGTCCTATGAGTTGGGCACCTTACATCGCCAGCAACCCCACGACTACATGGACATGCGGCAAAACTTAACCCGCGACGACATTCTGGCAGCCATCCCTAGATTAAAAGCAGAACAAAGAACACCGGATACCCATATCTATGTACGCCCGTTCGGCAATACCAACCTGACGCTGGTCGACGATCTCAAAGCCGCCGCGGTTGGCCGGATGCGCCAGGAAGGCTTTTACCCCGCACTCGTAGTCCAGACATCCAACGGTAACTATCAGGCGTGGATCAAGCACGCGAAGCCGCTGGACCCGGAAATCGAGCGCCGTATTTCCCGCGATCTGGCGAAGCGCTATGACGGCGATCTGAAAGCGACGGGCGTGCGCCGGTTCGGCCGGCTGCCGGGCTTCCGCAATATGAAGGAGAAATACAAGCAGATCGTCCCAGTGGCGGAATATGACGATTGGCGAGAGCGCAATTTCCACCGTGACCTGGAGGGTCAATGGGCCGATCGAGATTGGAACCGCTATACCGACGAACGACTGCGCGAGATGCACGCCGCGCTCCAGCCGCGCACGTATTATCCCTTCGTTACCATCAGTCAGAGCGACGGCCGCATCGCTGAGCGAAGCCCTGAGCTGATCAACGCCGCCGCAGCCGCGCTAACGGCCGATCGCATCGAGCAAGCCCGCGCCAGGGAATATTACGCGCACGTACCGCAGCGAGGAAGCACCAAAACGATCGCCGAATTTCACAACGATCCGCGCTACGACGGCGATCGCAGCCGCGCGGATATGGCGTATGCCATACATGCCGCGGGGCGCGGGATGGGCGACTCCGAGATCGGAGCGCAAATAGCAACGCGGGATCTGAGCCACCATGGCCGGAGCCTCCAGCGGCAGCAACAATACATCGGGCGCACGATCCAAAAGGCCCGGCAGCAACTCTCGTTGCGGGCGGCTCAGGAGATGAGTCTGTGAACCGGGAAGTCGTTACCGAGCGCGTGATTACTTCCGCGACCGATCGCGCGGCGCGCGACCGGGAGGAGCTGTTGGCAAAAGGCCGGGCTATCCTCGAAGAACTGGATCGGAGGATCGCGGAGAACCCGCATGAATACCTTCCAGGGCCGAAACCATTCAGCAAGAAGCCGAGGCCAAGCCGATGACGCCCGCGCCCGTTCACGCCACGCTCGATAGAAGACTCGTTGCACCGCGTTTTACCGTCCTGGATGCGGTGCGCGCCGGAGAAGAGTGGAATTTCAACTGCGGCCCCGCCGCGCTAGCGGTGGTGGCGCGACTGACGCCCGATGAGATCCGCCCACATATGGGAGACTTTGAGGACAAAGGCTATACCAATCCCACGTTGATGTTCGAGTGCTTGAACCGCGTGGGGCTGTCATGGAAGCCACGCAAGGCTACAGGGCCTACTGATTGGCACTCAGATGGCCTACACGTCTGGCCGAAGTTCGGATTAGTCCGCGTACAGTGGGAAGGCCCGTGGACAGCCCCCGGCGTTCCCATTTGTGTCCGTTACCGGCACTCGCATTGGATCGCGGTGGATTCGACAATTGAGGGCGAGGAGCCCAATATCTTCGACGTGAATTGCATATGCGTCGGTGGCTGGGTGCCGCTCTCCCAATGGTCCGCCAGCGTAGTGCCCTGGCTGCTGCAACAATGCGAACCGAAGGCCAGCGGCGCATGGCATCTGGCGCATGTAATTGAGGTGAATGCACCCGCAGACGCCCGCAAACAGCGGCATGGCAGCGTGATGCCGCTCAGCCACCCCGAGCGCGATGGCCGAAGAACGCCCGAAGCTCCCAAACAAAAATGAGCGAAAAGCGTACCTCATTATTTACCGTTCGACTAACAGAAACAGAACGTAAACGCCTAACTACAGCCTCTCAAAGTGCAGGCTATGCAACCCTAGCAGACTACGTTAGAGAATCTTTAATGCGGGATGCCACACAGACACAGCTCGGCACGGAATTACGCCAGGTAGAGCAACGAATAGCGAGCACGTTGGCCACGTATTCAGGTGAGATCCATCGCAACAGAAAGCTGGAGATGGTCAACTTCGCCATGCTCGATCAACTGGCTAAGGTGTTTTTCACCTATATGCCCCCGCTTGGTGCGGATGCGCTGCCGGCCGCCGTTGCGGCAGGTAAAGATCGATATACGCGATACCTGCGCTCTGTCGGCATGGGCCTGGCTAATGGGTCCAAAGAATCTGCGCAGAAGCTTTCGGAAACGCTATGAGAGTATTTGCCTTTGGGGAGCTGCGATGCGCTTCAATCGCTTGATACGCGACGTGGCTCTTCAGCGGTTCTCGGTCGGGGGAGTTCCGCTGGCAGACATGGGTTACACTGAACACAACGCCCGCAAGAATGGGCATGACACCGACTCGGTGAAGAGCCATGCCGCGCGATGCAAGAGCCGCAATGCAACGAAGCCCCAAAATCCAAAGTCAAAAGAATCTGCGCAGAAACTTTACAAAACGCTGTAACGGCTGTCGAGCACGCCTCTCCCAGCCCCGCACCTCGATCAACCCCAGGAATTCCCGATAGCATGGGGAGCAGTGGATGACGTGTTGGTAGTGGGAGTCCGTATCGAGCGCCACGCCCCTCTCGTCGACCAATTGATTCAGGATGTCTCTGGAAGGGCAGCCGCGTCGCTCTGGGTTCGGATAATCGGTGAGGATGTGTGCTTGCAGGGCTTTCTGGATGCGATCGTATTGCTCGCCGCTATCGCGGGCCATCGATTGAATTATGACATTTGACAGCGGCGTCTACCAGTACCGTTCTCGCCGTAAGTAGTACTGGTGCTATGGTTTATTCCAGTTCCATCTCCGCGCCGGGCCGGAGCGTTTTGATGCGCCGCTGAAACAGCCGGCGCAACGTCGGGCCAGATTCGCCGGCAAGCAGCCTCGCGGCGTCGCGTTGACTGTACCCCTGAAGCATTAACGTCATCATGCCGACCAGGCGCGGATCCTTCAGCTCGCGCCGCACGAAGCGTTCAGCGTCCTTTGCTTCGAGATCCGGGAGCGGGTTGTCGACAAGTAGATCGTTCACATTGGACGGCAGTCTGATGTCTAAACCAATTCGCCGCCGATGGCCACCCGCAGCCAAATCCATAGCGTTATAACGTACCACAGCCTTCAATTGGCTGTTCGCGCCGGGGCCTGGGCATGGATAATGTTGCGACAATAGATGCACGGCCGGTTCCGTAATTTCGGACACGCACCAGATGTCGTGAGCAAGTTGCTTAGCCATCCCGCGTAAAATGTCCGCGCAAGGCACAACAACTTCCGTTATCCAGTCTCTCCGCACCGCGTTCCCCTTGGAGTCGTGATCGGCAATAAAGATTGGGACTATTCCCGATTCGCCAGCGTAATCTAGCGGCACAACGAACCCGGCGGCCATGGTTCAATGCCCTCCAGCCTCGGGCGCGGCGGGCAGCAACGTCTTCCGCTGGAGCTTCATCTCGAAGACGCGCTGGTCGTCGTCGGTGATATAAAACTTACCGCCCGGCTCGATCGCGTATTTGATCGGACCGTTGATCGTCACGTTCGGCTTGCGCCATGGCGTCTCGCGCGCGACATCGTACGCGTAGCCATCGCCCACGATGCGCAGGCGCTCCCACGGCATGGGCATGACGAGAAACCCGTCGCCGGGGGTCTTATGGTGCTCCTGTTCCTGCACCGTCCCGATTTTCCAGGTGTGATCCGCCGGCGGTTTCGCGAACACTAGGAACCCGATTGTGAACGGCGTCAATAGTAATCCCATCATAATTTGCTTCACGATTCTGTCTCCTTTCGTTGCTTGCTCCATCGCGCCTTCGCGCCCGCGCGGGCGATCTTTTTGCGTTGCGCGGGCGTCAAGGCTTTCGCGCGAGCGGGGCCGCCGCGGCGCCCCATCATGGCGAACACCTTGGAAATCTGCTCTTTACTCGGATCTTCGGGGGGCTTTCCTGGTTTCGATTTCTTTGCCATCGGAAATGATTTTACATCCGCGACAGTCGAGTATGCCTGCATTGGCCGAAGCGTACCACCATTTCGGCTTAACCGTCAAGTAATTCGCTAATGTTTTTTGATCCGGCTAAATGCACGCCCGCAAAAAGCGGCGTGGCACCGAAACGCTGAAGAGCGATCCTGTTTTCGCTAGAACACAAATGCCCGAAGCCCCAAAAGACTGATACAGCTCATTCCAGCATAGAAGACAGCAAAGAACTCAAATGACAGTAGGGTCTCCCGCAATCACAATTAGGCGGATGCAAATCTGTATGAGACCACCCTAATTGTAAGGCGGTGGGATGCTCTTTAACCCAGGTCTGTAACGTCCCCCGATTCACCAAGTGCAATAACAACATCAAGTCCGCGATCCGCAGGGTAACGTGAGCTTCCGGCAGGTGCAGTTTGCTGGCAATGCTGGCGTCGGTTTCGGAGAGCAGTTTCAACAACTGCATATCGGCGATCTTCAATGGTTCGAGGTGCGGATCCACCTGGCCGCCGACGAACGCCTCCGGATGCTGCATGGCCCACTGGCCCAGCTCGCCGCGGTTGCCAAGCCGCAGGCCGCGGAGCAGATCCCGGACACACTTGGCGATGCTGATTTCGGAGACGTGCAGGAGCGCGGCTATCTCTTTGTTGGGTTGATTGCGGCCGACGAGCAACGATACCTGGGCCTCCTTGAACCCTAATTGAACCTCGTGCTCGTTCTGGCCCCATTTCGTGAAACGCATAGGAGCGACCCCTGTCGATGGGGGTATGTATTCACAGGGTATCATCTTGATAATACAGTATTATACCCCCAAAAATAGGATCTTACAGTACACTTCAAAGCCTGTAATGCTTGGGACGTGGGTGCATCCCCAAGAATTATAACGCTACCGCGGAATCCGGAGGCCCTAGCGCCGGGCGAACTGACGGATCAGGAACTCGCGGATCAACTCGGCTGGAAAATCAATCAAGTAAATTTGTTCAAGCCGACAGCCGATCGCTGCGACGATCTAAAGGCGGAAATGCGATTGCGCTGCCAGGATAAACCGGCCGATCAATCGGCGGTTCTCGACGGAACTGAGTGGCGGGTCAAAGCCGGACCGCGGGCATTCGTCACCACAATTCCGCCGCCGGCGACGATCCATCGCATGTACCGCGCGGCAAAAAAGGATTTTTACGCGGCTTGCAGCGTCGCGCTGAAAGCCATCGCGCAGGACCTGGGCGCGGCCGTGTTGGAGAAGATCTCGAAAAAAGAGCAGAGCGGCGCCCGCCTGATCACGGCCGTGCTGCTGCAGAAACCCGCGGCGTAGGCGAGGCGACCCCGGATATTTCCAGCCGATTTGGGACTGGCTTTGCCGTAGGAGCGTGTATGGAAAGCGAAAACAGAGTGGGCGAAGAGGCGAGCGGGCGAGCGGGCGAAACCGCGGCGCACGGCTGCGCGCACTGCGGCGCCTGCGAGAAGCATGACCGCTGCGACCATTGCGGCTATTGCCGCAAATGCGGCGTTTACGTGATGCTGCCCGCGCAAATTGCGCCGATCATCTGGCCGTCGCCGTACAATCCGTGGCCGCCATATATGACGACTTTCGCCGGCATGGCGACCCGCGGCGAATCTCCGCTTTCGGTGACCGGCAATACCTACACCGCCACGGGCGGCGAGCAGATTTCCTTCAGCAACCGAACGCTTTCTTCGGGCGCAGGCGAAATCGGTTCCAACTGACTAGCTGGTATGCGATCCAAGCCCGCGGCGGTTTCGAATGCCGCGTAAGCGCTCGCCTGCGCGACCTCAACATCACCGAATTCTGGCCGAACTATCCCGTCACACACCGCTGGTCCGACCGCACTAAGTCAATTGCCGCCCCGTTGTTCCCCGCATATTTGTTCGCCAGAATTGAGTTGGTTGCCGGGTGGATGCCGATCACGCAGACACCCGGTGTTATCCGTATTTTGGGAACGATCGCCGAACCCCAACCGATCGACGATTCGGAAATCGAAACCGTCCGCCGCCTGATGTCCTCCCCTGAATTATTGTTGCCTTGCCCGTTTCTTGCCGCCGGGGATCTGGTGCGTATTGAGCGCGGGCCATGGACCGGAGTGGAGGGGATCGCCGTTAAGACCAAAGCTGGCGGATGCAGGGTAGTCGTATCCATCAAGAAAATAGGGTGTAGCTGCTCTGTTGAGGTTGATACTCAATGGTTGCAGAAGCTTCCTAAACCAACCCCTAGCCTTTTGGGAGCTTCGCGCGTTCCGGCGCTGGCGCACTCTTGATGGCTCTTCAGTGCCTCTGTGTCGGGCTGCTTTTTGCGGGCGTTTGTGCTGCGTTCTCGTGATTGGAGAGAGCGGATTTCGTATGACTCCGAAAGATGCCCAGCAGCTAATGAAGCGTTACCCAAGAGGCTCGCAGGCCATAGGCATCATTCTGATTATATTGATGCCGCTGTGGTTTCCTGTTTTGTTCTTCACCGCTCCATACATCAGCGATATGCGGCTGGATAGCCCTTACGGCTATTGGGGTCGCCTGCTTCAGATCTGGGGAGGCAAACCGGGCAGCAGTTTTCTGTATTGGGCAAGCCGCCGGCGAATGGACCGAGCACGGGCGCGGAGAGAGTGCCCCATCTCTGCCAATGAAATCCGATCGGCCCCTTACCGCTGAAGAGCCATGCCGTGCAACGTGCGACTGATGCACGTCGAAGCCCCAAAAGACATGGAAGTC
>Ga0302326_10025124_pt1 | contig 12087 bp, 13 predicted proteins | sample Palsa_T0_3_FD_202264 | JGI IMG/M metagenome (GOLD analysis project Ga0302326, IMG submission 202264) | Peat permafrost microbial communities from Stordalen Mire near Abisko, Sweden - Palsa_T0_3 | ecosystem: Environmental > Terrestrial > Soil > Palsa > Peat permafrost | place: Sweden: Abisko...
GCGGCCCGGCTGGCGGCGCCTCTATACCGACGCCTTCGCCGTGGTGCAGGTGAGGAACGACGCCTTGCCGCCACCGCCGCCTGCCAAGGGAGCCGCCCACTGATGCGCCTGATCGTCTTCGAACCGGACCTGAAACGCGTGGAGGCCCAGCTGGCGCCGTTCCGCGACTCCCTCGAGCTCGTCGTGGTGGACGCCGACGGCGCGATCACCTGCGACGGCCAGGTCCTCGACGAGGATACCGCGCAGCCGCAGGCCGGTTGGATGTCGGTGGAATCCGCCGCGACCCCTGGCGCCAGGGCGCTCATCGTCTCGCTGCTGAAGTCGCGGCAGTTGGGCTGGGTGCAGAGCGTGGCGGCCGGGGTCGACCATCCGATCTGGCGCCAGCTGGTGGACAAGGGCGCGATCCTGACCACCGGCCACGGCCAGGCGATCAGCATCGCCGAGTATGTCCTCGCCGAGGTCATGGCCCACTACCAGCGCCTGCCCGAGCGCCGCGCCGAGCAGGCCGCGCACCGCTGGACGCGGCTGCCGTTCCGCGAGATCGCCGGCACGCGCTGGACGATCGTCGGCTTCGGCGCCATCGGCCAGGCGACGGCCGAGCGGGCGCGGGGGTTCGGCGCCGCCATCACCGGGGTGCGCCGCTCCGGCGCGGCCCATCCGCTGGCCGAGCGGATGGCGACGCTGGCGGAGGTGCGCAGCGTGCTGCCGGACGCCGATGTGGTGGTGCTGGCCGCGCCGCTCAACGACGAGACCCGGGGTATGGCGGACGCCGCCTTCTTCGCCGCCATGAAGCCAGGCTCGGTGCTGGTCAACGTCGGCCGCGGCGACCTGGTCGACGAGGCCGCGCTGCTGGCGGCGCTGGCGGCCGGTGTTCCCGAACACGCGGTGCTCGATGTCTTCCACAGCGAGCCGCTGCCGGCGGACAGCCCGTTCTGGGGCCATCCCAAGGTCGCCCTCAGTCCCCACGCCTCGGCGTTCGGCTCCGGCCAGTCGGCTCGCAACGACGCCCTCTTCCTGGAAAACCTGCGCCGCCGCCTGGCCGGCGAGCCGCTGCTCTACGAGGCCGATCCGCGGGACCTGGGCAAGTGACCTCAAAACCCGCTCATCCCGGCGAAAGCGGGGGCCCATCGCTGGGAGTCGGCGGTGGAGCAGGGTGACGTGTGACGGTTAGCTCGAGACTCGCGGACGATTCTCGGAAGCGGCGCCATGGGTCCCCGCTTTCGCGGGGATGAGCGGGGTCATTCGATCGCGGAGCGCGCGTCCTACTTCAGGAACAGCAGCGTCACTTCGTAGATGCCCCAGGCCCAGGCCAGGATGACGCCGGCGGCGAGCACCGTCTCCAGGGTCATGCGCCGGTCGGTGGCGCGGCGGCCCTTGTTGCGCTTGACCCAGGTGCGGGTCTGCTCGGCGGTGTGCATCCAGCTTCGCGTGTTCATTGTCTCGCCCAGGGACATTCGGGGTCAGCTTGGACGTCGCCACGCAAGCCCCGGGCCGCTCAGGGCTTGGCCGGTTCGTCGATCCCCCAGCGGATGTTGAAGGGGTCGATCACGCCGCCCCACTTGTCGCCCCAGAACATCTTCTGGAACGGCGCCACGACCTTGCAGCCGGCTTCCACCGCGCGGTCGAACCAGGCCTGACCGTCGTCCACGATCAGCTGCATGGTGACGCTGTGGGTGGGCTGGAACGGGAAGCCGTGGTCGGGCATGGCGTCCATCACCATCATCGGCCCGCCGTTGATCTCCAGCTGGCAGTTCATGATCCGCTTGCCGTCGTCGCTAGCGAAGCGCGAGCGCTCGTGGGCGCCGAAGGCGCGCTTGTAGAAGGCCACCGCCTCGGCGGCGCCCTCCACCTGGATGTAGGGGATGACGCCCCGCGTGGCGGCGTCCTGGTTGGGCTTCAGCTCGGTCTGCACGGTCATCCTTGGATCTCCTCTGGCCGGTCCGTCCCTCAGGACGCATGAGGGCGGGCAGGTCCTGCAGGGGGTCGCGACGTTTCCGTCGCGGCCGCGTCCTTCGCCAGCTGGTCCAGGTGCTGGCGGATATGGGCGGCCTGGGCCGGCGTCTGGGCCAGGGCGATGGCGCGGCCGAACGCCTCGCGCGCCTCGGCGGCGCGGCCGAGCTGGGTCAGCAGCGCGCCTTTCGACCCGAAGAAGTAGAAGTAGCCGCCCAGGCGCGCCTCCAGCGGCTCGATCATCGCCAGCGCCGCCTCGGCGCCCCGCGTCTTGGAGACAGCCACCGCCCGGTTGAGCGTGACGATAGGCGAGGGCTCGAGCACCTCGAGGGCCGCGTAGAGGTCGTCGATCTGCCGCCAGTCGGTCTCGCCAGGCGCCCTGGCTCGGGCGTGCAGGGCGGCGACGGCGGCCTTCACCTGGTAGGGGCCGCGGCGGCGGTGGCGGATGGCCTTGTCGATCAGCGCCAGGCCCTCGCCGATCATGCGCTGGTTCCAGGCGGTGCGGTCCTGGTCGTCCAGCAGCACGATCTCGCCGGCGGCGTCGAACCGGGTCCCGGCGCGGGACTGCTGCAGCAGCATCAGGGCGAGCAGCCCCATGATCTCCGGCTCGGCCGGGAACAGCCGCAGCAGCAGCCGCGCCAGCCGGATCGCCTCCAGCGCCAGGGCCGCGCGCTCGTCGCCGGCGCCAGCCGAATAGCCCTCGTTGAACACCAGATAGATCATCGCCGCCACCGCCGCGAGCCGCTCGGCCCGCTCGATCGGCCCCGGCGCCTCGAACGGCACGCCGGCCCCCGCGATGCGCGCCTTGGCCCGGGTGATCCGCTGCTCCATGGCGGCCTCGCCGACCACGAAGGCGCGGGCGATCTGCGGCACGGTGAGGCCGCAGACGATGCGAAGCGCCAGGGCGATCTGCTGGGTCGCCGGCAGGTCCGGGTGGCAGCAGATGAACAGCAGCCGCAGCACGTCGTCGCGGTAGTGGGCGCCGTCCAGCCGCTCGGCCAGCGGCGCCTCGACATCCTCGAGATCGGAGAGCTGCTCCTCGTCCGGCAGCGCCTGATGGCGTCCGCGGCGGCGCACCTGGTCGATGGCGGCGTTGCGACCGACCATGATCAGCCAGGCGGCCGCATCGCGCGGCGGACCCTTGTCGGGCCAGTTGCGCAGGGCTCGCAGGCAGGCGTCCTGGAACGCCTCCTCGGCAAGGTCGAGGTCGCGGAAATAGCGCAGCAGTGCGCCGATCGCCTGGGGACGGGCGGCCGTCAGCGCCGCGTCGATCCAGGCCAGGTCGCTCACCTGGGCAGGGTCCCCGGTATGAACAGCCGCAGCGGCCGCACCTCGTAGGCGCCGCCGGGATTGGCTTTGGCCAGGTCCCTGGCCACCGCCAGCGCCGCCTCCAGGTCCTCGCAGTCGATCACGTAGAAGCCGAGCAGCTGCTCCTTGGTCTCGGCGTAGGGACCGTCCAGCACCAGCGGCGGGTCGGTGTCCTTGCGCAGGGTGTTGGCGGCCGTTGTCGGCATCAGCCGCGCCGTCGGCCCGAACCGCCCGGCGTCCATCAGCGGCTGCTGCACCTTGTCGAGCGCCGCCATCACCGCGTCGTCCTGCGCCTGGCTCCAGGAGAACACCGCGTCCTCGTCGTGGTAGCAGAGGAAGGCGTAGAGCATGGCCGGGGCTCCTTTCACCGCGAGGACGAACCGGCCGCGGCGGTTCCGACAAAGGAGGCTTGGAATCGCGCGGGTGGCAAGCGCCGCCCGCATCGCTCGCCCTCAGGCCGGACCGCCGATCTCGTCCCCTTCCCGCACCACGCCGCCAGACGTCACCTGCACGTAGACGCCGCAGAAGGCGTGGCCGTAGAGGCGGAACAGTTCGGCCGGGACGTCGAGGTCGCGGACGGCGGTGGCGGGGTCGACGCCGGGGGCGGCGCAGCGCACGATCGGCTTGAACACGTCGGCCTGCGCGCCGCCTAGCCGCAGGCTGCGCCCGGTCCAGTCGTTCTCCGCCCACGCCGGCCAGCCTTCGACGTATAGGTTGGCGCGGAACCGCAAGGGATCGAGCCACTTACCCAGCCGTTGCTCCAGATCGCGCACGCTCGCCAGGTTGACGATCGACACATGGCCAAGGGGATGATCGAGGAAGCGGTGGCCGGCGCCGTCGATCAGGCGCAGCGGGCCCTGGGCCGCTTCGTCCAGCAGCTCCCCCGTCCACGCCGCGAACGCCGCGCGGCCCTCGGGCCGGGCAAGATCGCCGGCGAACGGCGCCATGCCATCGGCCTCGGCGTGGAAAAGGCCGGTGGCGTCGTCGAGCCGGGTCCGGGCCCGCGCCACCTCGGCGATCTTGGCCAGGACGGCGAAGCGCTGCTTGGGAATGAAGGCCGGGCGGGCTGGATCGAAGCCGCACGGGCCGTCCTCCAGCGCATAGAGTCGGTCGCCCGGGAAGGCAGCTCCGGGCGCCAACACGGCAAAGTGCAGCTTTTCGGGCGTGAACCCCTTGATCGGATGCCGGAAAAGTGCGGCGATAGCGGCGGTCATGGCTCTCCCCTGCCGGGCCGGGTGGGCAAACGCAAGCGTACGCGCAAGGTGAGCGTTGGTATGAGCGATCCGACGGCGGGCCCACCAGGGGGCCGCACGCGCGGTAGAGCGCCGATACATCTCGCGCCATGGTTCGCCATGGCCGCGATGGCCGCCGCGGCGTTGTGGCCGCGCGGACGCAAGCGGCCGGGGCCGGCGCCGCCGCCGAGACTGCTCACCCCGGCCGAACTCGACGCCTGCGAGCCCGGCCGCGGCCGCTGCGCGCCCTCGCCGTTCACCATCCCGCTGCTGGGCTGGAAGGACATCTTCTGGCGCACCTACCGCGAGATGGGCCGCGACCGGCTGCCGGCGCTGGCGGGCGGCGTCACCTTCTACGTCCTCCTGGCCACCTTCCCGGCCATCGCCGCCTTCATCTCGCTCTACGGCCTGTTCTCCGACGTCGCCACGGTGGAGACCCAGCTGACCCACCTCTCCAAGATCCTGCCCAGCGACGCGGTCAGCCTGATCGGCGCCCAGATGGTGCGGCTGGCCAGCCAGCGGCATGCGACCCTGAGCGCCGCGTTCGTGATCTCGACGCTGCTCTCGGTATGGAGCGCCAACGCCGGCATGAAGGCGCTGTTCGACGGCCTCAACATCACCTTCGACGAGACCGAGAAGCGCGACTACCTGCGCCGCAGCCTGGTCACCTACGCCGCCACCCTGGCGGCGTTGCTGTTCCTGGGGCTGGTGGTCAGCGTGCTGATCGCCGCGCCGGTCTACTTCCACGACATCGGCCTGCATCGCTTCGGCCTCTGGTGGGTCCCGGCGCGATGGCTGGCGGTGTTCGTGATCGCCGCCGGCTTCTTCTCGCTGCTCTACCGGTTCGGCCCCAGCCGCCGCCACGCCCAATGGCGATGGGTGGCGTTCGGCGGGGTGCTGGCGGCGCTGGCCTGGCTCGGCATCTCGCTGACCTTCTCGTTCTACGTCAACAACGTCGCCCATCTCGGCGTCACCTACGGCTCGCTGGGGGCGATGATCGCCTACATGCTGTGGGTCTGGCTGACGGCCATGGTGGTGCTGGTCGGCGGCGAGCTGAACTCGGAGATCGAGCACCAGACCGCCATCGACACCACCGTGGGGCCCGCCAAGCCGATGGGCGAGCGCGGCGCGGTGATGGCCGACACGGTCGGCAAGGCCTTCACCACCTCGCCAAAGGAAGCGGCGAGGTGGTTCGTCGACTTCAGCCGCCGCCAGGCCGGCTACGTGATGGGCTTCCTGCGCCGCATCGGCCGCCTGGCGGCCTGACGCCTCAAAGCCGCTCGAACGTCAGCCAGATCGGCGCGCAGTCGCCCAGCCGCTTGGCCTCGTAGCGGGTGGTGACGTGGTCCGGCGGGGGGCTGCGCCAGTCACGGGCGCGCTCGGCGGTCCAGCGGAACTGGGGCGCGGCGAGGAACCGCTGCAGCGTCCAGTCGGCGTAGTCGGCCCAGTCGGTGGCGAAGACGAGGCGCGCGCCCGGCGCCAGCAGCCGCGCGGCCTCGGCGATGAAGCCGGGCTCGATGAGGCGGCGCTTCTTGTGGCGCGTCTTCGGCCAGGGATCGGGGAAGAGCGCGTAGAGCCGGCTGATCGAGGCGTCCGGCAGCCGCGCCATCAGGGCGCGGACATCGCCGTGCAGCAGCCGCACGTTGGCGAGGCCCGCGTCGTCGATGTGGGCGAGGCAGGCGGCGATACCGTTGACGAACGGCTCGGCGCCCAGGAACAGCGTCTGCGGATGGCGGACGGCCTGGGCGGCCAGGTGCTCGCCGGCGCCGAAGCCGGCCTCCAGCCAGACTTCGACGGCCCACGGTGCGGCTTGCCGCGGATCGAACGCGCCGTCCGGGACGCTGATGGCCGGCAGCAGGGTCTGCATCAGCCGCCCCTGGCGCGGCTTCAGCGCCCGCGACTTGACGCGGCCGTAGGTGCGGGCAGGGGGAAAGTCGGCGGCCATGCCGCCGGCTTAGAGCACGAAGCGGTGCGGCGTCAGCCCTCGCCTTCGTCCTCGTCGGCGTCGGCGCCCACCAGCGACCGCAGCAGGTCGAGCAGGCGCCGCCGCACCCGGCCGCGGGGAATCTGCGGGAACAGCCGCGCCAGCTCCAGGCCCTCGGCGGTCATCAGGAAGGCGTGGACGTCGTGCTCGTCCGCGGCGCCGGCGTCCTCGCCGTCTCCGTCCCCGACCGGATCGGCGAGGCCGTCGAAGAAATAGGCCACCGGCGCATGCAGGGCCGCGGCGATCTCATAGAGCTTGGAGGCGCTAACCCGGTTGGCGCCGCGCTCGTATTTCTGCACCTGCTGGAAGGTGAGGCCGAGGGCGTCGGCGAGCTTCTCCTGGCTGACGCCCTGCATGCGCCGCCGCAACCGTATGCGGGCGCCTACGTGCAGGTCGACGGGGTTGGGGAAGCGGGTGTCTGCCAGATCGTTCATGAGCCCATTTTCGCGGAGGTCTGATATCGGACACTACAGTGGTACAAACTGTTGCCATTGCGGCGCAAGGTCGCGCGTCACTGTGCGTTTGCGACGCAGAAATACGGCTGCGACAGACACCAACATCAGGCCCGCGAACCCGGCGGCCCCATAACGCTCGAAGATCGTTGGAGAAAGCGCGGGTGGCAGGGCCGTGTCAATCGCCGCGTAGGCGCCTTGGCCAAGCTCTTTGCCTGAGAGCACGCGGCCGTACGCATCGATCACCGCCGATATTCCCGTGGGCGTCGCCCGCACCATCGGCAATCCTTCCTCGATGGCGCGGTAGCTGGCGAGGTTGAGATGCTGCCAAGGGCCGCTGGTGACGCCGAACCAGGCGTCGTCCGAGATGTTGACGATCCAGGCCGGGCGGAAGCCCGCGAGGCGCGCGCCGTGGCCGGTGACGCCCGGAAACAGGCTCTCGTAGCAGATCAGGGCCTGGAACGCCGGAACTCCCGGCGGCGCGATCGGCTGCGGCGTGGGACCGGGGGTGAAGCCCTGGCCGACGTGGATCAGCGCCTGCACGCCGAGCGGGGCCAGGTAGCGGCCGAGCGGCATGTATTCGCCGAACGGCACCAGGGTATGTTTGTCGTAGAGGCCGGTGATGGCCAGGCCAGTGGGCGTGCGCCCGATCGCCACGAGGCTGTTGTGGTAGACCAGGCCGTCCGGGGCGTAGGCGCCGGGTGGCGCGGGGTTCACCCGGAAGCCGCCGGTGATCAGGGTCTCGCCGGGCCGCAGCGCCGCCTGGATGGCGGCGTTGGTCCAGGTTCCGGGCGCCAGGTATTCGCCGAGCTCCGCCGGCAGCCCGGCCTCCGACCAGACCACGATGTCGGGCGGCCGCGCCGCCGGGGCGCTGGTCAGGGCGAGGTTCCGCGCCAGGATCCGCTGCAGCGCGGCGGCGTCGTAGTCGGACTGCTCGGGCGTGTCCGGCTGCACCACCCGGATCATCGGCGCGCCCGCCGCCGGCGTGTCGTCGGCGCCGGCGAGCCGCCAGGCGCCGAAGCCGTACAGGCCGGCGAGCGCGGCCAGGGCGACGCCGAGCGCCACCTGCGCGCCCCGCCGGCGAAAGCCCAGGCCCGGCGCGGCGCAGACGGCCAGGGTGATCCAGGTAAGGCCATAGGCGCCGACGATCGAGGCCAGTTGCGAGGGCGCCGAGCCCGCCCGCCAGGTCTCGCCGGGCAGATCCCAGGGAAAGCCGCCCAGCACATGGCCGCGCAGCCACTCCGCGCTACTGAAAGCGCCGGCGAACACCAGCAGCCGCCAGGCGCCCGCCGGCGCGGCCAGGCGATAGATCACTCCGCCGAGGCCCCAGAACAGCGCCAGGCCGGTCGCCATCCCGACCACCGCGAAGGGCGCCATCCAGCCCTGATCCGCCGCGTCGACGAAGAAGGCCTCGCCGACCCACCAGGTGGAGACGGCGAAATAGGCGCTACCGGCCAGCCAGGCGCGGAAGAAGGCCGAGCGCAGCCGGCGCTCGGGACCGGAGTCGTCGCAGAGCCAGAGGATCGCCGCGTAGGCGAGGAGGCCGGGCAGCAGCCCGAACGGTGGATGCGCGAAGGCGGCGGCGAGGCCAGCGACCACGGCCGCGCCCCTGGCCGCCCAGGCCCTGGTCTTGGGGCTCATCGTGGGATCAGGCCGCCGGGGGTTCGGCCGGCGGCGCCGACGGGCGCAGGCGCAGCCGCTTGATCCGCCGCGGATCGGCGTCGACCACCTCGGCCTCCAGGCCCTCGCCCAGGTCGATCACCTCGCCCCGCTGCGGCACCCGCCCGGCGACCGCGGTGACCAGGCCGGCGATGGTGTCGCTCTCGTCCTCCTCGTCGGGCCGCGGCAGCGGCCGGCCAAGCGCTTCCTCCAGCTCGGCGAGCTCGGCGCGGGCGTCGACGTCGAACACCCCGCCCGGCCGCGCCGTGATCTGCGCCGGCTCGGCGACGTCGTGCTCGTCGTCGATCTCGCCGACCACCGCCTCGATGATGTTCTCCATGGTGACCAGCCCGTCGACGCCGCCGAACTCGTCGATGACCATGGCCAGGTGGATGTGCCGCGCCTGCATCCGCAGCAGCAGGTCGGCGGCGCGCATCGACGGCGGCACATAGAGGCTCTCGCGGCGCAGGCGCCCCAGCACCGCCTCGCCCGGCGCCGGCGAGGTGACGTTGCCGGCGACCAGCTTGAAGACGTCGCGGATGTGGACGAAGCCCACCGGGTCGTCGAGGGTCTCCCGGTAGACCGGCAGCCGCGAATGGCCGCTGTCGATGAACTGGGCGGCGACGACCGAGAGCGGCGCGTCGATCTCCAGCGCCACGATGTCGGCCCTGGGGATCATCACGTCGGCCACGGTGACGGTCTGGAACGCCGCGGCCTGATCGACCAGGTCGGAACCGCGATCCTCCGGTGCGTGCGCGTCGCCGCGCGGCTTGCGGGCCAGGCCAAGCGCGCTCAGCATCCGCTCGATCGGGCCGGCCTTGCCCGCGTCGTCGTCGGGCGGGCCCTCAGGGGTCGTGACGGCCATGGTCTCCTTGCGCCGGTCGCTCCGCGTAGGGATCGGCGACGCCGAGGCCCGCCAGGATGGCGCGCTCCTTCGCCTCCATGATCTCGGCCGCGTCGCCCAGCTCGTGATCGTAGCCCAACAGGTGCAGGACGCCATGTGTCGTCAGATGCTGCAAGTGGGCGCCGAGCGACTTGCCCTGTTCGGCGGCTTCGCGGATGCAGACGCCATAGGCCAGCGCGATGTCGCCGAGGTGGTCCGGCGAGGGCGACGGCGGGGCGAAGGAGAGCACGTTGGTGGCCGAATCCTTGCCGCGGAAGCGGCCGTTGAGCGCCTGCAGCTGCGCATCGCCCCCCAGCAGCACGGCCAGGTCGCCGCTCCGGGCTTCGTAGGCCAGGGTGGCGGCGGCGGCGGCCTTGGCCAGCGCCATGGCCCGCGGGCAGGCCCTGCGCCAGGCGGCCTCGGCGACCACCACCTCGATCACGGCCGGCGACGCGTGGCGTCGGCGTCGTAGGCCTTGACGATCCGCTCCACCAGCGGATGGCGGACCACGTCCTCGGCGACGAAGCGCATGATGGCGACGCCCTTCACCCCGTCGAGGATCGAGGCGGCGTGGGAAAGGCCGGAATCGCCCAGGTTGGGCAGGTCGACCTGGCTGGGGTCGCCGGTGACGGCCATGCGGGCGCCCTCGCCCATCCGGGTCAGCACCATCTTCATCTGCAGCCGCGAGGCGTTCTGGGCCTCGTCGACGATCACATAGGCGTGGGCCAGGGTGCGGCCGCGCATGAAGGCGATCGGCGCCACTTCGATCTCGCCCCGCTCGCGACGGCGTTTCAGTTGCTCGGCCCCCAGGATCTCGGTCAGGGCCTCGAAGATCGGGGCCATGTAGGGGTCGACCTTCTCCAAGAGGTCGCCGGGCAGGAAGCCCAGCCGCTCGCCGGCCTCCACCGCCGGGCGGGTGATCACCAGCCGGTCGACCTCGCCGGAGAGCAGCAGGCCCGCGCCGTGGGCGACGGCGAGGAAGGTCTTGCCGGTGCCGGCCGGACCGAGGGCGAAGGTCAGATCGTGATCGGCGAGCAGCTCCAGGTAGCGGGCCTGGGCGGCGGTCCTGGCGGCCACCGCGCCGCGCCGGCCGATCGGGCCGCCGCCGCCGGCGCCGCGCCGGGCGTGGTCGATGGCGACCCGCACGTCGGCCTGGGCGACGTCCAGCCCCTGCGCGGCCCGCGCCGCGACCGCCTCGATGGCGTGCTTGGCCCGGCGGCGGGATTCGGCCTTGCCGTTGAGGGTGACGCCGCCGCCCGGGGTCTCCAGCAGCACATCGAAGGCGTCCTCGAACAGCGCCGCGTGGCGCCCGTTCGGCCCCCAGGCGGCGATCACGCCGGCCTCGGGCAGCGGCACGAACTCAGAGGGCGCGCGGCTCAAGCCGCGGCCAGGTCGCCGGCGAGGCTGGCGCGCCCCGCCGAGGTGATCTTCACCGGTGCGATCTGGCCGATCAGCCCCTCCCCGCCCTCGCAATGCACCGCCTGGAGATAGGGACTGCGCCCGGCGATTTGACCAGGGCGGCGCCCGGGCTTGTCGAAAAGAATCGGCAGCACCCGGCCCTCTTGCCCGCCGTTGAACGCCAGCGCCTGCGTCTCCAGCAGGGCCTGTAGCCGCGCCAGACGCCCGGCCTTGACCTCGTCCGCGACCTGGCCCGGCATGGCGGCCGCCGGCGTGCCGGGGCGGCGCGAATATTTGAACGAGAAGGCGCCGGCGTAGCCCACCTCGCGCACCAGCTGCAGCGTCGCCTCGAAATCGGCCTCGCGCTCGCCGGGGAAGCCGACGATGAAGTCGCCGGAGAGCGCGATGTCGGGCCGCGCGGCGCGGATGCGCTCGACCAGGCGCAGATAGTGCCCGGCGGTGTGGCCGCGGTTCATCGCCTTCAGCACCCGGTCGGACCCGGCCTGGACCGGCAGGTGCAGGTAGGGCATCAGCGCCTCCACCTCGCCGTGGGCGCCGATCAGGGCGTCGTCCATGTCGCGCGGATGGCTGGTGGTGTAGCGCAGGCGGTCGAGGCCCGGGATGGCGGCCAGCCGGCGGATCAGCGCCGCCAGGCCGCCGCCTTCGCCGTCCGTCCAGGCATTGACGTTCTGGCCGAGCAGGGTGACCTCGCGCACCCCCTGCGCCGCCAGACCGCGCGCCTCGGCCTCGATCGCCGCGGCCGGCCGGGAATATTCGGCGCCGCGGGTGTAGGGCACCACGCAGAAGGCGCAGAACTTGTCGCAGCCCTCCTGCACGGTGAGGAAGGCGGTGACGCCGCTGGACATGCGCGCCGCCGGCAGGGCGTCGAACTTCTCTTCCGGGGCGAAATCGGCCGCCAGCGCCTCGCCGGAGGCGCGGTGAGCCCGGGCGATCAGCTCCGGCAGGCGGTGGTAGGACTGCGGCCCCACCACCAGGTCCACCGCCGGCTGGCGGCGGACGATCTCGGCCCCCTCGGCCTGGGCGACGCAGCCGGCCACCGCCACCAGCATCGCCCCGCCGGCCGCCGCCTTCGCCGCCTTCAGCCGCTTGATCTGGCCGAGCTCGGAATAGACCTTCTCGGTGGCCTTCTCGCGGATGTGGCAGGTGTTGAGCACCACCAGGTCGGCGCCCTCGGCCACATCGGTCAGCCCATAGCCCAGC
>Ga0302326_10025125_pt1 | contig 12087 bp, 11 predicted proteins | sample Palsa_T0_3_FD_202264 | JGI IMG/M metagenome (GOLD analysis project Ga0302326, IMG submission 202264) | Peat permafrost microbial communities from Stordalen Mire near Abisko, Sweden - Palsa_T0_3 | ecosystem: Environmental > Terrestrial > Soil > Palsa > Peat permafrost | place: Sweden: Abisko...
CGTCGCGCAGGCTGTGGTTGTCGGCGAGGATCTCGCCCACGTCGCGGGGGTCGGAGAGGCGGCGGCGCTTCGTCATGCGCAGGAAGAGCCGGGCCAGCCAGTTTGAGAAGTCGCTTCCGATCACGAGGAGGTGGTTGTGCTCCAGCGCGTGGAAAAGCCTCTCCGGGGTCAGGTGCTCGCTCTGGAGCGCGCAGACGAACTCGAGCATGTCCTCGTCGGAGATGACATACGTCGGCGACGCGGAAAGGCGGCCCAGGAGGTGATAGACCACGGGGCGCGGCAGGTCCTCCCGTTCGACTGGCAGGTCGGCCACCCGGTTCGGCGCGTACGCGATGACCTCGGTGTTGGACGCGCCGCCGAAGCGGACCTGGTTGACGGCCATTTCGAGGAGCGGATCAAACGTCATCGACACGTAGAGGTTGAAGTCGGTGATCTCGGCGAGCTGCAGAAGGGGCAGCGGCGGCGTGAACGCCTCCTCGCGCATGATCGATCGCAGGCGCGTGTAGGCCTCCTCGCGCCGGCCGTGGCCCCTGAGGTAGCTGCACACGACGTCGTTCAGCACGAGCGGCTTTGCCAGCGGGGCCCGGTCGACGCCCAGCCGCGCGGCGAGCTTCTCGGCCAGCAGTTCCATCAGGAGCCGCGGGCCCGATTCCGTCTTCACCTTCAGGAGTTCCGGGCCCACGATGGGGATCACGCGCTTCTCCTCGATGAAATTGAGGAGATCCTCCCAGATGTCGTCGTCCAGCAGTGTCGTCGGGTGCTCTCCGTCGGTTGACTTGTCGGGCATGGGTCGGCAGGAGGGTGGGCTCAGTCCGGAGGAACGCCTGCGTTCAAACCGCGCGCCCGTTGACCCCCAGGGAAGCTTGCGTACACGCCCCTGCCAGGCGGGGCGCACGGGACATGGGCGGGTGAAAGGCCATCAACTCGCAGAATGCATATAGGAAAAGACCCGTTCGTCAGCAGATTTCTTGCCGTCTTTCGGGTCCCCTTGCATTGATGTCTTTGCCGCCGGCCCCCTTCATGACTTTGCGCCCCTTCCTTGCCGCATTCGCGGCATCCGCCGTCCTTTTTCTCCCCGCGGCCAGGTCCCGGCCGGCCGAACATTTCGCCTCGGTCACGGCGCCCGTCGTCGCGCTCGAGCACGCGCGGATCGTCGACGGACTGGGCCACCCCGCCGTCGAGAACCAGACCCTGATCCTTCGCGGCGGAAGGATCGGCGCCCTCGGCCCCGATGGGACGGTTCCGGTCCCGCCGGACGCCCTTGTCGTCGACCTCTCGCACAGGACGGTCCTTCCCGGCTTGGTGATGGTCCATGAGCACCTGTTCTATTCCTCCATCTTCCACGGGCCCTTTCACGCGAACGAGATGGATTTCTCGTTTCCCAGGCTCTACCTCGCGGCGGGCGTGACGTCGATGCGCACCGGCGGAAGCCTGGAGCCGTATACGGACCTGGAGGTGAAGTCCGACATCGACGCGGGGCGCGCTCCCGGGCCGAAGCTCCACCTGACGCTGCCGTACATTGACGGGGAGGGAACCAACATTTCCCAGATCCGCCCGGTGGGCAGCGCCGCCGCGGCGGTGAGGATGATTGATTACTGGGCGGACGAGGGGTTCACCTCGGCGAAGATGTACATCAATCTTCCGGCCGAAATCATGGGGCCCGCGATCGCCGAGGCCCACAGGCGCGGCCTGCAGGTCACCGGACACATCGGCAAGGTGAGCTACGGAGAGGCGGCCGACCTCGGCATCGACGACCTGGAGCACGGCTTCATGGCGATGAGTGATTTCATCGCCGGCCGAAAGCCGGGCGACCCGTCGAATCCGGTGGGCACGTACCGCAGCCTCGAGGTGCTCAATCCCGACGGTCCCGAGATCACCGCGCTCATCCAGAAGCTGGTGGCGAAGCACGTGGCGGTCACGTCGACCCTCGCGATCTTCGAGACCTTCACGCCGGGTCGGCGCATCGACGGGGCCCCCGAGCTGGCCGCCCTTTCGCCGCCGCTCAAGGACACCTATCTCTCCAACTGGGCGGCGGTGAACGCGAAGAACAGCCCGATGGCGGTGCACGCCTTGGCCAAGGACATGGCGCTCGAGTCGAAGTATTTCCGCGCGGGAGGTCTCCTTGTGGTGGGAACCGATCCCACGGGATACGGCGGCGTCATCGCCGGCTACGGAAACTGGCGGGCCATTGAACTCCTGGTCGAGGCGGGGCTGACTCCCGTCGAGGCGATCCAGGTCGCAACGAGCAACGGCGCCCGGCTCCTCGGGATCGACCGCGAGACCGGAAGCATCGAGGCCGGGAAGGCGGCGGACCTGGTAGTCGTCGACGGCAACCCCGCGGAGGCGATTTCCGACCTCCGGAAGACGGAAACGGTGTTCAAGGACGGCGTCGGCTTCGATTCAAAGCGGCTCTTCGAGAGCGTGAACGGCTCGGTGGGCATCCAGTAGGCTTCCTGGTCGCCGGTCAGCGCGCCGCCGCCGGCGCCTAAGGGTTCCTCAACGCCTCGATCGGATCAACGCGGAGCGCCCTCCATGCCGGAACGGCCACCGCAAGCGCGGCGATCAGGAGCGTGAACAGCGCCGCCACCGCGTAGGATTGAGGATCGGCCGGCCGCACCATGGTGTCGGTCGAGGAAGCCAGCCGCGCCAGGACGAAGGCGGCGATTGTTCCGGCGAGCAAGCCGGCCGCGACAAGGCCCATTCCCTGGCGCATCACCATCGCGATCACGTCCGGCGGCTGCGCGCCGAGAGCCACCCGGATCCCAATCTCGTTGGTTCGCTGCGCCACCGAGTAGGCCATGACGCTGTAGAGTCCCATTGCGGCCAGGCCCAGGCCGAGGACCCCGAGAATGCCCAGGATGCTGGTCGCCACCTTTTCCCCGAAGAGCGAACCCGAGACATATTCGCTCATCGACTGCGCGTCAAAAATCGTGTGGGTGGGATCGATCGCCGCGGTCTCGCGGCGAACGGCGGCAATCGCTTCGTCCACCGGGCCGCGGGTGCGCACATGGAAGGTCAGCCCGTACTCAGGGCGATAGACCTGGCTGATGGGAATGTAGAAGAAAGGGACGACGCTTTCGCTGACCTGGTGGATCTTGATGTCCCCCGCCACCCCGACGATCGTGAACCATCGCCCCCAACCGTGGACTTTGCGTCCGATGGGGTCGCCGTGCGGGATGAATCGCGCCGCGAACTGCCGGCTGACCACCATCACCCCCGGAGACGTCGCATTGTCGCGCAGGTCGAAGTCGCGGCCCGCGACGAGCGGAATCTTCATGACGTCGAAGTATCCCGGACCGACGAGGTTGCGGTAGGTCTTCATGTTCTCGCCGCGCTCGGGCTGATAGCCCTCGACCTCGACCGCCTCCCAGTTTCCGCCCCGAAACCCCAGCGGTTCCGTATCGGCGCAGCTCACCCCGGTCACGCCGGGCTGGCGCAGGAGCCGCTCGGTCAGGCGTTGATAGAAGGAGTCGGCCTGCTCGTGCGAGTACCCCGCGGTGGACAGGTTGAACTGCACCAGCGCCTGTCCCTGCGGCGAGAAGCCGGGAGCCATCAGGCGGAGCGCCTGAAAGCTCCTCAGGAACATGCCCGCGCCGACCAGCGCGACCACGGCGAGCGCCACCTCCGAAATGACGAGGAGGCCCCGCAGGCGGTGCGACTGCGGCCCCGCGGCGCCGCTTCGCCCGCTCTGTTTCAGAACCTCGTCGATGTTGGAACGGGCTGCGTGCAGGGCCGGCGCCACGCCGGCGATGACCGCGACCGCAACGGCCAGCGCCGTGGTGAAGCCGAGCACGGAGCCGGCGAGGGGCGGCTGGACCATCGACGGGCCGGAAATGGTCGGCAGAAGCCACTCGAGGGCCCCTCCAAGCCAGCGGGCGATCAGGAGGCCCACCGCCGATCCCGCCAGGGCCAGAAGCAATGATTCGTTCAGGAGCTGGAAGGCGAGCCGGCGGGGACTCGCGCCCAGCGCCAGCCTCAGCGAAAATTCCTTCTGGCGGCCGGTCGCGCGCGCCAGGAGCAGATTCGCAATGTTTGCGCAGACGATGAGGAGCAGGAGCCCGCAGGCGGCCATCAGTATCGCCACCGGCTTCAGCAGCGTCTGCTGCGGGCCGTAGTGCCATTGCCACAGGGGAACCACCGTCGCACCCACGCCCTTGTCGGCGTCGGGATTGGCGATGGCCATGAAACGGGCAAGCGCTCCTGCCTCGTTGCCGGCCTCCTCGACGGTCACTCCCGGCTTCAGGCGGGCCAGCATCGTGAAATTTCGGGTGTTGCGGTCCTGAAGCATCCACGTTCCCGAGTGGGTCACCTCCCCGTACATCGAGAGCGGCAGCCAGACCTGGTAGGCGAAGCCCGTCTGGGTGCCGTGGAAATCCGCAGGCGCCACCCCGATGACCGTGAATGAAACGCGGTTGATCCGCAGCGTCGACCCGATAGCGGACGGGCTGTCGTTAAAATGAGTGTGCCAGAAAACATGGCTGATAATGGCGACCGGGTAGGTGTTCTGCGCGTCCGCCCGCTCGGCCTGGGAGAAAAACCGACCGGCCTCGGGCTTCACGCCGAGAACGTCGAAGAAGTTTCCGGACACCAGCTCGCACCAGATGCGCTCGCTGTTCCGGTTCTCGCCCAGGGCCAGGGCCCCGTTTCCGATCGCCGTGATGTCCAGGAGGCTCAGATGGTCGCGGTAGTCGCGAAAATCGAGGAACGAGGTGGTCAGCGGCCCCGAGCTCGCGTTTCCATTGCCGGCGAAATTCTCGACCGCCACCAGGCGCGAGGGATCGCCGGCCCCGGGCAGGGGATCCATCAGGAGCGGGCGCAGCCAGCTGAAGATGGTGGTGTTGGCGCCGACCCCGATTGCAATCGTGAGGACCGCGACCACCGTGAATCCGGGGCTGAGCCGCAGATTGCGCAGCGCAAAACGCAGGTCGTGAAACAGCGATCTCATGAGTTCTGGAATGGCGCCCGGCGATGGACGCCCACCGGATCCCCTGCAGCCGGTGTGCCAGACGCGACGGGCGGCGCAATCCACAGAAGGCGAACGAGAAGCACATCCCTGTGGCCCCCTGGGCCCGCTCGAGGTTGTCAATTCCGGGACCCGTTATTCCCGATTGCGGGAAGGCTTTGGGCCGCCCCCAATGGCTTCTCCCGGCATCGGGCGTCCGGGTTTCCGCGCGATATCAGGGGCCAGGCACCGTCGCCTCGCCAAATTTTTTTCCCAGATCGCTGAGATAGGCGTTCATCGTTCCGGTGTAGCCCAGGACGAAGCGGGCCATGAATCTGAACAGGACATTCATGACCTCGCCCCGCTCGGTGATGCGCAAGCGGCTGCCGCCAGGTCCCGGGGTGATCTCGTAGGTCCAGGTCCCGCCGAACGGAAGCGCCTCGTCCGCAATCCGGGTCACCAGCCTTTCCGGTGGCCGGTCTTCCAGGACGAGGTAGGTGATGGACTGGTGCGGCGAGATTTCGCGGAAACAGGCGCGACCTTCGCGGGGAGGCAGCAGTTCTACGCGCTCGAGGCCGGTGCGCCATGAGGCCATCGCCGCAAATTCGCGGATGGCGGCGTAGAGCTCGCCGGGACTCCTGCGGTAGACTGCGGCGCGCGTGGCCTCGTGCCTTTTCGGAAGCAGGGCGCCGATCAGCAGCGCCGCGAGCAGGGACGCCGTCAGGACACACAGGATCACGGCGGCGACCTTCATGGAGAAAAGTCCGGGCGGCGGGGGGCGTCCGCCTGCAGCGCATCCGCGGCCTTGGCGAGGAGCTCCAGCCCTTTTACGGCCCGGCGGCGTTCCGACGACGCCAACCGCCCCAGCATGGCCGCCACCCGCTGGTGATCGAGCACGGACGTGGCCGACATGGCCCTGGCTCCCAGTTCCGTGAGCCGAATCTGTATCGTCCGGCGGTCCCTCTCCTTTGGCGTGCGTGCGATGTAGCCCAGAGATTCAAGCCGCCCTGCGGCGGCGGACAGCGTCGAGGCCGCCACGCCGAGGTGTCGGGCCAGCCTGCCTGTCGTCACGCTTCTCTTCACATCGAGGTGGGCCAGAAACGCGGAATCCTTTGCGGAGAGACGATAGGGGCTCGAGACCCGGCGCACGTGGTCGACGTGGCACGCCTGGTAAATCCGGGGATAGCAGCGCTGCACGGCGGCGACGGGATCGATGTGCATCCCGGCAGGATACCAAAGAGCGATTATTTCGTCAAAACGAAGGGTTTTACCCGTGCAAGGCCGTCCAACGCTCGCTCACCGGCGGGTGGGGACACCGCCGTTCGCGCGCCTACACTCTGCCCGCGCCCAGCAACTCGCCGGCAATCTGCTCCCATTCGGCCTCCAAGCCGCACGTCGAAACCGGGCGGCCCGCGCGCCGGTACCAATAGGCGGCGTTGCCGATGTCGCCTTCGCGTCGGTGAAGGTAGGCGTGAACCCAGGCGCTGTCGGCTGTCGCGTCGCCCTGCGCCGACTCATGAGCGGCGGCCCAATCGCCCCGCGCATCATGCCAGAGCGCCAGGAGTGCTGGCGACAGGCCCTTGGGCTGCTCCCCCTGGGTCGAATGCCTGAATTCATTGACGGACATCGGCGAACGGACCCTACGTCGTCACGGGGGTGTTGGCAATCCGTCCACGGCGGCTGGGACACTGACCCATCCAACGTCAGTCCTTTGAATCGCGGGTCAGTATGACCACCAGGATAATCACGAACAAGAGCAGGATAGACCCGCCAATAGGCGCCCCATGGGGATGGTGGTGGTAAAAGTCCCGAAAGTACATTGAGGACAGCCCCAAACGGTAATCTCGAAAACGCTGGGCGCAAGCGCCGGCTCAGCCCGGGGGCCTAAGCGGAAGGCGCCCGCTTTCGAAATCCAAGCTGCTTCCAGTGGGGACTTGCCCTCTGCCGCGCGATCTTGACAGGCCCAAAGCCCGATGGTGGACTGACCGTTCTGACGCCGGCTTAGCTCAGTGGTAGAGCATCGGTATCGTAAACCGAGGGTCGTCGGTTCAACCCCGACAGCCGGCTCCATTCCTGGCCTCTCAGGGCGGGTCCGTCAGACAGGAGTCGCGGTATTGACCTCCCGCCCAAAGGCTTCCTCCTGTTCCGGCATGGATATTCCCGCCGACGAGCAAGCATTCCTCAGGGACCTGGTCAAGGTGTCCCGGCAGAAGCCGCATCACGTCAGCTGGGTCGATCGGGACGGCGTGGGACGGCACACGGCGCTGAGCCAGCCCGAGGTCGTCCGCCTCAACACGATTGCGAGCCGCCTCGGAGTCTCGAAGAGCGAAGTCCTTCGGCGCGCCGCCCACGTTCCCGTCGAAAAGCCTGCCAGGCCGGCTTGAGTGCCGCCGGCACGCGTCAGGTGTCGAGCACAAGCGCCCGCAGGTCGGAAAGAGCGACGGGCTTGTAGAGAATCTTGTCGACGCCGAGCCCGCGGTATTCCTCCTCGACGTCCCCGTTCAGCTCGGAGCTCACGATGGCGATCTTGCCGGGATACTTGATCTCCCGCAGCTTCATCACGAGTTCCAGCCCGTTCATCACCACCATGTGGTGGTCGGAGATGACGATGTCGTAGGCGCCGGGGTCGGCCGTGACCATCTCCAGGGCGTCCTTCCCGTCGGGCGCACAATCCACCTTGTGGCCGCACCTCGAGAGGGCGAGGCTCGCCACGGTCCGGAGTTCACGCATGTCGTCGACATACAGGACTCGCTTCGTTTTTGCCTTCGCAAAACTCTTCTCGGGTGTGGAAATCATCGGGTTCAAAAGTACGTTGCAACAACCTCAGCAGTAAGACGGCCACTGCCGATACTTGTTTCGATGTTTTTTGCTAAAAAAAGGCGAATCCGGCTTCGGGGGTTTCATCAGTTCAGCGAAATCCTGTCGTCGGGCAGGCCGCCCTGGAGCTTCAGATGCAGGATCGCGGCGTCGATCTCGGAGCGAACGACCTTGAGCAGAAGGAGTAACCTGCGATTCACGTCGAGTGTCTCGAGAAGCTTCTGCTTCACCGGCACGTCGTCGCAGAGATTGAAGGCCGCGATGTCCGCGAATATCTCCGGGTCCTCGACGGTCTTCAGCAGGTCGGTCATTCCCTCGGAGCCGCCCGGCGAGAGCCTGAGCTTCAGCTTGATGAGCCGCGAGAGCTCGAGCCGAAGGCGCGCGTTCTCCCCGGGGTCCGCCCCCGGCGCGCTCGCGAGGGCACGGATCCGGATGCGGCGGTAGGGCTCCTCGCCCACGATCGCGTCGATCGCGACCCGGCAGAGCCCCTGAAGGAGAAGGTTGGACGTGCCGTTTTCGTTCTTCTGGCAGGCGCGCACCAGCCCGATGCAGGCGACGCGGTGGGGCGGCTCAAACTGCTCGCCCGAAGCCTCGTCGTCGAGGCACGCGACGGCAAAGATCCTATTCGATTCGAGCACGTCCCGCAGCATCTGGCGGTAGCGGGGCTCGAAGATGTGGAGCGGCAGCAGGGCCTGGGGGAAGAAGGCCAGGTTCGGCAGTGTCATCACCGGCACCTCGTCGGGCACTTGGATTTCCACCTCCATGAGGCAATGATGCCGCGAATGGGCGTATTTTCAAGAATCTGGTCGAAAAACTCGGATAAAACGCTAAGTCCAACATGAACCCTCGAATACGCACCGTTTGATCCTGAAAAACAAGCCAGGCATCCTGCTTTTCCTTGCGCTTCTCCTGCCCGCCGCGGCGGAGCCGGTCCACGTGGTCTACTGGGAAAAATGGAACGGGTTCGAGGGTCAGGCGGCCCAGGCGGTCATCGACAAGTTCAACCAGTCCCAGGACCGGATCGTCGTCGACTACTACGCGACGTCGGTCCCCGACCGGAAGACGCTCGTCGCCACCGCCGGCGGCGATCCCCCCGACATCGCCGGGCTGCATGAGCAGAACATCGCTACGTTTGCCGACGCCGAGGCCTTGCAGCCGCTCGACGACTTCATCCACGGGGAAGGGATGACCAACGAGGAGTGGCTGTCACGCTACTATCCCGTCTACGCCAGGATCTGCACGCACGGGGGGCACATCTACGCCGGCATCAGCACGCCCGCCGTCGAGGCGCTCTACTGGAACAAGACCCTGTTCCGCGAGGCCGGCCTGGATCCCGACCGGCCGCCCCGCACGCTGGCCGAGTTCAACGACTACTCCCGCCGCCTGACCAAGCGGGATCCCAAGACGGGCCGGCTGACCCAGGTGGGATTCATGCCCCAGGACCCGGGATGGTGGCCCTGGATCTTCTGCGACTGGTTCGGCGGAAAGCTTTTCGACGCGAGCGGGATCACCTTCGCGACGGATCCCCACAACGTTGCCGCGTATGCCTGGATGCAGTCGTTCACGAAGTCCTACGGCCTGGACGACGTGAAGGCCCTCTCCTCGGAATTCGGGCCGTGGGCGTCGCCTTCCGCGCCCTTCTTCACGGGCAAGATCGCGATGGTCTTCCAAGGCGTGTGGTACGACAACTACATCCACCAGTACAAGCCGGGCCTGGACTACGGCGTCGGGCCCTGGCCCGAGAACGTTCCCGGCGTGAAGGACTTCGCCATGGCGGAGGCTGACGTCCTGACGATTCCGCGCGGCGCCAAGCACCCGCGCGAGGCCTGGGAATTCATCAAGTACGAGAACTCCTCGAACCCTGGCGCCCGGACCCGCGAGGAGCTGCAGGGCGCGGAGCTCCTCGACTACCTGCAGGTTAAGAATTCGCCGCTCCGGGTCTGGAGCCCGTTCTTCACCAACCACCACCCCCATCCCCATATCGCCATGATGCGCCAGCTTTCCGCCAGCCCGAACGCCGTCTGCGTGCCGCAGATCGGGATCTGGCAGGAATACTACCGCGAGGTGATCTCCGCCTTCGACCGGGTGAGGCTGCTGGACGCCACGCCCGAGGAGGCGCTCGCCTATTCCCAGGAGCGTCTCGACGCGAGCTGGGCCAGGTACCGGCGCAGCCTCGAGCTCCACGGGCAGTGGGCCGCCCTGGGGGAGAAGCCGCCATGACCCGCAACGAGAGGAAGCAATTGCGGGCGGGAATCGGGTTCACGGGCCTTTGGATCGTCGGGCTCGCCGCGTTCACCGCGTATCCGGTGTTCGCCTCGCTTTACTACAGCTTCTGCGACTACTCGATCCTCAAGTCGCCGGTCTGGTGCGGCCTCGAGAACTACAGCCAGCTGGTGCACGACGGGCTCTTCTGGAAGTCGCTTCGCAACACGTTGTTCTATGCGGGGCTCTCCGTCCCGCTCGGCACCGTCGTGGCGCTGGGCCTGGCCGTGCTGCTGAACTGCGAGATGAGGGGCAAGTCCGTGTACCGCCTTCTCTTCTTCATGCCCTCGATCGTTCCGATCGTGGCCTCGTCGATGCTGTGGCTCTGGATTTTCAACGGGCAGTACGGGCTCATGAACGGGTTCCTGAACCTCTTCCTCAGGCCGTTGGGCCTGCACGGCCCCGCCTGGCTCGCCGACCCGGCATGGGCCAAGCCCGCGCTCATCATCATGAGCCTCTGGAGCACCGGAAATGCCGTGGTGATCTACCTCGCGGGCCTGCAGAACGTGCCGATGGAGCTCTATGAGGCCGCGGAGATCGACGGCGCCTCCGCGTGGCAGCGCTTCGTCCACGTGACCCTCCCGACGATCGCCCCCGTGGTGACCTTCAACGCGATCATGGCACTCATAGGCGCGATGCAGATCTTCGCCCAGGCCTACATCATGTCGGAGGGGGCGAACGGGAACGGCAACGCCTCCGACGGGAATCCGGCGCGCTCGACCCTCTTCTATACGATCTACCTGTTCTCGACGGCTTTCCAGGACCTCAGGATGGGCTACGCGAGCGCGATGGCCTACATCCTCTTTGTGATCACGGCCCTCCTGACATGGATGGCGGCCCGCCTCACGCGCGGGCACGACTCCGGCTGACATGCGCCCCAAGACCAGGCTTTCGAGGGCGATCGTGACCGTGCTCCTGCTCCTGTGCTCGGCCGCTTTCGTTGCGCCATTCATCTGGCTCGTCAGCACCTCGCTCAAGCCGATCGAGCAGACGCTCACGCTCCCGATCTCATTCCTGCCCAAGGCCTACTATGCGGAGCTTGGCGGCAGGCGCATGGAGGTGACCGTCGACTTCCAGGTGACGCAACCGGGGGCGGTCGTCAGGTTCCTGACGGGGGACGACGCCGGAAAGCTCGGGTTCCTGGGCGCCGCGCAGATGGCCTCCCGCCCGGGCACGTTCACGCTGGTGCATGCCGTCGCGGCCGGATCGTGGCACGTCAGCCAGCGCTTCGACCGCGAGATCGGCGAAACGGGACCGACGCCCCTCTGGGATGTCGTGCCCCGCGACCAGGTCGACTCCCACGTCAAGTTCCGCTGGGCCAACTATCCGCGCGCCCTCGCGGCCCTCGGCGGCGACGCCGAGGCCGACCGCCACCGCGTCGGCTTCTGGACCTTCCTCGGGAATTCGCTGACGGTGGCCGTCCTGGGCGTGCTCGGGACCGTGATCTCGAACGCGATTGTCGCCTATGGCTTCGCGCGCCTCAGGTGGCGCGGGCGCGACGCCTTTTTCGCGCTCACGCTCGCCACGATGATGATTCCTTTTCCCGCCCTCATGGTGCCGCTTTACGGCGTCTTCCGGACCTTCGGGCTCATCGGCACGCTGCTGCCGCTGTGGCTGCCGACCTGGTTCGGAAGCGCTTTCAACATATTCCTGATGCGGCAGTTCTTCCGGACGATCCCCGAGGAGCTGAGCGAGGCCGCCCGGATCGACGGATGCAGCGAGTGGCGGATCTTCTGGCGGATCATCCTGCCGCTCAGCACGCCCGTCCTCGTCGTGGCGGCGCTCTTCCATTTCATCTTTGCATGGAACGACTTTCTCGGGCCGCTCCTCTACCTCACCCGAAAGGACACCTACACGCTTGCGATCGCCCTGGAAAGCTACGAATCCCAGAACGGCGGCGTCCAGTGGCATTATCTCATGGCGGCCAGCGCGGTCACGATCCTTCCCGTCATCGTCCTTTTTCTCCTCGCGCAGAAGACCTTCATCCGGGGAATCGCGACGACGGGCAGCAAGAACTAGGGCGTCCGCCTCTTTCCTGGGCCCTCGTTGGGCTGTGCCAGAGGGTG
>Ga0302326_10025127_pt1 | contig 12086 bp, 9 predicted proteins | sample Palsa_T0_3_FD_202264 | JGI IMG/M metagenome (GOLD analysis project Ga0302326, IMG submission 202264) | Peat permafrost microbial communities from Stordalen Mire near Abisko, Sweden - Palsa_T0_3 | ecosystem: Environmental > Terrestrial > Soil > Palsa > Peat permafrost | place: Sweden: Abisko...
ATCCGGCCTTGCTGCGCGAGCGGCGGGCGCTGGCGCATGACGGTACCGTCATCGCGATCGTCGCGATTTCGGCGCGCAACGGCAAAATCGTGGCCGGCCCCGATTTACTCTCCCGCGGCGTGGTGAGTGGCAATGGCACGTCGTCGCATATCGCGCGAGCGCGCACCGAACTCTCGATGCGCCTCAAGAGCCTGAGCGGCGCAGTGCGCGACGATCCTGAACGGCTCAAGGACGAAATGGTGCGGATGTTGCGCCGTTACTTCGGCGACGCGATCAACAAGCGCCCGATCATCGTACCCTACGTCGTGGAGGTCTGAGCGCCATCGCGCGCCAACCTAAAGCTCCGCCGATCGAACTGGCCGCGAGCGCCCAGGTGGCGTCGCATGAGGGTCGTATCGTGCGCGAACTCGCGGCGCTGGCCCTGATCGCGATCGCCGCCTGGGTGCTCCTCAGTTTGATTTCGATAAACCTCGGCTGGCGGCCCAATCGTGGCGGCCCACTGGGGGACGCGGCGGCAATCCTCCTGCTTGACTGGTTCGGCTATCAGGCCTACCTGGTGGTAATTCTGGCCGCCGTTCTTGGACTCCGGGCCTGGGCCGCGCCGGGTTCGGGCGCAGTTCTTCGCGAAGCCGCCGGTGGCGCCGTGTTGTTGCTGGCGTTGAGCGCAGGAGGCGGATTCCTCAACGTCCCTGGAATACCGGCCGGGGGATCGGTGGGCGCGGCTATCGCCATTTGGCTTGGCGCTTACGTCAGTTTCGGCGGCGGCTATATCGTCGTCGTCCTGATGCTGGTTGGCGGCCTCGCCCTGATGCTCCGGCGCGCGCCAACCGATCTGGTCACAGCTCTCGCAAGTGCCAGTCGATTCGGTTCGGGCAGTCATCGGACCGTTCATGGGGCGCGGGATCAGGCATCGGATGTCGCCGTTCCAGGATCGGCCCCCGCGAACGGCACTGGAGCTCTGACCACCCTGCGCGAGCCAATCAAGGTTGCGACGCTCGGGTCCAACGGGACCGCTGCGGCGCGTGCCGAAGGACCGTTGGTGCGCAAGGCCGAGATTAGCAGGCCGATCGATCGCGATCCTGCGCCCAAAGCGGTCTCACGCAGCAAGGGCGGATTCAAACTGCCGCCGGTGGCGCTACTCGATATGCCGCCGCTCGAACATGCGCAAATCGACGAGGCCGCCCTGGAACGTAGTGCGCGCGTGCTCGAACAGAAGCTCGCCGATTTCGGCGTCGAGGGCCGCGTCGTCGAGGTGCAGCCCGGCCCTGTCGTCACCATGTACAAGCTCGAACCGGGCTCGGGTATCAAGGTCAGCCAGATCGTCAACCTGGCCGACGACCTCTCGATGGCGTTGCGGGCGGCGACCGTCCGTATCCAGGCGCCGGTGCCGGGCGAGGCCGTAGTCGGAATCGAAGTGCCCAATCGCAAGCGCGAGAAGATTTACCTGCGCGAGATCCTCGAGGCTGAGGAATTTGGCGCTGCGCAAAGTCATCTCACGATTGCGTTGGGCAAGGATATCGCCGGGCGGCCGGCAGCCGCGGACCTCGCGACTATGCCGCATCTGCTGATCGCGGGTGCCACCGGTACGGGCAAGTCGGTGTCGATCCATACGATGATCTCGTCGATCCTGTTCAGCGCGACTGCCGACGACGTCCGCTTCATCCTCATCGATCCGAAGATGCTCGAGTTGTCGGTCTATGAAGGCATCCCGCATTTGCTGGTTCCCGTAGTGGTCGATCCCGAAAAAGCGGCGGCGGCGCTGCTGTGGGCGACGCAGGAGATGGAAGGCCGCTACCGCATGATGCGCGAGCTGGCGGTGCGCAACATCGATGGCTACAACCGCGCTATCGGCAGTGGCGGCGAACTGGTCGAGCTCAAGCGCGGCGACGCGGCTTCCAATGCCGGTGAGGGCGAGGACTGGATCGACACTCCGGTGAAGCATCGCAGGCTGCCCAAGATCGTGATCGTGATCGACGAATTGGCCGATCTCCTGCTCTCGGAGGGCAAGACCGTCGAGCGCGATATCACGCGCCTCGCCCAAAAGGCCCGCGCCGCCGGCATCCATCTGATCCTCGCGACGCAGCGGCCGTCGGTCGATGTCCTGACCGGGCTGATCAAGGCCAATCTCCCGGCGCGAATCTCGCTGCAGGTGACCTCGCGGGTGGACTCCCGAACGATTCTCGATTCGATCGGGGCAGAACGCTTGCTCGGCGCGGGCGACATGCTCTTCATGCCGCCGGGAACCGCCAAGCTGCGCCGCCTCCACGGACCGTTTGTTTCGGAGATCGAGATTCGCAAGGTCTGCGACTTTCTCCGCGCGCAGGGCGCTCCCGACTACCAGATGGAGATCCTCGAAACGTCGGTAGCCGGTGAAACTGACGGCACCGACGGCGACGGCGATCGCGACGCGCTCTACGACGAAGCCGTACAAATCGTTATCGATACCAACCAGGCGTCGATTTCGATGATCCAGCGGCGCCTCAGGATCGGCTACAATCGTGCCGCCCGGATGGTCGAGCAGATGGAGCGCGAGGGTCTCGTGCTGCCGGCTGACGGCGCGCGTCCGCGCGAGGTCCGGATGCGCGGTGCCAGTTGAAATGCGTGCGCGGCGCAATCGAGAAAGATGAAACCTTCGCGCGGAATTCGCGTCTAAACCAGTGTAGTGACTTCAGTTGTGAACAAAATTCGCGCGGGTGCGCGCCTGGCGCGCGTGGCAATACTTGCCGCGATCCTCACTGCTGCGGGCGTTATCGCAATTTTCGGCGATGGCGGTGCGCGGGTGGTTGCGCGCGAGACCACCGCGGCCGAAACGACAAATTTGAAAGCGTTGCTGGCGCGACTCCAACGCCACTACCAGGAGACCGAATCCTTTGGTGCCTCGTTCAAGCAGACGATTACGCGCGTCGGCGCGCCGCCCAAGGATCGCGATGGAACCGTCTATTACGAAAAGCCGGGCCGGATTCGTTTCGAGTTCTCTGACCCGCAGCCTGAAACTATCGTTAGCGATGGGATACTTCTTCATGACTACGACCCGGGCCTGAATCAGGTGATGGAGACGCCGCTGAAAAACGCCATCAAGACGCAGGCGGCGGCTGCCTTTCTGCTGGGTGTCGGTAACGTTCAGCGAGACTTCAGGGCGGCCTTGCCGCCTTCACATCCATCTGATGGCCTGACCTACGTCTTGCTAACGCCAAAGCGCGGCGGCGACGCTATCGAAATTGGTCTTGACCCACATACGATGAACATAATGACTATGCGGCTTCAGGATGCGCTAGGTAACGTCACCTCGCTTCAATTCAGCGATATCGAGACCAATATCCCGATAGAAGCGTCTCGCTTCCAATTCAAGACCCCTGACGGGGCCGACGTAGTAACCTCTTCGGGGACTCCGTAGGCCATCGTGATGGGAGCTTACTCGCGCTGAATTTCGCCTTACACTGGAACATAGATTGCATCGAATGGCTGGGGCGAGTACACCTATAGTCCCTTAGTATCTCACGTACCCGACATGGAAAAGGTTCACCTTCTAACTCTGGGTTGTCCCAAGAACCTCGCTGACAGCGAGTTGATGCTCGGCGCATTGATGCGCGCGGGATTCGAAGTCACGCTTGATCCTGGCGACGCGCAAGTGCTGATCGTCAATACTTGCGCCTTTATTGAAGCCGCAAAGAAAGAATCGATCGGCGCAATTCTCGATGCCTCCAATGTGAAGAAGCGCGGCGCCGGGCGCCGGCTGGTGGTCGCGGGATGTCTCGCCCAGCGCTACGGGGCGGAGTTGCGCGACGAACTACCGGAAGTCGATATTTTTGTCGGTACCGGCAATTTTTTGGATCTGCCCGAACTTCTGCGCCGCACTGAGGCGCCTGAGACGCGGCCCATTCCTTATGCCGGTGCGGCTCACCTGCTGCCCACCATGGACGAGGCGCCGCGAGTAAAAACTGGCGACTTCTTCACTGCGTATTTGAAGATTTCCGAAGGCTGCAACCATAAGTGCGCCTTCTGCATTATCCCCAAGATTCGCGGACTGCACGAAAGCCGCGGCCCCGAAGATATCGTCGCTGAAGCGCGCTCGCTGGCGGAGGTCGGGGTGCGCGAACTCAATCTGATTGCTCAGGATCTGACCGCTTACGGCCGCGACTTCAAGCCTCAATCGTCGCTGGCGGCGCTCTTGCCGGATCTCGCTGGGATCGACGGCATCCGCTGGATTCGGCTGCTCTACTGCTACCCGAATTTTGTCACCGATGAACTGCTCGAGACCGTCGCGGATTTGCCGCAAGTGGTTAAGTATATAGACATGCCTCTGCAACACGCCGATGACGCCGTCCTGCGCGCGATGCGCCGCGAGCGCTCCGGGGCCGCGCTCAGCAAGCTGCTCGATCGCATCCGCCGCAAGATTCCCGGCGTTGCCCTGCGGACTTCGTTCATCGTCGGCTTTCCCGGCGAGGACGACGCCGCATTCTCGAAGCTGTTGGATTTCGTGCGTCGGGAACAATTCGACCGGGTCGGCGTGTTTACCTACTCTCGTGAAGAAAATACCGACGCCTTCGCGATGCCCGGGCAGGTGCCCGAGCGGCTCAAGCGCGAACGCCGGGCGGCTCTGATGGAAACACAGGCAGAAATATCATTGCACAAGAATCGCGACCTGGTTGGCCGCGAGATCGAGGTGTTGGTCGAGGGCTCGACTTCCGGGCGCGCCACGCGGCTGCGCGGGCGAACTCCGGCGCAAGCGCCCGAAATCGACGGAATGGTTATTCTTAAGGGAGACGCCCAACCGGGTGATTTCGTCAGCGCCAAGGTCGAGCGGGCTCTCAGCTACGATTTACATGCGGTAGTAACGGGCGCGGTGGTAAACTGAAAGGGTGATCGGCGATGCCTAAAAAAGCAACGGCGGCAAATCGTAAGAAGTTTCTGGCCGACCTTCGCGAGCATTTGCTCGAGATGAGGACCAAACTTGTCGCCGAGATCGACTCGGAACTGAGAGCGGAACGCGAAGGCAATAAGGACGAGGGCATGGATACCTATGACCTCGCCTCGGAAGAGCGCGACCGCGAGATCAACTTCATCCTGTCCGATCGCGAGCGGGTGAAGATCAAGCAAATCGACGATGCGCTCGGACGCATGGACGAGGGCACTTACGGCGTCTGCGAATCGTGCGGACTGGAGATTGCCGAAGAGCGGCTCGAGGCGATGCCGTTTACGCGATTGTGCCGCGATTGCCAGCAGGATCAGGAGCGTGAGGCCAAATCGCAGCGACGCTTCGACGACGAGCGCAACACCTATCGCAAACTTGGTTCGACCGACGCCGACGAAGACAACATCTAATTGCGTATTATTGCACGGCGATCTGGCAGCAAAGATTCGTGAGCAAGCGTGCGCACGGATCTGCTCGCGCCCTGCGATGACTTATGGCTCGTGGGGGATAGTTGTTCCACTGCCAGGCCTCGTTTATGATCGATGATCATTGGTCAACGCGTCACACCTGCATTACGCTCGGTCCGCCACTGGGGCCTAACGGGAATAAATTCGGTGTCGGGACGGCCTTGAAGCTAGCATGCTAGTCTGGTTTGCGCGCGACGAGGGGCGATGAGAATTTTCAGGGAAAGTGGGGCGGAGGCGGACGCCACGGGCGCACAGCCGGCTGAGGAAATCGCGCTGCTTCGCACCAACCTCGCCGAGGTCAAATCGGTAATCGCTGTCGCCAGCGCGAAGGGCGGAGTCGGCAAGAGCGCACTGACCGTTAACCTGGCAGCGGTGCTGGCGTTAGCCGGGCGCAAGGTCGCGATTCTGGATGCCGATCTGAATTCGCCTGCAATCGTCGCAATGCTCGGGATGAAGGTGCCGCGCCGATTTCACTCCCTGGCCGGGATTGAACCGGGTGCCGGTCCCCTAGGTTTGCGAGTCGCTGCGAGCAATTTGATTCCAGACGGTGACTCACCCCCGGTGAGCTTCCTTGACGACGAAAGCGTCCTCCCTGAATCCACCAATGGTCATCATCCCGTCGAGATAGGCTACGCGGCGACGCTGCGCCGGCTGCTCACGCAGACTCGTTTCGGCGCGATTGACCTGCTTTTTATCGATCTCGCTCCAGGCATCGATCAGCTTTTCCGCATCGCTCAAATTGCTCCTTTGAGCGGCACGGTGATCGTGACGCAGCCTTCGGAAACCTCGGTGCGCGCGTCACGGGCGGCGCTCGAATTGGCGCCCTTATGCTCTACGCGCGTCATCGGGATAGTCGAAAATATGGTGGGCTTCAATTGCGACGGCTGCCATTCGGTGCGGCCGCTGATGCCTCACGGTGACCTCGCGGCGGTTGCGAAGTCCTCAGGAGTTCCGGTCCTGGCGCGTCTGCCGTTCGATCCGCGGCTCGCGGAATGTTGCGATCGCGGCGTAATCTTCATTCGGGAGTATGGCGACACCCCGTTGGCCCGGCAACTGATAACGCTCGCGCAATCGATTGATAGAGCGTCAGCGCCGCGTATTCAGGCCGAAATGCCTCCAGCCTGATCGTTTCTCATCCGCCACGAGATTCACATTCCTTCACTCTCTTGAGACTTGCCGCGGTCCGGTGAGCCTCCGCAATCAGTCCGAATCGCTATCATCGTCATCGCTCGAAGTGCCCGTCGCAGTGGCGATGCGCGAGTACTCGAACATGCCGGCGCCGTTTGCAGATCCCAGGCGGTAGCTCGCAAATCCGATCGAAGTATGGATACGCGTCTGATCGGGCCCCGGACGCGATAGGGTCATGAAGGCTTCCGCGACTCCGCGCAGTTCGGCGTCCTCGCCGCCCGGAGTTGTCATTGAAGTGGAAAATGGATCCGGCGGCGCGCCTGGAGCGGGGGTCTCGAGTTGGATCCCGGCAAGCTGGCAGTCGCGCCATTCGCCTTCGGAAAAGGCGCGCGCCAGGCGACGATCATCGCCCTCCGCGAAGGTCCATGCCCGCGCTTCGAGCGCCGCGAACTCCGGCGCATCGGGAAAGCAGGCCCACAACATTCGGCGGGTTTCGAAGCGTTGCGGTTCGAGTCCGGTGAACGACGCGCCGATCCTAGCAACCGCGTCGATCTCGCGGTGGACACCGCTTACGATCAGCGCGCCGCGCAGTCGTCCGAATACAGCCGTTCCAGCACTAACGCCAGCTTTGCCAGCCGCACCAATCGCGCGTTCAATGAGGCCGTCGAATGTCCCGTCGGCGGAATTCGCTGACCGCGAGCCGGCATCCAATTCGACCGTTGCCGCAAGGGTCATCTCGCTATCGAGAGTGCTGTGCGCCAGTGCGTTCTCGACGCTGAGGTAAGCGCCGCCATCATTGACGATTACCGCCGGGCCGCGAAAACTTAGGCTGCCGCCACTCGAACTAACCGCAAATTCGAGCGGGCCAAGGCGCATCTTTCCGCCCTCGCGGGTCGGCGTACCCTCGCCGGTAAACAGCGCGGCGCAACAATGATCGAACAACATCACGATGCGCGCGCCCGCGGCGCCGGAACCAAAATCGAAGCTCGCCATGCCGCCAATTCTCGCCGCGGGATCATAGAACTCGATTCCGACCCGCACTGGCGGCGCGACTGGCGAAGCGGGAGCCTTGCGCGCGACTGGCGCTGGCGCGATGCGATCGATTGCGATCGCTTTGTTGCCAGGCGCCTCTACGAACCTGGCCACGCCATCTGGTGAACGCAGGAACCCCTCGGCTAGCGCCTCCAAACCGCGCTTGCGAATCGCGCCCGCGAGCCGCACCGCCACCGACATCTCCAGCTGCAGGGCATCGATAACCCCGCGCGCACCGAGTCGGGCGAGCCGCCGCAACGCATCTATTTCGCTTGCCGCGTGCCGTTCAGTGAACGCTTGCAACAGGTTTTGACTGGCGCCGCCAGGATAGCGCAGGCCGAAAGTCGGGATGATGCCCGCAGCGCCGAGCCGCACAAAAAGCGCCGCGACCGTTCCGTTGATAAATTCGTCGCTAGCCGATACGTGCGCTCCTGCAGGCGGGCGCAGCCGTCCATTGGTTTGACGCAGGCCCAAGCCGAAATCGATGCGCGGCTCGATCACGTTCCATCCATGAATGAGGAGCACGGTGGCCCGGCCATGACGATCGACGATTCGGGTAGCGCGATCCGCAATCAAATCGAGCATCCATGGCGCCCGTGCGGCCAGCTGCGAAAGCCGGTTGCAGTCGATTTCATTGCGATCCATGCCGGCGTTGATCAACGCGGTAGCGCCAAACCGATTGGCTAGGTCGCGGGTAATTCCAGCGGTTTCGAGATCGTTGACCTTCGGGTGCAGCGTGGTTCGCGACGCCGCGCCGGCGCGGCCTCCATGCGGTGCGATGAGCAAAATCGGCGCGTCGCCCTCGATCACTTCGAGCCAGGAAGCCGAATCGATCTCAATCGCCGGAATTGCCATCTGGAATCAGAGGATCCGGCGGGTGGCAACGCGGACCGGATGCGCGTGCAGTGCGAATGACATTACGAAGTAGTAAACGACGAAGGCGAGCGACGTGTAAAGCAGCAGGTCGCTGTGAGCAGGCAGCATCGGGAGCATGGCTGCGGTCGCGACTCCCCAGATTGCTGCGAGCGAGAGCGTCAGCGGGCGCATCCGTTCCGTCCGATTCGGGTAGATATACTTGATCGGCACGAAGACCATCAGGGCGAGAATCGCGACGATGGTTGCATTAACGACGGGTGCGAGACCGAGGCAAAAGAGGTAGAGAGCCACGAGATTCCAGTATGACGGGAAGCCGCGAAAATAGTTGTCCTCGGTTTTCGCGTCGGTGCGGCTGAAGCCGTAGGCGCTCGCGATCATCACGAATGCCGCGACCGCCTCGCCTCCGACGCCGTCTGGAAGGATCTTGGCGCGCAGCATCAGGAATACCGGCGCGGCGACGTACGTCAGGTAATCGACGATGTTGTCCAGCAGCGCGCCGTCGAAGTAGGGGATGCGTTCGCGTACCCGCAAGGCGCGCGCGATAGGCCCGTCGCTCGCGTCGATCGCGACCGCAATCGCCATCATCGTGAAGGCGCCACGCCAGTCGCCGCGTGCGATATAGCTAAACGCCAGCAGCCCCGCGACTGCGCCCAGCGCCGTGTAAAGGTGTACCGCCCATGCGCACCCGGTCAGAAATCGCGACTTCGACATCGGCGCAACCGGGCCGCGCAGCCGCTCAGGCCTCCGGCTTCAGATCGCGCGGCCCGAAATAGTCTTCGAGGATGGTCATGAAAGGTCCGCACGAACGCCGCCGCTTGACGTGCGCGAGCGCTTCGTCGAGCGACATCCCGCCATGTGCGCGCAGGTAGGCGATCGCCAGCGTGGGTGCTCGGTTGAGCCCGGCGTTGCAATGAAGATAGACGCGTTCCTGGGCGCTCAGCAAACCTGCCAGATCGCTCAGCGCCGCGCGCAGACGATCCGCCATGGCGTCGGCGCTGCCGTCTTGAACGGGAGTCCATACGTGCTTGAGTCCATAGCGCGCGGAGACCTCGCGAAGCTTCTCGATATCGAGCGCATTGATGCGCAGGTCTTCGTCATCCTGGAGATTGTGGATCGCCGTGACGCGATGTTCGTCGCGCAGCCATTCGAGATCGTCTTCGCGGGGATATTCGCCGACCAGCAGGTGATCGGTTATCTCACTGACTGACGGGCGCACGTCACCGCGCGTCGGTCGCGGGCCGTTATCGCGTCTTTGACTCCACCATTCCATGGTCTGACACTTATGCAGGAAAGCGGCGTCCTATCCAACTATAACCCACGCATCGGCAACGGCCGTCAAGCGATAAATTCAGCCTTCGACGTGGATGCCTTGGTGTGCCTTCCTGGACGTCACGTTTCAATTTCGACTGTCAGTGCGCGCAAGTGGCGGGGCTTCCCGCTTGATTCCATTCGTAGAGCCAGATCGACGCCAGCACCGACGACGCCTCCGCAACCTGTTGTGCGACCATCGGCATTTCGCGCCGCATCAGCGCTCGATCGAACTCGTCGCCCTTTTTCGCCCCGGTTTCCGCGCGCGCGGCGCGATCCGCATCGAAGGTCGTTGCGACCAGCGGATTGCTGTGCCGGAGTTCGGTGATCGCAGCCGACCACACCGAATCGATCTCGACGACATGCACTTGCGGTCGCGCAAGTTGCTCGACCTCGCCAACCGACCGATCCACGGCACCTTCAAACCGCGCATGCATCCCGCGATCCTGCGGATAGCCATCATAATATTTGGTCGTATGCAGCGGCTGAGTCGCGTCGCCGACGTAGTGTGCGAGGTATCCCGACATCACGACGACCTGCGCGCAATCACCCTTGCGCCACGCCTGTTGAACTCCTTGAGCCATCTCCTCGATCGTCCACGGCAGAGTGCCCGATTTGTCGAGGGTGCCCGCGCCGTACTCGAGTTCCATTGCCGCAAGATCCGGCTTGAGCGCTGCAAACGGGTCGGCCCCGTAGTACTCCAAATCGATGTAATGCCGAATCGCTTCCGCCTTGCCATAGCGCGCCCGCAGGATCTCGTCGGGTGCGACCGCGTCCTCCTGCAAATCAGCCTCGTGTGCTTCGAGCGTGTGCCTGAGCGGCGACTCGGGCAGTGCATCGACCGCAAGGCGTGCGATCAGCATATGCGTGTGCGCGTCCCAGGCATGCGCTCGTATCGGATATGCGAACAGCAAGATCGATACGATCAGCAATTGAAAAATTGAGCGAGTGCGAGCCACGGTGGAAGTCCGCGACGCGAGCCTAACCTTTGGCGCGTCCGCCCGATCGATGAGACCGACGGCGTTCATGATGCGGCGACTCGTGATGCGCGTCGGACTCGAGCGCCGGCGGTGACACCGCCTCGATCGCCGCGATCCGCGCCGCTTGCGCGCCATTGGCCGTCAGCCCGAGGACCGCTTGCCGCATGCGATCCGCGAGCGTTCGATACGCGCCGGCCCCCTCTGCATCCTGCGCCGCCAGCCGCAATTCGTCGATCGTCAACACCCGTCCGATTCTTACTTCCACGGGCGCGTGCCGCGGCAGCAGCTTGCCTTTGCCGAGGACCTCGAAGGTGCCGCTCAGGTGAATCGGCAGCACGTCGCATCCCGCATGCAGCGCGAGGTATCCCGCGCCGCTCTTGAACTCGTGGATGGCGCCATCGGGCGAACGGGTGCCCTCCGGAAACATCAGCACGTTACGTCCGGCGGCCAGTTCCGTCAGCGCCTGCTCGAGGGATTCCAGTTGCGCGCGATCGCGATCGAACGGAATCAGCCGCGTGAAGTTGGTCGCGGCAAATCGCCGCAGCCCGGTGTTGAAGAAGTAGTCCTTTGCGGCCAGCACCACGAGGTCGCGGCCATTCGCGCCCAGCGCATGACTCACCAGACTGAAGTCCAGGTGACTCGAGTGATTCGCGACCGCGATGAAATTGCGATTGGCCGGGATATTGCCGCGTCCCATCACCTTGGGCTTCAGCCATGAGTCGAATGCCGTGGCGAGCGTCCTGCGCATCGCTAATTCGCCAAGCCGCCGGATCGGCGCCGGCAACTCGATCGTATAGGGCTGCGCGAAACGTGCGTACGAGGGCAGCTTGGGCCGATTGCGCCGCTCGCTTACGATGCGTTGCAGGTCTTCGACAGTCGCGATATTGGCGAGTTCCTCGGCGCTGATTTCGCGTCCCGCCTTGATTGCGATCTGCTCCGCCAGCTCCGCCAGTGCGAGCGAATCGAGTCCCAGGTCTTCGATCAGCCGCGTTGCCGGATCGATGTTCGCGGCGCCGCTCGCTACCTGCTCCAAGGCCTCGGCCAGCCAGGGCTCGACTTCCGTGTCGATTGTCGCGCGCGGCGCACCGTGGCTTTCCACCATCCGCTGCAGAATCGCCACGACCTCGGCGCGTTTGACCTTACGGGTGCGCGTCCGTGGCAGCTCGGTGTCGGTGAAACGCAAGATGCGGATGCGGCTGTGCGGATTGAGCGTGCCGCTGACATGCTCGAAGTGCGCCCGCAATTTGTCCTCGACCGCGCGACGGCTTTCGCCCTTGGAATATGCCGGCACCGCAAGCGCCGCGACCTGTTCGCCCAGCCCGACCTTCAACCCGACCACTGCGACTTCACGCAGATATTGCGAGTGACCGTACGCTTCCTCGA
>Ga0302326_10025128_pt1 | contig 12086 bp, 12 predicted proteins | sample Palsa_T0_3_FD_202264 | JGI IMG/M metagenome (GOLD analysis project Ga0302326, IMG submission 202264) | Peat permafrost microbial communities from Stordalen Mire near Abisko, Sweden - Palsa_T0_3 | ecosystem: Environmental > Terrestrial > Soil > Palsa > Peat permafrost | place: Sweden: Abisko...
CGCCTCCGACAAGCGGATTCCGCTCCTAGGTTGTTGACGGCATGGACGATAACGGACGAGGATTTAGTGGCGGCGCTTCACGCCGTCAATCGAAAGCTCATAACTTGTAAACTACCGCTAGATGAGTGCGTCAATCCCCGCTTGCGGCAGGCTTTTCCCGATCATGAGGTTCTTACTGTCGGTGAGGCCAATTGGCGCGCGCTCCCGGACAGTAAGCTACTCGCAGAGGCTCAGAGGCGCTGCGACGTTCTAGTGACCACCGACAAGGGCTTTGAACACGAACATAATCTCAAGAAGCTTGCTTTAGGAATCGTGATTGTACATGTCGAGCGGAACCGGATGGAGCACTACCCTCCGTTATTAGCCGATTTGGCGCAAGCGGTCGAACACATCAAGCCTGGCGAAGTGGTGCATGTCGGAGTTTCGAAGGCCTAAGCCTGCGAAACGTGATTGTTAGTGCGATAAAGAGGTGTTGCGCGGCGGCCACTCGGGCCAGCGGTTTCCGGAAGTGGCATCGATTGGTATTGGGCCGGTGAGCGAGAAACCGCGGGCTAAGCCGGTTGGCCGATGATCGACGGCAGTGGTGCAGCGAAGTTCATTCCATCCCACATGAGCGGTGACGTGCTTAGAGAACGTGGGTAGCTCGCCGTCGCCCCAGTCTTCATGCAGGATGTTGAATTTGAGCGTGTCACCTTGGAGCTCGAAGTCGTCCAGGGCAGCCATGGTGTAGGGATTGTCACAAGTACCGCATACCATTGCGCGTAGTTTGTTGCCAACCTTGCGAATGATGAAGTATTGCTTGGGCGCGCCTACACCAAAGCCCAGCCAAACTCCGATCACGTCTTGCTCGGTCAGCGTCGATTTCCAGGGGCCGGGCTGAATGTAGCGCGGGGCCGGCGCGCCCACGCCTTGCTGGTTGATTGCCACGGCAGGAACCGGTGGAGCATTGGGGAGTACTGAAACAATGATCGGGAGCGGGTCCGGGCCACGGGGATCTTTGATGAGAGTGCGCTCGAACTTACCGCCTCCCGGAGCACCGCTGGTTCCGGTCACGATCAGATGGCCGTGATCGAACCTAGCTGTGGCGTGGTCCTGATAAGCGGTGCTACCGTCCGCATTGACGTGCGTTACGACGAACGCGATGCCGTCCGGTCCGAGCTTGCCATCAACGAAAGCCAGCGTGGTGGCGTCCGCGCAATAGGTGCAATATATGCCCCGGACCTGGTCGCCGCGGATGGAGAATTCATAGGTGTGCGCCTCGCCTTGGTCCGTCCGCCAGCCGCCGCGGTAATCATCGGCGTCATTTGGGGCGGCACTCTGGGCGGCGGCTGTGCAGATGAACCCACACGTCGCGAGAAGCAAAACGAATTGGAATTTTCCGGTCATGTTAGTAGGCCATGGCGTAGCAGTCTCGACGTGGATCGCCTGCGGCGAAGCGGTTGCCGGTGGCCGGATCGATCATCACGGCGGTAGCACAACCCGACATACCGAAACGGCGCAGGCGGCTAACGTCGTGGCCGCGCGCTTTGAGTTCGTTGTAAACGGCGTCGGGCACGTCGGCCTCGATCGCAAGCTGATTGAAGCCCGGCGTGTGCGGCCAAAACGAGCCGTAGAAGTGACCGGTCTGCACACGGGGCCGTTCGAAGGCGGCGTGCAGGTTCGGGTACCAGTCGTTCCAGAAATCGACCACGCTCAGGAGGGCCTGGAGGATGGTCTGGTCCTGATTATCGCCGCCGGGCGTGCCGAGGGCCATGAGCGGCATATCGCCGCGGAAAACCATGCTGGGTGTGAGCGTGTAGCGCGGGCGGGCGTGAGGGCGAATCTGGTTGGCCCTGGTCTTATCCAGCCAGAACTGTTCGCCGCGCACGCTCATGCCGATGCCGGTGTCGCCCAGGATCACGGCGCCGGTAATCCAGCCGCCACTGGGGGTGGCGTCGAAGAGATTGCCGTCCTTATCGATGACGGACATGTGGGTAGTGTCCTTCGATATTCCGGCGGAGTCGCGGCCTAGCGAGGCGAGTTGGTCTTCGCGAGAGATTGACGACCGGGGCGAGTTGCCGGGAACGTTGGCCTTCCAGTAGGACCAGGTCTTCACTTCGGAATCGTACTTCATGGGATCGCCGGCGATGAAAGCCTTCGAGGCTCGCTTTGGATCGATGAGCGCCGCGCGTTCCTTGGCGTAGGCTTTCGACAACAGCCCTTCGGCGGGCGATTTCACGAAGGCTTGGTCAGCGTAGTAGGTGTCGCGATCGGCATAGGCCAGCTTCAGGGCTTCGGTAACGGTGTGGAGATAATCCGCGCTGCCGTAGCCCATCGCATGGAGATCGAAATTCTCCAGAATATTGAGGGCCTGAAGAAGGGTGGGCCCTTGGCTGGAGAAGCCGTGTTTGTAGATGGTGTAGCCACGGTAGGTGGTGTGAGCGGGTTCTTCGATGCGCGCGAAGTAGCCAGAGAAATCACTGGCATCGAACGGTGCATCGTGCTGCTGGAGGAAGGCCACCATTTCGTGGGCGATATCGCCTTTGTAGAAACGATCGCGGGCGGCAACGATGCCGGCGGCCCGGCCTGCGCTTTTGTGGTCACGTTCGGCTTCCACCATGCGATGCAGCGTGCGGGCGAGAGTGGGCAGTTTGATGGTTTCGCCGGCGCGGTAAGAGGACCCATCGGGCTTGTACCAATACGCCTTGTTTGTGGGCCACTGTTCGATGAAGGCGCGTTGGCGGCCGATGGTGTTGACGGTGCTGGGGCGGATGGGGAAGCCTTTTTCCGCGTAGTCGATGGCGGGGGTAGCGACTTCCTCGAAGCTCATGGTTCCCCATTTTTCGAGGACCGTGAGAGCGGCGTGAATCGCGCCCGGAACCACGGCGGGGTCGAGGCCATGGCCGGAGAGCGTCTTATGGCGCGTGAGGTACCAATCGACATCCACTGCGTGAGGGGCCCAGCCCTGGCCCACGATGGAAGTAACTTTCCCTTCCTTGCGAGGGTAGACCAACACCAAAGCTTCGCCGCCGAGGCTGTAGAGATCCTGCTCCAAAACGCCGCCCGCGAGCAGCGAGGCTACACCAGCATCGAAGGCATTGCCACCCTTTAGCAGGATGCTAAGCGCGACGGCTGCAGTGAGCGGATGGCCGGCGGAGACGCCACCGGAGGGTCCCATGACGGCGGGCCGCAGGGGCGCACCGATTTCCTGGCGATCCTGAACCGGGACCTGAGCGGCAGCGACCGTGGCCAGCGCGAGGCCCGAAGCGATGGTGAGAAGTGTGATCAGTCCGCCGGAGTTTTGTGTGGTGGAGCTGTGGGTGGGTTTCATGTCGCGATCTCTTTGCCCAGACGGGCGTTACGAAACAGTTTACAGAAAGCCGGACGAGGGCGTCCGGCGCGGTCCGGGGGGACCGCCCCACTGCTAGCTCGCAATCGAACTGATGAATCGCGCGGCAGAGCGTTCGATTACGGATTGCGCGTTGGCAACCACAGTCCTTTTCGGAAAAGCTCCGTAGATGCGGTCGAACTGGTAAGGCTCCAGCCGGTTCACGATTTGCTTGACCGCTTGTGCCCCGAGCGGGATGTAGTTCGGGTAGCTGTACATGAACGATACCCAGTTGGTATCCATGCACACCTGCGGCTGGTCGCCCGAGAGGAGAACACCTTTTCGATCGGCTCCTGCTGGCCAAAACAGAACCTGATAGCCGTCAAAATGGCCAGGCGTATGAATGAGAACGAGGTCATGGAGCAGGCGCATGCTATCGCCGGACCAGTGCTGAATGTTGGCGTGCGGCCGCTCGACCCATTGCCGATCGGCCGAATGAAGATAGATGGGAGCGCTGTCAAACGCCATGCTCCACTGCACCATGGTGGTGTAATAATGCGGATGCGAAATCGCGATGGCTGCTATGCCGCCGAGCTTGCGGATGGCATCGATGGTGGGTTGATCGATGAGCGCGAGGCAATCCCAAAGTACGTTACCGTCTGGCGTCTGGAGCAGAAAAGCTCGCTCTCCGATCGCGAATTGAGGCTCGGTGTGGATGGAATATAGATTCGCTTCCTGCTGTTGGATGATGTTGCGATGTTTCGCAGAGAGTGCATCGAGGGTGGTCCATTGCTGCCCATCGAGGCCGACGAATTGCCGGGGATCGGCGCAGATGGGACATGCCGACGGCGGATCGACGGACGGAGGGAATTCGGTGCCACACGTAACACAAATGAATGCCGTGCCCGACTCGATGGCCATGGATCTTATGCTATTACTCGCCGGACGAGGGCGTCGCGCGAAGACGCGTCCGGCGCGGACCTGGGGTTATCGTGGGGGGAGTAGTGCGGGTTGATCGTTTCATACTCACGGGCCCACCTGGGGCGGGCAAGACCACAATCCTACGGCAGCTTGCGGAGGAAGGCTTTGCCACGGTGGACGAGGCGGCAACGGACGTGATCGGCGCGTGGAAGCAACAGGGAATAGACGAGGCCTGGACTTATCCTTCGTTTGTTGACGCCGTTGTTGAGATGCAGAAGTATCGGCAAGTCAATCTGCGCAATTCCCCGAGAATCCAGTTCTATGACCGTTCCCCGATTTGCACTCTCGCGCTCGCCGAGTGGCTCGGGCATCCGGTATCAGATGCCGTGCGCTTCGAGATCGCTCGAATATGCGACGAGAGGGTCTATCGGCCTGAGGTGTTCTTCATCAGAAGCCTGGGATTTGTGACGCCGACTGAGGCCAGGCGAATCAGCCTCGCCGACTCTCTCCGTTTTGGAGAGTTGCACGAACGAGTTTATCTCGCGCACGGGTTCAAATTGATTCAGATCGAATCGGCACCGGCAGTGGAGAGGGTCGAATCGATTAAGCGCTACGTAGAGGACGCCACGCGAGCCCACCCGTGCCACTGAGCCGGACGGGGGCGTCGCGCGAAGACGCGTCCGGCGCGGACCTGGGGGGTCCGCCCTACTCAGGAGGCAAAGGTCACGCCAGATCCATGGCTTGCGCATCAGGGTCAAGGACGGTGAGGTTACGGATGGGCGATTGTGGTTCCGTGGCTAGACACGCACTGCCAGGAACCACCACGCTTCACCCAGGTGTCCGTCCAACGAGATGTGCCATTCACGTTCCGGCTCTTGATCGTATCCACGTAGGTGACTACCGCAGTGTCTCCGTACACGCGGACCTTCATGTCGGTATTGATGAAGGAGACCGCATCTTCGCCCGATTTCAGGGAGGCAATTTCTTGCGCCTTAGTAAATAAGTGGCCGTCGGGCGCGGTTTCACTGAAATCGTCAGCCAATAACCGCTGGACGGTAGGCACATCCCTTTTCGCAACTGCGTCGTACCACTGCATTTCGAGTTTCTTGAGTTGCAGATCCACGCTCTGCGCGTTGGACAAAGATGGCAAGAACAGCGTCAACACGGCGGCTATGGTTGGCAGCTTCATGGGTTTCTCCTAGGGCTAGATCGACCAAGTGTACCTAGAGCGAAGTCTTCTGTCGAGAGCGCGAATGCGGGAGCGCTGAGCCGGACGGGCGCGTCCGGCGCGGACCTGGGGGTCCGCCCGGGGGGCCACCCTGGGGGCCACCCCAGGGTGCACCTCCGCACCTAGACGTTCATTCTTGTATCGCTCCGTCAAACGACCGAAATTAACACCTGCTGATCCTCAATGGACACCCGCAATCCGGCCGTACAAGGACACTTGAAGGTCGGTGGAACGCTGACCTGCACCTAGCGGTAAAGCTGGCGGGCGCAAGTACGCTTTCGGACGAGACACCGGCTGCGACTTGCCTTCAGGCTCTTAAATCAAGCGATGTCCCAAACGCTAACTAACTAGGCCGCTTTCTTCGCTGCCTTCTTCCGACGCGCCCACATCGCCTTAGCTCGCGCTCTTGCTTCTTCGCGCTGGGCTGGTGTCCATTTCTTCCGGGCCGTCTTTGCAGCTGTGGTCGTCGGCACTAGCTCCGCCTGTTCCTTCCCGGCTGCTGGATGCGCATTTTTGGATCCTGGCGGCCGGCCACGTCGCTTGCCATTGCTGGCGCCTAACGCTTGGATTGCTCGGTCGATCTTGTCTCTCTCGGCTATCAATAGTGCAACGATCTGTTCGGTTGGCATCAGGTTCAATTCTAAGCCTTCTTCCGGGCTCGAACGACAACATGATCGGACTTGCCAGATAGCCGCGCATCGAGTCACAGAAACAGATCTTTTTCGGCTCCTTGTTTCCCGCGAAGCGCAGGACGGATTCGATGCGTCGCAAGTGTCATCGCGTGTCAATCTCGTTGTGGAAGAGGCGTGGGCGATCCTCCAGCAGGTATCGGAGGCACTTTCCCCTCTATACGCTGCACGACTCTGAGCACAGCTATCGCGTGGCCCAGAACATGCACCACCTCATTCCCCGGAAGCCAGTATGCGCTAGCACGCCGGACAATTAACTTCTTACGGCAAAATCCTGCCGTTCTTCTCGGCTCGGCTGGGGTCCCATAATCTGGGGGAACCTCGGCGCCGTTCGATGACTGGTGGCACAACACCTATAGGCTCGACGTAGAGATCCTGAGCCAGCCGCACACGCGCGCAGCTTTCCAGGCGTGATCACTGAGTCAACAACCAGGACAAGGCTGTCAACGGCACGTAGCCGTCGCCGGGAGAGTCCCTGGCGGCTAAATTTGACAAGGCGCCTGGCGGAGGGCCCTACGGCATAGGCGTGTCTGCCTGAATGCAAGCCTTTTCAAAGTTTTCTCTCGGTAGAAAATCTGGGGGACCGAGCAACCCCTAATCATGACGTTGCAAGCCCGTCGGTTTCTGTGGACGATAAGCAACAGTTCCATTTGCCGATATGGAGAATGAAGACGCCTTTGGACCCCACATCATCGACGGCACCGAAGAATCGCTGACGGCTCGTAAAACGCGAAGGTCAGCGTCCGAGAGACAGCCCGCCGGCGCTACCGTCAACACAAGACCCATTTAAGACGGTGTATTGTCCCGTTAGGGCCGCGCCCTGCAGGTTGGTGGCTCCGTTGAACGAGACCTTCTGCCCTGCACCGAACGTTAGAGTCAAGTTGACTTGATTTCCACTGATGGTGCCCGAAAGCGCGCCCGATGAAAAGCACCAGTTCGCGAAGGAAATCGAACCACTGATCGCGGTACCTGACTGGGAAAAATTGGCCGTGAGAGTTCCCTTAGCTCCTAGAGAGGCGCTCCACGTCCCCTGCCAAGCTCCCGCTAAGCTTGTCACCTCCAGGGAGGGTGTAACGCTGAAGGATACGGCGTTCGAGGTTCCCCCGCCTGGTGGCGGATTGGTCACCAACACGGAATAATTTCCGGCCGACGCCAGATCCGAAACGCCCAACGAAATGGAGAGCTCTCCACTGTTGTAAAACGACGAGGCGTGCGGCACCCAGTTGAACAGGACCGACGAAGATGAGATGAACCCGCTCCCAGTGATCGTGAGCGTTAGAGGTGAGCCTCCTGCTGCATACGAAGCGGGCGAGAGCGCTGCTATCGAAGGCAGTGGATTCTGCGGAGGAGGAAATGGCTGAATCGCGACAGCTACCGCATTCGATGTGATGCCACCAATACTCATGGCCACGGGCACATCGGTGCCCGTCGTGATTCCTGCAGGCACCTGCGCATTGATCTGGTACAAACCCACGCTGCCCGGCGCGAGGCCTGAGTAGAGGACATGAGCCGAATTGCCGCCGATAAACACGGCCGGCGATGTTGTTGTTTCGGCGAGAGGATTAAACGGCGCAGGGGAACCACTGGCTGGCTGATTGGTCGCAGCCCCGAGGCCGGTGCAGTAGATCTGAATCACATCGCCAACCGAGGCCGCGTTCGAGGAGTCGATAAGTCGGTATTCCGAATCCAAAATCGCACCTTGGCCGCTGCCTTCGGAGTTCATGCTGAATAGGCCCGGCGAGAAAAGGGGCACTGCGACAGTCTGGGCAGGACTGGTCCGACCGCCCACTGTGGCTGTTAACGGGCCCTCCGTGCTTCCCGCCAATTCCCAGGGCACTTGAAAATTCACTTGGGTAGCACTGACGTAATACAGTGGCGCTTTCGCTCCACCGAGGTCCATTGAAAGCCCCCCGAGGTTCGTTGGCCACGGCTGACCGGATGGCGCTATTGACGGAGAAGCCAACAGGAAGTTCCCTTTCGCAGTCGCGATGCCGCCAGGCGCCACCGGGGTTCCCGCAGAATACGCTGCTGAATTCCCGAAGCCCGAAATCTCCAGTTGCGATCCGACAGTGGTTGTGATCGTCGCTGAGAACAGCAGGCCAGCAGGGCTAACGATCGCATTTACATCGTCGAAATACAACCAATTGGAGCCAAGGCTGGCGGAGGTCGTTATGTCACAAATTGCAGCATTTTGCTGAGTGAAACCCTGAGGCAAGCTATTCCCGCAGATTGGTGTTCCGTTCAAGTAAATGCCGGGATTGACCGTTCCTAAGCCGTCATCCACGCTGTAGTGAAGTGCCAATGTCGCGGCAGTGAAGGCCGAAGAGATCGGGAAGCTGATTGCATAAAGCGCAGTGGTCCCCGGATTCTCCGCATTACCCCAGGCGGTAGCGTTCGCTCCGATCCACTTGGCCGAAGGATCCGCGCTCAGTCCCGTTATCCAGCCAGATGCCGGCCCGCTGAGGATGAATGCCGCCGGACCATTCTGCGCGTTTAAGAAGTCAGATGTCGTAAAGGCTTGGCCAAAGTCGCCCGTGGGAGGTCCGACCAGGAAGGTTACCGCGCTGTCCACTCCCCCGACGGGTCCGTTTCCACTTCGGACAGTGACTGTTGATGTGCCTATTTCGGTTGTGCCGATCGTCGCAGAAAATACCAAGCCAGCCGCGCTAACCACAGCATTCGTGTCCTCAATGTAGAGCCAGTTTGTCCCGACGTGCAACAGGGAACTCACGTCGCCACAATTCGCCGAATGCTGCTCGCTGAAACCGACAGCGAACGCACCGCCGCAGACGGCTGATCCGTTCAGATAAACGCCAGTATTAGGGCCGTTATTAACAACGGTGTCGCCGATTGCGTCGTCTTCAGCGTAGTACAGTGCCAGGGTTGCGGACGTGAACGCGCTCGTGATTTGAAAGCTGACGGCGTACAGGGCGGTATTGCCCTGGGAGAAACCCGCGCTAGGATCGGTTCCGATCCAGTGAGCCGATGGGTCGCTGCTCAACCCCGATATCCAATAAGGAGTTTGACTCAGGATGAATGCCGCAGGGCCGCTCTGAGCGCTAGCGAAATCTGCGGATGTAAAGGCGTGATTAAATGGGCCGCTGGGAGGCCCGAGTAGGAAGGTTACAGCGCTATCATCACCACCCACTGGCCCGTTTCCACTTCGAACCGTAACTGTCTCAGCACTTGCGATTATGCCCCCGATCAACAACAGGGCAGTCAAGCAAAACGTCGTCGTTTTCAACTTGGATGGACAGTCCTTTGCGACCCAATGGGAGCTCAGCTCAATCAGGCAAAGGACAGCCCCAAATATGCGCTTCATGTTGTCTCCTGACGACGAACAAGCAACCGCCTGGCGAATTCCAGCAGGGTTAATTCGTCAGGAGCGGAAGTGATCTCGTCTCGGGGAGGTTGCCAGATGCAATATTGCTTGCTGGGGCGACGCAGTTGGGCGAGTAGCTCCACTCTAGCACGGTTGGGTTCGTATGTTGGGCCGATTTTGCAGCAAGAATCCTGCGACGCTATGACAGCATTTTTTTCCCGAAGGGTACGGCACACGGCGGTGGCGGGCGTAATGCGGTGGCGGGTGTAATCATGATGCAGTTTCTTCCGTTCGCGCCAAAAAACGGGTCCTTTGTTGAGAACAAAGCGTCCGGAACGCCAGACCGAGGTCAACTGTGAGGATTCACCACCGCGCTGGCGTCGCGAAACTTTCCAGGCGTGATAACTGAGTCAATGGCATGTCCCCACAGTCAAGTTGCCTGTCCCCTCGCGGGAGAAACGGTGATCCAGGTGGGACTCGGGAAACGAAGATCGGTCCTGTTGCGACTTGCTTTCCTTCGGATAAATCAGCCTATGCTGTCGCACATGCCCAGAGCACTTTCCCAGCGAACACGCCGCGAGCCGAAGACTGGATTTCGGCCGGGCCGCAGTGGCGCCTGCGAAGCCCGCCTATACCAATTCACCGGCGTTGCCAATGGCGAAGCCCAACCACCTGTAGAGCGCGTCGCGCCGAGTGACTTAACTGAAGCCATCGCCTACATACGGAAATGGCATTCCGATCTGGACATTCAGCGTGTCGAATTGGTGGCCATGATCGAAATGCTGTCTGGCTCCCCGCTGAGCTAGATCGACCTTCTGTTTTAACTCTGGAGAGGTCGCTCGTACTGCGGGTACCCCGGCCAAAATACTAAGATGCGGCCTGCCGTGGTCCAAATTTAACAGCGCAATCCTACATTACTGCCCAACTCCTGCTCAAAAACAGCCTGTGGCTGTTAACCAGTGGGGAAAAGTTCGAGAAACACTCGGGGAGCCAAACTATTTCTCTCCGAACGCCACCGCGCTGTTGGTTGACGCCACCGGTCCTTCTGCGCCTACCGTAGTCCCCCCAGATATCCCCAATTCCGCCATACATTTCCAGACGATCCTGTTCTCCCCAACCGGACTCGGAGAACCGTTGCGGTTGGCTCGGTGAGTCCGCCGTGGCGGCCATCCGCGCGGCCTCTCCCTCTCCCCGGAGAACGCCCGCCAGCGGTTAACGCGGCGAACGTCTCGGCTAACACTCTTCGAACTCCTTGCGTATGTTTACAGCGGTGTGTGTCTCGCACGCTCCAGCAGGCGATCGAGCTTCCGGCAGGAGGCTTTCGCCAATTGTGTTTTGCATCGGGCTACACTGGCCGTTTAGAAGGCGGAAGCTCCTTCGAAGAGCAACGTGCCGACAACCAGATGAAACGAACCATCACGGGACGAGAACTGAGCGAGAAATGGAAGATTGGCGCGCGGCAAACGCTCTACCGAAAGAGTGGGAATTGGTTTCACCTGCTCGACCAATTCCCAGGAGCGCTGTGCGACGCCAACGGTTACATCCTGTTCAGCACCAGACAGGATTACGAGGAATGCGAGTTGTTGCAGAGGGGCAAGGAACTCGGCGTGCCAGGCGGGATCGCGAGTATTCCCGGCTACGTCAGGATGACTTCGGAGTTGCCTCGTGAACAGGGACTGAGCCTTACGGATCTCGAGGCGATCATTGCAGAGATCGGCCGCGGTGCGGCTCGTCACCAGATTGGCGATCTGCAAACAATCAGGGCCGAAATCAAAGGCATGCGACTCTCAAGATCTCAGTCTGCGCACAGGATTTTTGGGAAGACACGCATGGGCCCGGGTGGAGCAGCATATGTCTTCCACTACGGCGGCGGCTCGGAGTTGCAATTCAACATCGGATTCGAGTCTGCCAAGAAAGAGATCCGGGACGGAGTGGCCTTTTCGTTTGAGCCAAGCAGGAGCAAACCGCGGGCCAAACTGTCCAGCATCCTGACACCGAAGGTGCGTCTATTTAACGAGTTCATGGAGCTGAACGCCGAACTCTTCAGTGATATGCGGATGTGGCACTACGAAAACAACAGGCGAATTGGCGGCGACGAGATGCCGGGACCCATTCCCTGGGAGCGAGTGAAGAAAGGATTGTTCATCGTCCTCGGGCGGCGGCAAGAGCTCGACCGCATCGACTATGACACCATCCTGACCGATATGGACAGACTCTTGCCGCTCTACACTTACGTGGAAAGTGCCGCCGCGACAGACCCCATTTCAATGCCATCGCGCCCTCCGTTTACGTTTTCCCCGACGGGTTGGCGGGATAGGCCAACGTCAACAGTGGCTACGCAGGTCCAGAGGCAGCTGGACGTAGTCTTGCGGCATAACGAGATGCAAAAGGCACTGTATCATCGGCTAGTATCACGGCACGGCGAGAGCAATGTGGAATATGAAAACCCTAGTGGCGTGGGAACCCGCGTAGACGTGGTCGTGCGGCGAGCGAGTAAAAACCACCGCCTGGAAGGCGGTGGCTGTAGTAACGGACTATAAGTCCTGTTCCGGCCGAAGGCCGGCACAATGGGCCCCGCACCAAGCGGGCTTCAAGAAGTAGATGGACTCAACCATCTAC
>Ga0302326_10025129_pt1 | contig 12086 bp, 9 predicted proteins | sample Palsa_T0_3_FD_202264 | JGI IMG/M metagenome (GOLD analysis project Ga0302326, IMG submission 202264) | Peat permafrost microbial communities from Stordalen Mire near Abisko, Sweden - Palsa_T0_3 | ecosystem: Environmental > Terrestrial > Soil > Palsa > Peat permafrost | place: Sweden: Abisko...
CGGCGTACTGCAAGGCTGGTTCGCACCAAACATCACAACCGACAACCACAAGGGAATTGGACGCTGGTCAGTCGAGGATCTGGTCAATTACCTCAAGACGGGCACAAATCCCGACGCCATCGCGACACGCGACATGAGCGAAGAGGTCGTGCACTCCTCCTCGCATTTAACCGACGACGACTTGAAGGCGATTGCCGTATACCTCAAAAGTGTCGGTTCTGCCGGAGACAACGCCCCGCCGCCGATCGCGGCGACAGACCCGCGCATGGTTGCGGGACAGGCGATCTACAAAGACAACACCGATGCCGGAACGGGTATTCCGGGACTGTTCGCCAAACTCGCCGGAAGCCATGCCGCGCAATCGGACGATCCGACGACGCTGATCCGTGTCGTCATTGCCGGATCGCAGGGTGTTGCCACGTCGGGTGCCCCAACCTCGCCGGCGATGCCGAGTTTTAGTTGGCGTCTCAACGACGCACAGGTAACGCCGCAGCACCGGTCACGGCCGACCAGGTCAACGCCGTTAAAGCCAATCTGGCGAAAAGCAACTGAGCTATCGGCTAGCTAAAGAGCTCGCGGATGAATGAGAGGGCATGCTGGTAGATCCCCGGCGCTTCGCTTTCACGCGGACCGCCTATGGCGAGCGTGAGCCCGGCCGCTACCCTGCGCTCCTGGAAGCGCAGCCATAGCCCGGCGTCGCGGATTGTTTCCTCGCCGCCGAGAGGCGCGATGAACAACGGCTTGCGGTAGCGGTGTGCAAAGTCCTGCGCCAGTATCGTACCCTCAGAGACCGCAACGCCCGCAGCCTCGATCACGATCATGCAGGCGGCCGCGTCGCGTATATTCCATTCGGTACGCTGCGCCGGATCGGCGAGCGGGGTCTCCTGCAGGTTCGGATATGTCGCCAGCAGCCCCGGCGGCGTGGTCATGTCCTCGGCCCAGCCGCCTTTCGGGCACCAGCCGCCATAATCGATGCCGCGCTCGATCGCGGCATCGAGCACGGCGCGATCGACGCCGGATTGTCCGCCGGAGAGGAGTTTCATGGCAGAAGTCTTATGACCTTGCGCCGCTCTTCTTTTAGCTACTTTTTGCGCTTATATTCGAAATTGTCGGTGCAAGCCGACTATGGCGATAAACGGCAGTCGTAATAAACCTTTCGGACCCGGGGGCGGTACCCGGCGACTCCACCATTACGGGGTCGAAATAGGATCGACGAGGGCGTAAAAGACGTGCTTTTGCCCGGGATGGTTCCGGCGTTATCGGGCCAAACTCATAGTTGCCAATGACAACTATGCTCCGGTTGCTCTGGCCGCGTAAGCGGCTCGAAAGACCGATTTTAAAGCCCTAACGGGTTAAGCTCCGTTAGGCGGGGTTCGGAGGCACCTGGCAACAGAAGCCTCCACTTTCCCGAAGTGCCGGCCGTCAGTAATCGGAGGACAGTGTGATCTGGACCTCTATGAAATACGTCCTATCTCCTGCAAACTTACCGCTGATTCCTGCCAGGTTATTGCTGATATGCCTGTCGATCACATTCGTTACGACCTTCTGGCCCAGGCGGCGCTCCGCGGCGTCGTGCACACGGTGCTGGCCGACGTCGCCAAGAAAGGCCTGCCCGGCGAGCATCATTTCAAGATCACGTTCAATAGCACGGCTCCGGGCGTAAAACTCTCGGACCGGATGCGCGAGCAGTACCCGGAAACGATGACGATCGTGCTCCAGCACCAGTTCTGGGACCTCACAGTCAACGACGATGCTTTCGAGGTCGGCCTGTCGTTCGGCGGCGTGCCAGAACGCATCGCGATACCGTTCGCTGCCGTGACGGCGTTCTTCGATCCGGCCGTACAATTCGGACTGCAGTTCGAAACGATGGAAAGCAAGGCGGCGGACGATGCCGATACCACCGTCAAGAACGAGGAGCCTGCGCCGAGCAAGCCCGAAGCGCTGCCGGCGCCGGAACCTGAGCCCGATCACGCACCGGGCGGGGCCGAGGTCGTGCGTCTCGACCGTTTCAGAAAAAAGTAGGACTGCTGTGTGTGATGCGTATTTTCCGCTCATTCCCGCGTAAGCGGGAATCCAGCAACTCGGTCCCCGCTTTCGCGGGGACGAGCGGCGCTGACGCCGCCCTTCGCCGATGAAAACGCGCACAGAAACCGATTCCTTCGGCCCGATCGAGGTGGCCGCGGAGCGCTATTGGGGCGCGCAGACCGAACGTTCGCGCAATAATTTCCGCATCGGCGACGAGCGCATACCGCTGCCTATCATCCGCGCCCTTGCCGTTATCAAGCTCGCCGCGGCGGAAACCAATGTTGCGCTTGGCTCGCTCGACACACGCCGCGCCAAAGCCATCATCCAGGCGGCGCAGGAAATCATCGACGGCAAGCGCGACGACGAATTCCCGCTCTCTGTGTACCAGACCGGCTCCGGCACACAGACCAATATGAACGTCAACGAAGTGATCGCCAACCGCGCCAACGAATTGCTGGGCGGCAAGCGTGGCGCGAAATCGCCGATTTACCCGAACGACCACGTCAACCTGAGCCAGTCGTCGAACGACAGCTTCCCGACGGCCATGCACATCGCCGCGGCGCTTGAGATCTCGCAGCGGCTGCTGCCGGCGCTGACGCATCTGCAAAAAGCGTTGCAGGCAAAGACCAAACAATTCCATTCCATCGTCAAGATCGGCCGCACCCACACCCAGGATGCGACGCCGCTCACGCTCGGCCAGGAATTTTCCGGTTATGCAGCGCAGGTGACGTCCGGCATTGCGCGGGTCAAATCGGTCTTGAAGGAGCTTTACCCGCTGGCGCAGGGCGGCACCGCGGTCGGCACCGGACTGAACGCCAAGCGCGGCTTCGCCAAATTGTTCGCGAAAAAAGCCGCCGCCATCACCGGCCTGCCCTTTGTCAGCGCGCCAAACAAATTCGAGGCGCTGGCATCCCATGGCGCGCTGGTATTCGCCCATGGCGCGCTCAACTCTCTTGCCGCCGACCTGTTCAAGATCGCCAACGACATCCGTCTGCTTGGCTCCGGCCCGCGTTCCGGCTTCGGCGAATTGATCCTGCCGGAGAACGAGCCGGGCTCCTCGATCATGCCGGGCAAGGTCAATCCGACCCAATGCGAAGCGGTGACGATGGTGTGCACCCGGGTGTTTGGCAATGACACCACGATCGCGGTCGCGGCGAGCCAGGGCCATTTCGAGCTCAACGTGTTCAAGCCGGTGATTGCCTATTCCGTACTGCAATCGATCCGGCTGCTTGCCGACGTGTCGATGTCATTCACCGACCACTGCGTGATTGGCATCAAGGCCAACGAGACGCGCATCCGCGAATTGATGCAAAACTCGCTGATGCTGGTGACGGCGCTGGCGCCGCATATCGGCTACGACAAGGCGGCACTGATTGCCAAGACCGCGCACAAGAATGGCACCACGTTGCGCGATGAAGCGGTCAAGCTCGGCTTCGTGACGGCGAAAGAGTTCGACCGCTGGGTGCGGCCGGCCCAAATGACACATCCCGATCCTTAAGCCTTCCGCACGAAACAGGCCCTTACCAAGCCTGGGCTGGACGACATCCTTAGGCAAATCCGACATCGGGAATTTTTGGCTCCGGCATTTACGGAACCTTTGCTTCGGCACGGGTTTTTGCTTGTGCGAAGCTGTTTTTCGCCGGATTGGGGGTTGTCACAATTTCGTTCTGCGCTCTGGACCTTCCCGCCCCCTTCCGCGTGATCCAGTCGACCTTTGGCTGCGTATTAAACCACCAGACGACGCGAGGCCTGGATGGCCTCAATCCTACCCGATTACCACCGAGTTTCTTGATGGGCGACGTTGTTAACCTGCGAAGCGCGCGTAAGCGGCAAAAACGCCGCGAATCCGAGCAATCCGCCGCTGCCAATCGCCTTGTCCATGGCCGGACCAAGGCCGAGCGAACCCAAACGCGGTCTGCCAGCGACAAAGCCCAAAGAGACCTCGACCAGCACCGGGTCGAAAGAGGAGATGGGCAATGAAGTCGCCAGTCATCAAGCGCTCGATCGTCATCGCCGGACACAAGACGAGCGTCAGTCTTGAGGACGCCTTCTGGAAGGGGCTGAAGGATATTGCGGTCAGCCGTCACATGACACTGTCCGACCTGGTCGCCACGATCGATACCGGCCGCGCGCACGGCAACCTGTCGTCAGCAATCCGACTGTTCGTGCTGAGCCACTATCAGGGCAAGTGCAACGGTCACGCCGAAATGGAACAGCCGGCCCACGAGATCGTCATCGCGCCGTCGCTCGCCGCATCAGTTCTGCGGCCGGAGTAGATAGAGCGGCGCCTGCGTACGCGGTACGGCAGGCGCCGGCAGTGAGGGACGCGGTTTGATCTGTCCCACAGCATCGGCTGCAGGCGGTGCTGGATGCTGCAACAGATCCAGCTTCGGCGCTGCCGCAGTTGGGACAGCAACCGCAACCTGAATTCCGGATTCTGAAAGCGCTCCCGGTGGTGCGGCGCGCAACGTCGTAAAATCCGGATGGATGGCCCGGCCAAGAATGTCCTTGCGTCCTTTGGCCTCAAGTAATTCCAATCGACGCGTTTGCAATTCGGCTGCGCGCAGCGCGAGCCAACCGGTCAGCGCCGAAACGTCCAGTGATCGCGCTGGCGCGGCAAGCGGGCCCTTCAGCGCGATGGCCAGTTCGGGACGCGCATTGATCAAGGCGTGTGGCGGCGGATCGCTCGACAATGTCATGCGCGCATCGACCGCGCCGATATTGAGGTCGAACGTGCCGGCAAGCGCGAGAGCACTGCCATCCGGCGCACGCAGTATGACATTGGCGACGCCGGCTTTACCGCCCGTAATCGTGACGGGCGCTTCGCCATGCGGCACGTCGAACTCACCATTTGCGAGCGCGGCTTTTGTCGCCGCCTCTATCTTACCTGGATCAATCGTCTTGGCCTGGTCGGCGGCCCGCATTGCTGCGACGAATGCCGCACTGTCCAGTCCAGCAAGATGCGCCTCGTTGAGGCTGATGGACCCGGCTCCGTGCAGTGAGGCGACCACGGCGGCCGGGCTGGCACCAATGCTGTCGCCATCAAGCTTCAGGGAAAGACGCGCCGCGACAGTCTTTGGGTCCGCTTGCAGCAGCGTCGCAGCATCGGCGTCGGCCAATTCGACACGGCCGTGACTGACGAGGCCGTCAGCATTGTGCCGAAATGCAAGCTGGCCGGTCAGATGACCGCCCGCCAGTGCACCGTCGAGATTATCGAGGACGATCTCCGACGAGCGAAATTGCGCCACGCCTTTCAGGCTGCCATCGCTCAGCGCCGGCGGAAAAGCTGCATGGTCGAGCTCGAACGAAACCGCGCCGTTGATGGCGGCGAATGCCCCATCTCCAACCGGCTGGTTCGACCATGGCGCGGCGCTGTGCGGCGCTTGAGACGGCAAACCCAACAACAGCGCAGCGATCCGCGTACCATCGATGTGATCGGCGGTAACGTCGCCATCGACCCCGACCGGCGTTGCGAGATTGATGTCGAGCCGGCCACTCGCCGCAGCCTTGCCGGCGGAGACGGCAATTTGGGTAACGGCAATATGAGCGCCGGAGATCGCAAGCGCGGCGCGGGCCGAAACTGGAACGGCTTCGCCAGCCTGTCCGGTCATCGCCTGTTGGAGCGGCCGCAGATCGGCAACGGTTGCCAGCATCTGCACATTGGCGTTCGGTGCCGGATTGGCGCTCGGACGCAAGGTGCCGCGAACCGCCGTGCTCAAACCGCTTGCGGCAAGCTCGCCGTCGATGCGCAAGTCGCCATTGAGCGGCCCATCAAGCGACAACGTCGCGCGCCCGGGCAGTTGATCGACCCCGACAACCCGGTCGATTCCAAAAAGCGCCGTCAGAGCGGTGCCGTCATCGGCATCGAGTCTGCTGTCGATATGCAGCTGCGCCGCGCCGAGATGTGACGGCTCGGCTTTCGCCATGCCATCGAGAGCAAGCCGCATCAAGCCCAATTGGCCGTTGAGATCGAGCTTGGCGTTACTGCCGGCGGCTGCTCCCTGCTCGATCGTGACAACGCCGCGGACTTTCGCCGGCGAAAGGCGGCTCGCGGCCCGGCGCAACACATCCGCAACTCCTGAGGAAAATTTCCCGGCAAGCGCTGCAAGCCCGTCAAGCGTACGCGCGTCGAGATCGATAGTGATGCGCCCTTTGGGCCGCGAGGACAATTCATCGATCCGTCCGTTGACGTCGATTGCCGCGCCCGACAGGTCGCCAATCGACAGGTGATCGATCTGCAAGGCGCCGGCATCGAATGTCATTTGCGTCTTGACGGCTTGCGCGTCCGCGCCGGCAAACGTCGCCTTGCCGATATCCAGCATCAGCGAGCCCGCGCGCGGCAGCACGATGCCGCCGGCATCGACCGCAGATTTTGCGAAATCAGTCAGTGCATCGACATCGAGCGTCGTGGCATGCAGATCAGCTTCGACAATAGCCGGCTGGTTGTCCTTTGGCCACGCGTAGCTGAACCGGCCATCGAGACTTTCCCGATTGAGCCGTGCAATAAGCCGATCAATGGCCACTTTATCGCTTGCAATTGTCAGATCGCCTTGCACGGCAAGGGTGCCGGTCTGGCCGGCAGGCTGAGCATTGCGACCGCCAAGCCATGCGATCAGCGTTGCCGCATCGGCCGACTGCACGGCGACCGGCCCGGTGAAAGTGAAGCCTTGTGACGATGGGGCGAGGCGGCCACTCAGGCTGATATCGGTGAGCCCCGGCGCACGAAGCCCAAACGTTTCGAGACCCAATCCGTTTTCGTCGACATGCAGCTTGCCCTGAACCGATTGAATCGACGTTCCGCCGACGGTCAGTCCATCGATGCTGACGGCAACATCGCCGGGCATCGGCAGCTTCGCCGCGGCGACTAGCGCTTCGGCAAAGCTTTTGACAACAAGCAGCGGCGGCCGATGCGTCACGTCGGGCGCGGCGAGCGCACGATCGACATCCACTTCCAGCGCTTTCAGTTCGCCGCTGAAATGCGGATGCTGGCCGAAGCGAATATCCGCTTTGCCACTGAAATTGACTGCGCGTTCATCCGGTCCGTATTGAAATGCGATGTCGTCGAGCGAGGCGGCGGCCGGCGTTGCCTTGACGGTGCCGGTCGCACGCCATGGATCGTTCATCACCCGCTCACCGTTCGACAACGTGACTCCGACCGGGCGCGCCAGCGTGAATGTGCCGGCTAGTTGCGGCACACCGCCGTCAAAAGCGATGGTGCCTTCGAGATTCGTCGTCAGCGGATAATTTTGCGGATCGGCGCCAAGCCTGATCCGGAATCCGCTGCCGTCGTCAGCCTGCGCACCCGAAATGCGATAGGCGAACGGCTCACCGTTCGTGGCGAACGATCCTTCGCCCCTAAACGGTCCAATCAGCGAGCGGACATCGCCGTCGAACGTCAGCTTTTGCAACACGGCGTGCGCGCCTGATGTCGCGTCGGCGAGAACGATGCTGCCGTCTCGCACGCTAAGCCGCGAAACCGACAATTCGTCGGGGCCGAAAGAGCCCGTCAGCGTCGGCAGCTGCACCGCGCCGGAGCTGTCGAGCGTGAGGTTAAGCTGTGGCGAGACAAGACGCGCTTCGGTTGCCTGGACCTGGCCACGCACCAGCGGCGCAAGCCGCACCTCCAGCTCGAGCGCGGCAGCGCGCAGCAGCGGCTCATGGCCGGCTTCGCCGATCGCGACATCGCGCAATTTGACAATCGGGCTCGGGAGAATCCGCGCGTCGATCGAGCCGACATGGACGCTCAACCCCGTGAGACGCGAAGCTTCGTCTTCGAATGCGGTCCGATAGTGGTTCCAGTCCACCACGAGCGGCGCGACCAGCGCGGCAAGGAGCGCCAGAATGATCGCGATGGCTATTGCGAGCAGTGTCGTCTGCACAGCGCGTCCGACCTCTCTCCAGCCGGTTGTGTCAATCCACCAGCTGGAACCTAAAACGGAAACCTGCGTGGAAACCTAAAGGAGGCTGGCGCTGATTGCACCTTTCAAGCACCGCGTCTGAGCCGCCTTCGGGGCAAATCTGTGTTGCCGCAACCGTTGCTGATTGTGGTCGTTCAGACGGTGCGCGCGGTCGTTATCGACCGGGCAGCGGATACTGCAAAGGCGACGCCCAGTGCCCTCGCCGGCATCGCGGGCTGATAGACGCCCTGACACTATGGATTGTTCAAAACAGCACAGACCGTTCGCTGGACGTTGCCTGCCGGGTGATCTGATCCCCTGACGCCCTGAATTGTTGTGGAAAACGACGCCTGAAAAAGCAATAAACGCTTATTTCGCAAAATGGCAGATTATAGTTGAGCGCTTTGAGTATGGGGCATCTTTATGCTGTCAAAGCCGTTCAGAGTTGACACTGCATTGGGCTCAGCTTTTTCGCTCAAAGACAGCCTTGTCGATCTTAAGGACTCCATGGATAGCGCCGGACAGGCCGCGCTGGATATGATAAATCGCGCGGCCAACACGACGAAGGAAAGCAACAACGAAGCGCTCAATGCCATACACGAATTGTCGCTTCAATTACAGACAGCCAGCAGTCGGATCAAAGAACTCGAAGGCCAGGTAAACCATTATCGAGTCAGGGCAGAGCGAGCCGAACGATGGTTTGCAACGATCTCCGCCGAGATCCAGCGGCAGTTTCAGGATGTTTTGGATAAGTCGCCCGAGCAGCCGTCACGTCATACCCACTTTCGCGTAGCGGGATAAGCGAAAAGGCCCCCTGCGCGCGCTGCCTCAACGTCTGCGATTTGCGAGGACAGATAATTTTCGGTCGTTCCACGTTGCTCAAGATGCCGGACAAAGCTTCCACATCTGGCCCGCCCGGGTCACCGGTTTCGACCACGGTCGCGGATGACTCCGATCCGTTGGCAAGCGTCGGGCACTTCATCCTGGAATTGATACGCAAGGCGGCGGCGCGGAAAACGACCCTGGACGTGCCGCTCAGGGACCGTATCAACGCACTTGAGACTCAGCTTGGTCATTATAGGGAGACGGAACGCCAGGCCACGCTCAGCGGTACGTTGCTCACCGAGACGCGGCGCAATCTGCTGGAACGTACTGAAGAGGCCAAAGTCTCCGGGCGAAAGTTTGTCGACGCTGCCGCTCTGCTCCGCGCGACCAATGAAGAAGTTTCTCGCCTGAAGGCGGTCCTGCAAGACAAAGAGCGCGAGCTCTCGGAGCTGAAGCAAAACTCCATGCAAATGATGTCTTATGCGCGGGCGCTGATTGCGATAATCGAGGCAAACCGGTCACCGGCGGATGAGCACGCCGACGTAACAGCGCCCTCTGCCAACCTTCATTAGGTAAAGGCTGATTGGCGTCAACGCCCGCCAAACCTGCAGGTCACAAGTCCGCGCGGTGCGAGCAATCTTTCCAAGGCTGCACTCGGACCAAAAATTCGAATCTTTTTCCGGATGCAACTTAAAACGCGATAATCTTGCCGGGGTTCATGATATCGAGCGGGTCGAGCGCTTGTTTGATTGCGCGCATGCTGCCGAGCGCAGCCTCACCGCGCTCGGCGAGCAAATATTTCATCTTGCCCTGGCCGACACCGTGCTCGCCGGTGCAGGTGCCGTCCATCGCCAGCGCACGTTCTACCAGGCGTTCGAGGAACGACTCGACGCGCGCGACTTCGTCCCTGTCATCGAGATCGACCAGGATGCCGACGTGGAAATTGCCGTCGCCGACATGGCCGACGATAGGACCGATCAGCCGGCTCGCGGCAATGTCGCACTGGGTTTCGGTGACGCATTCAGCAAGCCGCGAAATCGGCACGCAGACGTCGCTCGCCAGCGCCTTCGAACCAGGACGCAGCGCGCATTGCGCCCAGTAGGCGTCGTGCCGCGACTGCCATAGCCGGGAGCGTTCCTCGGCTTTCGTCGCCCACTCGAACGGCCCGCCGCCTAATTCCTGCGCGATCTCGCCGAAACGCTCTGCCTGTTCGGCGACACCCGCTTCGGAGCCGTGGAATTCCACCAGCAGCAGCGGCTTTTCCGGCATCGTGAGTTTCGAATAAGCGTTCTGGGCGCGTACCTGCAGCTCGTCGAGCAGCTCGATGCGCGCCACCGGAATTCCCGACTGGATCGTCATGATGGTCGCGTTGCAGGCCGCCTCGACCGACGGGAACGGGCAAACGCCGGCTGAAATCGCTTCAGGAATACCGGAAAGCTTGAGCGTCAGCTCAGTGATGACGCCGAGCGTGCCTTCGGCGCCGACCATCAGGCGCGTGAGATCGTAGCCCGCCGAGGATTTCCTGGCGCGGCTGGCGGTGGTCATCACCTCGCCGCTGGCGAGCACGACTTTGAGCGCCAGCACATTGTCTTTCATGGTGCCGTAGCGCACCGCATTGGTTCCGGACGCGCGGGTCGACGCCATGCCGCCGAGCGACGCATCGGCGCCGGGATCGATAGGAAAAAACAGACCTTGATCGCGGAGATATTCGTTGAGCTGCTTGCGCGTCACGCCTGGCTCGATGACGCAATCGAGGTCTTCGGCGTGCACCGCGAGCACCCGGTTCATGTCGCGGAAGTCGAGCGCGACGCCACCGCGCGGCGCGTTGATTTGGCCCTCCAGCGAAGTGCCGGCGCCGAACGGAATGACTGGCACACGCTCCGCCGCGCACAGCCGGACCACCCGCTGCACGTCGTCGGTGTTTTGCGGAAACACCACCGCATCGGGCGGCTGATTGGGAATCCAGGTGGTGGTGTGAGCGTGCTGCTCGCGCACCGCCTGCGATGTCACCATCCGGTTGCCGAATTGCGCGGCAAGCTGCCCGATCACCTTGTCGGCCGCTTTGCGCTCCTGCGGCGTTCGTTGTTTCGCTTCAACCAGTGCCATCGCTAACTCTACTCTTCAGCCTTGAAACCCGACGCCTGGATCGCCGGCGCCCACAGCGCGGAATCGTCCTGCACGATCTCGGCGAACGCTGCGGCCGAAGTTCCTGTGGGCTGCAATCCGAATGCCAGCATCCGGTCCTTGAACTCCGCCGAGCGCACGGCGTCAACAATCGCCTTGTTATATCGTTCGATCACATCCAGCGGCGTCTTCGCCGGCGCGAACATGCCGTACCATCCGGCAGCAGCCAGATCAAAACCGGCTTCGCGCAAGGTCGGCACGTCCGGCAGGAACGGCGAGCGCTCTCGGCCCGAGGTCGCGAGCACCCGGATACGCCCATCCTTCGCCATCTGCACGAGATCGGAGGTCGTCGTTATTTCAATCGGGATGTGACCCGCGATCAGGTCGGTGAGCCCAGCCGCGGAACCGCGATATGGCACCGGGCGCAAATCGATGCCGGCGGCGCGGCCCAGCATGATGCCGAGGAAATGCGGCAGCGTGCCCGCGGCCGGAACGGCGAAATTGGCATCGAGGGGATGCGCTTTCGCCCAGGCGACCAGATCTTTCAGAGTCTTGGCGCCGGTTTGCGGACCGACCGCGATACCGAAATCGAAGGTGCCGACTTCGCTGATCGGCGCAAAATCGGCGATCGGATCATAGTCGAGCTTGGCGTAGACGTGCTGATAGATCGAAATCGGCGCAATCGGCGTCAGCAATAATGTGTTGCCGTCAGGGGCCGCCTCTTTGACCGCGCGCACCCCGATCCGGCCATCGGCGCCGCTGCGATTTTCCACGATCACAGGCCGGCCGAGCGCCGCGCCCATGCGCTCGGCGATCAGCCGCGCCGCGGCGTCGCCGGAACCGCCGGCCGCAAACGGGAAGATAATGCGGATCGGCAGCGCGCCGATTTGCGCATGCAGCGGACCCGCGGCCAACGTCGCCGCCAGTAAGGCAAATGCGAGGCGCCAAGGGCACCATGAACGCCAAGCCGACACGGCGTTTCTCCCTTATCAAGCCTTGTCCCGAAGATACCCGCTCCACAGCTCGGCGGGAATCTCGGCTTCATCCCACACCCCGATCAAAATGCCGCGGCGCTCGGCTTTGCCGCTGGCGTTTCTGATCTGCTGTTCGGAGCGCGTCGTGCGCTGCGAGACCCGCAGCCCCCATGCCGCCAGCGCCGCCATCAGTCGCTCGCACTCGGGCGCATATTTCGGATCGTCGCCGAGGTCGTGGAAC
>Ga0302326_10025130_pt1 | contig 12086 bp, 14 predicted proteins | sample Palsa_T0_3_FD_202264 | JGI IMG/M metagenome (GOLD analysis project Ga0302326, IMG submission 202264) | Peat permafrost microbial communities from Stordalen Mire near Abisko, Sweden - Palsa_T0_3 | ecosystem: Environmental > Terrestrial > Soil > Palsa > Peat permafrost | place: Sweden: Abisko...
CGAACAAATGCCGTTGGCCGGCATACGCGAAGAGGAAGACAAAATAGGCGGTGAAGACGACGACAAAGGGCAGGTAGATGAAAAAGGCGATGATGGTCATGAGCCACAGGTAGCGGCCCAGGCGGGGAAGGATGCTGCGATAAGCGCCGCGAATGGTGGCGGGCTGGCCAAGGTTGATCCAGGCTACGGCGCGGTTGTTGGCGGCCACGGCGGCGCCGGCGAAGATGAAGATGAGAGGAATCATGATGACGACGAAGGCCAGAGTCACCCAAGGCAATTGCCGGGACATGTGCAGATGGCCCAGCAGCGCCGCCACGCCGATCTGCGCCAGGTTGAGCACCAGCAGCACCCCGGCGTAGACAGCGGCGATGCCCACCAGGAGGGGAAAGTTGGTGCGATAGAGCTGGGCGGTGCGGTCGAGAATCTCGCCCAGGGACATGGGGCGGAGGTTGGTTTGCATTCCTGCTCCTCTGGAAATGTTCTTTTGCTGCTTGGCGGGATACTAGCACAGCTCTAAAATCTTTCGCCGTGCGTGGGTTACCGGTGGTTGCGGAGTATTTGCAAAGGAATAAACTTCAGGGCAGCCATACAGTAAACTGGAGTCCCGCGCGATGAATGACTCTCGCACTACGGTCAACGATTTGGCGAAAGCCTGCGCCCGCTCCGCCGATGCCGCGGAATGGGAAGAATTCGTTGCCCGCTGCATGCCGCTGGCGTCGCTGATGGCGCTGCGGGTGAGCCGCATGTGGGGCAGCGATCCATCGCCGGCAACCGTGGACGACATTGTGCAGGAAGTGTTTCTGAAGCTGTGCGAGCAGCAGCGGCGGATTCTGCGGGATTTCGAGCCGCGCGGGGAAGACTCGTTCCTGGGACTGCTGCGGATTGTTGCCGGGTCGGTGGCCAATGACTATTTCCGGCGCACCCGGTCGACGAAGAGGGGCGGCAAGGTGGTGACCCTGTCGCTGACCGACGAGGAGGCGCAGTCGCCGACGGGCGGGGCTCGTTCTTCGGAGCGGATCGAGCAGTCTGCGCTCTATGCGCAACTCGATGAGAAGCTGCGCTCGGCGCCGGAGAGCATTGGCGAGCGCGACCGGGCACTGTTCTGGCTCTATTACCGCCAGGGGTATACGGCCGAAGAGATTGCACGGCTTTCCGCCACCGGATTGACAGCCAAAGGAGTGGAGAGCGCGCTGCGGCGGGTGACGGTGTGGCTGCGCGGCCAGGTGGGAAGCAAAGGGCCGGGAGTGCAGCCTGGGTCCGGGTAGCAGAAAAGAGAATTGGGTGAAAGGAATGTTTCAGGCAAGCCCGTTAAATAGAGTGCAGACATGAAAGAAGACACCAACCCGAACCCGGCCTCTGAAAGCACTCCGGAAAGCACTGGAGGGGGACTGGCGGGAGCATTCGAGGAGCTGATTCAAGGGCGGTTGGCCGCTGTACCGGCCGCCGAACGCCGGGGGTCTGAGAACTGGACGGCGAAAGATAAGACTGACTGTCCGGAGCCGGGCGACTGGGCTCTGCTGCTCGGCGACGAGGCGCGTCCCTCGGAGACCGCCAAGTTGAACGCATTGCTGGCCCATTCGGCCAGTTGCGGGGTGTGCGCGGAGCGGCTGCGAATGCTCGCCGCGGATGTGTCTCAAGAAGAGAGCGCAATGCTTGCCGGCTTGGCGAATTCGTCACCGGAGCAGCAGCGAAAGCTGGCTGCTCGCCTTGCGGGAACGCCGGTTCGCTCTGGATCATGGCTGCCGCCTCGGCCGTACCTGTGGACGGGCGCTGCTTTGGCGGCGTCGCTGCTGATTGCCGTGGGGCTTTTCTCCTGGCGGCGAATTGTCAACAACCCCGAAACCCTGCTGGCCGAGGCGTATACGCACGAGCGCATCTTCGACATGCGCATGCCGGGCGCGGGGTTTGCCGAAGTGACTCCGAAGATGCATTTGCGCGGCGGTTCCAATGGACAGGAGCCGGCCAAGCTGTTGGACGCACGGACTCGCATCGAACAGCATCTCGGAGCTGCGCCGGAAGATGCGCACTGGCTGCAACTGGAGGCGCGCTCCGACATTCTGGAAGAGGAGTTTGACCCGGCTATCGATATTCTGGACCGCCTGGCTGCTGCCGGGCCGGTTACTTCCAGTCTGCTGCTTGACGATGCGTCTGCCTACTTCCAGCGCGGAGAGTCAACGGGAAATGAAGACGACCGCGCCAAAGCGCTGGACCTGTTGCGGCGCGCGGATGAACTGGCGCCCGGAGACCCGGTTGTGCTATTCAACGAAGCCGTGGCCATGGAAGACCGCGGCCAGGTGATGAACGCCGTGGAGACCTGGAACCGCTATTTGCGCTTTGAGCGCGATGCTCGCTGGCTGGCGGAAGGCCGCCGCCGGCTCGAGGCGCTGGAACAGAAGCTCAACCAGTTGAAGACGCATTCCGGACCGCCTCAGGCGAACTGATCCAGGCTGAAGCCGAGTTGATAGGTTTCGCCGTGGGCGAGCAGATCTTCCCAAGTGACGTCGCGGCGTGTGAGCCCGGCCATGCGGCCCAGCATGCAGCTCAAAGCGGTCTCGACACCGGCGGCAATCTGGTTGTGGCAGTTGCCGGAGGTGATGCTTTCAATGAAGGTGCGTTCCTTGTCGCGATCGGCGAAGGCCAGGTTGTCACTGAAGGCGCCGTTGGCGGCGAATTTGCCCGATCCGGAGGTTGATGCAGTTAAATCCTGCCACGCCCAGGGCTGTTTGCCTGCGATCTGCACCGGTCCGGAGTAGGGAACGGTGGCGGAGCCGTCGCCGCCGAACAGGCGCAGGCCGGCATCGAAGACGCCGTCCGAGCCAAACTGGGTGGACGAGAACGAGAAGTGGACATCGCCGGGATAGGTGAAGTCGACCTGGTAGTTGTCCCAGCAGTCGCCGAAGTGGGTGAGGATGTTGCGGCCTCCGGTGGCCGTGGCTTTGAGCGGGTGCGCGCCGAGCATCCAGTTGCATAGATCGACGATGTGGATGTTCTGCTCGACGAGAATGTCGCCGGAGAGGGCGCGATCCCAAAGCCAGTTGCGCAGGCGGTACTCGTCGGGCGATTCGCCAGGACGTTTTTTTTCCGTCGATGCCGGGGCGTAGTAGATACCCGCGACCAGGGCGATCTTGCCCAGCGCGCCCGCATGAATGCGCTCGGCGATGGCAGCGATGGGCGGGGCGTTGCGGCATTGGAAGCCGACGTCTACGCTTTGCGTGGGCTTGACGCGTTTGGCAATTTCGAGGGCGTGTTTGGCCTGGTGGATATCGATGCCTACGGGCTTCTCGCAGTAAACGTGCTTGCCGGCGGCTACCGCGGCTTCAAGATGCTGGACGTGGAAGAAGGGCGGGGTCGAAATCTGGATGAGATCGATTTCCGGCGAGGCGGCTAGCTGCTCGAATGCGTGCGGGCCGTGGAAGAGGAGCTTCGTGTCGATGGGCGCGCGGCCCAGCGAAGCATTGAGCTGATCGAAGCGGCTGCGGCCGGCGGCGAGGTTGTCGGGAAAAAGATCGGCGATGGCGACGGCCTGGGCAGAAGTGTTTTTGGAGAAGGATTCAGCGACGGAACTGCCGCGGTTGCCGCAGCCCAGCAGGCCATGGCGTATGGCGGAGTTGGCTGCGTAACCAAATGCGGTGGCCGGCTTGAGCAGGATCATGCCGCAAGCGGCTGCCCCGGTCTGAATGAGTTCGCGACGATCCATGGTGGCTCTCTTCCAAGTGGGATTTACTCTTTTGAGGTTTGCCTGTAGGTGAAGGTGCCGCAATTTACCGCTTGAAACGAGCCCGGAACGGCACCGTCAATGGCAGCGACGATCATTGGGATGTGTTCTTTGATCATTGGAAGTTGAATTGCGGAGAGCCACAATCGCCAGACGCCTCCCGGCAAGGTTTTGTTCCTTTGCGAGAGTTTGGTCTCCTGTCAAGAGAACATCGATTCCGCTGTCTTCGGCCGCGTTGAGAAGTGCGCCATTCTGGAGTCCAGTCCATCCCATATAAGTGACGGTAACGACTTCATGCGGCCCTAACAGCTTTCGCAATGCATGATCGAGATTCTCATCGAGCAGTACCCTCACGTGCCGGCCTGCGCTCGCTGGGCTTGTGCAAACTCGATGAGGCGCTTGATTTGAGATTCAGACAGGGAAGGAAAGCCTTCGCGCAACTCCTCGATGGTTTCCCCGAGGTCGTAGCTGCCAACAATCGCGTCAGGCAGAATGCGCGTGCCGCGCATGACGGGCCTTCCGGAAACTTTGCCGGGTACGGCCTCGATGAGTTCGCAAGCCATCCAATCGATCGCTACTTGTGTCTCGATGTTCGCCATTTTCTGCCCTCCTGATTATCGTAGCCCCGACTACCACTGAATGCCAGTGTTCCAGTGGATAAGAAGCGACATCGAGGATCGTGCTGGCTTTCAGGCGAGGACTTCGAGGAGGATTTTTTCCAGATAGATTCTTTCATTGCGGACGTCTTCGATTTGCTGCGGGCCGCTGGTTTCGCGCTCGATGGTGACGGCGCCGGCGTAGCCGAGACGATGAAGCTTGGTGAAGACCTCTTTGAAATTGACGAGGCCCTGGCCGATGAGCACTTCTTCGCCCAGCTTGCTGGGGTCGGTGGGCCAGCGGCCGTCTTTGGCGTGCACGCTGCGGACGTGCGGGCCGATAATGTCGACCGCGTCTACCGGATTGGCTTTGCCGTAGAGGATGAGGTTGGCGGTGTCCAGGCCGACGGCGAGGTTGGGCAGGTCGACGTCGCGGATCATGCGCGACATGGTGGTGGGGGTTTCCTGGCCCGTTTCCATCAGAAAATACTGGCCGTTGGACTGACAGTGCTGGGCCACGGTGCGGATGGCTTCGACGGCTCCGGGGTAGAGCGGATCGGCGGGGTCTTCGGGGATGAAGCCGCAATGGGTTTGGACTTGGGGGATGCCGAGCAGCTTGGCGAAATCGGACACCTGGCCCAGGGCGTCAATACGGGCGGCACGGGTTTTTGGGGGGACCAGGCCGATGGTGGATGGGCCGCGGAGGAAGTTCCATTCCAGCGGCGGCGGCCCGACGACTTCGACCGTGGTGGCGACCAGTGAATATTTGGCCAGCAGTTCGCCGAACTGATTGGCGATCTGCGGAGTGAAACCGCCGATGTAGCCGTCGAGCGATAGAAAGCAATTGTTGAAGCCGATTTCACGAACGCGGCGGAAGGTGGTCTCAGGGGCGCCGAAGGGGCTGACGATGAGGCCGAGATCCATTGGCTTGAGCTGAGCGGGAGACGAGGCAAGGGCGGAAGCGGGGTGAAGCGCGTCGGCTATCAGAGCGGCCGAGGCGGCGCCGAGGAATGCTCTGCGGTCCATAAAAGGTCCCTTCCTGGCTGATAGCCGGAACGCAACCAACCTTTGTAGCACAGCGGGCCGTAAGCCGGCAGCGCTGTGTGTAACGGGACCAGCCCCGCTATTCCTGGTTCACAATTTTGGCTCCCTCGGGTATTGGGACCACGAACTGATCGTCTGGAAGAGTCTGGTTCTCCTTCACGTCCTCGACGGTGAGCACGATCTGGATTTCGTCGAGCGGGCGCTCGATGGTGACCGTGGAGGGGAACTTGCCGCCTTCGAATTCCTGGTATGCCTCGTAGATGATCTGGGTGTCGAGATTGCCCTCGACGTCGTAGATATCCTGCTGATAGGGCTCGAGATCGTCGCGATGGAAGTAAACCACGCGCAAAGCCTTCAACTGCTGGCTGTTGGGCACTCGATGCACGATATAAAGCTTGTATTCCGGCACCGTGTAGAGGTGCTTCCTGGCCGCGTCTTCCACGGTGATGGAATCTGAAGTCACATAATACTCGTCGTCCGGCGCCAGGCCGCGCACCAACATGGCGTCAAAAAAGAAGCCGGGGCGCAGGTTTTCCCAAGTGTTCTTTGACTTCACTTTCGCGGGCCCGCATCCCTTGATGACCTTGTCGTAGTGGGGCATCGACAGGGTGAAGCAGTCGCCGGTGTTGGCCATGTCAAAGAGGCGATAGCCGATCATCTGCCCCACGACGCGCAGGCTATCCGGCTTGCGCATCAGGATGTGCCCTTCGACGGAGGGGTAGTCCGTGGCTACACCTTCCTTGCTTTTGGATACGCTGGCGCGAAACTCGACCTTGGCAGTGAGGGTGTTGATTGCCTCCCAGCGACGGTTGAGCCGTTCAACAAGCTCTTCCGGCTTGATGGTTTGCTCGACCAAAGGGGCCTTGGGCACCGGCAACTTGCGGGTAGTGGGGAACAGGGAGCATCCGGTGAGCAGAAGGGGAAGAAACAGGGCAGCTGCTTTTGCAAAACGGTGCGCGGCGGAAGCGGGAATGGATTTCATCGGCCACCCGCCTTCTTGACGGCATTGCGGTAGCCTGCGACGTTATGGTTCTGGTCCTCCAGGGAGCGGGAAAACAGGGAATGGCCCTGCGGATTGGCTCCTGCGGCTACGAAGTAGAGGTAGTCGGTTTTGGCCGGTACCATGGAGGCATGCAGCGCCCGGGCGCCGGGGTTGGCGATGGGGCCAGGGGGCAAACCCTTGTGCAGATAGGTGTTGTAGGCGGTGTCACGGGCCAGGTCGCTCTGGTAGATGGTGCCTCGCCAGCGATTTTCCAACTGCAGGCCGTAGATGACGGCGGGGTCGGTCATCAGCGGCATGCCGGCGGCCAGGCGGTTCTCGAGCACGCTGGCCACCAGCGGGCGCTCGGCGTCTACCGCCGTCTCTCGCTCCACCAGCGAAGCCAGGGTTACCACCGCATGCACGTTTCCCTTCAGCCCCAGTTGCGCGGCTTCCGCCCGAAACTGGCGGACCATGGCGGCGCAAATCTGCTGCGGAGTGGCCTTGCGGGAAAGATGGTAGGTGTCCGGGAAAAGATAACCTTCAAGGCTCTTGGCCTGCGGGTCAAGATCGGTCACCAGGTTGGTCTGCCGGGCGGTTGCGGCCAGGAAATCCCCACGCGGGCCAAAGCCTGCCTGCTCCAGCCGTGCGGCAATGTCGAAGAGATTTGAGCCTTCCGGAATGGTCACCGTCCTGGTAAAAACGTCTCCACGCGCAATCCGCGCGTAGACTTCAGCGGCCGAGGCCGGGTGATCGAAGCGATATTCGCCGGCGCGGAGTGTTCCGCGCTTCCAAACACGCAACAGGTCGAAGGCGAAGTGAGTGCGGATGACGCTCGAGTTCTCAAGTTGCTTAGCAATACGGGCGCCGGATGAGCCCGGTTCCACTTCGACAAAGGTTTCAGTTGAGGGCCCGAAGGGCGACAGGATGAGCCAGGCCGCGGTTCCTGCCGCAGCCAGCGCGAGCAGAAAAGCCGTCAGCAGGGCCAGAGCAGCGCCCGAACTTTTCTTCTTTCTGCTCTTGCGTTTGCGGCCTACCATTCGTTGGCCATTAACCCTTCATTCATGTAGATAAGACGCGGGAGTTCCCCGTGAGGATTCGCTACCTTTGATTGTATCGGGCGGGATTCGGGGGAGTTGAGGATTTCATTCCATGCTGGAGCACATTAGGATGGCTGATGGGAGCGACGACGTTGGAAAGTCAGCCGCGCTATCTCGGACTGGACGTCGGCCACCGGCGGATCGGGGTGGCTGTGTCGGATGAGCTGGGGTTGACGGCGCAGCCGGTGATGACACTGGAGCGCAGGCGCGCCGCGCCCGGCATTTCCAGAGACGACTTGCGTTCGCTGGCGCGGCTGGCGCGGCGGTTTGGGGTGGTGGGCATTGTGGTGGGGAATCCGGTGCACTTGTCGGGCGAGATGAGCCCGCAGGCGGCGAAGACGCAGACGTTTGCGGCAGCGCTGGGGGAGTTGAGCGGGTTGCCGATCCATCTTTGGGATGAACGGCTGACGACGCGGGAGGCGCACCAGATTCTGTATGAGGCTGGACACGCGCGGCAGGAGCATCGCAGCGTGGTGGACCAGGTGGCGGCTACGCTGATTCTGCAAGCGTTTTTGGAGGCAGGGACTAAGGGACTAGGGACTAAGGGACTAGGGACTAGGGAAACTCGGCTGGATCGACAATATTGACTTCCCAACCAATTTAAGTTGCAGAAGAGGGGCGTGGCGGGTCGGCAAGATTGCAACCGATCCGAGCTCCCCGGTCCGTTCGTCCCTAGTCCCTCAGTTCCTGGTTCCTGTTCCCTGCCTTATAATGAGGAGTCAAGCTTTTCTATCTCTCGGGGATGGAGCCGTCGCCGCTCCCCGTAACGGACCGTGGATGCCCGAACACATCAAAAAGCAGCTTCTCGCCGAGATTGCCGTCCTCGAGCATGAGCTCTCCCATGAGCTTCCGGCGGAGATCAAGAAGGCCGTGGCGCTGGGCGACTTGTCAGAGAACGCCGAGTACCACATGGCCAAGCAGCGCCAGGTGTTTGTGAACGCGCGACTGGGGCAACTGAAGAAGCGGATGGCCGAGCTGTCGCTGGTGAACCTGACCAACATTCCCAGGGACAAGGCCGGGTTTGGCTCGACAGTGGTGGTCTTCGACTCCACCAAGGACGAGGAGATTGTCTATCGGCTGGTGACCAGCGAGGAGTCGGACGTGACCAAGGGGCTGATCTCGACCACGTCGCCGATTGGGCGCGGGCTGGTGGGGACGAAGGTGGGCGATGTGGCCACGATTGTTACGCCCAACGGCAAGCGCGAGCTTGAGATTTTAAAATTGACGACGATTCACGACGAAGCCGCCGAGAACGAACAAGCAGACGCAGCCGCCGGCTCTGCGCAGTAGCAAGGATATTTGAATGACCTGGACGAGCGCTTTTGGCCGCGGCTGCGGATGGCTCCTTGACCGCATTGTGCATGGCCTGGCGCTGACCCGCATCTCTCCCAACGTACTTACATTTATTGGCCTGGTGATCAACATTGTAGCCGCGTTCCTGTTTGGCCACGCCAACGCTTCGAACTCCGGGCGCATGTTTTTCTATGCCGGGCTGGTGATCTTTGGCGCGGGCATCTTCGACATGGTGGACGGGCGCGTGGCGCGGCGCAACAACCAGGTGACAGTGTTCGGGTCGTTCTTCGATTCGGTGATCGACCGCTACTCGGATGTGGTGCTGTTCTTCGGTTTGCTGGTCTATTACGGGCGCATCAACCGGTTTCGCTACGTGGTGCTGGTGGCGTTTGTGATGATTACGTCGCTGATGGTGAGCTATACGCGGGCGCGGGCCGAGGCGCTGATTGGCCAGTGCAAGGTGGGCTTCATGGAACGGCCGGAGCGGATTGTGCTGATCCTGCTGGGGGCGCTGTTCAACCACTGGGGGGTGATGGCGCCGGTGCTTTGGGTGCTGGCGGCGCTATCGACGATCACGGTGGTGCACAGGATTCAGTACACGTATTCGAAGACGAAACATTTGGCGCCGATTGGGTGAGGATTCGCCTCAGGGGCTAAAGCCCCGTGCCTCTTCATGAGGCTTTGCGGCACGACTGAAGTCGTGCCCTGACACTTCTTGCTTGTTCATTTAGGTCTGCGCCGATATTGAAATTCGCGCAGCTGCATTTCCGTTGAACTAGCAGTTGACCATCACGGCGGAGCAACCTTCCCTGGCGGGCTTCCATTGCACTAGAAAGCTGGTGACGGAGGCGGGGTCCATGCGACGCATGGCTTCGAATTCGCCGCCCTTCTGGCTGTAGAGGAGCTTGCCCTTGTCGCTGAGGACGGCCAGCGCGGGGACGCCCCTGTCGAGTGGGACCTGGTACCGGCTGGCGATGTCGAGATTGATGTCCATATGGCCGATGTTGACGTGGACCAGGACGAAGTTGGAATCGAGGATGGGCAGGTTCTCGGTATTGTGGAAGTAAAGGTCCAGCACCTGGCAGTCGCCGCACCAGTTGCCGCCGAAGTCGATGAGGACGCGCTTGTGGGTTTGCGCGGCGGTCTTGAGGGCGGCGGCCAGGTCGGCCTTGGCCTGATCGGGAGCGGGATAGATTTCGCGATTGGCGGAACGGGCGGTAGCGGCGCCAACGGCCAGAAGAGCGGCCAGGGCGAAAAGCTTGACTATCTTCAAAATGGGATCCCCCACAACTTAGACGCCGATCTTCCCAAGGACGATGCAGCGTTCCCTGTCCCTGATTCAGTCTGCCACAAAGGTGAGCTGCTGTTCCATGATCGTAATGTGCCGGGTCAGGCGGCTCGGGGTTTACTCTGGAGACGGGATGTCTAACAACAGCGAAGTGCGCAAACGGCTGGAATCGGCCACGTATCCCGATTTGGGAAGCATGATGGAGGGGTACGCGCGGGCCGCGGCGGAGTTTGCGAACCGGGAGTTCAAGCAGAAGCTGGACTTCACGGCGGAGTCGATCGACGCGCTGGACGACATCCTGGTGCTGGTGGGGGAGAGTCCGGAACTGGATGTGGACTTCGAGGCGCGGCTTTGGGGCAGCTACCTGGGCGAAGTGCTGCGGCGGCGCTACGCGGGGAGCTGGGAGATGACCCAGTATCCGGGCGGCATGGTGGCGGTTCCGGCAGTAGATGTGCGGGGATCGCGGCTGTTTCCGCTGATGAAGGTGTACCGGCGGCTGACGGCGGGCGAGGAAGAAGACCTGCGCGCCTTTTTTGCCATGGTGACGGAACGCCTGGGGAAGCCGGCGCAGGTGAATTAGCCACCTGCGGTGGGGCAGACGGCGCTTGCGCGCCCGGGGGTTCGTGGTTTTCCACTCTTGCGCCAGGAAAAAGGCGGACCCCACCCGGAGAGTGCCCCGTGCGCCGATGGGGCACGAGAGATTTACGGCTTACGGAATTCGAAACTGCGCATCCAATCAAGTTGCCGGGCCGTACTCCGAATGACTGCGGTGATCTAGCTCACTCCACGAACACCGGCTTTGTGCGACAATAACTGCTGAGAATGCGTGCCCGGACTGCCAGGCGCGCGGAGGATGAAATGGGCGATCTACTTCAGCCTTGGCACCTGATCGTGCTGGCCGTGGTTGCGTTTTTGCTGTTTGGCGCCAAGCGTCTGCCGGAATTGGGCAAAGGGCTGGGCGAGGGATTGAAGGGCTTTAAGGAAGGCATTAAAGGGGTTACAGACCCCACTCCTGCTCCGCCCGTGGTGCAGCAGAGTGTGGTGCCGCCGCCGGCACCTCCTGGGCCGAGCGAGACCAAACAGGGCTGACAGTATGGGGCTTTGGCAGATGTGGGATCGATAGAAGGCGGCGGCGGTCGGCTTGAATTCGGTGGTCTCGGAGTTCGGAAAATCTCAAACGGCCTGTGCGCTTGCACAGGCCGTTTGGCGTTTGGAAGTTCGCGATTGGGTATAATTCCGGCAAACGGAATACCAGAATAGAGATCCCTGCCCGGAGTTTTCCGGAATTGGCGTGTTCCACTCCCAGCGAAGCAGGAGAGGACAAGAGGAGGTTCGATCATGGGAGACTTTTTGCAGCCATGGCATTTGCTGGTTCTGATGGTCGTGTTCATCCCCGTCGCGTTCATCGCGGTTGTTCCGTACTGGCAGATATTTAAGAAGGCAGGCTTTTCACCGGCGCTGAGCCTTCTGATGCTGGTCCCGTTTGTAGGCATTGTTGTGTTGTTTGTTGTGGCGTTTTCCGATTGGCCCGCGCTCAGGCGAGCGCCGCAGGGGCCGGGCTGGTATCCGCCTGCGTCTTGAACCGCGCTAGATGCTGAGGAGCGCTACGGCGGCGAGGGCCAGGGCGATGCCGGCGAACTGGCGGCGGCTGGGCCACTCGCGCAGCACCAGGGCGGCCAGCAGGATGGTTCCGGCGGGGTAGAGGGAACAGATCATGGCGGCTACGTCGAGGCGGCCGAGGCGGGTGGTCTGGATATAAAACAGGTTGCCGACCGTGTCCAGCGAGCCGGCCAGGATGCCAAAGAGCCAGAAGCCGCGCCAGGCGGCCTTTGGGGGCATCACCAGAAGCACGAGAAGCATGGCGGCGACGCCGGCGGCGCGGGCCGAGGTCATGATCCACAGGATGCCGCCGCCGGACGCAAACTTGAACAAGATCAACTGAGTACCGAAACCGAGGCCGGCCAAGGCTCCGAGGAGGAGCGCGGCTAGCGGAGTGAACGCTGCTTCAGGGTTCGCCGTTTCCTTGAGAGGGCTGGTGGAGGGTTGTGGTTTCCCACCCATTTCACCAGGA
>Ga0302326_10025131_pt1 | contig 12086 bp, 12 predicted proteins | sample Palsa_T0_3_FD_202264 | JGI IMG/M metagenome (GOLD analysis project Ga0302326, IMG submission 202264) | Peat permafrost microbial communities from Stordalen Mire near Abisko, Sweden - Palsa_T0_3 | ecosystem: Environmental > Terrestrial > Soil > Palsa > Peat permafrost | place: Sweden: Abisko...
TTCAATAATGGTCTTGCTTTTTTCTTCGGCCGCCAGCTTTTCTTCGGCGTTATCATGAAACTTGTCCGGATGCCAGGTTTTCATCAAGCTGCGGTAAACGGTTTTTAGTTCCTGCAGTTCGGCGTCTTTATCAACCTCTAAAAGTTTGCGGTAGTCTGTGATTTTTTTCATCGGTTCAATTCTTTAACTTATTGTCATTGAATTGATAGCACGTGGAATAACAACGGCGATGTTCAAGAAAATAATTTTGCAAAGGTACGGTTTTCCAGGCGAAATAAAATGGGTCGGCGAGAAATGATTTTAGCCAAGCTGTGCAAACTGCTACTGCCACTGCTACTTTCCCCACTCACAACTCACCGCTCACTACCGCCAAAAGCCAACTGCTACTGCCACTTTCCATAACCCAACTGCCCACTCACACTACTCACTACTCACTACTCACCACTCACTTCTGCCTACTCACTACCCGGCTTCACCTCTTCAACGCTCGCTGGTAGCAATCCATGCGCTTCCCTGTGTGTTTCCACTACAGCAGCCGAATCAGGCGCCTGCGATAAACACATTACCGTACCGCTTCGCTCATTTACCCAGTAATTGATAAAATTCACGCCATGTTTTTTCTCCACAGCAAGGTCCTTTTGATGGGCTGCCGCCACGTCTTTGGCGGTTACTTTACCCGCGCCCAGGTAATGGATATCTAAAAAAAACTTCTTTCCATTATTGACAGGCGACTCCTGCCCGCTTTTTACCGCGTAGATCTGGTCGGGCAATAAGCCGTGAGCAGATGCATGGGTATTGCGGATAGCCATACTGTCGGGAGCGGTGGACAGGCAATAAACGGTGCCTTCCTTTTCATCCACCCAGTAGTCAATAAAGTTCACCCCGAATTTTTTCTCAACTGCAAGGTCTTTTTGATGGGCGGCAGCCACGTCCGCAAGTTTTACCTTGCCAGGGCCAAAATGATGCACATCAATATAAAGGTTACGGGTAGTATCAGTCGACTGCGCCGCCAAATTAAAAACGCCCAGGGTGCAAAGCGCGAGCGTAATAATAAATTTAATTTTTTTCATGACTTGTTGATGTTATTGAAAAATAGAACTTACCACAAAGGAAGTTTTAATCCCGCTCTGATATGTCGGGGGTTTTCCCTAATTTAGAAGGGCGAACTCCTTATTTTAGTCACGCATGTACCTGGTAGAAAGAGAAGAATTTCTGGCATCATTGCAGTCGGACTTGCGAAGGGCAGGCCGTGGCGAGGGCTGTTGCGTAATGCTGGCCGGTGAGGCCGGCATGGGCAAAACCTCGGTGGTGAGGCAATTTTGCGCAGCAAACGGAAATGAGCATACCATCCTCCAGGGTACATGCGACGCACTTTTTACACCGCGTCCGCTGGCCCCGCTGTACGATATCGCCTGGCAGCTTCGGCCCGACCTTTGGCCACAGGCCGGCGACACGCCCGATCGTGCCGCCTTCTTCAGCAGTATTTTCCGGGAGCTCAGCAAGCAAAAACAAACAACCATTATTGTATTTGAAGACGTCCACTGGGCAGATGAGGCCACGCTTGACTTTGTGAAGTTCCTCGGCAGGCGTATTTCCCAACTGTCGTGCCTGTTTATCCTTACCTACCGCGACAACGAAATTTATCCCGGTCACCCCCTAAGAAATGTACTTGGCCAGTTGCCGGTGCATTCCTTAACCAGGCTGACATTAACCCCCCTAACCAGGCCGGCTGTTGAAAAACTGGCGGCTGAACGGGGATACAGCGGAGAAGATGTTTATAGTATTTCCGGGGGCAATCCATTTTATGTAAACGAAATCCTGGCGGGTTACAGTGAGGGTGTGCCCGATAACATTAAGGATTCCATTTTATCGGTTTATAATCAGCAAACCGAAAAAACTAAAAGGGTGTGGGAAATATTGTCGGTGCTTCCTACCGGGTTTGAGCTTAAATACCTCGAAAAGATGGAGCCGTCGTATATCGGGGGAATCGAACACTCCATCAGCTCAAAAATATTGATACTCAATGCCGGGATAATATTCTTTAAACATGAGCTATACCGAAGAACTATTGAAGCCTCTTTATCTCCGTTTGTGAGAATGGCGCTGAATAAAAGAGTTCTTGCGCTGTTTAGAGAAAATTTTGAACAGAACGGGGAAATTGAACGGATCATTCATCACGCAAAAAATGCCAATGAATATGAATGGGTTACCCATTATGCACCGATTGCGGCCAGGCACGCGGCTTCAGTTGGCGCCCACACGGAAGCTCGCAGGTTATACTTATCCGCTATAGAATATTACCAGGGTGATAACAAGGATCTTTTACTCCAATTTTACGAATGCTATGCCTATGAATGTTATTTAACCAATAAGCATAAAGAGGCTATTATTTATACCGTGAGGGCATTAAACATTTGGAAAGAGAAAAACGACCGCGAACACATGGGTAATGCAATGCAGTTTTTGTCGCGCCTGTGGTGGTTCGAGGGTAACCGGAAGCAAGCGGAAAGTTATGGAAACCAGGCTGTAGAAGTTTTGGAACCGGAGCCTTCATCAAAAGCAAAGGCGATGGCCTTCAACAATATGTCGATCTTGAAGTCGACGCTGGATCAATCGGATGAGTGCCTGTTTTGGGGAGAGAAAGCCACGGCGATTGCGCAGGATATTGAAGACAAAGAAACCTATGCCCACGCAATGGCGATAATGGGTTCGATGCTGATGATGGATAGATCATCAATGCAACAAGGGATTGAATTACTGCAGAAAAGCCTGAAAATCGCATTGGAAAACGGGTATCATGAACTTGTTGCCCGCGCATATACATCCATCGGCACCGATGGGGTGACTATAAAAGAATATCAACTGGCAAAAACGGCATTAGCGGCGGGAATTCTTTACTGTGAAGAACGGGATCTTGACTCCCAAAAAGTGTATATGTTGGCCTCGCAGGCCAGGCTAAATCTCGAGACGGGCAGTTGGGACGAAGCACATCATATTGCCGGTAGCCTGCTTAAAATTGAGGACCTTTTTCCTATAGCTAAAATCGGCGCTCTTACTGTATTAGCCACTATAAAACTCAGAAGAGGCGAACAGGATGCCCTTCAGTTATTGGTCGATGCAAGAACACTGGCATTCGAGACCATGGAGCTGCAACGAATTATTCCTGTTTATTTAGCTTTCCTGGAATATGAATGGCTGACCGGAAAAGGTCATATTCAACCGGCCGCGCTTTCGGAGGCAATAGGCGCAATGACTCAGTTGAAAGTATTCTCAAAAAAAAGCAGGTTTTATTTTTGGCTAAGTAAGACCGGAAAAGACCATTTGGCCGTTAATGAGAACCCGGAAGAAAAAGACGACCAGGTTGGTAAATTATCGGTAGTAAATGATGTGGAAGTATGGGCAAAATGGGGTTGCCCCTACGAGCACGCGCTCGCGTTATTTGAAGGAGATAACATTGATAAAAAAAAGGCGCTTACACTGCTGCAGGCGCTCGGCGCTGCCGCCGTGTGCGAAAAAATAAAACAGGACATGCGGGCTACCGGCATCAAAAGCATCCCACGCGGCGCCCGGCAATCCACCCTGTCGAACCAGGCGCATCTTACATTAAGGGAACTCGATGTATTAAAACTGCTGAAGGAAAGCCTGCAGAACAAGGAAATAGGCGACCGCCTTTTTATATCGGCCAAAACGGTCGATCATCATATCTCCTCAATCCTTTTTAAACTCCAGGTCAGCTCCCGCGCAAAGGCAGTGCAGCAGGCGCTTCAATCGGGTATTCTAAAATAGGGAAGCTGCACCGTTTAAATAGGGAATACCCCTGTTTCAGGCAATGTGCCGCAGAGGTACTTTTGTGCACCAACATAAAATCAGCATGAAAAAGTTTATGATCGAAAGAAACCTGCCCGGGGCGGGAAACCTGACGCCTGAAGAGCTGCAGTCCATCTCTCAAACCTCCTGCGCCGTAGTCAGCGGATTAAACAAGCCCTACCACTGGGTACAATCCTTTGTCACAGACGACAAGATCTATTGCATTCACATTGCCGAAAACGAAGAGACTATAAGGGAACATGCCCGCCTTGGAAATTTCCCGATCAATTCCGTCGCTGAAGTAAGAGCGATCATAGACCCGGTTACAAGCAATCCGTTATAGGCCGAATCCCGATTGCTATCGGGACCGGGAAATGGTGAGTGGTTGTGTAGGCTGATTGGGAGGATTTGTTCGACTAGGCCGGAAGTCGGAAAGTCAGGAAGTCAATAATCCCGATAGCTATCGGGACCGGAAGAAGCTGCGACCGGCGTTTCGGCAATCTTTGCTTTATTTTTTATATTGCGCAATGCGTTACTATAGGTTAGACTATGAAAAACAGGCAAAATGCCGCATTGATCCTGGTGGATATCCAGGTTGGTTTTCATGACCATAAATATTGGGGCGGTGAGCGAAACAACCCCAATGCGGAGAATAACTGTAAAAAACTGTTGGATTACTGGCGCGCAAATAAACTGGTACTCTTTCATATTCAGCATTGCTCAACAACACCTGCCTCTTTGCTGGCAGAAGGTCATCCCGGAAACGCAATTAAAGAAATAGTTAAGCCCAGGCCCGGCGAGGCCGTAATCAAAAAATCTGTCAACAGCGCTTTTATCGGTACGGACCTGAAGGCCCGCTTAGACGCCGCCGGGGTGACCACGGTTGTGATCGTTGGTCTGACAACCGATCATTGTATATCAACCACCGCCAGGATGGCCGCTAACTATGGCTATGACACCTGGCTCGTATCCGACGCCACAGCCACTTTCCCCAAAACCGGCATAAATGGCGAATATTATGATGCCGAAACCATGCATCTAACCGCATTGGCTCAACTGAACGGAGAATTTGCGCATGTACTAACTGCGGCGGATCTGCTGGCCAAGCTGGGATATCCAGTCACGCGTCTAAATTCGTAAGTCTCAAGTCCTATCGCGTTCTTTTCAGATGAGAATTAGAACTTCTAACTAAAATGACTTTTGGTGTCCCGACTGTGCAAACTGCAAACTCTTAACTGCCAACTGTTCAGGCTGGCTGTCGCTTGTTATTAATCCCCAAAGCTTTTTCCTTATGTTTAGCATTTTTCGCCTTAATGTTCTGCATGATTTTTCTCAAGTCCGACAACTCCTCTTCCGTCCACGGTTTCGACTTTGTTGATAAATCTAAGTTCTTTGGTTCTTTAATGAGTCCCATATGCTCAGGTGTTAAGCGCTGTATTGTCTCGCTTTTTCAACTAACGAATTTACCGAAAAATAGAGATATTTTCAAATTTGCAAACTGGCAACTCTTCACCGCCAACTGCTACTGCTCTTCGTCCGCCACAGCTTCAGCGACGGCGGAACTGCTAATTTTCCAACAACCCAACTGCCGACTGCCCGCTACCAATTCTCACCGCCAACTGCAAACTCTTAACTGCCAATTGCTACTACCACTTTCCATAACCCAACTCCCCCTGCTACTGCCACTTTCCAATAACCCAACTCACTACTCACTATTCACCGCTGCCCACTGCTACTGCCACTGCCACTTTCCAATAACTCACCACTCACTACTCACCACCGCGCTACTTCACCCGTTCCACATATTCCCCCGTGCGGGTATCCACTTTTACCCTGTCGCCCTGGTTTACAAAAAGGGGAACTTTTATTTCCACGCCATTCTCGGTGGTGGCAGATTTCAGCGCGCCCGACGAGGTGTCGCCTTTTACGGCAGGCTCGGCATAGGTGATTTCCAGCTCAACATTATTGGGCGCCTGTGCCATAATAGGCAATTCACTTTCAAAAGAAACCATTACGTTCATCCCCTCCTTCAGGAATTTTGCCGCCGGGCCGAATAATGACTTGGGTATGCTGTGCTGATCGTACGTTACGTTATCCATTATCACCATTTGGTCCCCTTCCTGGTACAGGTATTGATAATCGTTGGTTTCTACCCGGCAAATTTCCACCTGTTCGTCGGTAGCTAAACGGGCCTCCACAATTTTCCCCGTTTTGATATTTCGAAATTTATCCAGGTAAAATGCTCCGCCTTTGCCCGGTGTGCGGTGCAGCACTTCGGTAACGCTTACCAGTTCGCCGTTAAAACGTAATATATTGCCCACTTTAACTTCAGATGCCTTTGCCATAAAAATATGCTTATAAATTTTGAGGCTCAAAGATAGATTAAGTTATGGGAAACGGGGGGACAAAAATTTGGATGGGTTTTGCTACCTTAGCTATTCTTAAACCCAACCGCCATGTTTAAACCTGCAACCACTATTGATGAAGTTATCGCGTCCACAGAAAAGATCATCACCGATTCCATCAAAGCCGAAAGCCGGGCCGGTTACTTTGCAACGCTATATCTTAAGGTAACTAACAGTGTAAAAGAAGGTATTGCAAAAGGCCAGTTTCAGAACGGTCCCCGGATGGAGCAACTCGATGTTATTTTTGCAAACCGCTACCTGGAAGCTTATTACCAGTGGCAAAACAAGCAGCAGCCAACAGCTTCCTGGGAACTTGCTTTCCAGGAAACAGAAAAGTCTTCGGTACTTATTTTAGAACAATTGCTGTTGGGCATGAGTGCCCATATTAATCTCGACTTAGGTATAGCAACCGTTGAAACACAGACGAACAATAAAGCGCCCCTGGAGGATATCCATACCGATTTTGACACCATGAACACCATTATCGCCTCGCTTACTTACGAGGTGCTGGCGGAACTGGACAAGGTTTCTCCGTTGCTGTCTTTCCTTGGCCTCCATGCCGGGAATACCGATTCAGTTTTAATACAGTTCAGTATCGTAGAAGCGAGAGATGGAGCCTGGTGTTTCGCCGGGGAACTATATGGTAAAACAGGGGCTGATTTAGATGCTGCCATCCATGATCGCGATCAAAATATTTTACAATTAGGTAAAAGTATTGTCGGGCAAACCGGCGCCCTGGCTTTTACCATTTGGCTGATCCACTTATTTGAATGGAAAAATCCGGCAAAAATTATCGAGGCGTTGAGCAATGATAAAAAGAAACATTTTACGGTTGGGAAGACGTTGGTGGTGCAATAAATCATTGTTGAAATGCAATCGGTTTATTTATTATCGCCCCAGATATTTGCAACATCTTGCGCCTTAAGTGAACTGTTCGTGCTCTGGCCTTGCATCAGCAGTGGAACATAGTGAGGTGTATTATATTCCAAATTCGACAAATTCATCCCCCTACCTGTTTATAAACCGCGATAATATCCTCATCCCCCAATGCAGGTTCCGCATCCTGGAAGGTTTGATAAGCAACCTCGGCAAGCGGGGTTGAAAGGCCGATATCCTTTGCGAGGCGCAGATCCTTGGCAATATTGCTTAATGAAAATGCAGCAGCAAAGTTGTTATTGAGCAGGGCTTCGCCTTTTATTTTAATAAAGGGGCTACCGAGCGCGCTGTTATTAATAAGCGTGACCAGGTCGGCTGTTTTGATGCCATTCTGTTGCGCAAAAAGAACGACCTCTGCTAACCCCTGGGCTTGAATGCCAAGCAGCGTATTGATAACCAGTTTTGCCGTATTACCAGCGCCGGTATCGCCTACCAGCAGCGCCAGGCGGCCAATCGTTTCGAGTATGGGTTTAGCGCGTTCAAAAGTGCTTTCATCGCCGCCGGCCATAATAACCAACTGTGCTTCCTGGGCCTGCTTCACACTACCCGATACCGGTGCATCCAGGTAATGATTGCCTTGCTGCGCACAAGCGGCAGCCATCTCCTTACTGATGGCAGGCGATACCGTGCTCATATTGATGATTAGTTTTCCACCGGCGCCAGCACTTAACAGGCCGTTGTCGCCTTTAAAAATTGCTTCGATCGCTTTATCATCCGTCACCATCAGGATCACCACATCTGCCTGCTGTATTAAAGCGGCGGGGGTGGGTGCCACACCGGCGCCGCTTGCTTTTAAACTTTCTTCCTTCTCCTTGCTGCGGTTGTAAACCGTTACCGGGTAGCCGGCCTTTATCAATGATTGCGACATGGGAACGCCCATTTTGCCCAGCCCTATCCAGCCTATTTTTGTTGTGTTCATGATATTGTACGTTAGGGTATGATGTATTGATTTTTCCCGGCCTGACGTTTGTCCGGGGCTCCCCAATGCTATTAAGTCCAGCAATTTAATATCGAACACCGAACGCCCAATGACCAATAATGAAGTCAAAAACTTCGAAATTCGACATTCGAAACTGCGGAGCACTCTTGAACACCATTAAAAAAAACATTATGTGAAAAATTCATTATTCGATATTAAAATTCTTTACATCGCTGTTAACTTAAGAACATTGCCGGACTCCTGGTGCGAACGCCTGACCGCCCTTTTTTTGCAAATATACCGGAATGGTTAAATGGATTAAACAGGCGGCTGTGTATATTTGAATAAACGTAATTATACCGCCCCGAATGCCTATGAATTTACCGCTGCGCATTATCGTACAAAAGCCGCCGGCCGGTCTTGATTATGGCCTGCAAAAAGGCTCGGGAAGCCAATATGAAACCGTACAAATACAAAGGGCGGATGGCGGCGATGTGGAGTTTTGCCTTGAGGTTGAGCTAAAAAACGACAGCCAGGCAAAGGGCGAACCCCGGTTTGGCGGGCCATTTATACAGGGGCCACCCCTTGGCCGGTTTATCTATATTGATATCGGCCAATATGCAGGACAAGCGGGCGCCTTTGGCGGCAGGATCAAAATCGCTTTTTCGGACATCAGTTGGGACATCATCGGCCGTTTAACCGCCGATTCCCTTGCCCTACTCGAAACCACAATCCCCGGCACCGGGAAAAACGGCGCCCCCGCCTGCGCCACCGTAAAACCATTTGATGGCTGGCGGCTGAAATCGCGATGAAAACATCTGTTACTGAGCCATTTGGCAACTCCATTCATTTTTTTTGTCCTCAAAAGGCCTCCGCAATGCCATTAAGTTAAGAAAAATACCGGGCTTTACCCTCTTTATCGCCTGCGATAGAGAGGGTCACCGAGCGAAGCGATGGTGGGGTGAGTCAACGGAGCGCGTTCATTACCGCCATGCCGCCCACTTACCGGTCACATCCCCGCCAGCACTGACAAAATATTCCCCGCCGGATCCGTGAACCAGGCGATATCCGGCCCGCGGCCATTTCCGCGGACAATACCTTTTTCATCCGTTTTAATGGGTTCGCCGTATTGTTCAAAGGTGATGCCTTTGGCAATAAGCTCGTCAACGGCTTTATCGATGTTGTCCACCGGGAAGTTGAGGATAGTGAATGTTGCCGGCTGATGGTTGGGTTTGGGATAGATGATGACCTCGGCGCCGCTGCCCAGGTGCAGGGTTAGGATACCCATTTCGTTTTCGGAAACTTCGATCCCGAGTTTACCATGGTAAAATTCCTTTGCTTTTTGCAGGTCGTTTACTGAGAAACCGCTAAATGCTTTTGTGGTGCCGAACATAGCTGTTGTTTATTTGTCTTAAGCAAAGGTACACGAGTTTTGTTTGATAAACAGGGGGCCGAAAGCGACAATTTGAGGGCGGTATTTGTCACGCAAAGAACTTCCATTTTGCAGCTTTCACCTTTCGGGTACTACTACACTGGAATGTTGAAAACTTCCTCTTGACAGTACGCTGTTAAAATGCTAAATTTGTTAGCAAATTCTAATGCCACATTGCATTTGTTCTTTGATTTCGAAATAAAATCTATCCGCCTGGCAGCTTTTTAGAAAGTCAGCTTGTGCGGAAAAATGGGAATGTGTTTGCTCTGACTTTAATAATGTGCATTAAAACATTAATAACCATTAACTTAGCTATAATTTACAGACTATATAGTTGCTGGTTTAACCAAGGTTGCGAAACAACAATAATCACGCAAAAAATTAGCATTAACCTCGCATTAAATCACAATAAAATCGAGGCAATCACATCAGAATCATAACAAAATCACAATAAATACACAATAAATACACACGCAAATCATAACAAATCATAATAAAAAGACGGGAAACATATCCTGTTTTTCCATAGAAATTAGCTGTATATGGCTTATTAATCAGTTCTTTGACATATTGAGTGTTTGTTTTGGCGTCACAATAGATGGCTGTAGAGACGCAATATTTTGCGTCTCCGCCCGAAATTTTGAGGTGTCCTGTAGCAGGTGCGCAGGTTTTGCCCGACAGTGGAGTCCTTTAGTTTCCCAAAGGAAACCGTTTTAGCTATTCGCTATCGCGAGCCTTTGTATTATTGATTATGAAAATCTTATTGCTAATTAAAACACTGCTTAAACGCAACCAGCACCTTTAGATACACATCACGGTCGACGCTGGATTTTACCGGGTGTTCGGGTTTGAGGGGAGTTCCGTTTTTGTATTTTACGGGGAACAGGTCCACAAATTCGCGGTTGGTCATTTCATAGCGCAGCCCGGGGTCGGTTCGGTGGATCTCTTCCAGCCGCATCTCAAAAAGCATGGGGCTCAACGGATCGTTTTTCATTATCCAAAGATAGTGAAAAACCCTCACTGGCTCATGAGCGAAGTATAGCTGGTGGCGTCGATCTTGAATTTGGCTTTGCCGTTTTTTACCTTGATGGTGCTCCCTTCCTCCATGTTGCGCTCTTTGGTGGTGGTAAATACCCGCAACTCTTTTAGGCCGTCGGGAAGCCCGGTTAATACAACTTTCCGTTTTGCCCCCGTATTTACAAGATGGAATGCATACACCGATTGACTATTATCTCCAAGGGCCGCTGCTGAAACGTTGGGCCGGTCGGCAGTAACAGGCATGGCAAACAGTCCTTTGGGTGTGCTGGCCAGTTGCTTCAGGTTCCAGAAGCGCTGTCCGGGATGCAGCGGCTCCTTGTTACCGAATATTCCGCCGCCGATAAGCGGGGAATAATCCGCCGTTAACTGCCATTGCAGGATAGACAGTGGCTGACAAATGGCCAGAATCCGGGTATAAAGGTTGATTTCTTTTAGCGCATAAGTTTGCTCCTGGAAGATATCGGGGTACACAGACGCCGCGGCATCAATACTGCCTTCGGCAACGAGCAGCGGCAGGTTCATTTTGGTGGCTGCATCAGCCCAATGCTGCAGGGTTTCGGTGTCAAATCCACGCCATGAATGGAACGAAATAGCGCCGATATAAGGCCGGGCTTCCGGGTCGTTCATGGCGATATCGATGAAGTGCCAGGTGGTGGCATCGGAATTATCGCCCAGCAGCATTTTGGTACTTACGCCGTGCGCCGCAAAATAGGCTCCGCACCCTTTAATGAAATCGTCGTGCTCCTGCGGGCTGATGCGGACGTTAATGCCCAGGTCCGATTCGTTAAAGGAAAAGTATTTGGGCTCTGCGCCGTATTTGCTTTTGAGGTATAGGATGTAATCCGCGATGGATTTATAAGTAGCATCCAGGCTGTCCTTATTCAATGGGTTGCCCCAAACGCCTTTTACGGGCCGCATGTTCACCTTGCCAACCACAGCCCAGGCCGGCGGGAACCATGCCGACAGTATGAAGGGGATGCCCATGCTATCCAGGCGGTGTGCCATCTCCATTGCCTTTTTTACGGCCGGGTGCAGCTTGCCGGAGTCGGCGGCAGCTGTGGGATCAACGTGCTGCTTCGGCTGCCAGAACCGCCAGGGGAGTTCTACACGTCCAAATGCCACACGCATGTTTTGCAGGCAGTAGTCAATCACTTCCGGATCGAACTTAGGGTTCTGTAAACGGAAGTTACCGCCAAGCCCGTCGAATGGCCTGCCTTGCACTGCTGTATTGACCGCCAGGTTGATCGTCTTCCGGTCGATCTTGCCGCAGGCTTTTATGGTAAATGTTTTTTGCAGGGTATCGCCTTTGCTCAGTCCGTTGAGCTTCATTGCGACATACAACTGCGGGTCACCTGCGTTTGAAATATCCTTTCGGATCCTGACGGCCTCCGGTCCGTCGAACCAGATAATTAAATGCCGGTTGGACGATTTAAACTGTGCGCCGGTTGCCGTTCCGTCATAATTCTGGCCGGCGGGTAAATAGCTTTTTGACGTATCTGGTACGCCTTTCAAACGTTGTTTGCCCTCGCTGTAATCCGCATTTGGCAAT
>Ga0302326_10025134_pt1 | contig 12085 bp, 11 predicted proteins | sample Palsa_T0_3_FD_202264 | JGI IMG/M metagenome (GOLD analysis project Ga0302326, IMG submission 202264) | Peat permafrost microbial communities from Stordalen Mire near Abisko, Sweden - Palsa_T0_3 | ecosystem: Environmental > Terrestrial > Soil > Palsa > Peat permafrost | place: Sweden: Abisko...
GTACGGCACCGGGCGGCAACACGAACTGATGCCCCGGACGCAGCATGCGGTAGAGCATGTGATACGGGATGAAGATGTCGCCGATCGTGTCGGTCACGCCGCGTGTGGAAGCTTCGCCGGCCGAGTGCTCGATCGTGAGATATTCGTGCGCCACACGCAACGGCAAGACGCGATCGCGTCCGGGTAACACGAAGGGATCGATGTGGACCTGAAGCGAGCCGTCCTCGTCGCCCATGTCGGCCTTGTGGCGCGAGATGACGGTCATCGTCGCCGGGGCGTCGGCCGGCGCTATCGTGACCCCGCCGACCACGAGGGCCGATTGCAAGCGCAAATGAATCACCGTGCCGATTACCGTCTTGCCGGAATCGATCTTGTCGTCCAGCACAAATAGCAGCGGCGAGCCATACGGGAGAATCGGGCCGGCCGGGGCCGCCGCGGTGCTCGGCAAGGAGCTGGGACGCGTCAACGGCGCGGCGGCCGGGGGAATTGCCCGCGCGGGTTCCCCGGCGCACACCCAAACGGCGAGCGCCCCACATCCCAGAAGCCAAGCGCGGGCACCCGCACGCAAATTAGGAGGCTTTCTTCTCGCCCGCTTTTTCCCGCGCCGGGGCGGCGGCTGCGGCTGCTGCGGCGGCTTTCTTGCCCTCTTCGATGAGCGCTTTGACCTTCTGTCCGCCCTTTTGGCCGATTTGTTCGTAGAACTGCGGCCCGTAGCGGTCGCGCGTCGCTTCGCCGCCTTTCTTACCGCCCTTTTTCCCAATCTGCTCGTAGAATTCGTGGCCGTGCGCGAGTTTGGTGGCTTCGCCGCCTTTGCGGCCGATCGCCTCGTAAAACTCAGGGCCGTATTTTTTCTTAACGGTTTCCCCGCCTTTTTGTCCGGCTTCGCGGACCGTCATTCCGCCGCCGGCTTTTGTTTTTGGTGTAGACATCGCTTGGGGGTACCTTCCAAAATGGATTTGGGCCTGGGGTCGTGTTTCGCAAGATAGTACGTGCTGCCGTCTCGAATGGTTGTGCGAATACTATGAAGCGCTTCGTTTTCTTGCTATACGCCGCCTTGCTGGGAGCGTGCTGGCAACCTGTCGTCAAAGATGAAACTTCGGTTAGAGCCGTCGAAATCGGGGAGCTCAAGCGAGCCGTTACGGCGGAAATGGTCGCCGACCTCGATGGTGCCCCGGAACTCGCGGCTCGCGCGGCGCTGGCAATCGGCCGGACGAAGAAGCCGGAAGGCGCACCTCCGCTGCGCGCGCATCTGAGCGCCGTGGACCCCTCGGTCCGCGCGATGGTCGTCTACGGTCTCGGCCTGCTCGCGGATGCGGACTCGATCCCCGACATTCGCCGCGCGACCCACGACGCGAATTCGGCGGTGCGCTACGCAGCACTCGATGCGCTCGGCCGAATCTACGCCGTCGCGAGCGCCGCCTCGCTGCGTGAGGATGCCGCAAACGAGATACTCGCTACGGGAACCTCCGACCCGGATCCCGTCGTGCGCGGCCACGCGCTCGTGCAACTCGATGCGTTTCGCAAGCTTTCGTTCGCGCCGGCCATCGCAAAACAGCTGCAGCGCAGCGAAACGGACGATCGCGATCGGGACGTCCGCTGGCATGCCGCGTGGATGCTCTTTCGCGCCTACGCGAAGTACGCCGACCTAACGTACCTGGCGCATGCGACGCACGATCCCGAAGAATTGGTGCGCGTCGAAACGGTTCGCGCGCTCGGGCGCCGCAAGGAAATCGCCGCCATCGCGATCGTGCGCCCGCTTCTGAACGATCCTTCGTGGCGGGTTCAGTTCGAGGCGCGCGAAGCGCTGCGCCGCCTCACGTTGGTTCCTGCGACGGAGCACCTCAAGACGATGCCCGCGGGAATTCACCTTCCGGCGATTTCGGCTGCACCCGTGCCGGCTCCGAGCGTCACCTACGTCGATAGCCCTTTCGTGAATTCGTACGGGCCGGCCGCCGCCGCGAGCCCGAGCCCGACCCAGACGCTCGGGCCACCTGATCCCGCGTCCTTTCCCCTCGGCGCGCCGCTGCTGCCGCGCAGCGCGAGCGATCTCAACGGTCCGGCTCCCGGCCCGCATCCGCGCGTTCTGCTCCACACGACCAAGGGCGACGTCCTCATTCGGATGTATCCGGAGTGGGCGCCCTCGACGGTTGCGAACTTTTTGCAACTGGCGGCGGCGGGTTACTTCGACGGCAACCGCTGGTTTCGAATCGTGCCGGATTTCGTTGTGCAAACCGGTGACAAAACGAACACCGGCGACGGCGACGCCGGCTACATGATCCCCGCCGAAGAGAACCCGGTCGAGCAGCGTGCGGGAATCATCGCGATGGGTCTCAACTACGATGCCGCGGGCGCCGAGCGCGATTCGGCGGGGACGCAGTTCTACGTCAACCTCTCGCCCCAACCGCACCTCGACCGCGCGTTCAGCGTCTTCGGAGAAGTCGCATCGGGATTTCCCGTGCTCGCACACCTCGACGAAAGCGATCGCATCATAACGGCGCGACGCCTCTGCGACGATTAGGGGGCCAGCTAGCCAAACAGCGAGCGTAAGGCGAAGAACGCGTTCTCTTTGCGTTCGGTGATGCGGCGGTAAAAATAGCCGGCCCAGTGAGTGCCGAAGGGGACGTACACGCGGACGCGATAGCCGTCGCTGCGGAGTTCGCGTTGGGCGTGGGGACGCACGCCGTACAGCATCTGGAATTCGAAACGGTCGCGCTCGATACCATTGGCATCCGCGTACCCCTTCACGGCCTCGATCAGCCTGGCGTCGTGCGTGGCGATGCCCGGGTAGTGTCCGCGCGCGAGCAGGGCCTCGGCAAGCCGCAGATACTCGCGCCGAATAGCGGGCATGTCTTGCAGCGCGACGGTTTCAGGTTCGCTGTATGCACCCTTGCACAGCCGCACGCGAGCGTCGAGCGCGATCGCACGTTCCACATCGGCCGGCGAGCGCTTGAGGTACGCTTGGATGACGGGCCCGACGTTTGCGTGGTTCGCGTACACGCGCTCGAAGACGCGCAACGTGGCTTCGGTGACCGCGGATCCCTCCATATCGATGCGCACGAACGGGTCGCGCAGCGGCTCGGCGCGGGTCACGATGTCGCTGATGTTGGCGGTGCAGAGGTCTTCATCGACGAGCAGGCCGAGGGCCGTGAGCTTCACCGACACGTTCGTATCCAGCCGGGCAGCATCGATTGCGCCGAGCATTTCTCGGTACGTATCGCGGGTCTTCTCGGCTTCGCGCACGTCGGTCACGTCTTCGCCGAGAAAATCGAGGGTCGCCGACAGGCCGTCCGCGTTAAGCCTTCGGACCGCTTCGATGGCCGAGGCGATCGTTTCGCCTGGGATAAAGCGCCTCGCAAGAAAGAAGAAGCGATTCGAAAACGCGGAGTTCGGCGCAAGCACACGATCGATGACGGCCATCGAAACGGCCGCTTTCGACGGCCTACACAGGCCGCCTTCGGCGAGGGCCCTCAAAGCAACCGCCTCCACTCCATTCGCGACCCATGGTCCCGGGAGTCCGGGCCCGGGGGCAATCGGGGACTGTGCCGCCCCGATCTTAACGCTAACCTTACGGGGATCGGGGGCCGCGGACTAGGCGCGCCCTCCGGGCTGTCCGAAGTCAAAGGTGTGAAGGATCATCCCACGCATGGAAGCGCTCCCGCCGCCAAGCGCGTTCTCGTGGCCGACGACGACGTGGACGTTTGCACGCTGCTGGAGCTCGTGCTCGCGCCCTTCGGTGACGTCACGACCGTGCACGACGCGGAGGCGGCGCTAACGGCGCTCGAAGCGGAGCCGGCCTTCGACGTGATCGTGTCCGATTTCAATCTTCCCGGTATCAACGGACTCGAATTCGTGGAACGCGTTCGCCACGGCTCCCATTGCGCGGGCGTCCCGATCCTCATGATCAGCGGCCATGGTGCCGGCCACGTCGGCGAGCGTGCGCGCGCCGCCGGTGTCGACGCGTTCCTGGACAAGCCATTTACGTTGAGTCAACTCCGCGCTGCCGTAACGTCGCTGCTCCTACCGCGCGTTCGATACGCCTAGGGCGTCGTTTGCCGGCGCAGAGGTTTTCGGGGCGTCGCGTGGCGTAATCCGCCCTGATGTTCGCTGCAGCGCTACGGGTCGCTCTTGTGGCCGTATCGCTCGCGCTCGATGTATTTGCCGTAAGCGTCGGCGTTGGAATTCGCGGCGTCTCCCGGCCGGCGATGCTGCGCATCGGCGGCGCGTTTGCGTTGGCCGAGGTCGCGATGAATTTGATCGGCGCGGGCATCGGCGCCGTTGCCGGCCGCGCGATCGGCGGAATCGCCGCCTATATCGGATTTGCGGCGCTCGTCGGTGTGGGCGTCTTCATGCTCATCGAAGCCTTGCGCGAAGGCGAGCGGGATTCGGGGATCGACCTCTCGCGCGGGGCGGGTCTTTTCATGGCGTCGCTTTCCGTGAGCCTGGATTCTCTGGGCATCGGATTCTCGATCGTGTACATCGGCGTGCCGCTCGCGATAACCCTGAGCGCCATCGCGGCAGCGTCCGTTACGTCGACGTTCTTGGGGCTCGCATTCGGGAAGCGCTTCGGAAGGGCGACCGGTGAATACGCCGGGATCGTCGCGGGTGTCGTGCTGATCTTGACCGGCCTCGGCTTCGCAGCGGCGAAATATTTCCAGCTCGGATGACGACGCTGCAACGGGTATGGCTGCTCGGCGCCGGGTACGCCCTCCTGATGTTCGTGCTCGGCGTCGACCGTTACGTAACGTATCGCTCCGGTTCCGATCTCGGGCTCTTCACACAAAGCATCGCGACCGTTTTTCACGGTTTCGGCAATACGGTCGAAGGCGGCAGCCACTTCACCTACCATTTCTCGCCGATCTTCTACCTCTGCGCGCCCTTTCTGTTGCTCTTCCGATCGCCGCTCGCGCTGACGGCCATCCAGGCGATCGCCGGCGCGCTTGCGCTGCCGCCGATCTACCTCATCGCGCGCAGCCGCATGCCGGAATCCCTCGCCTTCGGCTGCGTCGTGGTGGCCGCACTCTATCCGCCGCTCGCCGGCGTCACGTTCACGGACTTTCACGAAAACGGCTTTGCGCCCGCCGCGACGCTGTGGCTGCTGTGGGCCGTGGATGCCCGCAAATTCGGTCTCGCCGCGGCTTTCCTCGCCGTGACCCTTTCGATCAAGGAGGATCAGAGCGTCATCCTAGCGTTCGCTGGTCTCGTTTCGCTCGCGTATTTCTTGCGCCGGGGCGACCGTTCGCGCACGCTGTTTTCGGCCGCGGTCGTAGCCCTTTCCGTGGCAACGTTCGTCTTTTTCTTCGAAGAAGTGCGGCCGCTTGCGGGTGCGCGCGACGTCTGGGGCCCGACCCATTTCTATACCTGGAGCCGAATCGTCGATCCGCGTGGGAGCGCGCCGTGGACGTCGATCGGGCGCCCCGCATATTTTTTGGAAGCGGTCGTACCGCTCGCGCTCGCCTGCTTCGCGTCGCCCGCCTTCATTCTCGCCCTTCCGGGCTTTGCCGAAGTCCTCGGTTCGCACGAATCGATCACCTACACCATGGGCACTCATTACGCCGCGGTCTGGGTACCCTACGTGCTCTTCGCTTTCGCCCTCGGGATCGCGGCGACGTACGTGCGGCGGCCGCGCTTGGCGGCCGTTCTGGTTCGGACCGCGACCGTGCTCTGCGCGCTCGTGCTCGTCTTCGCGAGCCCAACGCACTGGGGGCACTATCTCGGGCTGCGCACCGCGCACGACGAAGCCCTCGATACGGCCGTCCTGAAGATCGGCAACGATCTCGACGTCGGTACCTTCGACGAGATGTACGCGCACGTCGGGTTCGATCCACGGGCGCAACTCGGGCTCGCTCGCTCGCCGCGTTACGCGTTAGTCGACGCGACGTACGCGAACTCGTGGTTCACCGTTCGCTATTTGCCGGCGTTGCGCCGCGAGGCCGCCGCAGGAAAGATTCGATTGATCTGGCGCGACGACGGGCTGGAACTCTACGACCTCGGCGGAACCGCACTCAGCGGCGCGGAAAGCGACGCTGGTGAAGGTGGACGTGGACGTCGCAGCATCGCTTCTCGCGAAGGCCCGCGAGGCGGGAACACGCTCGATCGCGGTCGTCGGCGCGAGTAAGAATTCAGGGAAGACCGTCGTCATCGCAGCGTTGGCGAGCGCTCTCGAACGTTCGCGTACCCCGTTTGCGGTGTGTTCGATCGGCCGGGATGGGGAAGCGAACGACGCTATCGATGGCGCAGGCAAGCCGCGCCTCTTCCTGCGTTCCGGCGTTTTGCTCGCGACCGCCGCAACGCTCGTGCCGCGGACGCCCGCGCTCGAAATTCTCGCCTCAACCGGCGAGCGCAGCGCGCTTGGCGAGATCGTGCTCGGCCGGGTCCGCGGGTGCGGCCGCTTCGAAATCGCGGGGCCGCCGAGTGCCGCGGCATTGCGCCGCATCGCGCTCGCGCTCGGTGCGGATGGGCGCGTCGTCCTCGTGGATGGAGCCGTCGATCGCACCGCGGCATTGCGCGACGGCGGCGACGCGATCGTCGTCGCGGTCGGGGCGGCGACGGCTTCCGCGATGTCGCGCGCCGTCGACGAGATCGCCGCGCTGACGCAGCGTTTACGCTTGCCGCTCTTCGATCCGGCGCGCGAAGCGGTTCGCGTTGCGGGAGCCCTCACGCCGAGCATGGCGGCGGCCTTCGTACGCGTTGGCGAACGGCGTCAGATCGTGGTGGCCGATCCAACCCACGTGGCTCTTCGCGGGCGCGCGTTTCTCGAACTTTCGGCCCGTCTCGATCTGCGTTGCGAGAAGACATTCAACGTGATCGCCTGCACCGTCGCTCCCATCGCGCTCGAGCGTACGTTCGAACCGCGCGCGTTCGCGCGCGCGGTCGCGCGGCGGACGGGTCTCGCGACCTACGATGCCTACGCGGGCAGCGTCGCCGGGCCGAGCGCGGCATGAGGGTGCCGTGGGACGAGCGGTGCGGCGAAGCGATCGGTGCCGCTTGGCTCGACGATGCGCTCGCGCCGAGCGGGGCACTCGGACGCGCGGCTCGCGCACTCGAGGCCCCGTTCGGACCCGGTGACGAAGGCGCCGCGCGCACGGCGATCGAGCGCGTCGCGCGCGCCGCTGCGAGCGTCGATGCCGGCGTGCTCGCTGCGCTTCGCGCGACGGTCGCGGGCTCCCCCGATCCCAGCCCGTCGCTGCTTCGCGCGCGCTCCGGCGGCGTGCTCGGCGACGTTGAGTTTTTCGAGCTTTCTCGCTTTCTCGGCGCGCTCGCGGAGGTGAGCGCGGGCGGCGCGGAGCGTGCGTTCGGGGACCTCTTACCATGCGATGAAACTGGTTTGCGTGCCGCGCTTGCCCCGGGCCGCACGGCCGCAGGCAGCTTCTACCTCGCCGATTCGTTCGACGCCGATCTCGCGCACGCACGCGACGAAGCGGCCGCGCGTCAAACGGACTACGATCTGGCGCGAAGCCGGCTGGGCGAGCGGGTCGCGCGCTACGCGGGTGTCGAGCGCGTGCGGGACGGCGAGTTCGTCTTGATGCGCGATGCGATCGCGCTGCCCGTTCCGCCCGAAATTCGCGTCTTGCGCGAGGCGAGCACGTATCTGCTCTGCGAACTGTCCCTCGACGCGGCCGCCCTCGAAGCGCTGGCGGCGCTCGCTGCCGCAAACGAGCGCGTAGCGGAAACCGAAGAGCGCCTTCGTGCGAAGCTCTCGGCGCGTGTCGCGGAGCATGCGACGGCGCTCGAACGAGCGGCGGAGATGCTCGGCGCACTCGACCTCTTTCTCGCCCGCACCGCTTTCGCGCAACGCTACGACTGCGCGGTTCCCGAGCTCGCAGCATGCGCCGGCATCGGGTTTACCGGTGCGCGTTACCTGCCGCTGGCGGCGTCGCTCGAGCGTCACGCTCGTCGTTACGTTCCGATCTCGATGGAGCTTTCCGGAATCGGCATCGTGACCGGTCCGAACATGGGCGGGAAAACGGCGGCACTCCGCACGCTCGGCTTTCTCGCCGCCTGCGTCGTTCGGGGTGTCCCGGTACCTGCGAGCCGCGCGCGCATTCCACTCTTCGGCGATATCGCGTGGCTTGGGATCGGAGCGGAGCCGGGTGACGAAGGTTTGCTTTCGGCGTTCGGCTCGGAAGTCGTCGCCGTTCGCGCGTTTCTCGAGCGCGAACCACGACGCTCGCTCGTGCTGATTGATGAATTTGCGCGCACGACCTCACCGCTCGAAGGCCGCGCGTTGCTCGTCGCGCTCCTGGAAACACTGCGTGCGCGCGGCGCGCTCGCGCTTGCCGCGACCCATCTCGCGAACGTCGTACCAAGCGGCGGAGCAATGCACTTTTCCATCGGCGGATTCGCGAACGTCCCGGCACGTAACGGCAGGCCGCTCGATCTCGAGACCGCGCTCGCGCGGATCGCAGACGCGATGGACTATCGGCTGCGGCGCGTGTCCGAAGATGCCGTTCCCGCCTCGGACGCGATTGCGCTCGCCGACGCACTGGGTCTCGAGCCGGATCTGATCGCCCGCGCGAAGGCGAGCCTTTAAATGCCGTCGCTCGCGCAAGTTGAGGAACAGATCTTCGTGGTTGAGGGTTTTCGCGTGAAGCTGACACCGTTGCTCGCCAAGACGAAGTCGTTTCCGAGCTACGACTATACGGTGATGGCGCCGCAGCGCTGGCGCGTCTCCGATTGGAAGACCGCGCGGCTCGGTGCGTACCTTGCGCTCGTGAAGGCCGCGCAGCTGGAGCGCGGCGACGGCACGCCCGTCAAAGGCGATCTCCAACTCGGCAACATTCGCGATTCGTACTACGAGGCGACGTACGGCCCGATCGATCGGATATCGCGGACCTGAATTAGGGGGGCACCTTCACTGCCGGAACGCTGCGCAGGTACGTCCACAGAGCCGCGAGTTCGTCATCGTCGAGTTGGCCTAAGGACGTCCATGGCATGAACCGGTCTAGGACGTGGCCGCTCGGATCACGACCGGTGCGTAACGTACGGGCGAAATCGCCCTGGCTCCACATACCGATGGCGGCGGGCGTGATGTTCGTGCCCGCTGGGTCGCTCGGCGAACCTTTGTAGTGGCCCCCGGCAAGGTTCGCGCCGTGGCAATCCATGCAGCCGCCGACCCGCGCGAGGTACCGGCCGTGGTCGACCGTTACGCCGATCGGGGTTACCGCGTTATGCGCGGCCTGCAAGTCGATCAGATCCGATTCGACCGGAAGCTTATGAAACGCGATGAGAGCGCGCGCCACGGGGCCAAGCGTCCGCGGCGGGGTCGCGTCGTCGACCGCCGGCACGCTGCGGACGTAGGCGATCACATCGCGCACGTCCGCGTCGCTCATGTGTGTGAACGCGACCGATGGCATGACGAGCAGTCCCGTGCCGTCGGGCAGCATCCCGGCGCGCAACGCTCGTTCGAAATCCGCGTCGGTGTAGGCCGATCCCACGCCACCCGCTCCGCGCGTCAGGTTGGGCGCCGCTAGCGTTCCCATGGCGCCCGAGTTCATGAACCTCCGCCCGCCGGCGAGGTTCGCGCCGTGGCACCCGAGGCAACCGCCGTAGCTCGCGGCGATGTGCCTGCCCGCGGCGACCGATCCGCCGGCAGCGGAGAACGATCCTGGCGCGGCCGGCAAGGCACGCGGCCCGAGGACACGGGTGCTCGCGAACATCACTCCCTCCGCAGCGGCGCAGGCGAAGAAGAAGATGGCGAACCCGAAGAGCGCGAAACGCCTGGTACGGATGGCGAACCCCTCGTCAGAATGGCGGAGCTTTCGAGCCACTACGGGAACGCCCCGTCATGGTCCCGCTGATCGTTACCGTTGCCGCCGTCGGAGCCGAACTGACGCCCGAGCAAACGCCGCATCTGCCGATCACGCCGCAGCAACTTGGAGAGACGGCCGCGCTCTGCCGCGCGGCCGGCGCCTCAATGATCCACGTCCACTGCCGCCGCGACGACGGCAAGAACACGAGCGACGTTGCCCGTTTCCGGGACGCGATGGCGGCCATTCGAGAACGCAGCGACCTGATCGTACAGTTCACGACCGGCGGTGCGATCGGGATGACCGTCGCCCAGCGTACGGCTGCGCTCGAACTGCGGCCGGAAATGGCGACGCTGACGTGCGGCACGGTGAACTTCGGCGACGACGTCTTCGAGAACAGCTTCCCGATCATGCGCGGCATTTTGTCGGAACTCGTGCGCCACGGCGTGAAGCCCGAGCTCGAGATCTTCGATGCCGGGCATCTCAGCAACGCGAAGCGCCTGGCAGCCGATGGGCTGCTCCGGCTTCCCGCGCACGTCGATTTCGTGCTCGGCGTTCCGGGCGGGCTCGATGCGAGCGTCCGCAATCTCTCGTACCTGGTCGATGCGCTACCGGCCGGCTGCACGTGGTCGGTGGCCGGCATCGGCCGCGATCAACTGCCGCTCGCCACCGTCGCGATTGCGATGGGCGGGCACGTCCGCGTCGGGTTGGAAGACAACATCTACTATTCGAAGGGCCGGCTCGCGCGCAACGACGAGTTGGTGGCGCGCGTCGTTCGGATTGCCGAGGAACTCGGCCGACCGGTTGCCACTCCGGACGAAGCGCGGGCGCTGCTCGGCCTCGGCGCGCTCGCCACGGCCGATCGATGAGGAAGTACCTTGCGACTCGCTCGCGAAGTCGCCGAGCCAGCGTGATCCAAGAGCGAGGCACAGACTCTGTTTAATTTCGTCGTCCGCAGGACGCTGCAATCGATTCCGCTCCTGCTGCTGATCTCGATCATCCTGTATTGGATCCTGAGCAACGCGCCGGGCGGCCCCCTAGCGCCGTATCTGCAGAATCCGCACATCACGGCGGCCGACATCGCGCGGCTCAAGCATAACTTCGGCCTCGACCAGCCGCTGCCGATCCGGTACATCCGCTGGCTCGGCATGGTCGTGCAGGGCGATCTGGGATACTCCACATCGAATTCGGAGACCGTCGTCCAGGCGATCGTCGAACGGTTGCCGGCCACGTTCTTGCTGACGGGCACGTCGTTCGTGCTCTCGCTCGTGATCGGGGTCAGCATCGGCATCTTCGCGGCCATCAAGCCGTACTCGTTGATCGATTACACGGTCACGACGCTCGCGTTCTTCGGGCAGTCGATGCCGGTGTTCTGGTTCGCGCTGATGCTGCAGCTCGCGTTTGCCGTGAACGGCGTGAACGCGTTCGGATATCACTTCGCGCTGCCGTCGGCCGGCATATCGTCGACGGACGACGTCGATATCGGCGATCGCCTCCTGCATCTCATCTTGCCGACGATCGTACTCAGCCTCGTGTTCATCGCAACCTGGAGCCGCTTCACGCGAAGTTCCATGCTCGAGGTGATCCGCACCGATTACATGCGCACGGCCGCGGCCAAAGGCGTCGACAAGATGACGATCATCCTGCGCCACGGTCTGAAGAATGCGATGATTCCGGTCGTGACAATCATCGCGCTCTCGTTGCCCGGCCTCTTCGCCGGCGCCGTCGTGACGGAGACCATCTTCGCCTGGCCCGGCATGGGGCGTCTCTTCTTCAACGCGCTCGGACAATTCGATTTCTCGCTGTTGATGGGGTATCTGCTCATCGTCTCGACGCTCGTCGTGTTCTTCAACTTGGTGGCCGACGTGGCGTATGCGTGGCTCGATCCGCGGGTGAAATATGACTGACGATTCGAAGGCTCGCAGCTGATGGCAACCGCACTCGCTCCCGGCGCGATGGCACCCCCCGCCGGCGACGAAGACTTCCGCCAAGAACGCCACGGCGTCTGGAAGCGCTTCCGTAAACACAAACTCGCGCTCGTCGGCGCCGTCGTCATCACGATCATCACGCTCATGGCGATTTTCGCGAAGTTCATCGATCATACCGATCCGAACTTCATCGATCCGGTGTGGCAGGGGTATCCGCTCGCACCGGGCGTGGCGAACCACTTCCTCGGCACCGACGAAGACGGGCGCGATCTGCTCGCGCGCCTCATCTTCGGAGCCCAGATTTCGCTCACCGTCGCGTTCTTCGCGGTGCTGATGGAATTGACGATCGGAACCGTCGTCGGGGCGATTTCGGGCTACTACGGAGGCTGTATCGACTACGCGCTGATGCGC
>Ga0302326_10025135_pt1 | contig 12084 bp, 9 predicted proteins | sample Palsa_T0_3_FD_202264 | JGI IMG/M metagenome (GOLD analysis project Ga0302326, IMG submission 202264) | Peat permafrost microbial communities from Stordalen Mire near Abisko, Sweden - Palsa_T0_3 | ecosystem: Environmental > Terrestrial > Soil > Palsa > Peat permafrost | place: Sweden: Abisko...
ATCCTGGCCGAGGAGATCCGGGCGTTCATCATTGAGTCCGTCACCAGCACCGGCGGCCACCTCGGGTCGAATCTCGGGGCGGTAGAGCTCACCCTGGCCGTGCACAGGGTGTTCGATTCGCCGCGGGATGTCATCCTGTGGGACACGGGCCACCAGGCCTACGTGCACAAGCTCCTCACCGGTCGCCGGTTCGGTTTCAAAACCCTCAAGCAGGCCGGGGGGATGTCCGGCTACCCCAACAGGGCGGAGTCCGAGCACGACTGGATCGAGAACAGCCACGCCTCGACCGCCCTCTCCTATGCCCATGGCATCGCCAAGGCCCTCACACTGGGCGGCGAAAGTGACGATCGCAAGGTGATCGCCGTCGTGGGGGACGGCGCCCTGACCGGCGGCATGGCCTATGAGGCGTTGAACAATCTCGGCCACTCCGGTTGCCGAGTCGTCGTCGTGCTCAACGACAATGGGCGCTCGTACGCCCCGACGGTATCGCAGCTGTCGCAGAGCCTGACCAGCCTTCGTCTCAATCCCACGTACACGCACACGCGCGAACGGCTGCGGAACCGGCTCCGCGGCGTTCCCGCATTCGGGCCGCTGGCCGTGACCGGAGTGCATTCCGTCGCCACCGCGCTGCGCGAGATGGTCTCCCCGCACACCTTCTTCGAGGCCCTCGGGGTGCGCTACGCGGGGCCGATCGACGGTCACGACGTCGACCTGATGGAGGCGGCCTTTGCCCACGCCGCCGAGTGGGACGGGCCGATCGTGGTGCACGTGCTCACGCAGAAGGGCCGGGGCTACGCACCGGCCGAACAGGACGACGTCCAGCGGCTGCACGACGTGAAGGCCACGGGGGGTGCGGTCGAGAACACGATCGGGAGCTCGGCAGGGCCCGCCGTCGGGGGATCCGCGGGCACCGATGTGGGTGGCGTGGCCACTCCGGGATCGACGCCGGAAGCGGAGGTCGACCGCTCACCGCCGCGGGCCGGCACGTACACCGACGCCTTCTCCCGTGCCTTGCTGCAGGTCGCCGAGGCCGACCGGCGCGTCGTCGCGCTCACGGCGGCCATGCCGGGACCGACCGGACTGCTCCCCTTCCAGACACGCTTCCCGGACCGCTTCTTCGACGTGGGCATCGCCGAACAGCACGCGGTCACCGCCGCGGCGGGCATGGCGATGGGGGGCCTGCGCCCCGTGGTGGCGGTGTACTCCACGTTCCTCAGCCGCGCCTTCGACCAGGCAAATCTCGATGTGGGGCTGCACGGCAGCCCCGTCGTCTTCGTACTGGACCGCGCCGGGATCACCGGTGACGACGGACCGAGCCATCACGGCATCCTCGACATGGCCCTGGCCCTCACCATCCCGGGCATGACGGTGTTCGCCCCCTCTTCGGCCGAGGAGATCGCACCGATGTTGCGCACGGCCTTGCAGCTTCCCGGCCCTTCCACCATTCGCTTCCCCAAGACCGCCCCCCGCCACGTGGCAGCCCATGAAGTGGGCTCGGGGTGCGCGGCGAGACAGCTGCGGAGCGGCGACGGGTCGGTCTGCCTGCTCGGGGTGGGGAAGCTCGTCGAATCCTGTCTGGTGGCCGCCGACGAGCTCGCCCACGAGGGCGTGGCGGCCACCGTGTGGGACGTGCGCGTGGTGTCGCCCCCCGATCCCGACATGCTCGCCGACGCGGCCCACCATGCCCTCGTGGTGACGGCCGAGGACGGGGTCCGCCACGGGGGTGCCGGGGCGTTCCTGGTCGACGCCATGGCGACCGCCATCGAATCGCAGGGTGGCCCAAACCCGCTCACCCGGATCCTGGGGATCCCAAGGGAGTACATCGCGCAGGGGAAGGCCGACCAGATCCTCGACGACCTCGGGCTCAACGGAGCGGGGGTGGCGGAGAGCGTCCGGCGGGCTCGCCAGTCAGCTCCGGCAGGCCAACGACGGGCCTGACCCCTCAGGCCCGGTTGGCGCCGTGGGCCCGCACGAAGTCGTTCACCGCGTAGTACGCCTCGATCGACTCGCCGGCATCTCCCCAGAACCCGTCGAGCACGTCGAACGCCATCGCCCCCTGCTCCACGTAGTGATTGTTGACGTCGGTGATCTCGAGCTCTCCCCGACCGGAGGGCTCGAGGGTGGGGATGATCGAGAAGACGGCGGCGTCGTAGCAGTAGATGCCGGTGACCCCGAAACTGCTGGCGGGCACCTCCGGCTTCTCTTCGATCCGCGTCACCCTTCCATCGGCCGAGAAGACGGGTACGCCGAGGTGGCGTAGATGCTCGGGCTCCTCCACTGCGGTGAGCAGGATCCGTGCCCCCACCGGATTGGCCCGGAACGCATCGACCATGGGTTTGATCGACCGCTCCATGATGTTGTCGGCCAACATGACGAGCACCGGATCGCCCCCCACGAAACGCTCGGCCAGGCCCAGTGCTTCGGCGATGCCGCCCGCCTTCTCCTGATACCCGTAGGAGAGCCGATCGATGCCGAACTCGTGCCCGTTGCCCAGCAGGCGCAGGAACTCCCCGGCATGGGTGCCGCCGGTCACCAGCATGATCTCGTCAATTCCGGCATTGACGAGCGCCTCTATCGACCAGGCAATCATCGGACGGTCGTAGATGGGGAGCAGATGCTTGTTGGTGATGCGGGTGAGGGGGTAGAGGCGCGAGCCCGTACCGCCCGCCAAGAGCACACCTTTCACCGCCGCCGACCCCCGCGGGCCGTCGCGTCCATTTTCATGGTGTGTCCTTAGTCGATGGGCACCCTCGCTGTCCAAGGGACGAGAGGTGCCGGAATTGCACGTAGGCTCGCCGTCGTCGGACCAGAAGGGGAGCGGCAGCCATGTTCACGCGCAAGCGGGGGAGGGGGGACAGGGCGTCGGACTACGAGGTCGTCAAGACCGAGGACGAGTGGAAGAGGGACCTTCCGGCCGATCGCTACGCTGTTCTCCGGCGCGCCGGCACCGAGCCGGCGTGGTCGGGGGAGTTGCTGCACGTCGAGGGGGAAGGCGTCTTCCGCTGCGCCGGCTGTGGCGCGGAGCTCTTCGACCCCGGCTCGAAATTCGAGTCCGGAACGGGCTGGCCGAGTTTCGACCGTGCCACGTCCGACGGCTCGATCCTGGTGCACACCGACCGCCGCTACGGAATGAGGCGCAACGAGATCGTGTGCGCCCGCTGCGGAGGCCACCTCGGACACGTCTTTGACGACGGCCCGACCGACACTGGCCTCCGCTACTGCGTCAATTCGCTCTCCCTCACCTACGAGCCCTCTCCGGACTCCGCGTCCTCGTAGGTCGGCGCCACCAGGCGCCCCTCGACGACATCGAAGACGGTGGCCAGATGCGCCGCGTGATCGTGCAGGCCGAACCGTCTGAGGAGTAACTCACCGAGGGCGAGCGCACCGCAGATATCGAAGGCCTCATCCTTCAGGAGCTCGACCCGCGCCGCGAAGCGCGCCGGCACATACGGCGTACCGACACGGTGATCATCGACGGTGACACTCACGCCTCTACCGATACGGTTCCCGACGCGCCACCGAGCCCGCTTGCCGGTTCGGACTCCGGCAGCTCGGCGACGGCGCGGCGCTCGGTGCGTTGCACGTCGGCGGTGGCGAAACGGAGGCTGGGACCGATCTCGTCGGCGGTGATCTCCACCTTGGAACGGTGCTCGCCGTCCTCGGTTTCCCAGCTCCGCTGTTCGAGGCGGCCGGTGACCACGACCCGCATCCCCTTGGAGAGGCTCAGGGCCACGTTCTCGGCCAGATCCCGCCAGCACACCACGTCGAAGAAGGACGTCGACTCCTGCCACTCCTGCGTCGACCGGTCCTGCCAGCGGCGGTTGACCGCCACACCCAACTGGGCCGTTGCCTGACCCTCTTTCGTATAGCGGATTTCCGGCTCTCGGGTCAGATTGCCGGTGATCGTCGTACTGTTGCCCACGGGTGCTCCTCGCTCTCGCCTGCCCCTCGCGGTCGCGAGGGCAACGGGAAGCATGGGGCATCGACCTTGCACAAAACCTTGCCCCGCCTCGCCGACACGGAATTCTTCGGCGCACATCGGCCGAAATTCGCCGTACGGGTCGCCGTCAGACGTCGAGAAAGCGGCGGATGGCGACGGCCGAGCCGAGCGAACCGATCAGCACGCCGACGAGCACGACGACCACGTCGGTCCAGAGCAACTCCCCTCCTGACATGTGCATGGCGCTGAAGATGTTGCTCGACGCAGTGCCACCGGCATGGTCGATGAGGAGGTACAAGACGTAGACCGCGCCGGCCGCCAGCACGGATCCGAAGAAACCCTGGATCAACCCCTCGGACATGAAGGGCACACGGATGAACCAGTTCGTTGCGCCCACGAGTTTCATGACCGAGACCTCTCGACGCCGGGCGAAGATGGCCATGCGGATGGAGTTGAGGATCAGCACCGCAGCCGAGACGATCAGTACGATGGCCACGGCGAGGCAGGCCCACTTCGAGATGTTGATCACCTTCTCCTCGGTGTGGATCTGCTGGAGCGGCGCGGTCACCGTCAGCACCCCGGGAGTACCCCGGAACGCGGCAATGACCTGGTTGGCGTCGCTGAGCATCACGGGCGTGCACCAGTAGGAGGTCGGCATCTCCGAGACGGTCGTCGCCTGCAGCACATCGGAGGGCAGAAGCTTGCGCGCCTCCTGGTAGTTGCGCTGCTTGTTCCAGTAGGCACACGGCTGGCGGACGTAGGTGAGCTGCGCCAGCTGCGTCCCTACGGCGTGGATCTCCTGTGCGTTGGCGTCGGGCTGCATCCACACCGTGGTCTGGGTGCCACGCTCCAACTCCCCGGTGGCGTTGGCCGAACCCTGCCGGAGCAGTAGCGCGGCGCCCACCAGGCTGAGGGAGACGGCCACGGTGAGAATGGCGGCGATGGTCATCAGCCGGTTGCGCCAGAGGTTCGACGCCGTCTCGCGAGCCACGTAGTCAACGGAGACCGGCATGTCAGCCAACACCTTCGATCGGCACACTGGTTGTGCCGTCTATGCCGTAGACGCCCCGCGCCTGATCGCGCACGAGGATGCCGTTGCTCAGCTCAATGACGCGTCGGCGCATCTTGTCGACCAGCACCTCGTCGTGGGTGGCGATCACGACGGTGGTGCCCGTCCGGTTGATCCGATCCAAGAGCTGCATGATGCCCTGGCTGGTTTGCGGATCGAGATTTCCGGTGGGCTCGTCGGCCAGCAGGATGAGCGGCCGGTTCACGAAGGCCCGGGCGACCGCCACGCGCTGTTGCTCCCCGCCGGAGAGCTCGCTGGGGAGGTTGTCGGTCTTCTTGGCCAGGCCGACCAGGTCGAGGACCTGGGGCACCTGGTTGGCCACCACATGGCGGGGCCGGCCGATCACCTCGAGCGCGAAGGCGACGTTCTCGAACACGGTCTTGTTCGGCAGTAGTCGGAAGTCCTGGAAGACACAACCGATATTGCGCCGGAGGTACGGAACCCGCCATTTGGGGAGATCGACGATGTTGCGGCCGGCCTCCCAGATCTGGCCGGTGTCCGGGAGCTCCTCGCGCAACAACAACCGGATGAATGTGGTCTTACCCGAACCCGACGATCCGACGAGAAAGACGAATTCGCCCTTGTCGATCTCGACCGAGATGTCACGGAGTGCGACGGTCGACCCCTTGTAGGTCTTTGTGACGTTGTCAAAACGAATCATGTCATAAGGGCGTTGTGAACCTGACGGCGGCGAGAACCTGCACAGGGCGACAGATCAATCCCGAGATACTACCGGTCTCTCGTTGCGCCGGGGGTCATGGCCTCCCGTGCTGGTCAGGCGGGTCAGCCCGATGCGCTCCCGCGCTGCCTGCGCAACTCGGCTTCCATGAACGCGTCCAGGTCGCCGTCGAGCACGGCAGCGACGTTGCCCGTCTCGTGCAGCGTCCGTAAGTCTTTCACTTGTTGGTACGGCGCCAAGACGTAGGAACGAATCTGGTTCCCCCATGCGTTGTCCCCCCGGTCGCCGCTCAAGGCACTCATCTCGGCCTTGCGCTCGTTGCGCGCCCGGTCGGCCAGCTTCGCCCCGAGGATCTGCATGGCCTTGGCCTTGTTCTGATGCTGGCTGCGCTCGTTCTGGCACGAGACGACCAACCCGGTGGGAAGATGGGTGAGGCGCACGGCGGAGTCCGTCTTGTTGACGTGCTGGCCGCCGGCCCCCGACGAGCGGTAGGTGTCGATGCGCAGGTCCTTCTCGTCAATCTCCACCTCGCCGCTGACGTCTTCGAGAAACGGGGTGACGTCCATGGACGCGAAGCTGGTCTGCCTCCGCTTCTGCGAGTCGAACGGCGACATGCGTACCAGCCGGTGCACGCCCCGCTCGGTGGCCAGCAGCCCGTAGGCGAAGCGTCCGCGCACGATGAAGGTGGCCGAGAGCAGGCCGGCCTCCTGGCCCTCGGTCGCCTCGTCCAGCTCGACGGAGTAGCCCCGGCGCTCGGCCCACCGTTGGTACATGCGCAGCATCATCTCGGTCCAGTCCTGTGCATCGGTGCCACCCGCACCGGCGTGCACCTCGACCACGGCATCGCGCTGGTCGTACTCGCCCGAGAAGAGTGACTGCAGCTCCAATGAGCTCAGGCGGTTGCGCAACGCGTCCACCGTCTCCACCAACTCCTTCTCGAGCGACGCGTCGGGCGCGCCGTCGCTCCGGGACTCCTCGACCAACTCCCAGTTGGCCTCGGCGTCGTTGAGCTCGGCGCGCAGGCCGGTCAACTGCTCGAGATCGGCCGTCACCTGCCCCAGTTCAGTGGTGACCGCCCGCGCGTGGTCTGCGTCGTTCCACAGTTCGGGATTGGCCGCCTCGGTCTCCAGCTCGGCCCGCCGGGCGAGCAGGCGGTCGAGGCCCAGGTAACGCTCGGCCTCCGACAACCGGCCTCGTGCGTCCTCCAGTTCGGCCGCGAAGTCCCGTGGTGCCTCGGCCGGCCCGCCCTCAGGCGGCGCCATGGCACAACTTGAATTTCTTCCCGCTCCCGCACCAGCAGGGGTCGTTGCGCCCCACTTTTTCGTGCTCGGCCTTGACGATGGGAACGAGGGCATCGGGGTCGGGGGCGTTCGGGCGCTTGATCTGCGCCTTCGCCCCGTTCGGCGAGCTGGCCGCCGGTGGCAGGACCTGCTCGATGGGAGCCACATTGGCCCCCAGCTCGGCGGCAAGGACTCCCGCCAGGGCGCCCGTCCCGGCCACCGGGTCCTCCGCCGCCGCGTAGACCGCCCGTTCGAGGTTGGGCTCGGCCGACGGTTCTTGGATCGCCTCGACGTGGAGGATGTAGCGGAGGTAGTCGTTGTCGATCACCTCGACCAGCTGGCCGAACATGTTGTACCCCTCGGACTGCCAGGCGTTGAGGGGATCCGCCTGCACGGTCCAGCGAAGGTGGATCCCATCCTTGAGGTTGTCCATCTCGGCCAGGTGGTCGCGCCACCTCTGGTCGATGATCTGCAGCATCACGTCGCGCTCGATCTGGCGCATGGTCTCAGGCCCCCCGGGCATGGACTCGGCGTGCTGCTCGTAGTACTCGAGCGCCTCCTCGACGATGCTCTCGACGAGGTCCTCGGTGGTGGCCGCCTGCGAGAGGTCGGCAACGGAGAACTTGGTCGGGTAGTACTGCGTCAGGCCGTCGATCAGACCCTTGAGATCCCACTCCTCGGCGTACTCGCTGGGGCAGAATTCCGCCACCTGCTTCTCCACGGCACCTGCGAGGAGGTCTTCGGTCCGCGCCTCGAGATCGTCGCCGTCAATGATCTGGAGCCGGCGTTCGTAAATCACCTTGCGCTGTTGATCCATCACCTCGTCGTACTTGAGGTTGTCCTTGCGCATCTCGGCATTGCGGGCCTCGACGGTGTTCTGGGCCCGCTCTATGGCCTTGGCCACCGTCTTGCTCTCGATCGGGACGTCCTCGGGCAGCGTCCGACCCATGACCCAGCTCATGGCGCCGGTGGCGAAGAGCCGCAGCAGCTCGTCGTCCAGGCTCAGATAGAAGCGGCTCTCCCCCGGGTCTCCCTGACGGCCGGAACGGCCGCGGAGCTGGTTGTCGATCCGGCGGCTCTCGTGTCGCTCGCTGCCGAGCACGTAGAGACCACCGAGCTGGCGCACCTGTTCGCCCCCGGCGCGGCAGCGCTCCTCCAGCACGGCGCGCCGGCGCTGCAGCTCGACCGCCCCCTCGCCGCTGGTCAGATCCACCCCCTCCGACAGCAATTCCTGTTGGGCCAGCAGCTCGGGATTGCCGCCGAGGATGATGTCGACCCCCCGTCCAGCCATGTTGGTGGCAACGGTGATCGCGCCCTTCCGACCGGCTTGGGCTACGACCTCGGCCTCCCTGAAGTGCTGCTTGGCGTTGAGGACATTGTGGGGCAGCCCCTGCTTCTCCAAGAGGCGGGAGAGCAGCTCGGACTTGGCCACCGAGGCCGTGCCCACCAGAACGGGCTGGCCCTTTTCGTGGCGCTCGACGAGGTCCTCGACCACGGCGTTGAACTTGGCCTCCTCCGTCTTGAAGACGAGGTCGGGCTGATCGCCGCGCACCATCTCCTTGTTGGTCGGAATGGGGACCACGGCGAGGCCGTAGGTGCCGGCGAACTCCCCCGCCTCGGTCTCCGCGGTACCGGTCATGCCGGACAACTTCTCGTACATGCGGAAGTAGTTCTGCAGGGTCACCGTGGCCCAGGTGTGGTTCTCCTCTTTGATGGCCACCCGTTCCTTGGCCTCGACGGCCTGGTGGAGGCCATCGGACCAGCGCCGGCCTTCGAGCGTGCGCCCGGTGAACTCGTCGATGATCTTCACTTCGCCGCCCGCAACCAGGTAGTCCCGGTCTCGCTTGTAGAGATCCTTGGCGGTCAGGGCCTTGGTCAGCTGGTGCACGTAGTTGGTGGAGACCGCGTCGTAAATGTTGTCGACCCCGACCGCCTTCTCCACCTTCTCGATGCCCAACTCGAGAGGCACGACGGTCTTCTTCTCCTCGTCGACCTCGTAGTCCACGTCCCGGACCAGCGTGCGGGCGATGGAGGCGAACTGGTAGTACAGCTGCGCCGCCTCGTCGGCGGGTCCCGAAATGATGAGCGGGGTCCTCGCCTCATCGATCAGGATGGAGTCGACCTCGTCGACGATGGCAAAGACGTGACCGCGTTGGACCATGTGCTCCCGGGACCGGGCCATGTTGTCGCGCAGGTAGTCGAATCCGAACTCGTTGTTGGTGCCGTAGGTGACGTCGGCGGCGTAGGCCGCCTGCTTCGACGCCGGATCGTCAATGTCGGCGCCGATCCGACCGACGGTCAGGCCGAGCCAGCGGTGGAGCCGTCCCATCCATTCGGCATCACGGGTGGCCAGGTAGTCGTTGACGGTCACCACATGGACACCCTGCTCGTCGAGGGCGTTGAGGTAGACGGGCAGCGTGGAGACGAGGGTCTTTCCCTCTCCGGTCTTCATCTCGGCGATCCACCCGAAATGCAGCGCCATGCCGCCCATGAGCTGGACGTCGAAATGACGCTGCCCCAGCACCCTCCAGGCGGCTTCCCGCACCACGGCGTAGGACTCGATCAAGAGGTCGTCCAGCGTCTCCCCCTGGTCCAGGCGTTCCCGGAACTCCACTGTCTTGTGGGCCAGCTCCGCGTCGCTGAGCGCCTGCATCTCGGGCTCCAAGGCGGAGATGGGTTGGACGAGCTCGGCCAGGCGACGGACCTTCTTACCCTCGCCCGCCTTGAGAACTTTGGTGAAGACACTCATGAGATAGCGATCCTACCGGTCCCCGCCCTGCCTCCGGGGTCGTTTCGAATTCCGTGGTATCGGGCTGCGCGCGGCTGACCTGGTCTTTGACCCCACACTCGCCTGCTGCGAGGTTGACGAGCCGGTGCCGGCGGCCGCCCGGTGTCGCCACCGAGCTGCCCAACGGCACCTTTCGGCCCGCATCCCCTCGTCGCCGACGGCCCCCGGGGATCGGGAGCTCGCCGGGCAGGGCTTACCTCTAAATCGCACCATGCTCAGCAACCACAAGTTGCCTTACGTGGGTCGTTTTGCCTGCGACTGGCTTCGACTTGCAACCACAGACCCGCACGCAGCCCGCCACCAGTGTAGAGGGCGCCGGGACCGCAGCGCGGGCTGCACACAGGACGGACGGCTCCTCGCCGGTTCACTTCCCGGCGGCGTCTCCACAGACCGTCTCGACCAGGAGCCGGGTCACGACGTACGGATCCATGTTGGCATTGGGCCGGCGGTCTTCCAACCAGCCCTTCTTCGCCTTGGCCACGGCCCAGGGGATCCGGATCGACGCACCGCGGTCGGAGGTCCCGTAGCTGAACTTGCTGAAGTGCGCCGTCTCGTGTGCACCGGTGAGCCGGGTTTCGATGCCGACGCCATAGTTCGAGACGTGCTCGTCCACGCGCCGTCCGATGGCCTCGCAGCCAGCGATGATGGCGTCCCAGCCGCCCTCTTCCCGCATGGCCTTGGTCGAGAAGTTGGTGTGCGCCCCGGCGCCGTTCCAGTCCCCCATGACCGGCTTCGGCTCCAGGGTGGCATAGACGTCGAAGTCCTCGGCAATGCGGAAGAGGAGCCAGCGGGCCACCCAGAGGTGGTCGCCCACCAGCGGCGGGGGGAGCACGCCGATCTGGAACTCCCACTGCCCCATCATGACCTCGGCGTTGGTCCCCTCAATGCCCAGCCCAGCCTTCATGCAGGCGACCGTGTGACGTTCGACGATCTCCCGACCAGGCATTTTGTCGCCACCGACCCCGCAGTAGTACGGGCCCTGCGGTGCGGGGAATCCGAGCTCGGGCCATCCCATCGGCCTTCCGTACTGGAAGAAGGTGTACTCCTGCTCAATGCCGAATACCGGCTCCTGATCGGCGTACTTCTCCGCCATCACGGCGCACGGCCGACGGGTGTTGGTCACGTGCGGGGACATGTCGGTGAGAAGCACCTCACACATCACCAGCTTGTCGCCTTCGGCCCGCAACGGGTCCGGGCACACGAACACAGGTTGCAGAACGCAGTCGGAGTCGTGCCCGACCGCCTGGTTGGTGCTGGAGCCGTCAAATCCCCAGATCGAAGGCTCCTTGCCGTCCTCAATGATCCGCGTCTTGCTTCGCATGAGCGGAGAGGGCTCTGTTCCGTCGATCCAGATGTATTCGGCCTGGTAACTCATGAATCTCCTGTGCTCCCATCCCTAGAGTGGCTCAGTGGCTCAATGGCTCGAGCTGGCGCGGAGCCAGCGATCCGTCAGCGCACGGGGGTCTCCCGTGCCCCCGCAGTCTGGGTCTTACCTGTTTCACGCCCGTATCTGGACTGTGAACCAATGATGAAATCTCCGAGCTTGCCGCCCGCCGCCCAGGGCCTGGCAGCCTGCCCGGTGCTGCGGTCCGGAATTGACAGGGGCCGGACCGGTGTTGCACCGATCCGGCCCGCCTGTCATCTCATTTGGGAAAGGGGGGTTTCCCGAATGAAGCCTCGGAGCCCTGTTGCCTATGGGCCCTCAATATCAACGCGACAGATGAAGCGTAGGACAAGCTCTTTGGCCGATTTCGCCTTCCCCATCGTTCCCCCCTGACTCGACACCGACCGCCGTACCCACCGCTGACCTCGCGCCCAAATAACCCCCGCACTTTACCCGCGCCACAGAAAAATTCGGCCGGTATGGGTAGATGCAACGAGTCCGATACCGCATTGCAATCGAACCGCCATGGTCGACCGGGGGCCAGCGGAACGGTCGGGTTCTGGTGCCTCGCTACAACCTGGGAAAGACCTGAGTGCGCCATTAATCGACCGTGACCAGCGAGCCCAGCGTCATATACGGCCAGACGATCGAGGCGGCGGTGAACGGGAGTTCGACACACCCGAGGCTCTGCGGATCGCCGTAGGACACCCTCGGCATGTAGTGGAGGGCGTCGCCTCCGTTGAAGTACGCCACAAACTGCACGGGGTCGGCGTAGGTCGCGCCATCGGGGTCGGTGCCCCGCATCACCTGGTTCCGCAGCCGCAGGTAGACGGGGAACGTTCCCTGGGCGGTCGGGGTGCCCGTTCCGCCGGTGTTGGCCGGCGTCGTCTCGACGACGACCCCGTCGTGCCATACGGTGAGCGACTCCGGGTCGGATTCGCTCG
>Ga0302326_10025137_pt1 | contig 12084 bp, 9 predicted proteins | sample Palsa_T0_3_FD_202264 | JGI IMG/M metagenome (GOLD analysis project Ga0302326, IMG submission 202264) | Peat permafrost microbial communities from Stordalen Mire near Abisko, Sweden - Palsa_T0_3 | ecosystem: Environmental > Terrestrial > Soil > Palsa > Peat permafrost | place: Sweden: Abisko...
ACTCGCGCGTCACACGGAGAACAAGCGGCTGATGATGGGCGCATACCTGGCCCAGGGTGAAGTCGCCTGCAACGACTTCTTTCACGACTGGCCGCTGGCGCGGCAATCCGCCGATCTCGCCTCCGAGTTGCTCGTCCCTTCGGACGCCGACCATGCCGTCGAAGAGCTCACCGCGCTCAAGTCCAAGGTGCTCCGCGCCGTCGGGATCGACGACACGCTGCGCGCCTGGTCGGAGGGCGTAGTGGTTGGCAAGACATTCAAGGAAGTTACCGAGGAGTTTGCCCAGCTCGTGATTCCCCGCATCTGGGCGCGCGAAGATCGCAAGATCTCCCGGGTCGCGCGCAAACTCTCCATGTCCCCGCAAAAGGTTCGCCGACTGCTCAAACGCTCGGGCCTTGGCGAGGCCGACTTGAACGAGCCGGACAAGGGGTCCATCTCCCGATCCGCCACACCGCACCAGCGCTAGCTAACATCGCGCTAAGAACCTGTTTAAGAACTACAAGAATGGTCCTGCCGGACGGGCGCCCTACGCGGGCAGCGGTCACTTCGTGACTCGTATTGGGCTTCGCGTGGTGCTCCCGATGGTCGCAATCGAGATTTCCTGCCGACCAACGGGAGGACCATGCGAAGCTCTTAAAAGGCGTGGGAACGCCCGCCCCACGCGCAGTGGGTCCCGTCCGACAGTATCTAAACAGATTCTGAGAGCCCAGTTATGCTAGCCTCGTTGTCCCGAGTTGAAGCACAGGCTACGCTGCTTTTCCCGGGTTTGACTCAATTCCGCTATGCGGACGGACAAACCCCTTGCGCCTGCTGGAGTTCACACAGCGAAGCACTTCGATCCCGTTCTGGAGATCATGATTGACAACCGCGGCAACGGCAGTTGACGATGGCGCAGCGGTTGGCCGGAGAGAGACGGGGTTGGGAGGACGAAGGGGCGTGGCGGCGTTGGAGGCGGATACGGAGTTGGAGGAACGGTTGCGGCGGGCGGCGGCGAGGGTGCGTATGCGCGCGCTCGAGATGGTGCATCATGCAAAGCTTGGGCACCCGGGCGGCGATCTCTCGTCCGCGGATGTGCTGGTGACCCTGTACCTGGCGGTGATGCGGATCGATCCGGCCAACCCGCGGTGGGCGGAGCGCGACCGCTTCATCATGAGCAAGGGACACTGCTCGGGCGCGTTCTATGCAACGCTGGCGGAGGCGGGGCTGATCTCGGCTGAGTTGCTGAACACGTATATGGACCCGCTATCGAAGTTGAATGGACACCCGGATCGGAACAAGGTTGCCGGGGTCGAGGCCAATACCGGGCCGCTGGGACACGGACTGCCGATTGGCGTGGGGTGCGCGCTGGCGGCGAGGATGCAGGGTGTCGAGTGGCGCGTGTTCGTGCTGACGGGAGACGGCGAATTGCAGGAAGGAAGCAACTGGGAGGCGGCGATGACCGCGGCCACGTACAACCTGGACAACCTGGTGCTGATCGTCGACCGCAACCGCATTCAGCAGGGAGATTTTACCGAGAAGACGATTCGCATGGACCCGCTGCCCGAGAAGTGGCGGGCCTTCGGATGGGGAGTGGTCGAGGTGGACGGACACGACCAGGGCGCGCTGCGGCGAGTGCTTGGCGGAGGACCGGCAGAGGCGGGCAAGCCGACCTGCGTGATCGCGAACACGGTGAAGGGACGCGGGGTTTCGTTCATGGAGAACAAGCCGGAGTGGCACCACGGGGTTCCAACCGACTCGCAGTTGGAGATGGCACGCAAGGAGCTGCTGGGGGCGCTGCGATGAGCGTCGAGGCGGAGGTGAAGGCGGGTCTCTACGATTGCCGGGATGCGTTTGCGGCGACGCTTGAAGCGATGGCGGCCGAGGACGAACGGGTGGCCGCGGTGGTGAGCGATTCGGTCAGCTCGACCAAGCTGAAGGGGTTCCGAAGCCGATTTCCGGCGCAGTTTGTGAATGTCGGCATTGCCGAGCAGAACCTGGTTGGAGCGGGCGCCGGGCTGGCCAACGGCGGGATGATCCCTTTCGTTTGCGCGGCGTCGTGCTTTATCACCGCGCGGGCGATGGAGCAGGTGAAGGTGGATCTGGGATATGCGCGCAACAATGTGAAGCTCTGCGGGATGTCGAGCGGCATGGCGTACGGCGAGCTTGGACCGACGCACCATTCGATCGAGGACCTGGCATGGACGCGGGTGATTCCGAATCTTGCGGTGATCGTGCCGGCGGACCCCGTGGAGACGCGGGCGGCGCTGCTGTGGGCGAAGGACCATGAAGGGCCTGTCTTCCTGCGGCTGAGCCGGCTGCCGGTGCCGGTGCTGCTGGATGAGGACTACGTCTTCCGGCCGGGCCATGCGGTGGTGATGCGGGAAGGCACGGATGTGACGCTGGTGGCGAATGGAGTGCTTGTATGCCGGGCGCTCGAAGCCGCCGAGAGGCTGGCGGCGGGTGGGATCTCGGCGCGGGTGCTGAACGCTTCTAGCATGGCGCCGTTCGATCGCGACGCGATGGTGCGGGCGGCCCGGGAGACACGCGGAATTGTGACCGTCGAAGAGGCATCGATCTATGGTGGGCTGGGCGGGGCGGTGGCGGAGATCCTGGCGACCGAGCATCCGGCGCGGATGAAGATCCTGGGCGTGCCCGGGGTGTTTGCTCCGACCGGCTCGGCGGAGTTTCTGTTGGAGCACTTTGGACTGACCGCGAGCGGGATCGAGCGGGCGGCGATCGATCTGCTGGATGGGGTGCCTGGCGCATGATCCTCGCAATCGATCAGGGCACGACCAATACCAAGGCTGTGCTGGTCGATCGCGAGGGGAAGCCCGGAGTACGCGCCTCGGTGCGCATGACGGTGGCGACACCGCGCTCGAACTGGGTGGAGCAGGACCCGGAGGCGATATGGGCGAGCGTGGTGAAGGCAGTGGGGGAGTGCATCCGACGGTCCCCCGGGGGGCGGGTTGAGGGGATTGCGATCTCGAACCAGCGCGAGACGGTAGTGGTGTGGGACCGCAGGACCGGCCGCGCGCTCGCGCCGGCGATTGTGTGGCAGTGCCGGCGGTCGGAGGCGATCTGCGAGCGGCTGCGCGCACAGGGCGTGGAAGGCGAGCTGCTGGCGCGCACCGGGTTGGGCATCGACACGCTTTTTTCGGCGAGCAAGATGAGTTGGCTGCTCGAGAATGTGGCGGGCCTGCGCGCGCGGGCGGACGCCGGCGAGGTGTGCTTCGGGACGGTCGATAGCTGGTTGATATCGAAGCTGACCGGGGGAGGCGTCCATGCGTGCGACGCAAGCAATGCCTCGCGGACGCAACTGCTGAATCTGGCGAGTTGCGATTGGGACGAGGAGCTGCTTAGGATCTTCGGGGTTCCGCGCATTGCGCTGCCGGAGGTGCGCAATTCGAGTGGCGGGTTTGGCGGATGTGCGGGGGTTGCGGGGCTTGAACTTGAGCTGGAGGACGTGCCGATCGTGAGTGCCTTGGGCGACTCGCATGCGGCCATGGCAGGGCACGGATCGTACAGTCCGGGCACGGTAAAGGCGACCTACGGGACGGGATCGTCGCTGATGACGTTGCTGCCGGGTCTGGCCGACGCGCGGCGCGATGTGGCAACGACCATCGCGTGGTCGCTCGGCGGGGTGGCGCAGTATGCCCTGGAGGGGAACATTGCGATGACGGGCGCCGGAGTGGCGTGGGTGGGCGAGTTTCTCGGTCTGGATGAGCCGGTTGAGGGAGCGGTGAGGCTGGCTGGCTCGGTGGCCGGAAGCGAGGGGGTTTATTTTGTGCCGGCGATGAGTGGGCTGGGCGCGCCCTACTGGGACGGGAGCGCGAAGGGGACGATTGGCGGCCTGACTCGCACCAGCCGCGCGGCCCACTTGGCGCGGGCTGCGGTCGAGGCGATTGCATACCAGATAGGCGATGTGTTCGAGGCCATGGCGGACGCGGCCGGATGCGATCTTCCGGTGCTGCATGCGGACGGCGCGGCGACGCGAAACGAGGAGCTGATGCAGTTTCAGGCGGATGTGTTGAAGCGGCCGGTGGTGCGGTCGGACTGCGAAGACCTGTCGGCACTGGGCGCGGCGTGGTTCGGGGGGCTGGCGCTGGGCTGGTGGGGATCGACCGCGGAGCTGGAGCGCCTGCCGCAGAAGGCACACAGCTTTGCCCCCGGCCGGCCGACGGGCGAGATCGATCGGATGTACGCGGGCTGGCGCACGGCGGTGGCCCGGGCTCGTCTCAGCGACGTTGCGAAAGGCGATCGACATGAATGACGCGCGCGCACTGGGGGAGGATGTGGTGCTCGAATCGCGTGCGGTGACCAAACGCTATGGCGCTACCGTGGCGCTGCGGGAGGTAACATTTCGCGTGCGGCGCGGCGCGGTCAACGTGCTGATCGGTGAGAATGGCGCAGGCAAGTCGACCCTGATGCGGCTTCTGGCGGGAGCGGAGCAGCCGACCTCGGGTGAGATATGGAAGGACGGACGGCGGCTGGAGATGCGGTCGCCGCGCGATGCCGCGGCAGCCAGTATCGCAATCGTGCACCAGGAGCTGGCGGTGATAGAGAACCTGGATGTGGCGGAGAACATCTTTGCCGGGCGCGAGCTGGTGCGGTCGGCGGTGCTGGTCGATCGCAGGCGGGAGGAGGTTCGCGGCGCGGCTGCGTTGCGCGAGCTGGGCAAGCCTCTGGCCATGCGGGGCGTGGCCGGCGATCTCTCGCTTGGCAATCGCCAGGTTGTGGAGGTGGCGCGGTCGCTCGAATGCGGCGCGCAGGTGCTGATTCTCGATGAGCCGACCTCGGCGCTGAGCGCGACCGAGGCGGCGAGTCTGTTCCGCGTGATTGGGGACCTGAAGGCGCGCGGGGTTGCCATCGTATATATTTCGCACCGGCTGAACGAGCTGCTTCATCTGGGCGATTTCTTTACGGTGATGCGCGACGGGCGCGTGGTCGGCGAAGGGGTGCGCGGCGGTGTGGACCGCGCGTGGATCGTGGAGCGGATGAGCGGGCGGGCTGCGGGCGAGGGAGAAACGAGCGACGGCGGCGCGCGAGTGGCGAGCGATGAGCCAATGCTCGAAGTGAGTGGAGTCTCGGTGAGGAGCGGCGGAAGGCTGATGGTGGCCGGCGTCGAGGTTACGGTCCGGGCGGGTGAGATTGTGGGCATCTATGGGCTGCTGGGCGCGGGAAGGACCGAGTTTCTGGAGGCGCTGGCGGGGCTTCGACGGATGGATGCGGGCGCGGTTCGATTGGGCGGGAGGGCAGTGTCGGTGCGATCGGTTCCGGAGGCGCTTGCGGCGGGAATCACGCTGGTCCCGGAGGATCGGCAGAGGGATGGGCTGGTGCCGGAGCTGTCGATTCGCGAGAACATCAGCCTTTCGTCGCTGGGAACATTTGCTCGTGGCGGATGGGTCCGGCGCCGCGCGGAGGCGGCGCGGGTGCGCGAGGTCGCGGCACAGATGCGGATTGCGGCCGACGATCTGGAGCTTCCGGTAACGACGCTGAGCGGGGGCAACCAGCAGAAGGTGGTGCTGGCGCGGTGCCTGATGCGGAGACCGAGGGTGCTACTGATGGACGAGCCGACGCGCGGGGTGGATGTTGGGGCGAAGACGGAGATCTATCGGACGCTGCACGCGCTGGCCGGGAGCGGATTGAGCGTGTTGTTTGCGACCTCCGAGATTGAAGAGGCACGGCTGCTTGCGGACCGGGTTCTGGTGATGACGGAGGGAAGGTTTGTGGCGGAGTTCAGCGCGGCGGATGCGACCGACGAGGCACTGTTCGCGGCGGCGTGTCCTCGGATCGAGGCGGCGGGATGAGCGAGCGGAGCCAGAGCAGGTTTGGGACGGTGGTACTGCTTCTGCTGAAGCTGCGGGCGGTGCTGGTTCTTGGCATTCTGCTGCTGGCATTTTCCATCCTGACGCCGAGCTTTCTGACCGCGAACAACTTATCCATCCTGGCCAAGCATGTTGCCATCAGCGCCATTCTTGCGGTGGGGATGACGTTTGTAGTGCTGGCCGGCGGCATCGACCTGTCGGTTGGATCGGTGGCAGGCCTGGCCGGCATGGTGGCGGGCGGACTGCTGACGGTCGGTATCGGCGGGCATCTGGCCGGGGTGGTGGTGTCGGTGGCGGCCGCGCTGGGAGTGAGCGTTGCGGTGGGGCTGCTGAACGGCCTGCTGGTCTCCGAGCTCGGGGTGGCGCCGTTTATTGCGACGCTGGGGACGCTGTATATTGCCCGGGGCGCGGCGCTGCTTCTGTCGCAGGGCAAGACATTCCCCAACCTGGCGGGGACGGCTGCGCGGGGGAGCACCGGCTTCAGCACTCTGGGGCAGAGCTTTCTGCTCGGGGTTCCATTGCCGGTGTGGCTGATGATCGCGATCGCGGGTGTGGCGACGGTGGTGGCGGCGCGAACGCCGTTTGGGCGGCATGTGTACGCGGTCGGCGGAAACGAGCGCGCGGCGCGGCTGGCGGGCATTCGGGTAGAGCGGGTGAAGCTGCTGACGTATTGCTTCTCGGGCGTATGCGCGGGGCTGGTGGGGCTGATTATCGCGTCGCAGCTGGAGTCGGCTCATCCAGCTACGGGGGAGAGCTTCGAGCTGAACGCGATTGCGGCGGTGGTGCTGGGCGGCACCTCACTGATGGGAGGACGCGGGTCGATCGGCGGATCGCTGATCGGCGCGTTCGTGATTGGGGTGCTGGCGGATGGGCTGGTGATGATTGGCGTGTCGGAGTTCTGGCAGATTGTGATCAAGGGCGTGGTGATCGTAATGGCGGTGACGGTGGACCAGATGCAGACCAAGCTGCAATCGCGGATGACGCCGGCGGCGCCGCGGGGAGGCCGGGATCGGGCGCAGGTGGCGGTGTGAGCACGGCGCGTGCAATCGCAGGCTGCGGACTGCTGCTGCTGGCCGGATGCCGCGCGCGGGACACGCGTCCGCTGGTGGCGATTGTGGTGCCATCCCAGGACAATCCGTACTTCAAGGCGGAGGCGGATGCGGCGGCGGCGCGTGCGCTCGAGCTGGGCTACCGTGTGCGCGTGGATGCGCACGATGACGATGCGTACCGGCAGGATAATCTGGTCGATGCCGCGATTGCGAGCAACGCCAAGATCCTGATTTTGGACAATGCGGGGACGGACGCATCGATCTCGGCAGTGCGCAGGGCCACGCGTGCGGGCATTGCCGTATTCCTGATCGACCGCGAGATTACGGCGCGAGGATTGGCGAAGGCGCAGATTGTGAGCGATAACGATCAGGGAGCGCGGCTGGTGGCCGAGGAGTTTGTGCGATCGATGCATGATGCCGGGTCGGCGAAGAGCGAGTATGCGGAGCTTTTAGGACGTGAGAGCGACACGAATGCGCAGGTACGGACGACGGGCTTCCACGCCGTGCTGGATAAGGATGCGGGGTTGACGATGGTGGCGGCGCAGTCGGCGAACTGGAGCCAGGCCGAGGCGTTCAGCAAGACCGAGACCATGCTCCAGGCGCATGGCAGCATTCGCGGCATCGTCGCGGGAAACGATACGATGGCGCTGGGCGCGGCCGCGGCGGTGAAGTCGGCCGGGCTGAAGGGGGTAAAGATCGTGGGCTTCGACGGCAGTCCGGATGCGGTGGCTGCGATCGAGTCGGGCGCGATGCTGGCGACGGCGCTGCAGCCGGCGGTGCTGATCTCGCGTCTGGCGATGGACGAGGCGGACGCGTTGGTGAAGACGGGATCGACCGGCAAGCCGGAGATGCAGGTAATTCCCTGCGACCTGGTGGTGAAGGCCAACGCGGGGATGTATGTGAACTTCGAGAAGAAGCAGTAGCCGGGGAGGGTATCGCGATGTTTGGAGTGGAAGGCATGACGCTCGGCGTGATCTTCGGCAATCGGGATTTTTTCCCCGATGGCCTGGTGGCGGAGGCGCGGCGCGACCTGCTGAAGGTACTGGCGGGAATGGGTGTCGAGGTGGTGACGTTGACGCCAGAGCAGACCAAGCTGGGCGCGGTGGAGACCTGGCAACATGCGGTGTTGTGCGGGACGTTGCTGCGCGAGGCGAAGCAGAGGATCGACGGCGTGCTGATATGTCTGCCAAACTTCGGCGATGAGAAGGGGGTAGCGGACGCGCTGCGGTTGAGCGAGCTCACTTGTCCGATCCTGGTGCAGGCGTGCCCGGACGATCTCGATCAGTTCGGGCTGGAGCGGCGGCGGGATTCGTTCTGCGGCAAGATCTCGGTGTGCAATAACCTGCGCCAGTATGGGATGAAGTACTCGCTGACGCGGGACCATACGGTGGCGATCGGGTCAGCGCGGTTCAGAGAGGACCTGGTTGAGTTCCTGGCGGTCTGCCGGGTGGTGAAGGGACTTCGGCGGGTGAGGATTGGCGCGGTCGGGGCGCGGCCAAATGCATTCAATACGACCCGCTACAGCGAGAAGCTGCTGGAGGCGGCGGGGATCAGCGTGAATACGATCGACCTGTCGGAGGTGTTCGGCAAGGCGGCGGAGATCGGCAGCTCGGACCGGCGGGTTACGGATCGGGTGGCGGCGATTCGCAGCTATGCGGACAGCTCGGCTGCGCCTGAGGAGAGCATGGTGAGGATGGCGAAGTTCGCGGTGGTGATCGACGGCTGGATGGAGGAACTGGGGCTGACGGCGACGGCGATCCAGTGCTGGAGCAGCATGCAGAAGAACTACGGTGTGAACGTGTGCACCATCATGAGCATGATGAGCGAGCAGATGATGCCGAGCGCGTGCGAAGTGGACATCGCCGGCGTGGTGACGATGTATGCGCTCGAGCTGGCGAGCGGCAGGCCGAGCGCGCTGGTGGACTGGAATAACAACTATGGGGAGGACCCGGACAAGTGCGTCTTCTTCCACTGCGGCAACTGGGCGAAGGACTTTCTTCCGGACATTCGGATCGGCACCGCGCCCATCCTCGGCACCGTGCTGGGCGAGGCGAATACGGTGGGCGCGCTGGCAGGAAGGACGCCGGCGGGACCTGTGACCTTTGGGCGGGTGAGCACCGACGACCTGACCGGAAGGATTCGGGCTTACGTCGGCGAGGGCATGTTTACCGACGACCCGCTCGATACCTTCGGGACCAAGGCGGTTGTCGAGGTTCCCAGGCTGCCGCAGTTGATGCAATACATCTGCCGCAACGGCTTCGAGCACCACGCAGCGATGACAGGAGCGCACTGCGCCGGCGCCTTTACCGAGGGACTCCGCAACTATCTTGGGTGGGACGTCCTCAGCCATGCATAAGGGTGCGCGAACCCGCGATTTGCGGTTGAAGAGCACCGTAATCGCAGGCCATGCGGGGATGATCCGTGGGATTGGGACGCCGGAGATTCTTTGACGTGCGGACGTAGAATGGCGGGAGCAGCAATGACGATCTCTTGTAGTCGCGTGAGCCGACGGCGCTTTCTCACCGGGACGACAGCGCTTGCGGCAATTCTGGCAAAGCGGCGCGGATGGGCGGGTGCGCCCGGCGCCGGAACGGTCGAGCCATCGCGGTACGTGCTGCACTTCGCGCAGCCCGCGACAAAGTGGCCGGACGCACTGCCGGTGGGCAATGGGCGGCTGGGCGCGATGGTCTTCGGCAATCCGGCGCTCGACCGCGTGCAGTTGAACGAAGAGTCGATCTGGGACGGAGAGCCGCGCGACCGCAATAATCCGCGGGCGGGCGCGGCGGTCGAGAAGATTCGCGAACTGCTGTTTGCGGGAAAGATTGCTGAAGCGGAGCAAATGGCTGCCGCCGACATGCTCTCGGTTCCGCAGCGTATGCCGTGCTACCAGACGCTCGGCGATCTGCGGCTGGACTTTGCGGCGAATGGCCTGGCGCCGGAGACCGAGGTCGAGGACTACCGGCTGGAGTTGAATCTGGATTCGGCGGTTGCGACGACGAGTTTTCGCCATGCGGGCACGAGCTATGTGCGCGAGGTGTTCAGCTCGGCTCCGGACCAGGTGATTGTGCTGCGGATGACGGCGAAGGGGCCGGGGAAGATCAGCTTCGCGGCGCGGATGGACCGGCCTGCGCACTTTACGACTACTTCGAAAGCGCCAGATCGCCTTGTGCTGGCGGGTGAGGCGATTCCGGTTAACGACAATCCAGGGCTGCCGGTGAAGGAGAATCCGGTGGGGATTCGCTTTTATAGCGAGTTGCTGGCGCTGGCGCAGGGTGGCGCGGTGACGAGCGAGGCAGGAGTGCTGAAGGTCGCGGATGCACTCGCGGTGACGCTGCTGATCGACTGTGCGACGAGCTATCGGTATCCCGCGGGGCTCGGCGCGATGCAGTCCGCGGTTGCAGCAAATCTGAAGGCGGCCAGCGGGAAGACCTTCGAAGAACTGAAGGCGCGCCATGTGGCCGATCACCAGCGATTCTTTCGCCGGGCAGAGATTCGCCTGGGTGAGGATCCGAATGCGGCGACCCCGACCGATCGGCGCGTGCAGCAGATCAAGGATGGCGGCGAGGATGTCGCGCTGCTTCCCATCTACTTCCAGTTCGGACGCTACATGCTGATCTCCAGCAGCCGGCCGGGAACGCTGGCCGCGAACCTGCAGGGGATTTGGAATGAGTCCGTCGATCCGCCGTGGGGCAGCAAGTACACCGTGAACATCAACGCGGAGATGAACTACTGGCTTGCGGAGCGGGCGAACCTTGCGGATTGCCACCTGCCGCTGTTTGATCTCGAGGATGCGACTCGCGGGCCGGGGTCGATGACGGCGAAGAAGTATTACAACGCGCGCGGTATGACGGTACACCACAATACCGACATCTGGGGCGACTCGGCGCCGATTGACGGGCTGGGCGGAGGAATATGGGCGATGGGCGCGGCGTGGCTCTCGCTCGATCCGTGGGATCACTTCGACTACGGCGGCGACATGGGATTCCTGCGGATGCGGGCGTATCCGCTGCTGCGCGAGAATGCGATGTTCCTGCTCGACTATCTAACCGTCGCCCCTGCGGGAACGCCGTATGCGGGGATGCTTGTGACCGGGCCATCCTGCTCGCCCGAGAACAAGTACAAGCTGCCCGACGGGAGGTCGTTCAACCTGTGCATGGGACCGACCATGGACATTTCCATTACGAGAGCAGTGCTGACGCGGCTGGTGAAAGCTGCCGAACTACTGAGCAATCCACAGGAGGATGCGGAGCTGATCTCGAGGGCGAAGGCAGCCATCGAGAGACTCCCCGCGTTCCGAATCACGCACGATGGACGGCTGCAGGAGTGGCCCGAGGACTATGCCGATCAAGAGCCTGGCCATCGCCACATCTCGCATCTCTTCGGGTTGTTTCCCGACGATCAGATCACGCTGCGTGGAACGCCTGAATTGGCGAGAGCTGCGCGCGCGACGCTCGACAAGCGGCTGGCTGCGGGCGGCGGGAGTACGGGATGGTCGCGGTCGTGGATCATCAACTGCATGGCGCGCCTTGAGGACGGCGAGGCGGCGTATCAAAATGTGCTGCAACTGTTTCGCCAGTCGACGCGGCACAATTTGTTCGATGTGTGCGGGCTGAAGGAGAATTCGCCATTTCAGATCGACGGCAATCTCGGTGGGCCGAGCGGTCTGGTTGAGATGCTGCTGCAATCCCATGCGGGAGTTGTCCGCCTGCTCCCAGCGCTGCCGAGAGCGTGGCCAAACGGGAGTTTTCGCGGGCTGCGCGCGCGCGGCGGATTGGAGATCGATCTGGAGTGGAAGGATGGACTCGCAAGCCTGGCGACCTTGCGCTCCAGCCTGAGCAGCACCCACACCATCTCACCCCCCAAAGGACAGTCGATCGCGAGCGTCACCTTGAACGGACAGAAGAGCAGTGGGTCGACTGCGCCGGATGGGAGCGTCGTTCTCAATGCAAGATCTGGCGCGACCTATACCCTCTTGTTTGGCCGAACCATTATCCAGCATTCAAGCGCAAGGCGAGAGCCGCACGACGCCACCCTCGACTCTTGAATCGATGTTGCGTCAGAGTTGGAAACTGTATTGAAAGGGACGACTCCGCATGGCAAAACTTCGGGCGTGTATCTGGCCGAATCACACGGCGGGGCAAGGTAGGGGCTGGCGCGAAAGAGAGCGTGGACGGTGAGTGTGCCTTCGGTGGGCCAGCCGAGAGCGGCGGCGTAGAGAATGCTGCCATCGC
>Ga0302326_10025140_pt1 | contig 12082 bp, 14 predicted proteins | sample Palsa_T0_3_FD_202264 | JGI IMG/M metagenome (GOLD analysis project Ga0302326, IMG submission 202264) | Peat permafrost microbial communities from Stordalen Mire near Abisko, Sweden - Palsa_T0_3 | ecosystem: Environmental > Terrestrial > Soil > Palsa > Peat permafrost | place: Sweden: Abisko...
ATCCCGAAATTACCTACCGGCATGGTAAACAGTATGGCGAAGAAGGCTGCCTTAGCCTGCCCGACATTCACGAGAAGGTTTCGCGCGCCGCGGTGGTCAAAGTGCGCGCCCAAAACATCGAAGGCGAATGGAAAGAATACGACGCCGAAGAGCTGCTGGCGCGGGCCTTTCAGCATGAGATCGACCATCTCGATGGAGTGCTCTTTATCTTTCGCGTGAGCGGACTGAAGCGCGACCTGATTCAGCGGCGCATTCGCAAACTCCAAAAAGCGGGCGAGTGGTAGACGCATGAGATTGGTGTTTTGCGGAACTCCGCAGTTTGCCGTGCCCACGCTGCTGGCGCTGATCGACGCCGGGCACGAGATCGAGCTGGTGCTCACGCAACCGGACCGCCCTAGCGGAAGAGGCATGCAGTTGCTCGCCCCTCCAGTGAAGCAAATCGCCGAGGCCGCGGGCCTCGCGATCCTTCAACCCGAAAAGATCAAGAACAATCCTGAATTGCGCGAGCGACTTACGGCGATTGCTCCAGATGCAATTATCGTTGTCGCTTATGGCCGGATTATTCCGAAGTGGATGCTCGATCTACCGAAGTTCGGCAATATCAACCTGCATGGTTCGTTGCTACCAAAGTATCGCGGCGCGGCGCCGATCCAATGGGCGATCGCGCGCGGCGAAACTGTCACCGGCGTCACCACTATGCACCTCGACGAGGGACTCGATACCGGCGATATGCTGCTTCGCCGCGAGATTCCCATCGGGGCAGCTGAGACAGCAGAGAATTTGTATCCAACCCTGTCACAAATAGGCGCGGAGCTGATGATCCAGACTCTGCAAGGTTTGGATGCCGGATCGATCAAGCCCGAACAGCAGGACCACAGCGCTGCTTCGCTGGCTCCAATCCTGACGCGCGACGATGGCGCGATCGTCTTCTCTCTCTGCGCGAAAGAAATCTACGACCGCTGGCGTGGCTTTCAGCCCTGGCCTGGGGCCTGGACCTCGATCGACGGAAAAAAGCTGCTGGTTTCACGAATGCTGCCGGCGCATGTTGCGGCGGCAGCCACGCCGGGGCACGCACATATAGCGGATGGAAAGCTCTTTGCGAGCTGCGGAGAAGGGACCTGGATCGCCTTTGAGGAAGTCCAGCTTGAGGGCAAGAAGCGCATGCCGGCAGCGGACTTTCTGCGTGGCCATTCGCTGAAGTCCGGCGACAGGCTCGGCGCATGATTGCCCCCGCGCGTTTGGCGGCCTTCGACATCCTCCTGAAAATTGAGCGAAAGGCCGGCCATTGCGATGAGTTGCTTCGCTCCGAAGTTGTCGACAGACTCTCGCAAGCGGACCGTAACCTCTGCACCAATCTCGCCATGGGAACGCTGCGTTGGCAGATCGCTCTTGACGCACGCATCAATGAATTGCTGGCGCGCCCCGACACGCGGTTAGACGACGAAGTGCGGATTGCGCTTCGTTTAGGTGCGTTCCAGATGCTCTACCTCGACCGCATCCCCAACCACGCGGCCGTGATGGACAGTGTCGAGTTGGTGAAACATACCGGACAGGGATTTGCGGCCGGGATGGTGAACGCGCTGCTGCGCAAGATCGCGGTCGCCCCACGCGTCGAGATTCCGAGCAGCTTCGACAACGCTGCTGCTGTTGCTGCGGCGTATGCACATCCAACCTGGATGGTAGAGCGCTGGGTGCTTCGCTATGGTCTGGAGAAGGCGACGGCAATTTGCAAGTTCGATCAGGAGCAGCCTCCGACGACGGTCCGATTGGTTGGGGATGGTGCGGAGACTTCTTTAGCCGATGAGGGAATTGAACTGGCGCCTGGAGCGTTTCTTGCGCATGCGCGGCGAGTGGTCCGAGGCGATGTAACAGCAACGGTTATATATCGCGATAGCAAGGTGCGCATTCAGGATGAAGGCTCTCAGCTGGTCGCGGAACTTGCTGGTCACGGCGAAAACATTCTCGATTGCTGCGCCGCTCCCGGCGGTAAGGCAGCGATTCTCGCGGAGAACAATCCCAAGGCGACTCTGCTGGCCTGCGATGTGAGCCGGCGGCGGCTGGATGAGATGCGGGGACTGCTTCGCAATGTGCGCGGCGCTCGAATTTCTTATGAGACAATGGATGCCGCGAAGCTGGCCTATGAGAAGCAATTCGACCTGGTGTTGTGCGATGTGCCTTGCAGCGGGACGGGGACGATCGCGCGCAATCCGGAGATTCGGCACCGCCTTGAACCGGCTGAATTTGCGCGGCAACACTCGCGGCAGGTGGCGATTTTGCTGGCGGGAATGAGGACGCTCAAGCCGGGTGGTCGGTTGGTATATGCGTCCTGTTCGCTCGAGCCGGAGGAGAATGAAGCGGTCATTCAGGATTGCTTGTCGGGACGGCCTGAGTTCTCGGAGATTGGCGTTGGCGAACGCCTGAAGGCGCTGGTCGCCGAAGGATCGATGCATGATGGCAGTGCTGCGGGCTTTATGGAAAAAGGCCGCTTGCGGACTTTGCCGGGAGTGCATCCATGCGACGGATTCTTTGCTGCGATGATTCGGCGGCAAGCCTAGCGAGTCACTATTAGCTCGACCGGCCTATCGGCGTCGACCAGGTATCCGGCTTGCGGGCTTTGGCCTACCACTGTTCCCGGAATCGAATGGGTTGCCGCAGCATCCGTGTCGGAAGCCGGCATGGGCGCTGCCAACTTGAGTCCCGCACGGGTCAATATCGCAGAGACTGTTACATATTGTTGACCGATGACATTAGGCATCACGAACGCCGCAGACGGAGGTGGTTCGGGGTCGCTGACGATGATCGCGACACTGGGTTTTTCGACCCCTGCCGCACCGGCCTGCGGATCCTGGGCGATAACGGTTTCGGGCGGCGCGGCGTAGGGCATGTGCGCGACCGCACCGAGTTCCAGCCCAAGCCGGCGAACCTCGATGGTGGCAGAACGCTCCGGTTGACCGACAAGGTTGGGGATGGCGACCAGCTGCGGCCCGAGGCTTTCGGTGGCGCGGACGTGCCATTCGCTACGCACAACGGTGCCGGGCGCCGGCGATTGGGCGAGAATGCGCCCGGCAGGCACTTCGGCGCTGTAGAGTCGGTTGTCGATGGACATCTCAACGCCGAGTCCGGCGGCTTTATTGAGCGCCTGCTGGGTGGTGAGGCCTTTAAATGAGGGCACGGTGACCTCCGCGCCGTGGATGGCAAAGCGCATAGCGACGATGGCCGAGGCGAGCGCGACGATCGCCAGACCGAGTAGCAACGTCACGAACTGAAAGAGGCGGATCATTCGGCCGCAGTCGTCATAGGTTCGGGAGTTGATTTCTCATCGGCGTACTCAATTTCGAAGTGGATTTCGGCCGCCTGCTCCAGCATTTTCGACACCGAGCAGTACTTGTTTTTGGATAGGGCGATCGCGTCTTCGGCAGCTTTCCGCGAAACCGGGCCGCCGATGCGATAGCCGAGGTTGATGCGGGTGAAAACGCGGGGAGGAGCCGGCGCCTGCTCGGCGGTTGCGGAGACAGTAAGGCTAGTCAACGGTTCACGCTTCTTTTGCAGGATAGAGACGACATCGACCGAGGTGCAGGCGCAGAGGGCCATGAGGACGGCTTCCATCGGGGTAGGGCCGCTGGCGTGGGCTGTGCCGGCGTCGAAGGTTACACTGTGACCGGTTTCGGAGTGCCCCTCGAAGAGCATCCCATCTTTCCATACCGACTTGGCAATCATGGCTACTCCTGTCTATATGTGATGGTTGTCGCTGGCTGGCTCGGGATGAATGAGAACGCGGTAGACGTCGGGCGACTCCAGTTTGAACTGGTCTTCGAGCGCGGTGATGATGTCGTGGACGTGCTGCATCTCAAGCGCGTCGGGCAGCGTGCAATGGCACGACACATGGATGCGGTCGCCGATCCGGCCAATGATCACATCATGAATGTCACGCACCTCCGGAAAACGCCGTGCCGCATGGCGCAGATGCGACTCGATCTGGCGGTCGCGCTCGATGCCGATGGGCAACTCGATCGTCGAGGGCTCGCTTTCGATGTGAGTGAGCACGGAGGCAATCTGCGGCACCTCACGGCGAATCTCGTCTTCGATGCGGCGGACGAAGTCGTGGGCCTGGCGCAGCGGCATGGTCTCTTTGACTTCGATGTGCTGTTCGACGTGGAATTTGCCATCGACCGATTGCACGCTGACGTCATGCAGCACGACATTGTTGCGGGAAGCGACGGCACGCACCTTGTCGAAGACGCTTTCGGCGGCGTTCTCGCGAGGCACGGTACGGATCACAACATCGGCGCCGGGGATCACGCGCTGCACTGCTTCGGTGGCCGCGTCGACGAGGTCCTCGGTGTGTTGGAAAGTAAGATGGCGCGAGAGCGATAGCGTGAGGTCGGCGAAATACGACGTTCCCGAGCGGCGCACCCGTGCCTGGTCGACGGCCAAGACGCCGTCGACGCGGCCAACCTCGTCGACCATGCGCTGGCGGGTTTCGGCAGGGGCGGAATCGAGCAAGACTCCAAGCGTTTTATTGGCCAGGTCCCAACTGAAGCGCAGGATCAGAATCGAGACGACGATGGCGGCGACCGGGTCGGCGTAATGCAGCCAAGGCAGGTGAAAGCGCTCGCCAACCCACGTCGCGGCTAAGCCCAAGAGCACGGCGAGAGTGGCCCAGATGTCGGAGGCGAAGTGGAGGGCGTCGGCCTCGAGGGCCGCGCTGCCGTGGCGCTTCGCGACTTTGAGCAACTGGCTGGAGCGCCAGTAATCGACCGCGATCGAGGTAAGCAAGACCGCGAATGGCCAGATGGAAAGCTTGATCTCGGTGGGGTGGAAGAAGATGCGATTGACAGCCTCGTAGGTGATCCAGATGCAGGAGATCAGCATCAGACCGGTTTCAACGAAGGCGGAGAGGTTTTCGATCTTGCCGTGGCCGTAGGTGTGGTCTTCATCGGCCGGCTTGCCGGAGACGCGGACGGAGAAGAACGTCAGCCCCGCGCCGAGCAGGTCGATGCCCGAGTGCGCCGCGTCGGACAACATGCCCAGCGAGCCGGTCACTATGCCGACAACAATCTTAAGGCCGGTCATCGCGCAGGCGGCAAAGATGGAGAGCAGCGCTGCCGAAGTTTTCTCCGCAGTGACTCGCTGGGCATCCTGATTTTGCGTGGCGATGGTCACGAGGCCGGTCTCCGCTGCTACAGAGTACAACTGCGGAGTGGTCCGAGGAAAGCTAAACAGTCGTGATGGAGGGGCAGGAATTCCAGCTTTAGGTTGCGGTATCGAGGTGAAACGTCTCGCGGTAAGGCTCTACAGGGTAGCCTTTTTGCTTCCACGCCTCCAGGCCGCCTTTGAGAAATTTGATTTTGAAAAACTTCAACGCGTGAGCGCGCTTGGTGATTTCGAGGGCCGTACGGTCGCTCGCGCAGGTGCAGTAGACGACAACTTCCCGGTCCCTCGGAACCCTTTCCGCATTTTCCTGTATCTCTTTCGGAGGCACTCGTCTCGCGCCTGGGATGACCTCCGAATCGGCCAGCAGATCGAGCGGCTGGCGCACGTCGAAGAGCAGTGCTTGCGGGTTGACCTTCAACAAATCACGCAGGGCCTCGGGGGTGATACTGTGGCGATCAAGTTCGCGGCGACCGCGGGCGGCCTTGAGCCACACCGACAGCCCGGCGACGATGGCGATGACGGCAATAAGAGCGACAGGAAGCATCTTCGCACCTTTTTCAATTGATTCTACTGGCAAGCGGGAGGATTCGACTTATTCGACCGGAACCCGAATAACGGAGGAACGAGCGAGCAAGCCCAGGCGAAGCAGTATCTTTTTCGCCAGGCCGGTGAGCGGGAGCGTGGATAGCTCAGTCAGCGGAATCCATCGCCGATTGGTGGACATCGGAAGTCCGCCGATGGATGGGATTTCCAGCACGCTGACGCGATAATTGGTCTGCATAATGGCGTGGCGCAATGCGAGAATCGGCTTTTCGGACGAGGTCGATTCGTCAAGCCGAGGCAGCTCCCACATGCCGGGCATGACGGTTGCAGCGGGCGGCCGCTGCTCCAGCAGGAGTTCTGTTTTACCGTTTCGCTTTCGCTGAAGGAGAGCGAAACTCACATCGGCGGCGATGGCAGGCGGCCGCTGCGCAGTAAGATGTTCGCCTCGCGTGCGGCAGGTTTCCTGCACCGGGCATTGGAGGCAGAGGGGATTCTTGGGGAGGCAGACGGTGGCGCCAAGCTCCATTACGGCCTGGTTGAAGTCGCCGGGGCGAGTTGTTTCGATGAGCTGGGTAGCTAGGCTTTGGATCTCAGCGGCGTTGAGGGTTGGTTGGGCTGAGTTCAATTGGCCTGCCCCGGTTTCGCAGCAGCCGGCTTGCCTGAGCAGAACGCGTTCGACGTTGCCATCGACAACGGCGGCGGCTTCGCCAAAGGCGATACTGGCGATTGCTGCAGAAGTGTAAGAGCCGATACCCGGCAGCTTGCGGAGTGCGGCCGCCGTTTGTGGCAAGTTTCCGTTGTATTCGGTAACGACAACTTTGGCCCCTTTATGCAGAAATCGCGCCCGGCGGTAATAGCCAAGACCGCTCCAGGCAGCGAGGACTTCGTCTTCGGGTGCGGCGGCGAGGGCTTCAACCGTCGGGAAACGGGCCATCCAGTGAGCGTAATGGTCGAGCACGGCGGCGACGCGGGTCTGCTGGAGCATAATTTCGGAGACCCAGATGGCGTAGGGGTCGCGAGTGCGGCGCCACGGAAGGTCCCGTTTTTGGATGCCGAACCAGGTTAAGAGATTGGTTCGAAATTCGCGAGTCTGCGCCGGAGTGAGGATTAGGTTCGTCATCCGCGTGCTTGATTCTCGGCTGATCCGCGACAAGCCGGGCGTTGCGATCTTGGAAGACGGCGCACCCGCGAAGATCGCTGACAAAGCAGGTCCATTCGACTCGCGCCAGGGCGCTCGCTCAGGATGACAAGTCTGTTGGAGGTTGCGAGAGAGAGCACGTTATCGGGATGCGGCCCTGGTACCGGCGGTAAGCGACTGCTGGCTGTGGGCGATGAGAATGTATCCACCTTTCTTGAGCTGTTGCCAGACGCTAAAGACGGAGAACTCCTGCGGCGCGCCGCTGGCGCTCGATATCTGCAAGGTGTAGGTCACGGTCATGTCGGGGCCGTTCGGCTGGATGGAGGCATCGCGGACGACGGCGTCTTTGAGGTTGAGCGACTTGAGGTAGGGGACGACCTGGTCGCTGGTCAGGGACTTTCCATTGGCGTTCCAGATCAGAGTGGTGGCGAAGAGCGGCGAGATTTTGTCCCACTGCTGCTTCTGTACCATCTGCCAAAGAATGCGTTCATGCTGCTCGGCGCTGGTGGTGGTGGCGAGGGTCGGTGGGGTCTTTTCGGGATAGAGGGTGCAGCCGAGAATGCCGATGGTCAGAAGGAATGCTAGCGGAAGCGTGAGAAGTTTGACGGGCTTTGGCATGTTGGCTTTAGCTTGCAAACTTGATTCTAGTACGAGAGCCGCAGTCGGCCCGATCGAGGGGTCATCGCCGTGGACGTCCAGGCCGAAGCGTCGCAGGGATTCTTCCCCCAGTCGGTCGCCGCAATGACACAAAATTGTTTGAAAGGGTTGGGTTTTCACGGCCTCGCCGCCGGCTGCGCATCTGAAACTTCGCGCTTCAATTGGCTCCGTTCCTAAGTGCCAGAGCATTTTCCGTATTACTGTGAACTTTCTAACGGAGGCTATGTTGGCCTTTTCTTAAGGAAAAGGCCAGCCGGGCATGTTTCGTTGGTCTACACCTATACGGGAAAATGCTCTAGTCTTGACAAGAGATCGTGCGATGGTCCGTTGCCTTGCCGCGAACCGACCGGCAGGACCTTTGACCGGTTGCTTGCCCACTGAGGAGATCGAAATGCAGGAACCCGTCTTTGTGCCGCTCCCCAATTATCGGGAGTACTCCACCGATGAAATGAGGAGGCGCGCGGCCGAGTTTCAAAGTGAGATTCAACGCCGCCGCACGGTGCGCGACTTCGCCGATCGGCCTGTGCCACGGGAAGTGATCGAGGACTGCCTCCGTGCGGCCGGAACCGCCCCCAATGGAGCGAACCTGCAACCCTGGCACTTCGTCGTCGTCAGCGACGCCTCGATCAAACGCGAGATTCGCATCGCGGCGGAGAAAGAAGAGCGGGAGTTTTACGAACACAAAGCCCCGCGGGAGTGGCTGGACGCGCTGGCGCCGCTTGGCACTAATGAGCACAAGCCATTTCTGGAGACTGCGCCCTATCTGATCGTGATCTTCGCCCAGAGCTACGGCCTGCTTCCAGATGGGCGCAAGGTCAAGCACTACTATGTCCAGGAGTCGGTCGGTATCGCCACGGGAATGCTGATCACCGCCATCCACTTCGCCGGCCTTGCATCCTTGACCCATACTCCCAGCCCGATGGGCTTCTTGAATGAGCTTCTGGGCCGTCCCGCGCAGGAACGCCCCTTTCTCATCCTGGTCGTCGGCTATCCGGCGGAGGATGCGATGGTGCCGAACCTTACGAAGAGAGCTTTGCAGGAAATTGCCACGTTCGTCTAGCTAGAACCTGTTAACACCATTGGAGTTTGGAGGGAAGCAGCGACCGTCATGACGGCGAAGCAGCCATGCACCAATGCCGCTCGGGTAAACTTCTCGGCATGAGAATTTCGAAAGACCCCAATACTGTCGCCATCGCGGTGCTGCGCATCGCGGTGGGCGTGTTCTTCACGATCTTCGGCCAATACAAGGTTTTCGGCACACAATTCACCTTGCACGGCGGCTTTCAGGAGGGGATCAAGGGCTTCCTTCAAGGGGGCGCTTATCCCTTCATGGTTCCGGTTCTCAACGGCATCCTGGCGCACGGCGCAACCGCCGTCGCGTTTTCCGTCGCCTATGGGGAGTTCCTCATCGGGATATCGCTGCTCACCGGGGTGCTCTCGCGAATCGCAAGCATCTTCGGCTTTCTGCTCATGACAGCCATGTGGCTCTCCGGCGGCTATCCCGGGGCCCAGGCGGCATTCTGGCAGTACTGGGGAGCGTCCTTGAATTGGTCGATTTTTGCGGTGTCCTTCGTGGTCCTCGCGCTGGGCAGGCCTGAAGAGCTGTGGGCGTTCCGGTACCTCGGAACTCGCTCCAGGGGTCCGAGCTGAACTCCCCGGCCCTCCCTGCCCTCGTTCCACAGCGCCACCTATGCGGTCAGCAGTCGCGCTCCGTCTCGCGTCACCAAAACAGTGTGCTCGTAGTGCGCCGCGCGCGAGCGGTCCCTGGTGCGGATAGTCCAGCCGTCTTTAAGCGTGATCGTATTCGGTGTGCCCATGGCGATGATCGGCTCGATCGTAAAGATCAGGCCCTCCGTGAGAAGGTCGGAGCAACTCCGGTCGAATTCGTTCGGGATGATCGGCCGCTCGTGGATCGTCCTGCCGATGCCGTGACCGCTCAGATCGCGAACGACCGAGTAGCCGGCGGCGCTCACTGTTTTATGAATTTCCTTTCCGATGTCGAAAGCGCGAGCACCGGGTCGGACGGCGCTAACTCCTGCCCAGAAGGCGCGAGTGGCACAATCGGTAAGCCGCTTGTTTTCGCTATTGACCGATCCGACGCAAACCGTTTCGCAGGCATCGGCCATGTAGCCCGCAACTTCGACAGTAACGTCGAGCTTAACTAGATCGCCGTTTTCGAGCCGGCGGTCGCCGGGAACGCCATGAACGACTTCGTCGTTGACGCTGATGCAGTTCTGGCCGGGAAAGCCGTAGACCAGCTGTGGCGCGGACCGTCCGCCATGATTTCGCATCGTCGAGGCGCCGATCTCGTCGAGCTCGGCGGTGCTGATCCCCGGACGAACGGCAGCCTTCATCGCGTTAAGCACCGCGCGCGTGACCTTGCCGGCTTGCTCCATTCCTTCGAGGTCTTCGGGCGATTCTATGGACATGGATTTTCCTTGTGGCCGAACACCTTGCTATGTGCCTATCGAGTAGTCGACCGCAACGAAGCGAGCATTTCGCGGCGGAGGATTGCGTTCATTCGGGACTGGTAGCCCTTTCCTTGTTTCTTGAGCCAGTCGAGGACGTCGGCGTCGAGGCGCGCTGTCACTTGCTTTTTGACCGGGCGGTAGAAGCGCCCGCGGACGGCGTTCTTCCACTGGTCTTCGGTCCACTCGGGGATGTCGCTGGTGTCGATCTCGCTATCGGGACGCTCGGCGAGAGCCTTCAATCGCGCCCGGTCCTCCTCTGTCAAAGGAGGAAGAGTCTCCCACGTATAACTAACCATTCTTGACTTCATAGTCTCTCCTCTCTTTCGGTGTCGCCCGCCGAGCGGTTATGAGGCGAACCACATCGACTGCTGTGCCATCCTCGTAGGCTTCGCTGACGGTGTTCGCAACCATCACGAAGAGATGCCCGTCGATAAATCCAAATGTCTGCCAACGCTGCTCGCCGTCCGTGTCGCGCTCAAGTTCGGAAACGTGTAACGGATCCTCAAACACCCGAACCGCGTCCTCGAAGCGGACGCCATGTTTGCGTTGGTTGGCGGCGTTCTTGGCTTCGTCCCACTCGAACCGGAGATTGGCCACGACTTTATTGTAATTGCATTTGTGCAATTATGCCAACAGCAGCATGCATATGCTACAAGCCGATATTTTGGCCACTCCGGCTCTACTTCAATGCGACGAACCGGACTAAGGCCCAACCCAACGCGAATGCGAATCCGTATCCAAAACTCTCAATTCGGACCGATTGCTTGCCCCTTCGTCGAAGCGCCGAGCCCACCTGTGACATCACCAACCCGGTTATGAGAGGGCTGATCAGCAGGCTGACGCCATGAAACTTTGATGGGTGGAATAGCGGATGCGGATAAACAAGCAGGCTCGCGAACCCAAAAGCTAAACCGAGCAACAAGTGACCTACGGCAGCTAGCGCAGGATGTATTCGGTTCGATTGCTCAAGCGCATTTTGGAGCGATCGTACGATGAGGGCGACTATCGCCTCTAACACCACCTGGAACAATACCTCAAGTAGCAACTCGGCGACGGCAGAGATCAAAGCAAGAAAGACGTCTTCCATCAACCGATATACGCCCGCAGGGAGTGCGGGTTCCCGTCGATAGTCAAATGCAACCTCGAAGTCAGATTGATGCGATTATCCAGAGCAACATGACTGATCCGAAGAATAAGGCAGCGATGCGCCACCATCCCTTCCCGAACGCGACCAATGCGAGGGCTAGCACATCAGCCCAGAATCCAGCCACCGCCCAATAGGCAGCGCGGGAGCTATATAGCATTTCAGCCGTTCGCTTCGCATTGGTAATTTCCACACTGCGTCGCGTGTAGTTGACCACGATCGGCAGCGTAAAGGCTGCGAGCATCATCATAAGGAGAAGGCCGGCGTAGAAGATACCCCGCCTAACTAGCTTTCGCTCTTCTCCCGCTGGCATTCCCCTCCATCGTACGATGGTCTACCTACCTGACGATGCAGCAGCCTGAACGCTCAACCTGACGATAGATACAAACAAGACAAAAGCCATCCCGAAGGATGGCCTTTTGATGTTGCGGCGTAGCCGCGATTGCCTGGACGGCGAGTCCCTAGTCCCCCATGACTGGTTCGGCGGTTTCTTCTTTTACCGCTGTTTTGGGGGCGGACTGGATGAGGTTGCCTAGCGGGATGAATCCGTCCTGGGGTGGCTTCTCTCCGAGGATTTCTTCGCGGTAGAGCTTGGCCATGCGGGCGTTTTCGGCGTCCTGCTTGAGCTTGGCGTCGCGGGCCGCGATCTTTTCTTCGCGGGAGTTCTTGGCGATGCCGAGCTTTTCGAAGGTGTCGTTGGCGGCGGAGTCGACATGCTCCTGGTTGAGCAGCAGGTCGTTCTGCGCGTCGCCCATGCCGACCTTCTTGCCGCCGGCGAAGATTTCGTGACGGCCGTGCTCCTCATACCACTTGGTGAGGGTGGAGGTCATGTGCATCTTCTCGATGATGTTCCTCCAGCCGACGCCGGTGTTGTAGGCGCAGAAGCTGATCTCGCCTTCCTGGGTAGCGTAGGGGATGATGCACTGCTCGGTGCGGCGGAAGTCGTAGTTGAAGAGGTCCTGGAACCACATGCCG
>Ga0302326_10025143_pt1 | contig 12082 bp, 11 predicted proteins | sample Palsa_T0_3_FD_202264 | JGI IMG/M metagenome (GOLD analysis project Ga0302326, IMG submission 202264) | Peat permafrost microbial communities from Stordalen Mire near Abisko, Sweden - Palsa_T0_3 | ecosystem: Environmental > Terrestrial > Soil > Palsa > Peat permafrost | place: Sweden: Abisko...
TTAGAGTGGTGGATGTCACCACCCCGCAGGTGTGAGCTTCGATGATCGCGCGATTCACGCCCGATGTGAAACCGAAATCGTCCGCGTTGACGATCAGCCTTCGCAAGGAGTCAGTCTAGCAGGGCTGATTCAGCGCTCAGCATGGCTTGCTAAGCGCCCAGGCGCGCGGCCCTTTTGGTTTGCTTGCAACCTTCGGCCGTGCCGGGTGGCACGAACAGAGTCAAGTTGGTATGCTGCTTGTAGTTACCGAGCGGGCGGTTAGCTCAGCTGGTTAGAGCACCTGCCTTACAAGCAGGGGGTCGCAGGTTCGAGTCCTGCACTGCCCACCACGATCTCGGTAGCTGCATGACGGCCGTCAGCCTGGCGCCGTCAAAAGGGCTTGGACGGCGAGACTCGCTGCAGCTCCCGGCCTTCATCACATCGATTTCATCTTTAGATAGCGGCCCAGGTCCGGCAGTCCGTTGAGAAACACATATCCGGCAAATAGTAATGTTGCTACGCCAACGCCACTGGTGACTACCAAAAATGTTTTCACGAAATCTCCTTAGACCTAACGATCGGGTGCTTGGATGTGTTTCACCCAGAAAAAGAAGCCAACAAAAAGTAGAAAATGCGAAATGCTTGATCAGCTTTGAGTCCGCTCGAGATCGGCTTTTGACCGGAGCCGCGCAGGGAAGAATCGGGTAGAATAGGCCGCGATGAGCGCACACACTGTGGCAGCACAGTCGTCTCGAAAGACTTCTGCACTCCAAAGGTTGACGTCGGCGCGGATTTGAATTGCCGCGTGTCCGAAGGAGAATCCGAAATGGTGACGGCCGGAATCCGTTACGGGAATCGCGCCCCAATTCCCGAAATCGACGTTCTCTGGATTACCGCCGGCCTTGGATGCGATGGCGACACCATCGCCATGACCGCGGCCACCCAACCCAGTATCGAAGATGTTGTCCTCGGGCAAATTCCCTGGATCCCAAGAGTAAACCTGCACAATCCCTTCCTCGCCATGGCCAATGGCGACGATTTCATGAAGGCGTTCCACCAGGGCGCCGAAGGGAAGCTGGAGAATTTCATTCTCGTAGTAGAGGGTTCCATCCCCGACGAACACAACAAGGCAGAAGGTTATTGGGCTTCCATGGGAACAGATGCACAAAGCGGCCAGCCCATCACAACCTGTGAATGGATTGATCGCCTTGCGCCGCTGGCGTGGGCCGTCGTGGCTGCGGGCACTTGCGCCACATACGGCGGCATTCACGCCATGGAAGGTAATCCGACCGGATGCATGGGCCTTCCCGACTACCTGGGTTGGAAATGGGAATCGAAAGCGAAAATTCCCATCGTTTGCGTGCCGGGTTGTCCTATTCAGCCTGATAATTTCATGGAAACGCTGCTGTATCTGCTCTATATGGCGTCGGGCCGCGCACCCATGATCCCGCTTGACGAAGCGTTGCGGCCGACCTGGCTTTTTGGTAACACGGTGCACGAAGGTTGTGACCGTGGCGGCTTCTATGAGCAGGCCCAGTTCGCGGAGGAATACGGATCTCCGCTTTGCATCGTGAAACTGGGCTGCTGGGGTCCGGTGGTGCAGTGCAATGTAGGAAAGCGAGGCTGGATGGGCGGGATTGGTGGATGCCCGAACGTCGGCGGAATCTGTATCGGCTGCACCATGCCGGGATTTCCCGACAAGTTTATGCCCTTTATGAATCAGCCGCCGGGATCGCTGTTGTCGTCTGCGGCGGTGCAGACCTACGGACGTGCGATTCACGCCTTACGTCGCTACACGCAAGCGTCTTTGAATAAAGAGCCCACTTGGCGCAAGCCGACAAGATAAATATGGTTTCGTTTTCTTGGCCGAACAATCCGAAGGGCGCGCCCCAGAATGACCGTTCTGACCTTGCTGGAGCGGCTTTAACTCCGACGGAGGCAGAAGAAATTCTTCAGAGCCTGGCTGGCGTCTTCGGCCGTGTGCAGGCTACTGCGCCCGCAAGGCGTGTCTTGTATCCGCAAGCCCCGGACCAGGGATGGTCTTCGGATTCTCTGGGCCCGGAAGATGCGCGGCTGCCGAATCTGGAGGCCAGATATCGCGCCTTAGTCGAGCAAATTCCCGCCGTGGTGTTCATGGCATATCTTGACCGCGGCATCGGCGAAGCCTATGTCAGCCCGCAGATCGAAGCGGCCCTGGGTTTCTCGCAGGAAGAGTGGCTGGAGGATCCCATTCGCTGGTACAGCCACATCCATCCCGACGACAAGCAGCGCTGGAGCACGGAGGCAGCCGAGATGTTTCTGACTGGCAATCCGCTGCGCTCAGCCTACCGCGTGGTTTCACGCGATGGCCGGATCGTTTGGTTTCGCTGCGAAGCCAAGATGATTCGCAAGGTGGACGGTGAGCCTTGGTTCATTCACGGGGTGGGCTTCGACATTACCGACTTGAAGCGCACCGAAGAAGCTCTAGAGGAGGAGCGCAAGGTCGTCTCCGCCATTCTCGATACGGTAGACGCCTTGGTGGTGGTGCTCGACGGCGATGGTCGAATCCTTCGCTTTAATCGGGCTGGCGAACAATCCACTGGGTATTCCGTCGCGGAGGCTGCCGGGCGAAAAATTTGGGATTTGTTCATGGTGCCCGAGGAAGTGGAGCGCTTCAAGGCAGTCTTCCGGCAGCTTCGAGCCGACCATTTACCCAACAATTATGAGGGTTTCTTGGTGAGGCGAGACGGTGAGCGCCGCCTGATTGCCTGGTCGAGCCGATTGTTTCAGGGGCACGATGGTAGTTCGGGTTCCGTGATCGCGACTGGCATCGACATCACCGAGCGCAAGCATCTCGAGAAAGCGATTCTTGAGATCAGTTCCCGGGAACAGCGCCGCATCGGCCAGGATCTGCATGATGGACTCGGCCAGCACCTCACCGGCATCGCCTTCATGAGTAAAGTGCAGGAACAGAAGCTGATGGAAAAGGGACTGCCTGAGGCCGGCGACGCCGCTAAGATTGTGAATCTGGTGAACGATGCGATCTTCAAAACCCGCGAACTGGCTCGCGGCCTGCTTCCGGTGGTTTCCGACGCCGAGGGATTAATGTCGGCCTTGCAGCAATGGGCGGCTGAAGTCGAAGACTTGTTCGCCGTCAACTGCCGGTTCCAATGCCTCACTCCCGTCCTTATTCATGACGACTCGACCGCGACCCACCTTTATTACATCGCCCGCGAGGCGGTGAATAATGCCATCAAGCACGGTCACGCCCGCCGGATCATGATCAGCCTCATTGCCAACCAGCACCAGGGCGTGCTCATAATTCAGGATGACGGCGATGGCATCAGTAACGTCGTTCCTGGCAACAAAGGAATGGGCCTTCACCTCATGAATTACCGGGCCAGGATCGTAGGCGGCTGTCTTGAAGTGCAGCGAGCTCCCGTGGGCGGGACCATCGTAGCCTGTATGTTTCCGATGGGGGTGAAGGAGTAGCGAATTATGAATTCATCATTCAAAGTGCAAAGCCCAGTCATCGTTAAGAAACGGATCGTTGTCGTCGATGACCACCCTATCGTACGCCAGGGCCTCGCGCTTTTGATTGACCGGGAGCCCGATCTGGTGGTTTGTGGCGAAGCCGAAGAAGCGTCTGGCGCGATGCATGTCCTGGCCTCGTCGCGGCCCGATTTCGTCATCATAGACATCTCACTGAGCGGCCCCGACGGCCTGGATCTACTCAAGCAGATTCGCACCACGCATCCCCATCTTCCAGTTCTTATTCTTTCCATGCACGATGAGTCGATCTATGCCGAACGCGCCCTTCGCGCGGGCGCGAACGGCTACATCATGAAGCAAGAAGCTACGGGAAAGGTGCTGGTAGCGGTTCGCCGCATTCTGAGCGGTGAAATTCATGTAAGCGACCGCATCGCCGCCAAGATGCTCAAGCATTACATCACCGGCTCCGGATCGGTACGAAATTCCTCCGTCGCCGACCTCAGCGATCGCGAACTGGAAGTTTTCCGTCTGATTGGCGGGGGTCACGGAACCCGGCAGATTGCGGAGGAACTTCATATTAGCGTCAAAACGGTGGAATCGTACCAGGCACACATCAAGGAAAAGTTATCCCTTCGCAGCGCCCGAGAGCTGATGCAACATGCCATCCAGTGGAACATGAACGAGAAAACGACCGAGCCTGCCTGCTAAGAACTCTTTCAGTTCAACAAGAATGCCTTCGTTGGCATTTTTCCGCGATTTCTCGTTATAGGGGAATCCCCGGTCGAAATCATAGTTTTTCCCCGAAGTGAAAAAGTGATGCGCCCCGCTTGTCAGCCTCCCGCATATTGTTGATTCTGATCGAGCATATTTGAAATTGCGATGTGGTGGCGGAGAGGAAATCCTACGGGTTTCGACTTCTCCGTCATTTGAGACGTCCAAATCTCTACTAGACCAACAATTGATCGGCTCTGATCTTGCAAGGTACGGTTAGACGAATACAAACACGCTTGGGAAGGAGAACGCGAGTATGGCAGCGGAAGCAGTTCCCTACGGTCGGGTTACTCAAAAGCCATCGCCAGTTGCCGAGGTACACATTCTCTGGATCACCGCGGGTTTGGGCTGTGACGGAGATTCGGTCTCAATCACGGCCGCGACTCAGCCCAGCATCGAAGACGTTCTTCTTGGAGCTATTCCAGGGCTTCCGAAGGTGCACTTGCACAATCCCGTCCTCGCGTACGAGAACGGCGACGACTTCCTGAAGTTCTGGTACATGGCGGAGAAGGGGCAGCTCGAACCTTTCGTCCTCGTGGTCGAGGGATCGATCCCCAACGAAAAGATAAAGAAGGAAGGCTACTGGGCGGGACTGGGAACCGATCCCAAGACCAATCAGCCCATTACTACCAACGAGTGGATTGATCGTCTCGCGCCAAAAGCGTTGGCAGTCGTCGCCTGCGGAACCTGCGCTACCTATGGCGGAATCCACGCCATGGAAGGCAATCCCACCGGAGCTATGGGTTTGGCGGATTATTTGGGCTGGGATTGGCGCTCCAAGGCCGGCCTGCCCATCGTCAATGTGCCCGGATGTCCGGTGCAACCCGACAACTTCATGGAGACTGTGCTCTACCTGCTTTACCAGGTAGCGGGGCTGGCTCCCATGATTCCTCTTGACGATCAGCTTCGTCCGACGTGGCTGTTCGGCAAGACCGTCCACGAGGGCTGCGACCGCGCCGGCTACTACGAGCAGGGTGATTTTGCCGAAGTCTACGGTTCGGCTAAATGCATTGTGAAGCTGGGATGTTGGGGGCCGGTGGTGAACTGCAACGTCCCTAAACGCGGCTGGATGGCTGGCATCGGCGGCTGCCCAAACGTCGGCGGAATCTGCATTGGATGCACAATGCCCGGCTTCCCCGATAAGTTTATGCCTTTCATGGATGAACCGCCGGGGGCGAAGGTCTCCAGCGCTGCGGTAGGCGCTTATGGCCGAGCCATTCGGGCTTTGCGGTCAATGACACAAAAGACGGTCAACAAGGAACCGAAATGGCGGCATCCGCGCGCTGAGTTGACGACCGGATACCATCCCCGGGCTTTTTGACAGAGATAGAAAGCAATAGAGGTAGAAAGCAATATCGGATGACAGTTCTATCGAAGAGGTGAAGGAGCCATCATGAGCACTATTACCGCACCGACTACGAATATTCCCAGCAAACCGAGAAATCTGGTGGAAATGAACTGGGACCCCATCACGCGGATTGTGGGCAGCCTGGGCATCTTTACCAAGATCGACTTCGAAAATCGTCATGTGGTCGAATGCCACAGCACTTCCTCCATCTTTCGGGGATACAGCATCTTCATGAAGGGCAAGGACCCTCGCGACGCTCACTTTATTACGAGCCGCATCTGTGGCATCTGCGGCGACAACCACGCCACCTGCGCCACCTACGCGCAGAACATGGCGTTCGGCGTGAAGCCGCCGCCGATTGCCGAATGGATCGTCAATCTCGGCGAGGCCGCCGAGTATATGTTCGATCACAATATTTTCCAGGACAATCTGGTGGGCGTCGACTTCTGCGAACAAATGGTTAAGGAGACCAATCCCAAGGTTTGGGCGAAAGCGCAAGCGACTGCGGCGCCGCACTCCAATCTGCATGGCTTCCGTACCATTGCCGACATCATGACCGCGCTCAATCCATTTACCGGATCGTTTTATCGCGAAGCCCTGGTCATGAGCCGTATGACTCGCGAAATGTTCTGTCTGATGGAAGGCCGGCACGTGCACCCCTCCACTCTGTATCCCGGCGGCGTCGGAACCGTGCCCACGATCCAGCTGTTTACCGACTATCTGGTTCGGCTGATGAAATACGTGGAGTTTATGAAGAAGGTTGTACCGCTGCACGACGACCTCTTCGACTTTTTCTACGAGGCACTCCCGGGATACGAAGAGGTTGGCCGGCGTCGTGTGCTGCTGGCCTGCTGGGGTTCCTTTAACGACCCTGACTATTGTGATTACAAATATAAGAACATGACGGAGTGGGGCCGCAAAATGTTCGTCACTCCGGGCATCGTGATCGACGGAAAGCTGGTCACCACCGATCTGGTAGACATCAATCTCAACATTCGCATCCTTCTCGGTAGTTCGTACTATGACGAGTGGAAAAATCAGCAGACTTTCGTGAAGACCGATCCGCTGGGAAACCCGGTGGATAAGAACCATCCCTGGAATCAGACAACAATTCCTCGTCCGCAGAAGCGGGACTTTGGCGGTAAATATACCTGGGTGATGTCGCCCCGCTGGCTCGACAAGCGCACCGGCGACCATCTAGCCATGGACACCGGCGGAGGTCCCATCGCTCGCCTATGGGCGACGGCGCTGGCTGGCCTGGTCGACATCGGATACATCAAGTCCACCGGCCATAGCGTCAAGATGTACCTGCCGAAGACCACTTCGCTGCCGGAGGTCGAGTTCGAATGGAAGGTTCCCAAGTGGAGCAATGCTATCGAACGCGACCGGGCACGCACGTATTTTCAGGTGTACGCGGCCTGCGCGGCTTTGCACTTTATGGAGAAGGCGCTGGCTGAACTGCATGCCGGCCACACCCGAACCTGGACAGAATTTAAGGTTCCGGAGGAGGCGATTGGCTGCGGCTTCCACGAGGCGGTGCGGGGTGTGCTCTCGCATCACGTGGTTATCAAGGATGGGAAGATCGCCAACTATCACCCCTACCCGCCAACTCCCTGGAACGCGAATCCGCGGGATATTTACGGCACGCCGGGACCCTACGAGGATGCGGTACAGAACACTCCCATCTTCGAGGAAAATGGTCCGGACAAATTTAAAGGGATCGACATCATGCGCGCGGTGCGTAGCTTTGACCCATGTTTGCCCTGTGGCGTGCATATGTATCTGGGCAACGGCAAGGTATTGGAGACGCATCACTCTCCGATGTTCGGTCTTCAGCCCTAAAGCCGTGCAGCTCTGACCTGGGAGCGAGGGTGGTAGTTGCTGAAATTGGCCAAACTGCGCTCTCGCTCTATTTGTTACCTGGACCAAGGAGGTTTGTGGCTGACGATAAAGAGTTTCGCGAGCGTATGCAAAGGATCGGCGGCCTGGTGGAAGAAATCGAAACCATCGCCGATCCGGCGGTGCGCGCCACTGCCAGAGAACTCGTGCAGTCGCTAATGGATTTGCACGGAGCCGCGCTGGAACGGACAATGGAAATTGTTGCGGAAGCCGGCGACGCGGGGATGAAGGTTATCGATCGGCTGGGTCGTGATCCCATGGTGAGCAGCGTGCTCGTGCTCTACGGCCTGCATCCTGAAGATTTGGATAGCCGGGTCCTGCAGGCGCTCGATCGTGTGAAGCCCCAATTGCGGAAACAAGGCTGTGAGGTCGAATTGTTAGCATTGCGGGACGGCGAGGTACGCCTGCGAGTGCAGAAAGGCGAGCACACGTGCGGCTCGACAGCCAAAACCGTGCGGGCGGATCTGGAAGGCGCGATCTACGATGCCGCTCCGGATCTCGTCTCCTTGGCAATCGAAGGCCTTGAAGAAAAATCGGCCACTGGATTTGTCGCCTTGGACAAGTTGATGACTGGCGCCGGCGTTGCCGATTTGCAGTTGTCGCGGGAAGGGCAGGGCGCGGACTAGGCTTTGTCCGACGTGCAGAGGCCGAATATATGGGCACAGGACTTACCGGATCAAGCGACGGCTTCGGAATGCTGCGGCAGTTCGCCCGCCGCGAGCGACCGTTGGAGCGCTGCGAATTGTGCAGTGTCGGTCTGCGGCCCGGTCATGCGCACTTGATCGAGGTGGCACAGCGCAAAATTCTTTGTACTTGTGACGCCTGTGCAATCCTGTTCAGCGGCCAGGGCGTGAAATTCAAGCGCATCCCACGCCGCACTCTTTCGCTTCCCGCTTTCAATCTGAGCGACGCCGAGTGGAACGGTCTCATGGTTCCCATCAACATGGCTTTCTTTTTCCGAAGCAGCCTGGAGAATCGCGTGATCGCACTCTATCCCAGCCCGGCGGGTGCTACAGAGTCGTTATTGTCTTTGGAATCCTGGAATGACATTGTGGCCCGCAACCCGATCCTGGAGCGCATGGAAGCTGACGTCGAGGGATTGCTGGTGAATCGTTTAGGTTATTCGCGCGGATACTTCGCGGCGGAGTATTATCTCCTGCCCATTGACGAATGCTACAAGCTGGTCGGCCTGATTCGGCTGCATTGGAAAGGTCTATCGGGTGGGACAGAAGTGTGGAAAGAACTCGGCGATTTCTTCGCCGCTTTGAAGGCAAGATCCACCGATGTCCTTGGACAGCCCAGCGAAGCAACACAGGTGCAGGAGGAATCCCGTGCCTGACCTGAGCTTTCAAGTCGAGGGCGTGGAAGTTGTTGCGAATGCCGCTTCGCCGCTGCTCGCCTTTAAATTACGGCTAACCGAAGCGAATGCGGAACAGACGATCCACACGGTGGCACTGCGCTGCCAGATTCAGCTCGAAGTGACGCGCCGCAAGTACACGGCTAAAGATCAGGAACGCCTGCTCGACCTGTTTGGCGAGCCCAGCCGCTGGGGGCAGACTCTTCGAAGCCTTCTATGGACACACGCCAACCTGGTTGTCCCATCCTTCAAAGGAACAACAGTGGTCGATCTTCCAGTTCCTTGCACTTTCGACTTCAACGTTGCAGCGACAAAGTATTTTGACGGTCTGGCCGACGGCGAGATTCCTCTCTGCCTGCAATTCAGCGGCACGGTTTTTTACGCAGATGGGGAAAGTGGATTGCAGGTCGCACCAATCTCCTGGGATAAGGAAGCTCGGTTCAAACTGCCGGTGAAGGTCTGGCGCGACATGATGGAGTCCTACTATCCCCACAGCGCATGGCTTTGCCTGCATAAAGATGCATTCGATCGCCTGTATCAATACAAAGTCAGGCGTGGAATTCCCACCTGGGAAGAGGTACTGGAGAGCATCATTCCACCGGAAAAGAAGCTGGCGGTAGATACGCCGGTGGAAGAGACGGTGATGTAATGAATCTCGCGGCGGTGGACAACATTGCGAAGGCGGTGCTGTACGAGGGATACATGCTCTATCCCTATCGCCCATCGTCGGTCAAAAATCAGCAGCGCTGGAATTTTGGCGTGCTATGCCCGAAGTCTTACTGCGAAGCGCAGAGCAGCGGCGAAACCTGGATGATGCAGACGGAATGCCTGGCGGAAGGCAGCGCTGCGACGGCCATTGAAGTTCGAGTACGTTTCCTGCAATTGGTTCAGCGAACGGTTGGCGAAGCCACCACTTCGCCGGGCGAATCGGTGTGGGGCGAAATTCCGGGTTATCGCCTGGTGGAACGACTTGAAGTGAACGGCCGAGTTTATCAACCTTGGCAGGAAGCGATCGAGCGAGAGGTTCAAGTGCCCGCATGCAATTTAAGGGCGCTCGCCAACAAACCGTTAACTCATGCCTTCGCGTTTCCGGCGGAAAAGCAGTTCGAGACTCTGAGATCTTCGCGCGGCGAGATTGTCGGCGCTCTGATTCGAGATCGAAATCAGGTATCCGGTGAAGTGGAAATCCGCGGAGAGCGGGAGGCTGGTGGCGTTTTCAAAATATGCGTCTGCGTTCGCAACACCACCCCCTTTGATGTTGTCGAGAATGCGAGCCGGGACCAGGCCCTGCTGAATTCTTTAGCTTCGACCCACACTGTGCTCGGCGTTCAGAACGGAAGCTTTGTCTCGCTCCTCGCACCGCCGGCGGACATGAGCGAACTCGCGGGTAGATGCCTGAACATTGGAACCTGGCCCGTTCTCGTCGGGGAGGAAGGCCAACGAGACACCGTGCTATCTTCGCGCATCATTCTTTACGATTATCCGCAGATCGCGCCCGAGAGCACCGGGGACTTGTTCGATGGAACAGAAATTGATGAGATTCTCTCGCTGCGGATTATGACGCTGACCGATGACGAAAAGCGGGAAATGAGCCAGTCAGACGACCGCGCACGCGAGATGCTGGAACGCACCGAAGCCATGCCGGTCGAACAGTTAATGAAGCTGCATGGCGTGCTGCGCGGCATGCGCCCGCTTACGAAGGAGAGCCAATGAACGAATGGGAATGGCAACTCCTCGAAGATAAGGCGGCGGTCGACCACTTGAAGATTGCGGGGATGGAAGTGCGAACCGGAAGCCGGGTTCGGCTGCGGCCCCGTAAAGGCGGCGACGTAATGGACATCGCGTTGGCCGGACAGGTCGCCACCATCGAATGCATTGAGCAGGACTATGACGGCAAGCAGCACGTGTGCGTAGTTCTCGACGACGACCCCGGCAAAGATATGGGAATGCTTCGTCAACCCGGGCACCGCTTCTTCTTCGACGCGGAGGAGGTCGAACCTCTTTCGCCGGAGGATTTCCCGCAAGCTGTTCCCGCGCAGAAAAAGACGATTCTGGTGGCCGGTATCGGGAATATTTTCCTGGGGGATGATGGGTTCGGTGTCGAAGTGGTTCGCCGCCTTGCCAGTCGGGAGTTGCCCGCGAACGTCCGAGTCTCCGATTTCGGCATCCGCGGCTTCGACCTGGCCTATGCGTTGCAAGACGGTTACGAGACCACAATTCTGGTGGACGCCAGCCCGCACGGCGACGCACCCGGAACGCTCTATGTCATCGAGCCGGATGTGAACTCCTTGAACCCTGCAGAATCTCCGCCGCCGGCGATCGAGGCTCACGCCATGAATCCGGTGAGCGTTCTGCGCATGGCGCAAGCGATGAACATCGAGGTTAAGAATCTTCTGCTCGTCGGCTGTGAACCCGCTACTTTGGGCGGCGAGGAAGGCCGGATGGAGCTCAGCGCGCCGGTGGAGGCGGCTGTGGACGAAGCGGTCAAGCTGGTGGAATCGTTGATTCAGAGAGTTCTGGAAAAAGGTGGGACCACTTCCACCTAGCAACTACCCTGCGACAACATCCTGCGATAAAGGAGACGACCATGGCGACGGAAGAGAAGAATGGGAACGGCTTAAACGACAAGGACACGCTATACATGCTGAGCGGAGTAGCTCTGGTGGTGTTCGGAGCGGGTCTGATTCTTTCCAATCCGATAGCCAGACGCTACCTCGGTCAGTTCGGCCTCGGAAATTTGGCGCAAGCCGCACTACCCGACCTGGACCGGTACTTGAAACTGCGCGCAATGTAAATTTGGGCAAGGCGCACTATACGAAAGTTAGTGCAGTGAGGCTTTACTGTGCATTACGCTGCTGAACGAACGGCGAAACCGGAGGGCGACGACACGGTTCACTACGTCACTGAAACCAAAGGGAGCACAGTTACTCTCCGGGCGTTTGCAGCCGGTCTGCTCTCTGCCCTCGGCCACAATCCAACCATTTTGATTCCCGATTTTGAGGGTGAAATTGTTCTGAACATTGAAACTATCGAACAAAGTTCGCTGCGCATCACATTTCATTCCGCTTCGCTGACCGTCGTCGACGACATCAGCGAGAAGGATCGCGAGGAAATGAATCGCAGGATGCAGGATGAGGTTCTGGAGTCCGATTCGTTTCCCGATATCGTTTACGAGTGCTCGCATTTATCCGCCAGCAAAACCGGAGAAGGACAGTATTGGGCCGCGCTCAATGGAGAATTGACGCTTCATGGAGTGA
>Ga0302326_10025144_pt1 | contig 12082 bp, 20 predicted proteins | sample Palsa_T0_3_FD_202264 | JGI IMG/M metagenome (GOLD analysis project Ga0302326, IMG submission 202264) | Peat permafrost microbial communities from Stordalen Mire near Abisko, Sweden - Palsa_T0_3 | ecosystem: Environmental > Terrestrial > Soil > Palsa > Peat permafrost | place: Sweden: Abisko...
CATCGAGCGCCGCAGCCCACGCCGCTGCCTTCCGGTAGCCCGTCTCATCCCGGTGCGCGCCAACGATCACGTCGGCGCCGCGCAGCGCGGCCACATGCAACGGATGGACAGGCCGACTCTCGCCGCCGTAATTGCACGTACCGCAGCCTCCGGCCAACGTCACATCATCGGCGTCACCCTCGCCGCCGCACAGGGTGACCGGGCGGCCCGCAGCGATCGCAGCGGCCACCTCCGGAGCCCGGTACAGCAGACCATCCAGCTCATCGCCGTCCGGCTTGCCCTTCGCCCACCCGCTGTCCTCCGGGTGGTACGTCGCGAGCTTGCGGCCCGGCTTGCCCTTCGCCTCGATGCCCGGGCACGCCGGATCAGCACAGCGCCACCGCTTCACCATCGCGACTCGCTCGCCCGTGGTCGGCCGCATGTAGACGTGCTCCGCCTCGGGCCGTCGCCAGTCGGCCGCCTTGTGCTCATGCGCGGCGCCAGGATCGCCGCTGCGAGGCTTGAGCATTCCCCGGGGCCGACTCGACGCGGAAGAGGGAGCACGGGCGGCCTGGCGGGGCCTGACGCTGCCCCGGGGCCGGTTGGCGAACTCGGCGGACGGGCCGTCATAGCACCACGCCCACTCGACGCCGTACGCCTCCCGCACCGCCTCCTGCGAGCACCCCTTAAGGCAGTGCCAGACCACGCGCCCGCTCCGCGTCGCATCCGGCGGCTTCCACTCCGCGCTCAGCGACGGGTCGTGATCCTCGTGCCCCGGGCACACAGTGTCGATCTTGTCGCCGCGCTGGCGGAACCGATCACCGCGGGCCGCAAGCAGCTCGGCATACCGCACCAGCGATGCACGCTCGACGGGTGGCGCCGAGGCCGCGGCCGTCATGCTGCACTGCCGCTCTGGCCGACCTGGCGCACGGTCACCTCGGGCAGCTCCCGCCGGAGCAGTGCGGCAAGCAGCTCCGCCTCATCGAGGCCAAGGCTGAAACAGCGCTGACGGCGCCCCTCGATGAACACCAAAAGCCGGTCGCCGTGCCGCTCGACACGGATCTGCCGATCAAGCGGCGCGCTCATGCCGCCCCGCTCCGCTCCGCCAGCCGCTTGCCAAGGTTCCGAATCAGGGCCTCAGCCTCGGCCTCGGCTAGCAAGACGATGTGCTCGCGACGGTAGGAGCGGGCCGGTAGCCACACACGGATCAAGGACCGCCCGCGGGCGTCGTCCCAGCGCGTCTCGACCAGGCTGCGCCTAGCCGAGCGTACGGCGCTCACCGCTCGCCGCCGGTATGCGTGAATGCGTAAATGCGGGCACGCGTCTTAGTGCCCTTCGCAAGGTCAGACCCTGCGTGTATGCTCGACACGAGCGTTGCTCCTTGTGAGTAACGTCAGGCCGCCACGACCTGAACGTAAGCCGATTGGGCGCCCCTGCGAGAGTTGCGAGCTCTTGCACCGGGGCGCCTGTTCGTGTCTAGGGTCCGATCACGAGCGCTCCCAGTGCTGCCGCACCTCTCGCGGCAACGCAGGCGGCCCGGTATGCGGGCAGCACTTCACGACATCAGCGCCAAGGCCCGGCCGGGCATCATCGCGGGGCGAGCCGATCAGCCCAAGCGCTGCGAGCACGGCACGGAATCGCTCCCACGAACCGCACTCCCTCCGCGGGGCGCCCGTCCGCGCCCGAAGCGCGGCGAGCACCCGCGCCCGAAGCGCGGCCAGATCGCGCAGGGCAATCAGCGTCAGCTCGCGGAGCATCCCGCGCGTCATGCCGAAGTCCGCCCCTTCCGGCGCTGGCCAGACTTCCTCCGCGAGCCACATCCAGATCGGGGGCATGAGCGCCGGAGGCAGGCTGAGCGCGCGAGCGTGGCAGCGGCCGTCACAGTCAGCCGGAGCGTGAATCACCGGACCGCCCGTTGAGTACCGCGCAAGGCACTTACGAGAGCGGCGCGCCTGGCGCCGAGCGTCACGGTTCACCCGGCATGCTCCCGCGACTTCGGGCCAGGCCGGGTCTGTGCGCTTCTGAGCGCCTCGCACACGGTGAGCCCGGCAAGCATTGCTAGGCCCGCGCGCACCAGCACCGACAGCGGAGCGTCCGGCTGGCCCACGCCAGCCCGTGCCGCTTCCGCCAGCTCCGGCGGAATCCGCAGTGCCGTGTTGGGCGTGTTCGCCATTACCCGGCCCCTTTCCGGTCGGTCGATGCCTTACAGTCTGGCGCACCCCACCGACAGCCGCGGCTGACACGCCGGGGGAATACGCACGGGATTTACAGCCGGTGCCCGATGCGGGTCCCGAATGGGCCGGGAATGCTCACATACGGGCCGCGCAGCGACGACCAGTAGAGATTGACTCCGCGGCGCCCGTGCGCCCGGCCGTGCCGGTAGTTCGCGTGAGCGTGGCCAGCGTGGAACAGCAGATAGCCGACCACTACGGCGATGACCAGAGCGAGCATGTCGTGACCTCCTGTGTTGGTTCGGGGGCTGAGCGCCCGTGGCACGGCGCGAGGGTCGCCCAGAGCTGGCCTCGCGCCGCAGCATGGGGGCTCAGAACGGAGGCTCGGGCCATGTGCTCATCTCGGCTGCGCTGACCGGCCTGCTCTGCCATGGGCCCTCGCAGATGGCGCATGGCTTGGGGCAGGTTGCCGCCTTCTGGCCTGTCACATCAGCTGTCACAATTGACGGCTGAATGTGACAGGCAGATGCGACAGCTCGCGGCCGGACGCCACATGCCGGGCAGCACCGTGACGCGCCGCCCTGCCGCTTAATCTGCCGCTCGCGGGCCCGGCTGCCCGGCCACGTGCGGGCCAGGTCGAAGCCGATGCCCGCGGCCCGAATGACGGTCATGAGCCGGGCGCCCTGGCCGCTCCGGTGCGCCGCAATCCGCGATTCCAGATGACCAGCCGAAGCCCACCCGAGGTAATGCCGGGCGTGCCGGTAAGGCCGGTCGAAGTGCAGCAGGTACACGGTGCCGGTCATCGGTCATCTCCGAGCGCCCGGGCCACCGCGCGGTAGGCCGCCACGGCGGCCGAGTCTCCCCGTGCCGCCCGGTAATCCGTCCCATCGGCCAGGGCGCCAAGGACGGTCATCAGGTCGGCCGCGGCCAGCGTGAGGGTTCCGTCCGGGCCGACCCCTGATGCCTGCCGGGCAGTGATCACGGCCAGCGTCCGGCGGTCGAGTGCGAATGCCACCGATTCGTACTCCGCAATGAGAGCGCGATCGGTTGCGTCGGCGTAATCGCGACGCACCGCGGCAGCCTCATCTAAGGCCCGCCGGATAATGTGCGCGGGCGATTTCGATACGGTCAACTTGGGTTCCCTTCCGGTGGTTCGGATCGGATTCCCAGGCCGTGCCGCGGGTGCAACCGCGGCACGGCCCCAGGGCTCGAATTCGGCCAGCTCGCCAGCGCGGCCGGTCATGACGCGGCCGTGAGCGACGGGCGGGAATCCCGCCAGCTCGCCAGCGCCTCGGCCGACCAGGCCGGGCGGCCGTCCTGCGTTGTCTCACCGGTCACCGGGCGCCGCTGCCGGGCCTTGCGGAACGCCTCAGCCGCCATCCCCAGATGAGCCGCGGCCGCATCGATGCCGACGATCAGAGCCGCGCTGTCCCGTGTCCCGGCGGGACGGATCGCACCCAGGTCAGACGCGGGAGAGAGGCCATGGCGGCGGCCTTCCATCGCGTAGTCGCGGATCTCCTCATCGGTCCACTTGACCAGCTGGACCCAGGTCAGCTCGCCGCCCTCGAACACCAGGAACCGGCCGCGCGGCTTCTGCGAGCGCAGCACCGGGGAGAGGCCGACCAGGAAGTTGTATTGCTGCGGCGTGAAGCCAGCCAGCAGCCGGACGCCGAACGAATCCCGCAGGTTCTTAAGCGTCGGGCCGTCTAGCCGCTGCCCATCGACAATGACGTTTACCCGGAACTGCGCGCCGGTCCATACCGCCTTGGCAATGTCGTTCCACACGGGCGGCAGCGCCGGGTCGGTCTTTTCCTTGATCTGCTGCCAGTGCTGGCCGCTCATCGCGGCGAACATGTTGACCTCTTCGAGAATGAGCAGAGCCCGCCGGAATTGCACGGTCCGGTCTGCCTTAAACGCAGCCATGCGCTCATCGATCAGCTCAATGAACGAGGCGATGCCATCCCACATGTCTGCCACGTTGTGCGGGTCGTTGCGCAGGTCAACGCCGGGGATACCCGCGATCGGGTCAAGGGAGATCATCTTGGGATCGATGCCGGTTACCCGCTCGGCGCCCTTGTGCAGCTCCTGAGCCGCTAGCGCCAGCAGCAGCGTCGTCTTACCGCGCTTGGTGTTGGCGTTGACCGCCCAGTGCGGATCTTCCAAGTCCAGATCGCCGTAATGGACCTTGCCGCCCGCGGCCTTGCCCAGCACTACCTGCCCGGCCGGGCACGCCTCGATCTCGGCGCGCACGTCGGCGAACAGCACCTCTCCCGGCGGCATCGGCGCCCGGGTCATGTTGAGCACCATCGGGTAGGCGTGCGTCCGCCACTCCCACTTGAGATCGACACCGAACCGCGCCCGGATCACCTGCTCAATCCTGAGTTTCTGATCGGGCGTGGCTGCCCAGTGATCCGGCAGCGCCAGGCTCCCCACGTGCTCGCCCGAGCCCGCGTCCGCGTAGTCACGCCGGACCGACAAGCCAGCCTCGACAGTGATCGGAGGCACGCCCAGGAACGGCGCCAGCGCCGACGCCAGCGGGCGCACGAGCTGGCTATGGTGACGCCACAACCGGGCCGACCGGTACAGACGCCACGTCACGAGCCCGAGGACCGGGCCGCCGACAAGCACCAGCACCCACTCGGTGCCATGCCGCCACCGCCACCAGCCGATCAGCACATTGATCGCGGCGAGCCGGACCGCGGCCCGCTGCGCACCGGAGAGCATGGCCCAGCGCGACACGCCGCCCGTGCCCCACCAGTGCGGCGTGCCATCGGTGCCGCGGGAAAAGAACGTCGCATCAGACCGGCGCACCCCGTCAAGGTGCATGCCCACCATGAACCGGGCAGCCACCCTAACCAGGCCCGCCAGCACGACAAGCAGGACGGGCCCCTGCCGTGCCGCCCGGGCGCTCATCAGACGTTCACCCCTCCCGCGGCGGCGCACAGCGCTGCCACCCCCAGCGCCAGCACACCGGCCGTGGCGAGCATCAGGCTCGTGCCCTCAAGAGCCAGCCACGCCGAGATCTCGGCCAACGCCAGGACGCCGAGCACAGCCGCGACGCCCTTCTTCTTCTTGCGCCCGGCGGCGAACGCCTTCCGGGCGAGCTTCCACGCATGGCCCGGACTCACGAGCCCCTTGCGCGGACGGCCGCTGCGCGAGTGCTGCCGCACGGTCGTAGTGCCGCCGCTGGCCGTCTTGCGGGTATGCGTGCGGACGTTGCCCCGGCCTGCCATCACTGCCACCTCCTGACGTTCCTGGTACACCGCGGGCGGCCAGCAGGGCTGGCCAGCGGGCGCGCGGGTGAGTGCTCACGCGGTTGCGTAGATGCGCTAATGCGCGGGGCGGGCAGCTCGGCCCGGATGCCGCCGAGCTGCGCAGCCTCAGCGGGCAGGACTGCCGCGACCTGATACCGCGCTACGGCCCGGGCGCGAGCTGCGGCCCGGCGCCGGACGCGCCGCGTGATCAGCACCGCCGCAGTCACGACAGCCGCGGCGCCGAGGACGACGCCCGCGATCGCTATCACGGTGAGCACGGTTGCGAGCGCAGCATCAGCGGCCCGGGCAGCCGCCCGGGCCGCCAGAGCGGCGACCGCGATCAGCACGAGCACGAGCACCCGGCCGCCGCTTCCGGACGGGGCGCGATGATGCTCCGGGAACTGGCAGCCCATCAGGACTCACCTCCGCGGTTGGTGATCGTGTCGACCACGTCCAAGAGGTTCTGCGCGTGCCCGCCGAGCAGGCCGAGCGTGTACATGGCCCGCGGCAGGTCCACGCCAGCCGTGCTGGCGGGCAACTCCATCAGGAACCGGCGGGCCTCCTCGACGTCCAGCAGCGTCCACGGGCGCAGCTCGACGCGGGGAGAGGGAACCGGGGCCGCGGCTGGCGGCACGTCGCCTGGCTTGACCAGGTGCAGCGGGCGCGGGTTCACGCCGCCAGCTCCTCAGCCAGCCCGGACCCCGCGCGGCGGCTCCGGCGGCGGCCGGACCGGCCCGCCTTCACGTCATGGGCATAGGCCCTGTCAACTTGCACACCGCGCTCGGCCAGCCACGACTGAGCCGCGATCACCCGGCCGTCGCAGTGCGCGAGCGCCAGGCGGATAGCGTCGGCCTTCGGCAGCTCGGCCAGCTCCGCCGGGATCTCCGGCAGTTGGGGCGCCTCGGGCTCGGCCGGGTCATCCATCGAGCGGAGCGCGAAGAGGTGCGAGACCAGGCCCAGCGTGACCGGCGGCACCGCCGACACAGCAACGACTACCGGCCAGGTCACTACGTAGACATGCGCCGCGGCGGCATGGAACGCAGCGTTGCCCGCCATGCTCGCGACAATCGCCGCGACCGCCGACCGGCGAGCACGGTTGCGCGCGACCTGACTTGAGGTCTGGCGGCCCAGCCACACACGGAGCGCGGCCACCGCGTAGGCGTCCACGGTCAGCGGGAACAACCACGCCAGCCGCGGAGACCAGCCCGTCACGATCGCCAGCTCATACAGCGCGGAGAAGCTCGCCACCGCGGCGGCGATTCCCGCGACCCACGCCGCACCGAGTAGCACCGGGTCACGGTTCGTCTTGTTCATCCGTCCTGCCTCCATCCAACGTCCCAACAACCTAGATCGGCCCAAACTCTCTGGCCGCCACTAATTAGGACTGTACTCTCTAGACTCTCTGAGGTGAACCCAACCGGACTGAACTGTGCGATCCTGATTGCATGGCCAAGCCGTACGTGACCAGCCGCGTAGCCGCCGAGCGGCTCGGGATCGGGCTGAGCACTCTGCAGGGATGGGCGGCCCAAGGCGTAGTCACACCCGCATGGCGCACGCCGGGCGGCCAAGCCCGCTGGGATCTGGACGATCTGCGGCGCCAGCTCAACATGCCTGCTGCCGACAACCCACACGCTGACGCCCCTCCCGGATGATCGCGGGCCGTGACATCACGGCCCGTTTCCATGGGACGGCCTAACGGCATCCCGGGGCGACGGCAAAGGCGGCGTCTAAGCGGCGTCGCAGCAGGCGTCTAATGGGCGTCGTAATCTCGCGCGGTCGCGCTTAGGCTGGTAGCTATGGGCCAGCCGAATACATCCCTGCGGGCCGTACGCCAGAGCATGCGGATGTCACAGGACGAACTGGCGCGCGCCGTCCGCGAGGCGGGACAGCGGGCCGGGGAACCCAACGGGTGCAGCAAGCGCCTCGTCCAGCGATGGGAGGCCGGGAGCGTGACCAGTCCGCGCGGCGCCTACGTCCGCGCTCTCGAATACGTCACCGGGCAGCCAGTCGAGAACCTCGGCTTCAAGCCAGCAGACGAGCGCTACGGCATGGACCGCGGCCAGGCGATGGACATAGGCGGAGGCTCGTGGATTCCCCTCGAAGACCCGAAGGCCAAAGGCCCCCTCACCGGAATCTGGCGCAGCTGGTACGAGTACGAAAGCTCTAGCCGCGGAGGCACCTTCGACAATGAGCACTACGTCGTGCTCATCCAGCACGGTGCCCGGCTGCAGGTGCGCTCAGTACCCGCATCCGACTCCCGGCTGATGATGGACCTCACCGTCAACGGCCAGGTAGTAACCGGCACGTGGACTGAGCAGACCAGCCAGGGCGGCTACTACCAAGGTGCCGTCTACCACGGCGCTATTCAGTTCCTGCTTGAGCCGACCGGGCGCCGGATGACCGGGAAATGGCTCGGCTTCGGCCGTGACTTCGATCTCAACACCGGTCCGTGGAGCTTGCAGCTCGTATCGAGCGACACCGGCAAGGAAGCCATGCGCCGGTTTGACACGCGCCCGGGGCCAGCGCCCGAAGACCGGGAGGTCACTGCCTCCCGAGCCTGAGCCGACCACGTAAGAGCGCTTAAGCGTAGACACGCTTTCGCGTAGGCCGTAAGCTGCGTCTATGTCGCTGGTGATAGCCGTGATCATGCTCAAAGGCGGGGTCGCAAAAACTACGGTATCTGTGGGGCTGGCAGAACAAGCGACGCTCGGCGCATCTACGATCCTGATCGACTGTGACCCGCAAGGCAGCAGCGGGCGATGGGGCGAGCTGGCGGCCGGGGCTGGTCAGCCGCTTAGATCGACCGTCGTGCCTATGGCCGCCGCGGACCTGCCGCAGCGCATTAACGCCATCACCCGCGGATATGCCGCCGTCATCATCGACGGGCCGCCGCCCGGCCCTGGCGCTGTGGCGATCGCCGCCGGAGCTGTCTCAGTGGCTGACATCGTGGTCGTCCCAACGCCGGCCGAATACGCCACACTCGACCGCGTACCGGTCACAGCGAAGCTGGCGGCCGAGCACGGCAAGCCCGTGCTCGCCACGCTCACCATGGTCCGCGGTGGTCTGGCCGAGAATGCCGCCGCCAGGCAAGCGCTCGCAGGCTGGGGCGTGAGAACCGCCGCGGCCGAACTGCCGCTACGCGCCGAAGTCCAGCGCTGCTACGGACAGCCGGTCACCGGAACTCTGGCGCGCTACTCACTCGACTTGCTCGCCGAGATCCTCGATATCACCCAGGAGGTAACCACCGATGCCTGACAACACCGCGAAGGCTCGCCGCGCCTCGGCCGTCGAGCGCATGGCCGGGCTCGCCGCCGCTCCCGCGCCAGAGCCCGAGGTGACAACCGAGCGCTCGGAGCGCTCGAAGCGCGCCACGACCGAACGCGGGAAGAAGGCCCCGGCCACCACTGCCCGGACCGTGCGAGCCGCAGCCATGCCCGCCGAGACTCCCCGCCCGGCCAAGCTCTACTCGGCCCGGGTCAGTCACACGACGACGCCTGACCAGCTCGACGCGCTCGAAGAGGTGGGCCGCCAGGCCCGGCGCGCGACCGGCCAGGCCGTGCCGCTCACGTCGCTACTGCGCGCCGCCGCGGCGATCTGCCTGGATGACGCCAGGCTGCGCGACCGCATGGCGCGGCTTGCCCGCACCGAATGGCGCTAGTACGGAAGTCACTTCCGAACCGCTTCCACACGGATACGTATTTACGTATTTACATGTGCGTTGAACTGCGATAATCTTGTCTCATGACTCAGAGCAAGCGTTTCTCCGGCAGAGCACGGGCCGCAGCGCGGGCCGTGCTCACTGACGCCAGGGCCGACCTGGCCGCGCTCTGCCGCGACATGACCGCAGACCTGGCCGAGTTGCTCGCCAGCATCCGCGCCGACATCTCCGAGGTGATCGCACGATGACCACGCCACAGCCCGGCCGTGACCCGTCCAGGCTGGACCCTGCCGCCGCGCTCGACCAGCTCGGCGCGATCTGGTCTGACGACTTCGACGCCTACGCGAGCGGCGAGCTGGACGCATCCAAGCTGCACTGCGCGCTATGCCAGTGCGCCCCGTGCCGCTGCCCCGCGTTCGGCACCCCGGCCTACTTCGCGCTGATCGACCAGCGGCACGGCCGCAACCGTGGCGGTGCCCGGTGAGCGCCGAGATGATGACGCGGGAGGACAGGCGCCGCGAGCTGGCACGCCTGACCAAAGCGCAGCTGATCAAGCTCTACCGGCCGCGCTGCCTCTACTCGGCTCACCCGCTTGAGAGCTGGCGGAAAGACGAGCTGATCAGCTCGCTACTGAGCCTTGAGTTTCCCGAGGCCGGGCAGTGACCGCGAAGCGCCGCGGGCGCTCACGCCGGAGCCAGGGCCGCTATCAGGCCGCCGCCGCGGCAGCCGGGCTCGCCGCCGTCTCGATCATCGCCGCGGCCCACATCCTCGGCCTGGTGCTCATCGTCGCCATCGTCGGCGCTGGCGCCTACCTCGCCGGTCGGCGCGCCCGGCCAGCGAGCCAGGCCCCGGCAGCCAGGCAGCCGCGATCAGCTCCGCCAGCCCGGCACGAGCCGGTCCAGTGGACTCCCCGCGGGCAGCGCATTGCACGGCCCGCCAGCGTTCCCGCCGTCCCCGATGACTCCGCAGTCCGCCGCGAGGCCAGCTCCGGCCTGGCCAACCTCGGATGGCCCGCCAGCACGACACGGGAGCCGGTCGGCCGCGCGATCGCCGCACTGCGTGACTCCGGCGCCGACGTAACCACGCAAGCCGTGCTCGCCGCGGTGCTGCGCGACGCTGGCAACCGGCGCTTCGCCGCGGTCGAGCCGTGACCCCATGCACGATCACGGCATGCCGGGCGCATCTCAGCACGTGCCCGGCATGCCTCATTTCGTTAGCCTGATCAGGGCAGACGCACGCCAGCACGCGGGGAGGGGGAATAGGTGCCCGGGACACTCCCCGTAGTCGAGCTGGAATGCATCGACGGGCCGCGGCGCCCCGGATGCGGCAATCGCTGGCCGAGCACGGGCGCTCCCGGCCGCACGATCAGATGCCCCCGGTGTGGCAAGGGCCGCCGGATGCCGAAGGGCCGACCCCTCACTGCGGCGCAGGCCGTACCTCGCAGCGCCGACGACGGGCTAACGGCGCTGTGGGCATCCGAAGGACCGCCCGCCCGCTGGCGTGACTGCCTCGGCGTCGAGGTTGGCCAGGACTGCCGAGCGTGCGGCTCGGCGATGCGATGGACCGGCGCGCACACAGCCGTTGTCTGCCCGAGCTGCGAGCCTGCCAAGTGGTCGATCTCACCCGGAGCGCGCGAGCGCGTCGAGGCCCACGCTGCGGCGCTCGACAAGCGCGCCAACCGCACCGCGGCGGCCGTAGCCGATCCGACCGCCGAGCGCGCCAGGCGGCTCGAAGTTGACCGGGCAGCGATCGAGCTAGCGCGGCTCAAGGGCGCCATGCTCCGCCAGCTCGCCGCTCTCACCGCCGATAACCGGCTCGATCCGGAAAGCCTCCCGATTGTCGAGTGGTTCGACCACGAGGCCCGGGCAGCCAGGACCGAAGAGCGCCTAGAGGAGCTGGCGGACCTCTTGCCCGGCGCGGGCATCAGGCGCCGCCACTGGTGGCAAGGATCACCGGAGGCGCTCGACCACGACGACGACGACCACGACGACGACGACCAGAGCGCGCCGGAGATCTCCGCCCGCACTCAGCTCGCGCTACCGCCGGGAAACTCGATACCGGTCGAACTGGCGGGCACCATCATTAGCGGCGTCTACGTCTACCGGCCGTGTCGGCGCTGCCGCGAGGCCGGGCGCGTGGACATCAACGGGCACGACCCGAGCGCGACCCTCTACGCCGATCTAGGCGCCGGAGCCCCGCCGATCGACTTGTGCGACCAGTGTTACGCGACGCTTCGGCAGATCGTGTCGTTCGATCCCAGCCACGGGCCAGTCCAAGTGATCGAGCGCTACGCCGCCGGGGCGCCCGTCCCGGCGGGAATGTCGCGGCGAGCCGCAGGGACTAACAGCCGGGGAGGCTGGTAAGCGGTGACCGTCGTTCCCGAAGTCCCGTTTACACGCGTCGCCGGGCGCGTCCAACGCAACTGGCAGCCGATCGAGGCCAACCCACACATGGCGCTATTCGCGCAGACCCGCGGCGGTAAGTCTCACCTGATCCGGCACGGCCTCCTGCCGCTCGTGCCCCTCGCCCGCGTCGTCGTGATCGACGTCAAGCCCGGCGGAGACCTCACCTGGCACGGATGGGGCCACGACGTAACCGAGCTGGCGCACGGATTCGGCCTCAGCCCGACCGGCTGGCCCCGATACCGCATCCGCGTGCAGCCCGGCGCTGATGGCTCAGCCCAAGTCCGGCGCGTGCTCGAACAGATCGCCGCAGAGGGAGAGGCTGTGCTCGTCATTGACGACGCACGGCGCGTAACCGATCAGCACGCGCCCGGGCTCGGCCTCGGGCACGTGGTCGATCATCTGTTGCTCGAAGGCGCCGGGCTCGGCGTGACAGTCATCCTTGGCGCCAACTCGACCGCATGGGCGACCAGCTCGCTCAAGGATCAGTGCGGCGTGATCTGGATTGGGCACACTCGCAGCGGCGAGCAGAGAGACAAGTTCGCCGACCTGGCGGGCCTGCCCAAGGCCGCGCGGCCAGCGCTCGACAACATCGCCCCGCGTCACTGGCTCTATACC
>Ga0302326_10025148_pt1 | contig 12081 bp, 9 predicted proteins | sample Palsa_T0_3_FD_202264 | JGI IMG/M metagenome (GOLD analysis project Ga0302326, IMG submission 202264) | Peat permafrost microbial communities from Stordalen Mire near Abisko, Sweden - Palsa_T0_3 | ecosystem: Environmental > Terrestrial > Soil > Palsa > Peat permafrost | place: Sweden: Abisko...
AGTTGAAGATGCTAACCCCCGACGAGGCAAGCGCCATGCAGACATTCGAGAAAGAGGTGGCATAGCTCTGGTCTCCTTCCGAGATAACGTCAGCCTCTTCCAAGTCCCAGCTTGAGCTGAGAACCGGGATATCGCCAATGATGCCGACCGCGTCGTACCCGTCCAGTTCACCAGGCATGTAGGCGGCATCGGAGCTCCCGACCGGTGGCTCCATGGCAAAAATGATCGCGTCGTGCGCCTGCCCGATGATCGTCTCCAAATCGAGGGATGCCTCCTCATAGCCCGACGAATCGCTCGGCCCCCCCTGGATGAAGACGTCGAAAATCGTGAATCCGGAAATCTTCAGGTCCGTGGCGAACGTGGTGACGTCTGAGACATCGCGCCCCGTTGGAGAGAACACGGCAATCTTCTCGTCCTGTCCGTTAAATCCCGCATTTTGATAATCAGAGCCTAGATACGCCGATGCGAGTTGGGCCGGTAGATAGGAAACACCCTGCTTCTTGAAGGAAGAGGCGCCGTGCTTGGTTCGGGTATGGAGAATCGACGGGTGACCGAGAGCCAGATTTGCGAGGCCAAAAACTCCTTGCACTTTGGGGGCGATGCTGGCTGGGAGCTCGACCGCCGTGGCTGGCGCGTAGAAGGTGGCAGGCTCGCCTTTCTGGACCAACTCGGCCGGCCTCACGTAATTTCCAATGGTCATATTAAATGCCTTGGCAGCGCCCGCGAATGTTCCCTTGGCCGTAAGGTAATTCCCCGACTGACCGACGTTGAACTCAGTGAAGCCGTACCTGGCCAGGTAGCTCTCGACGGCCCCGATGTCGGATTGAGGCGCACCAAATTTCTCGCCGAACTCGTACGTCGGAATCCACTGGTGATAGTTCGGGGACTTGGGGTCGTATTGGGAGGCGACGAACTCCTCCGCCGCGGACTGCTGGAACCCGGCCAGACCGATGCCGATCCGGATCGAGGTGGTCGGGCTGATTTGCAATGGGCTCTTGGGTGCGTTAGCGATTTTAGGGGCGCCTGGGGCCGGAACATAGTTGTCCTGGGCTAGCGCAGCGCCGAAGGCGGCCAGCGCCGCACTCAGCGCCAGACTGCGAATAATTACAGATCGGTTCAAGGTTATCTCCTGTCAAACAAGCAGAGGCATCAATGCCCCCGCAAAGCACTTTTAGTATAGAAATGTTGCTTCTCTGTGGTCCTGCGATTTGACGCCTGTTAACGGTTGCCGCAAAAACCCTGGTAATTGGAGGCAGACTGGCGCCATGTCGAATCAGGTCGACTATGCTAAACTCTGGAGTCTGTCAGGCTCCGATCTGTTGCCGCAGAACCATCGCTGATGCCCATCATAAATCGCGGGGGGTACCGCACTGCGGAATGCGTCTCCCCGGGTCACCCGGACAAGTACATGGACCGTCTAGCTGACGCGATCCTGGATGAAATCATTTCCAAAGACGCCTCGCTGACGGTTGCCGAGTGTAAGAAAGCCGGTTGCCGGGTGGCTATCGAGGGCGTAGCCAAAGACAACCTTGTCGTTCTCGCAGGAGAGGTGACCTTCGGCAAACACGCCCGGGACATGAGACTCGACTTCCGGAAGACCGCCCGCGATGTTTGGCGCAAAACAGGTTACGGGCCTGGCGACGATCTGATCGTTTTGAATCACATCCAGACCCAGTCTCCCGAACTCAACCAGGCGCAAAACGAGTTTAACGGAGCGGGAGATCAGGGAATCATGGTCGGCTACGCAACCGACGAGACCGAGTCGATGCTGCCACTTGAGTATCTGCTGGCGCGCCAACTTGTCTCCCGGATGATCATATGCCGGGAGTCGAAGCACGATCCCAACGCGGCCGATGCCGACCGCATTCCCTGGCTTCAGGCAGACGGCAAGAGCCAAGTGACCCTGGACGGCGACGGCCGGGTGCAGCGGGTGGTGGTGGCCGTCCAGCACGACGATCTTCCCGAGCTCGTGAACGATCTTGGCAACATCCGAGTGCTGACCGACCAAGCGATCGATGTGATCAAACAGAAGATCGTGTACCCCGTGATCGGTGAATACATTCCGAACGGGATGAAGCTGGAGGAAGTCCCCGTCACGGTCAACGGAGCAGGTTGCTTCGCCATTGGAGGTCCCCCGGGCGACGCCGGCGAAGTTGGCCGCAAAATCGTGGTCGATGCCTATGGCCCGCGTGTTCCAGTTGGGGGAGGCGCTTACTCCGGCAAGGACCCCACCAAAGTGGACCGCTCCGGGGCATACATGGCCCGCCACGTGGCAAAAGCGGTCGTTGCCCACAAGATCGGGGGCGCCAATGAGTGCCTTGTCCACATTGCTTACGGTATCGGCAAAATGGAACCGGAGATGATCACCGCATTCACCGACTCCGGCAAGGATGTGGGGGAGTGGGCACAAGCCAATTTCAAGTTCTCACCTTGGAGCGTGATCGAGCACCTGGGTCTGTGGCATCCGGAAGGTTGGAGCTTTGAGGAGCTTTCAACTTACGGGCACTATGGACGTGAGAACTACCCTTGGGAACGTGTGAAGTAGGACTGACATGAGCGACCAGATACGCATCGGAATGATCGGCTGTGGCCAAATCGGCACAAGCCACGTGCAGACATATAAGTCAATCGGAGACGCGAAGATCGTTGTCTTTTGCGACGCGAATCGAGCAGCGGCAGAGTCTGCCGCTGCACTTTACGGCTCGGGCGACGTGCTCACGGACTTTCGCGAAGTTCTTGCGCGCGGCGACGTGGACGCGGTGGACGTTTGCCTGCACAATAACTTCCACGCATCGGTCACCAACGAGGCACTCCACGCCGGCAAGAACGTGTACTGCGAAAAGCCGATGGCGGGAAGCTATCACGACGCGGAAACGATGCTCGAGACAGCTCGTAAGACCGGCAAACACCTGCACATCCAACTGGCCACTCTTTACGGGAACGAGAGCCGGGCCGCCAAAGAGCTGATCGAGGCGGGCGAACTCGGAACGATCTACCATGCGCGCAGTACCGGCTTCCGACGACGCGGACGTCCGTTCGTCGACGGGTACGGCACTTCCAGCTTCGTCCAGAAGAAGACCGCATCTGGCGGCGCCCTCTATGACATGGGGGTGTATCACATTTCCCAGATCCTCTATCTGATGGGCAATCCCAAGGTCGAGCGAATCTCAGGAAAGACCTACCAGAAAGTTGATATGGATCCCGGGCGGCGATCTCAGTCCAACTACGACGTCGAAGAGTTCGCGGTCGGGCTTGTTCGTTTCTCCGAAGGGAGATCAATGGACCTCGTAGAATCTTGGGCCGCGAATTTAGATGAATTTGGAAGCTCTTACCTCCTCGGAAATCTAGCGGGAATCCGGCTGTACCCATTCACATTCTTCAAGAACGTCGGGGCTCTGGAGCTTGCGTCGACCGCCAACCTCGGCGCCGCCAACGCGCGGTGGCGGACGGTTGCCGGTCAGGAGGGCTACTACAGCGAAAGCCAAGCCCACTGGGTTGCGGCGCTACAGGGCAAGGTGCCACTTTTGTCCACCGCGGAAACGGCGCTTAGCACGATGCTGGTGTCAGAGGGCATCTATCTGTCTGAGGCGCTGGGTCGTGAAGTGACCGCCGAAGAGGTTCGCGCCGAATCCAAGTCGACCGCCATCAAGCTCTAGCCGGCTGCCGCGCTTGCGCTAGATCGCCCGCAGGCCGCCCGCTTTCGCGGCCTTCTCGATCGCGGGTGTCGTTGCGGTCGCAAAGACGTCCTCGCCTTGCAGGTAACGCTCGCAAGCGGAGGGGTCTTCGATGGTGATGATCATTGCCTTCCAGAGCAGCAGCGGGGACTCCCGAAGCCGGTACTTTGCGAGGGCCTGCATGATTCCCGCGTTGATCGGCGCCACCGCGTCGTGGACATCCACGATCTGCGGGACGTCCCCCTTCCGCGGGTCCGCAAAGCGTGCCAGGCACTTGGAAAGGTCCAGCGAGTGAAAGGCACGGCACGCTGCCGGCCTGGCCGGATAGACGGAGCACGCATCATCCTCCAGAAAAACACAGCCGATCCGCTGGGGCGCCGGAGTTCCATCCGGCCGGATCACCACTTCCGAGTCGTACGCCTTGAGTTGGGCCAAAAGGATCTCGATCTCTGCCGGAGTACGAGTCGCTTGCAAGTATTGGGTCAGGCGAACTACCTCGAGCCCGTTGGCGAGGAGCCTCATGGTGTGACAGCACGATGAGCAGCCCTTGCAGCAAGCGACTTGGGGCAACTCTCGTCCACTTTGCCGAACCCGCTCAGCCTCGGCGTGACGCTCGGAAATGACCCGGTCGATGTGATGGAGCAGTTGTCCTGCAACCCGGTCAAAGCTTGCCACGGATCTGCCGGCGGAAAGAACCGCCCCCACTGTCTCGGCGGTCCGGTTCTGGACGTCGGCCTGCCACTTTCGCTTCGCCGCTTCCAGTTCCGAAACCGGTTGGTTGGTCTTCCGTGGGGGCGTCATAGTGGATCGGAAGGGCGGGCGCGCCGCCCTTCCTCAGCGCATCTCAGTACCGGTAGATGTCGGGTTTGTAAGGTCCCTCGACCGGCACTCCGATGTAGTCGGCCTGCTCGGGTCGAAGCTCGGTCAGCTTGGCGTCCAACTTCTTGAGTTGGAGCCGAGCCACCTTCTCGTCGAGGTGCTTTGGCAATACATAGACTCCGGGAGCGTAGCTTCCCCGCTTGGTCCATAGCTCGATCTGAGCCATAACCTGATTGGCGAAGCTCGAGCTCATCACGTAGGACGGATGCCCGGTGCCGCATCCAAGGTTCACCAAACGCCCACCCGCGAGCAGGATGATGCGCTTCCCGTCCGGAAAGATGATGTGGTCGACCTGCGGCTTGATCTCTTCCCACTGGTAGTTCCGAAGCGACGCTACGTCGATCTCGCTGTCGAAGTGGCCGATGTTACACACAATTGCGTTGTTCTTCATCCGCGCCATGTGGTCGTGGGTGATCACATGGTAGTTGCCGGTCGCGGTGACAAAGATGTCTCCCTTGTCCGCCGCCTCGTTCATCGTGACGACCCGGTACCCCTCCATCGCCGCCTGAAGCGCGCAGATCGGATCGACCTCGGTCACCCAAACCTGGGCGCTGAGGGCCCGGAGTGCCTGAGCACTTCCCTTCCCCACATCCCCGTAGCCGCACACGACCGCGATCTTCCCGGCGACCATCACATCGGTGGCGCGCTTGATCCCGTCCACCAGCGACTCCCGGCAGCCGTATAGGTTGTCGAACTTGGACTTGGTCACCGAGTCGTTGACGTTGAACGCGGCGAACGGCAGACTGCCTTCCTTCTCCAGCTTATAAAGCCGCTTAACGCCGGTCGTAGTCTCCTCGCTGACGCCCTTGATGTCCGCCTTCAGCTTCGAGTAGTAGCCTGGACTGCTCTCCAGCCGCTTTTTGATGCTGGCGAAAAGGTACTCCTCTTCTTCTGAGGTCGGATTGTCGAGCACTGACGGGTCGGTCTCCGCCCGGCTGCCGAGCAGCACGAGGAGGGTCGCGTCGCCCCCGTCGTCCAGGATCATGTTGGGGGTCCCGCCGTCATGCCATTCCATGATCCGGTGGCTGAACTCCCAGTATTCGGCCAGACTCTCACCCTTGAACGCGTAGACCGGGACGCCCGCGTCTGCAATGGCAGCCGCTGCGTGGTCCTGGGTGCTGTAGATGTTGCAGCTCGCCCACCGGACCTCGGCGCCCAGGGCAACGAGCGTCTCAATTAGGACGGCGGTTTGGATCGTCATGTGGAGCGACCCGGCGATTCGAGCGCCCGCCAGCGGCTTGGTGGCGGCAAACTCCTCTCGAATGGCCATGAGGCCAGGCATTTCGGTCTCCGCGATCTGCATCTCTTTGCGGCCCCAGCCGGAAAGGGCGAGGTCTGCGACGAAGAAGTCGGTTTGTATTGGATTTGCGGTGTTCATCTTTTGTCTCGCTTCGGCCACAGACAAAAAAGCGCCCGTGAGCCGATTAACTCACGAGCGCCGTTGGTCTCTAGTGGGCAGAGATTCCCGCGCGGCCAAGCCTGGTCCTCAAAAGGATCGCAGCGCTCCTCAGCCACGCTCTAATTATGAACCATCTCGGCCATCGGTTGATCGCCAAGTATTGTCCGAAGCATCCAAACAGAGGTCCGAACCCGACCGGCATTCTCGGATGAACCGCAGCCACCGGGATGATCGCTACCAACTGGGGCAGTCAATCGAGAAACGGCTCATTTCGGTTTGCCGTTTCAGCTGCCACCTTTAACCATCGGTGTTCCGCCCTTGTCTTGCGGAAAGACCACGGGCTTTTGCCGGCCAGAGGTCGCTTTAGTCGCACCAGCGTTGTTGGCCACGTTTCCATTATGGGAGAGCTGGGTGGTTCCTGGTCAACGCAGATTGATTGCAGGGACGCGCTCCGGGGAAGTGCAATCCGCCAAAAAGATAAGGGGTGAGGTGTGATGGCCACGACCGTAATGACTTTGATTACTGTCGCGTCTGGCTTGACTCCATGCTCCTGATCCGGGCCGTAGCACCAAAACACCCGCCAAGCGGCGGGTGTTTTGTTCTCCACGTAGCTTTCCCACACTTCTTCCCCGTTCGGCCCTGTCATTGGGTCGTACTTGTGTGGGTTCAGTCCTGACTGTTTCGGATCTTCGCCCAGCTTGCGAAGACACTTCACAAACTTGCGGTGCTTGACGGCATCCTTCTTCTGAACTTCAATGAACTGCTTGTTCGCTGACGTGGTGTAACGGAGCTGGTAGCTCAACTACTCCTCGTCGTCGTCATCTGGGAACGCAGATAGGTCGATCGAGACGGTTTCACGGCGGCCCATCTCTGCCAAGCCCGTCTCCACCATCGCCTTCGCTGCGGGGTTCTTGTGGAGCCAAAGCTCCCGCTCCGGGATCGCCACCATAGGGGTCAGTACAACTCTCCCGTCCTCCTCGAAGGCAACATCGTATAGGGAACCCGCCTTGGCCTTGCCGATGCTGATCCTGCCCGACGTGTCCACGGGCGTTAATTTGTGCACTACGTGTGCGCTCATGATTGTCTCCTCGGCGGCAACTTGCCGAAATGGCACCCCGCCACTGTTCTTAAACCGCAGTAGACGCTGGAGGGCCTAATAAAGTGCCTTAATCCTCAGATAGCTTCTCGGTCTGGCCGGCGTTTGCACTACTTTGCTGCCCAGTTAAAGCCGCGCCGCATCAGTTCCCTGGGAACTTCCGCCTCCAAGACGTCTGCGTGGTGGCCGAGCGAGTTGTAGAACACGCGGCCCGCGCCGTACATCTTGGTGAACACGACCGGCATGTCGCAGGGATTTTGGACATGGGGGCCGTCTACTCCCGCGATGGGAAAAGGCGTGGTCGCCAAGACCTTGATGCCCGGATCCACGTGAAGGTAGTACTGCTCGCTCTTCACCGTGAAGTCGGGGAGACCATCAGTGATCGGGTGCGACACATCGCGACGAATCTGAACCGGGTATTCCACCCCGTCGTTGCCGGGATGGGAGACCCACTGGGCGCCCGTCAAAAACTGCCATTCGGTGTCAGTCCTAAACGAGTCGCACATCCCACCGTGGCATCCGGCAAGACCGATTCCGAGTTCGCTGACCGCCCGGGTGACCGGTTCCCGCTGTGCGCCCGTGATTTGCGACATGGTCACGATCGGCACGAGCAGGTTCATCGAATTAACCTTTTCGACGTCCGCAAAACTATCCAGGCTTGGACTGACCTCGACCTCGAAACCCTCCTCGGTCAAAAGGGACTCGAACAGGGCCGCAACCTTATCCGGCTCGTGGCCGTCCCAGCCACCCCAGACGATAAGTGCTTTCTTTTGTGCCATCGGCCTCGGATGTTACCGGAGGTTCAGGAATCGAGTTTCGGCATGCCGTTGAACGTTAATTCTCCGTTCACCAGATCCCGGAAGAAGCAGCTTCGGTAGTTCTCGTGGCACGCCGCGCCCGTCTGATGCACCTTGAGCAAGATCGTATCGGCGTCGCAGTCGAGCGAGATCGAGTGGATCTTTTGAACATGGCCGCTGCTCTCGCCCTTCACCCAGAACTCCTGTCGGCTGCGGCTCCAGTAGGTGGCGAGTCCGGTATCCACCGTGCGCTGCAGGCTCTCCCGGTTCATCCAGGCGAGCATCAGCACCTCACCCGACTCGGCGTCTTGGGCGATGGCGGGGATTAGGCCGTCCGCGGTGTAGCGCAGTGAATCCAGGACGCTCATGAGGCCAGAGGGTACCGTGTGTCATCCTTGGGGCGGCACTTTGCTCCGCAAGCACCCCCTCCTCTGGTCCGTCCTACTGGCTGTCCTCCCATTGCTGGGATGGTGGACCTACGGCCTCTTTGATTTAGACGAGGGCTTCTATGGGGCAGTCGCGGTGGAGATGAACCGTCGCGGCGAGTGGATCACGCCGTTCTACAACGGCCAGCCGTGGTTTGAGAAGCCGATCCTGCTCTATTGGCTGGCCAAGCCGAGCATCGCCCTATTCGGCATCTGGTTCGGACCGCGTCTTCCAAGCATTCTCGCCACCATCGCAACCTACTGCCTGACCGGCTGGTTTACAAAGCGGCACTATGGACCAGCGGCCGCCGTCTTTAGCGTCCTCGCCCTCGGTTCCAGCCTGTTGATCGTGGGAGTTGGGCGGATGATGCTGACCGATCCTCTGCTGAACCTGTGTATGGCGGCTGCGTTCTTCACCTTCTGGGAGTCGCTGGATGGAGATCCTCGGTGGAGGTTGGCAACGGCGGCGGCACTGGGGTTCGGCGTACTGGCGAAGGGGCCGATCGCGGGAATCCTGTTTATCCCCCCGACTATCTACCTGTTCGCCCGATTTCCGGAGAGGCGACCCCAATTCAAGGGCATGTGGGTCCCAGGAGTTTTGATTTTTCTGGCGATCGTCGCCAGTTGGTATCTGCCCGCCTACCTGGTCGACGGTCACATGTTCATCCAGAAGTTTCTGGTGGAGCAGAACCTCAACCGCTTCACCGGAGGCGACGAAGCCCACAATGTGCCGCTGAGCGCACGGTTCGTTTTCTACATCCCGATTTTCCTGGTTGGCTTCGCACCCTGGAGCGTGGTTCTGTTCAGAACTTGGAAGACGCCGGTCGGCGACCCGACCCTCAACCGCTATCTGTGGGTCTGCCTGCTCACCGTATTTATCTTCTTCACCATCACGAGCGCGAAACTGGTCCACTACATCGCGCCGATGGGGCCGCCCCTCGCGGTACTGGTAGGCGCCTGGCTAGCCGAAAAAGCTCCCCTGACGGCGCAGCGACTTGCGCCGACCGTTGCCTGGCTTCTGGCGGTTGCGGTGATTGCAGAGGGCGGATTTTATGGCTGGGATTTGGCTGTACATCATCGGGAGATTCAGGACCTCGCCCTCTACGTCCGAGATCACGCAAGCCCCTCAGACCAAGTCGTCGAATACGAGATGGGGAAACAGCCCGGAAAGCCGTCCGTTGGCCCGGTGAAGATCAACGAGACGAGCCAACCGAGCACGGTCATGATCCTTGACCGGACCGTGACGAATCTTGAATCCTGGCCCGACATTCTGAAGCTTGAAAAGCCCGCTTGGATCCTCACCCGTAATAACCGAATCTCGCCAGAGGAGTTGAAGGAGGCCGGGCCGAGTCTGCGCCAAATCGAAACTCCGCTGCGACAAGACCTGTATCGGCTCTACTACTGGAGCCCGTCTCGAAAAATGGGTGGCACTGGATAGGCCCAACCACCGAGCGAGCGCCACTACAGAAGGCATGCGACAAGCTCGCTCGGTCTGGCCGTATCCAATGAATCGCACGACTCAGACTCCGTTCAGGCCCGCGGTTCAAAGTGGGACTAGGAGACGCTGATCGAAGATCACTTCGCGCCAACCAGGGCCAGCGATCCGGGAGATCAAATCCTAGTAGCATGACATCGTGAGCTGCGCCATGATCGCGTCCCTCGCCGTTCTCGCCCTCCCGATACTGGCCGCATCCCAGGTTCCAATTGCAAGGAGAGGGCAGGCCGTCGCGACAATTGTGGTTTCGCCGTCGGCCTCCGAGCCCGAGAAGCACGCGGCTGAGGAGTTGCACGCGTACCTCTCAAGAATTGCAGGCGCCGATATTCCACTCCGAAACGCCGACGCCGGAACGAAAGGCCCCGTCGTTTGGGTCGGCCAGTCGGAGCGCGTGAAGAGCCTCTGCCCTGACATCGACTGGGCACACGTCGGGGAGGAGGAGTTAGTGCTTCGCTCTGTCGAGGGCGGCTTCGTCGTCGCCGGCGGGGTACCCCGAGGAACGCTGTACGCGGCCTACAAGCTCCTGGATCGCCTGGGAGTGAGATGGTGGACGATCTGGGCGACGGATGTGCCAAGCAATCCCAACCTTTCCCTGCCGTCAATGTCGCTCAGAGAGAAGCCGAAACTGGAATACAGAAGCTCGTACTGGCACGCCGCGTTCAACCCGGATTGGGCCGTTCACAACGGTTTGAATTTCTGGGTGCCCTCAATGGCGGGCGCCCACGGCGGAGGGGTCGACTACGCCGGGTTCGTCCACACCTACTACAGCCTCGTCGACCCTGCGGTCAATTTCCCTCTCCATCCGGAGTGGTTCAGCCTGATCGATGGAAAGCGCACAACGGACAACGCGCAGCTCTGCACGACCAACCCCGAGATGCGGGCCTATATGCTGGAGCAGGTCAAGAAACTGCTGCGCGCCAATCCGAATGCGAGGATCGTTTCGGTCTCTCAAAATGATTGCGGTAACCAGTGCCAGTGCGACCGGTGTCAAGCCCTGGCCAAAGCAGAGGGCTCTCAATCGGCGCCCGTCATCGACCTCGCGAATTACATCGCCGACGGCATCGCAAAGGAGTTTCCTAACGTCGCGGTTGACACCCTGGCCTATCAGTGGTCGCGTCACGCCCCCAAGACGCTGAAGCCCCGTAAGAACGTGATCGTCCGGCTCTGCAGCATCGAGTGCGACTTTGGGTCGCCCCTGAATGCTCCAAAGAACCACTCCTTCGCAACAGATGTGCTGGACTGGAGCCACTTGACGAATCGGCTATACGTCTGGGATTACGTCACGAACTTCGCCAACTATCTGCTGCCGATCCCGAACGAGGCCGTCCTTGGACCGAACCTCAAGTTCCTCTACGCACACGGAGTCCGAGGGGTCTTTGCCGAGGGCGACTACAGCTCCAATGGCGGTGCGTCCTCGGAGCTGAAGACTTGGCTGCTGGCCAAGCTGCTCTGGAATCCCGATGCGGACTCCAAGGCGCTGACGAACGAGTTTTTGACCGGATACTACGGGGCGGCAGGGAACCTGATCGGCGAATACCTTCGCGACATCGATGCCGCAGGGGCCGAATCTCAGGTCACGATTTACCAGGACGTGAACGCGCCGTATCTCACCCCGGCGCTTCTCTACAAACTCGAAACGATCATGCAGGCGGCCGAGCAGCTGGTGGCTGGAAACGAGACGCTTCTGTGGCGAGTCAAGCAGTTCCATCTGCCGCTGCGATTCGTCTTTCTGAAGCGATGGGACGAGTTGAAGAAGGCCTCCGTGGATCTTAGATCACCGTGGATGCTCGGCACCCGTGACGACGCGATCGACGACTGGCAGAAGACCGCCATGACGGGCGGCCCTCCAGGTTGGCAGGCGATCGACCAGATCAGCGAGTCGGGATACACGGCAGCCCAGTTTGTAGCGGACCTCAAAGCTCAATCTCACTGAGTCCGAGAGTGCTTCCCTTCCAGCCCAGGAGGCGGGTGGGTTGGAATGCCGTTCGGGTATGCGCGCGGCGGAACGTCGTCCGTCACTGAGCAACCGGCAAGAACCAGCCCAAACAGCAACCAGGAAACTGCCCTCATCACTGGGCAGTCGACCACATATTGTTCGCCGGGGAAACGTACGTCGCATCGAAAGACATCACCTTCACATGCCCGTCGAGGAATGCGAATGGGTGTCCGCCTGGATAACGCGGATGCTCAGGCGGGAAATTTCCATAGTCGTCACCGGTGGGAAGCGTCCAGCCTCCGGCCGAAGCCGCCCCGGCAGACCCCGGAAGGATCGCGCAGCACCGACCGTCGATGCTCTGATATTCAAAGATGCAGGCG
>Ga0302326_10025150_pt1 | contig 12080 bp, 9 predicted proteins | sample Palsa_T0_3_FD_202264 | JGI IMG/M metagenome (GOLD analysis project Ga0302326, IMG submission 202264) | Peat permafrost microbial communities from Stordalen Mire near Abisko, Sweden - Palsa_T0_3 | ecosystem: Environmental > Terrestrial > Soil > Palsa > Peat permafrost | place: Sweden: Abisko...
CGCGGTGACGACGCTCGCTCGCCTGGCGAATGGTGCGCGGTTGAACCTCGAAGTTGATCAGGTGGCACGGTACGTCGAACGTCTTGCAGCCTTCAGCAGACCGCTGCAGTAGTCCAACTTAAACTTTAAGCCTGTTGTAGGCTACCGCGGCGCGCAGTCGGTCACGATCACCGAACGGATGGGCGGTGCACTGGTGACCTCAACAACTCGGCGGGACTCGTGAATTGCGCGGGCTCCACCGCGTACCAGTCCTTTTCAAGTTGCTCCCGCACCAGCGCACCTTCATTCACCGAGACAATTTCTGCCCGAATCCGAGTCGTGCAAATTATGACTGATTGGCACCTGAGTTGCGTCTGAGCAAGCGCTTACTAGTTTTTATTTTCAGCGCAAGATGCGACCGATAAACCACTTGAATCGCTAAAACAGCAATATAACGCAATGCGGTTATTGGTTGCCTCCCGGCCAGAAGATTCCGAATTTAGAGGAGCCGACTCGATGACCTCAAAATGCCTGATGGCATTGGCAATATTTGCCGGGTCGATTGTGTCGCAAGCGCAGATCGCGACACAGCCAGTGCTGCAAGCGCGGCTACGACGTAAACGTTTCCGGTGCGAATCTAACCGAGACCACAATCAATGCATCTAACCTCGGGTCCGGCGCGTTCGGCCTCCAGTTCAAGCTGCCCGTCGATGAGAAGGTATACGCGCAGCCGCTGTACGTGCCGAATGTTGCCATTCCCGACCAGGGCACTCACAACGTTCTGTACGTCGCGACCATGAACGACACGCTGTACGCCTTCGACGCCGACGTGGGCGGCACGCCGATTTGGTCGGTTAATCTCGCGAGTTTGGTTAATGCAACGGCTGTGCCGTGGGTGGACGTCTTGATTCCCCCTGCGACCCTCGCCGGCAACCTCGGCATCTTGAGCACTCCGGTCATCGATCCGTCCACCCATATTCTGTACGTTGTCGCCTGCACCCTGGAGAACCTGACGGCGGTGTACCGGCTGCATGCGATCGACATCACCAGCGGCGCGGAACCCTACGGTCCCGGAGTACCAATCACGGGCAGCTATGGCGGCGCAACCTTTGGCGCGCCTTTTCAGACGCAGCGCATATCTCTGGCGCTTGCGGGCAACCAAGTCGTGTTCGGCTTTGCCTCGATGGCGGAAGAGAAGTTCGATACGTACGAAGGTTGGGTGATGGCGTACAACAAACTGACGCTGCAGCAGAGCGGCGTCTTCGCGACGATTGTCTCCGGCAACGGCGGCGGCGGAGTTTGGCAGGCCGGGCGTCCACCCGCCGTCGACAGCGGGGGCTACGTGTACGTGTTCTCGGGCAACGCGAAAGCAGGCGGCTACGGTTACAACGGCGTGAACGACTTTAGCGAAAGCGCGCTGAAACTCGATCCGTCAAATGGCCTAGCTTTGGTCGACTGGTTCACGGCCGGCAACTGGAGCTACTTCGATACCAACGACCTCCACCTCTCGAGTTCTGGGCCGCTGCTGGTCCCGGGCACGAGCCTGCTCGCAGGCGGCGGCAAGACGGGTGTTCTTTACGCGCTCGATACCGGAAACATCGGCCACTGGACTGCCAACGACAGCCAGGTTGTGCAGAGTCTAAGCATTACCGCCGGAAACGAGATTCTTGGCGGGCCCGTCTATTGGGAGGGGTCCGCTGCCACCGCCGGCCCCTTGCTCTACAACTGGGGCGCGAACGATGTGCTCAGGGGCTACGGAATCAACGGCAGCACGTTCGAGTCCCCTCCGAGCGCGCAGGGAACGAACACCGCGTCATATCCCGGAGGCATCTTCGCGGTGTCTGCTAACGGCAATGTACAGGGCAGCGGTGTGCTGTGGGCAACTACCGCGGCAATCCCCGCCGCTCGAGGCAATCCGGCAGTGCCGTCCGCGCTTCATGCCTTCAATGCCGAAAACATCGCGAGCGAATTGTGGAACTTTACGATGAACGCGGTGCGCGACGGCTACGGAACGCTTGCGCGCTTTATGCCGCCGATGATTGCAAACGGCAAAGTTTATGTGGCGACCTGGTCCAACCAGGTGGCGGTCTACGGACTTCTGCCCTACACGGTATCGCCGACCTCTTTGGCGTTTGGCAGCAACACGACAGGCTTTGCGAGCGCGGCGCAGTCAGTGACCGTGACGAACCGCAAGCGCCACAACATTACCCGTCGCGAGTGTCACGATCGCGGGAACGAATCCCGGGCAGTTCTCGCAGACCAATAACTGCGGGGCGTCTATCGCGATCGCATCCGCATGCGCGATTAACGTGGTGTTCAAGCCGACCGCGACGCGGCCGCTGACAGCGACGCTGAGCGTCGTCGCCGGCGGCGGTGCCGGGACCCCGTCCGTAATGCAGCCAGTGACGCTCACCGGAACCGGTGTTGCGCCGATTTACGCGGTCTCGCCAACGTCGCTGGCGTTTGGCAGCGTGCAGACGACGACGGTCAGTGCGCCGCAGTCGGTGACGGTGACAAACGAAGGCAGCGGAGCGCTGCCCATCGCCAGCATCAAGCTCACCGGCAAGAATGACAGCCAGCTCTCACAAACCAATACCTGCGGCACGTCGGTGCCCGCAGTAGCCTGAAGGTTGAGTCGTTAACGCAGCGCGTGCAGGCCAATTCACGGATCACGCCGTCGTCGCAGGGAATAGCTGCGCCCGCGAGGGTGTCCTGGAGCCTGCGCGAGATGAGGTCCAGTCAGTGGCTTTGCCCCTGAGGCTCAATGATTGGTACCGATGCCGGTAAGCGCTAGGGTCTGGGTGCCGGCGCCACCGCCCCTTGACGTTCAGCGTTGCCATCTTCGATCCGAGCGAGGTCGGCGCGAACCCCACGCTGATCATGCAGTACGAAGGGTGTCCTCGCCACGATTCTTGATCATGGCGGCGGTGAATTGAGCATTATGAGTCCATCAGAGGCTGGAATCGTTACGCTCGTGGCTGCCGCGCCCGTGTTCACTGAAGTCGTGCCTTTGATATGGTAGTACGTCCCACCGAGGTTCACTGTTTGAGAGCTGCCGCTTGCGTTCCATAAGGCAATTCCGTTTTCAAAGTCGCGACGCCATACACCATTGCTCCAAGCCGAAGTCTGTACTGCCCCCTGCGCGTCGGCGGAGGGCGCTCCCAAATATCCGCCTAGGTTCAAGCTACCGCCCCAGAACTCATCAAATACAGGAAAAGTTGAGGTGTTTGCGCCATCAATCGTATCGCTACCAGGACCCTGCATGCCATAAATACCGTAACCGTTGTCCATGAGCATCATTGTTAATGTAAAGCGCACGAGCTGAGCGTCGGTCGGGACGACACCACCGGTCAGTACCGCTACGCTCCCTGCCTTGGCCGAGGCCATTTGTGCTTTGTACCACGCCATCGCAAGCGTCGGTGAGCCCCACGTCAAAGTGGCGGAATTAGGACCACCAGCTGTCTCCCATACAAACTGCTGCATGGGATATGAGAATTGCCCTCTTATATTTGAGCCATCAAGGCCCATCCCGCCGACATTAGTCGGCTCGGTGCCGTAGGCATATGAGGTGTTGGCGGAGATACCCTGTGTGGGGTTTATTGTCTCCCAATACGAGGCTAGCTGCGCCTTGCCGGCGGTCACGGCAGCGATAGACGTCGCATCGTTTGAACCTTGCTGCGTTCCATTACGCAGCCAGTCCGCGCTCTCAGCCGACAAGTTGTACACCGATGTGTTATCGACGTACACAAAATCCAGATTCGATGCTGCATTGCCTGGAGGGCCGATAGCGCCAGTGATGAACATCTGATTGAGCATTAAAGCGGCTTGCTGAGCAGGATAGAGCCCAGTCGCTGAATCTGGCCCTGCCGTAGCCGACATATCAACCAGATTGTACGCGGAATTGAACACGGACTGAGCTAGAGTCCCGCTGTTTTCGTTGATATACAGATACCAATTATTAGCTGCGACTTTTGCTGTCCACTCAGAGAACCAGGGGGATGCAACATTCATCTCCCACAGGTTTTCATATTGACCCACGATAGGTGTGACCGCGTTTTTGCCCGTCTTGGACTGGCCCTTTAGCGATGCGACCAACGCTTGGCGCGTCCTTCCTGATGAGCTGGGCCACGCATCCCAGTTCCCCCCTAAGAGGATCCACGGGTACTGCGCGAGCTGATTGTCGTTCGCGGCGGGGAAAACCTGATTTCCTGCGATCGCCTGCACTCCGAAATGCGGAAATGGTTGACCCGCAGGGCTACTACCACCACCACCAGTCGTGGCCTGCGTTACGGTGATGCTGAATGCCGCGAGCGAGACGGTAGCAGTGCCGTCGCTGACGCTGATCAGGATGTTCGGATAGCTGCCGACATTCGCCGCAGCGGGTGTGCCGGAGAGCTGACCCGTGCCCGCGTCGAAGCTCGCCCAGGAGGGCGCGTTCAGGATGCTGAAGGTTAGGGCGTTGCCGTCGGGATCGCTCGCGACGGGCGTGAATGCATAATTGCCGCCGACAGCGACCGTAGTTGTCGGGGTGCCGGAAATCGTCGGCGTGCTGTCCGTCGCGGCTTTTACTTGTATGGAGAACACGGGCAGCGAGACCGGGACCCCAACAGTGCTGACGCTGATCACGATGTTGGTGAACTTGCCCACGTCCGCGCTGGTGGGGGTTCCGGAGAGCTGTCCGGTGGCCGTGCTAAAGGTCGCCCATGCGGGTCGATTGACGATCGAAAAGGTTAGAGCCTCACCACTGGGATCGGATACGACGGGCGTAAACGAGTAAGGTTGACCTGCGAGACCGTTCAAGGATGGCGCCCCGGAGATCGTGGGCGGGCTCGGCGTTGTCGTCGTGGTTGTCGTAGGCGGTGCGATAGGCTGGACCGGATCATGTGGCGCTACTGGAGCAGTCCGTACTTCGTCCGGGATTACTCTGATGTTGAAGGGACCGACCGTGGCGCGCGTCGTGCCATTGGATACGCCAATCTCTATCCCGCCTGTCGTGCCGACATTGCTCGCATCGGGAGTTCCGGAGAGCTCGCCACTGGTCTCATCGAATGCCGCCCATTCAGGCTTGTTGACGATGTCGTAGGCGAGCACTCGTCCGTCTACACCGGAGGCCGAGGGCGTGTATCGATACGCTGAGCCGGCCATGACAGAGGTCTGCGGTACGCCGTTGAGTGTGAAGGGCTGGCTGGCTGCGCTCGTGGTGGCGCTGGTCTGCGCCGCTGTACTCGCCGAATCATCAGCGCCGCAAGCGGCGAGCGAGATAGCCAACACCGTGCACCAAGCAAGATGATGGAGCTTTGAAGCAGCGATCGAGAATTTGTTGTGCATCCGTGACCCACCCTGAAAACAGCCTAAAAGCGGGCTGCAGAGCACGGTCACTGAGAATCACGAACAACACCGGAAGAACTGACGACGAACGCTACTAATACTGTAGCGCTCTGCCGGCAACCCCGCTGTCTTCAGTAAGCCTGTTTAGGCTCTCAAGACCGGAAGCTTTGCGTCCCCGCCTCACGACGGGTTTGCCCTTAACTTGGGGGAGAGTAAAGCGCAACAATAATTGAATTGCAAATGTCTGTGCGTACAGACAGCGTTTTGACGTAACGCACTGCCGTGGATTTGATTGACAGCAATTGAATTGCGCCCGGTCTATTTGACAAAAAGCGCGGTGACTGAGAAGCCGCACGCATCGGCACGCGCGTTTCAAACAATTATTCTCAAATGATGTGCACTGCGTCGCAGTGACAGCGTTGGCCGCATGTTAGCGAGCTGACGGCGAGCGCCAGCAAATGTAATCAACCGTTAGCTCGGAAGGAAACGCGAATTTCTATGTGCGCGCGTGTCTTGCAGGCGATGAAAAGATAGGTATGGCTGGGCGCTTAATGTGCGGCGCCAAGCGCGCGGATCAAGCCAATGGCCGGCGGCGTGCTGCCGGCGCAGCCGACAACCGGCCAAGCCGTATGTCGTCGCGCGGGTCTTGCGCCTTCCGACCCCGCGCCGTCCGTGGCGCCTGTCTTTAGGGGTGCAGGTCTCGCTCCTGGCCGCCCAGCGCCGCGGCAGCGCAGGCGATGAATGCGCCGATTAGCATCGACAGTGCCATCAGGATAGAGGCCGTTGCGGCGGCCTTGCGCGCAGCATCGGCAGCCTGTCGGGCCTTGGTCTCGGCCGCGTTCAATTGCGCGACGGCATCATCGACGCGTCTTTCGGCGTCTGGTTGTGCAATTCCGGTGCGCGCCACGATCATCTGCGCAACATAAGCACGGTCGGCAGCGGCCACGTCGCCCGTTGTAAGTCCTTTGGCGAGGATGCGTGTGGCCTGTGCGCGTGAGTCAGCTGCCGATTCACCAGGGTCAGGCTGCGATGAGCGAAACAGCATATCGACGTCGTAGCCGCTCACCATCGCGTGCGGCGCAGCGTTTGCGGCAGCTTGGCCTGCGGCACCCGAGTCCAGCGTTGTTCCGGCTCGCACGCTCGTTCCCAGCGCCGAGGCCACCGCGGCGGCGATCACGACAGCCAACACGAGGGTTGCGAGCGCCCAAGTCACGAAGCCATGAGCTGTGTCACGAAAGAAAACTTCGTGGTTATGTGTGCCGACCCATTTCGTGCGCAGCCGCCCGGTCAGATAGCCGCCGAATCCTGAAGCAATCCACTGGACAGCAATCAACCAGATGGCGCCAAGCGTGGTGATCGTGCCGGCGGATGCGCCGCTACCCGGCCAAGGCGATGCTGCGATGAGGCCTAATCCAGAGCCAAGCGCCAGCAATAGCAATGATGCCGAGGTCGCAACGACCGCACCGGCGATGATTGCGGGCCAAGAGACGGCAGACTTCGCGGACTCATTGGCGACACTTGCGCCACCGAGCAAAGGCCGGTCCAGGTTCATTAGGGTTTCCATGGCAGCTCCTTGCCGCTTCAGTGCTGACACATGGCAAGGAGCAGAATGATGGGAATAGGCACACCCAGCATCCACAATAAAATTCCACGGCCCATAGCAGTGTCCCTCCACCGGCATTGCCGGCTGGCAGTTGTTACCCAGCGTTCACGACTCACTCTCGCGGTTAAACAATGCGTGACGTGCGCAAAAGGTCCGCTCAAAACTCCGGTGAGCTCCTCAATCGCCGATGCGACGCTTTGCAAACGAACGCAGCAGACCTGCGCGCGTGTGCGAGTACGGCGCTCGAAAACTTCAAAGACGAAGTGCCGAGCGATTCATCAGTGCTCGGCCGACACGTGATAGGGAAGTCGCGCGTGCGTCGCGCCCCGCAGGCGCTGGCGCAGCATGAGTTTCGCGGCCGCGGCTCACCCCTTACATGAAGGGCATCGGTCGCGGCAGCTATACTGTGGCTTGACTGAGTCGGGATCCGTGATCATGCGGTCGATAGACTAGTTTGATATTTATTTAATATCATTGAGTTACGATTAAATTCTCGGGTAATTCTCTATGTCGAAAGTCTACTCGCTGCCTGCCCGGCCCGCCGACGGTGGCGCCGCTGCGCCCGGTACCGCAAGCGTTGATGAGATTCTCGCGGAGCTGCGCGCGGGGCGCATGGTCGTGATCCTGGATGATGAGGAGCGCGAGAACGAGGGCGACCTCATCATGGCGGCGCAGTTCGCGACCCCCGAAGCGGTCGCCTTCATGATTCGCCACACGAGTGGCATCATCTGCGTACCCATGGACCCAGAGCGGCTCGCGCGCCTTGAGCTGCCGCAAATGGTTCCCAACAATGACGAGGCCTATCGCACGGCCTTCACAGTCTCCGTCGACTACCGCTTCGGCACGACCACCGGTGTGTCCTCGAGCGACCGCGCGGCGACCATCCGTGCGCTCGTCGATCCGAATTCATCCGCGCAGGATTTTGCGCGACCCGGACATATCTTTCCGCTGCGGCCGCGACGCGGCGGCGTCCTGATCAGAGCAGGCCATACGGAGGCGGCCCTCGACCTGTGCTCGCTCGCAGGTCTGCAGCCCGCCGGCGTGCTGTGCGAGCTCATGAACGATGACGGCAGCATGGCGCGACGCGCGCAGATTGAGATCTTTGCGCGCGAGCACGGGCTCAAGATCGGCACGATTGCCGATCTCATCCGCTATCGGCTGCGCAACGAGCGCACGGTGGAGCGCGTGGCCGAGCAGCCCGTGCAGACGGAGTTCGGCGAATTTCGCCTGGTGGCCTACGAGGACCGCGTGCAGCACGGAGTTCATTTGGCGCTCGTGTGCGGGCGGCTGGATCAGAAGGTTGCGCCGCTTGTGCGTGTGCATGTCGCCGATACGCTGCGCGACCTGCTGGGGATTCGCGGCGATGCGCGGGCGTGGACACTGCGCGCCGCGCTCGAGCGTGTCGCCCAGTCGGGCAACGGCATCGTCGTCATTCTGCGCGAGCCGGAAGATCGCCAGGAACTTACCGAGGCGCTGCGCGCGCTCACGAGCTCTGCCGGGCCGCAAGGCGCCGCTGCGCCGCAAAAGCCGCCGCCGGATGCTGCACGCGCGGTATTGCGCACCTACGGGATTGGCGCCCAGATACTGAAGGATCTTGGCGTACGGCGCATGCGGGTATTGTCGGCACCGAAGCAGATGCTCGGCATCTCGGCGTTTGATTTGGAGGTGGAGAGCTATCTGGGTGAGGAGACATGAGCGGGACGCGGCCGAGTGAGGCTGACTTTCCGGCCGCCGGGCGGCGCGTGGCGATCGTCGCGGCAAGATACAACGAGGCCATCGTGTCTGCTTTGCTGCAGGGTGCTATCGACATCTGGCGTCAGCGTGGCGGCGAGGAGCGCGAGCTCTTCGTCGCGCGCGTACCCGGGGCGTTTGAGCTTCCCGTCGTCGCGCGCAGGCTCATCGCGAGCGGCCGCTACGAGGCGATCGTCGCGCTCGGGTGTGTAATTCGCGGCGACACTCCGCATTTTGAATACGTGGCCGGTGAGTGCGCGCGCGGTCTGCAGCAGGCGAGCTGCGATACCGGCGTGCCGGTCGCCTTCGGCGTTCTCACTTTGGATAACATCGAGCAGGCGCGCGCGCGCGCCGGCGCGGACTCCGGCAATAAAGGCGCCGAAGCCATGGCGAGCGCCCTTGAGATGGCGCATCTCATGGCGCGGCTGCCGCGATAGAACGGCCGTGCCGAGCGCCACATCGGCCCGTGTGGCTGCGAGCGCCCGCTCGGTCGCGCGCAAACTCGCCGTGCAGGCTCTTTATCAGTGGCAGATCAATGATTGTCCCTGGCAGGATCTCGTTCTGGAGTTCGCAGCAGCCCAAGACATGCAGCGCGCTGATGCGGAGTACTTTCGCGCCATCATCGGCGCCGTTTGCGCGGCGCGCGACGCCCTCGATGCTGAACTTGCCGGCTGGATGGACCGCGATCCGCTGCGCCTGGATCCGATTGAGCACGCGGTGCTTTTAATCGGCACCTACGAGCTCAAAGAACAGCCCGAGGTCCCGTTTCGCGTGGTGATCAATGAAGGCGTGAGCCTGGCAAAGCGCTTCGGCGCGACCGACGGTCACAAATTCGTCAATGCAGTGCTGGATCGCGCCGCGCGCTCCCTGCGGCCGAACGAGCATTGAGCGCGCGATGGCGATTACGGAGTTCGCGCTGATTGAGCGCTTCTTCAGCCGCTGCGGCGCGCAACGCGGCGATGTGGAGCTCGGCGTCGGCGACGACGGCGCGCTGCTGCGCGCTCCGGTCGGCGAGGATCTGGTGGCCGCCATTGACACGCTGGTTGCGGGAGTGCACTTCCTGCCGCACGCCGAACCCGCCTCGATCGGGCATCGGGCGCTCGCGGTCAACCTAAGCGATCTCGCCGCCATGGGAGCCCGTCCCGCCTGGGCACTTCTGGCGCTCACGCTGCCCGCGGCCGATGAGAACTGGCTCGAGGAATTCGCGCGCGGCCTGGACGCGCTCGCCCGTGCGCACAATGTGGCGCTGGTTGGGGGCGATACGACGCGTGGTCCGCTGTGTGTCACCGTGCAGGTGCTCGGGCACGTGCCGCGGGGAAGCGCGCTGCGCCGCGCCGGTGGCTCGCCCGGGGATGCGCTCTTTCTGTCCGGCACGGCAGGCGATGCAGCTGCGGGACTCCTCCTCGAGCAGGGCGAGCTTGCGCTTGCAGATGCGGCCGCCGAGGAGCTGCGCGCGCGCTTCGCATTTCCGACGCCGCGCGTTGCGCTTGGCGAGGCGCTGCGCAGCCACGCAAGTGCCTGCATCGATATTTCCGATGGTCTACTCGGCGATGCGGCGAAGCTTGCAGCTGCAAGCGGCTGCGGGGTTGAGATCGCCCTCGAAGAGCTGCCGCTCTCACAGGCACTCGTGCACGCGGTCGGCGCGGAGCGCGCGCGACACCTTGCCTTGAGCGGCGGAGATGACTATGAGCTGTGCTTCAGCGTGCCGGCGACGCGCGTGCGCGAGCTCACGATTGCGCTGCCGCCTGAGCACTGGAACTACCGGCGCATCGGCGCGCTGCGCGCGGCGCCGGGCGCCATAGTCACACGTGGCGGGAGTGTGATGCAGTTCTCGCATTCGGGCTTCGAGCACTTCGCGTCCTAGGAGCCGCAAAGTTCCGGAGCGAGCGGCCTGTGGCCAAGCTCTAATCGCGCGGCCGGTGGGGTGAGGGGCGCATCACAGTCACTCATCGGAAGCGAAAGTATGCTTTGCGGCGGTCGTCGCACTGCAGCGCCTCATGTCATCTGCCTTATCTAAGAACTCCGCGTCGCGCAAGATTCTGGAGAAAATCGGCAAGTACGTGGTCGTCAATGAGGTCGGCCGCGGCAGCACCGGCATTGTCTACCTGTCGCACGACGCGTACTACGGGCGCGACGTGGCCATCAAGGTCTACAACATGGAATCCGGCGCGGATGAGGAGCGCGCGCGCATCGCGCGCAAGATGTTCCTCTCCGAGGCGCACCTCGTGGGCATGCTGCAACACCCGCACATCCTGCCGATCTACGATGCGGGCGAGGAGGACGGCAACTGCTACATCGTGACGGAGCACGTGCACGGCGCACGCACGCTTGCCGCTTACTGCCGCCCGGATAACCTTCTACGCATCGACGACGTCGTCGAGATCATCTTCAAATGCGCCAAGGCGCTGCACTACGCCCACTCGCGCGGCGTCATCCACCGCGACATCAAGCCGTCTAACATCATGCTCACGCAAGACAGCGACGTGCGCATCATCGACTTCGGCATTGCCCTGGTCGCCGATTCGGACATCTCCAGCATCGAGGGCATTGCCGGTAGTCCCTCTTACATGTCGCCCGAGCAGGTGCAGAGTCTGGAACTAACCAACCGCTCTGATCTGTATTCGCTCGGCGCGGTCATGTATGAGCTCCTGAGCGGCTCGCGGCCGTTTCGTGCCGGCAATCTGCAGAAGCTCCTGCATCAGATCGTGTATGCAACACCGCCGCCGCTGCATACGCTGCGCAAGGACATTCCCGAGGAGCTCGAGAGCATCGTGGCGCTCGCGCTGCAAAAGGATCCGGCCAAACGCTGCAAGAGCGGGCTTGATTTTGCCGCCGAGCTCACGCGCGTACATCAGAAGCTGCGCGAGCACAATTCGCGCATCGATCGGCAGGAGCAGTTCGGCGTTCTGCGGCGCCTGAAGTTTTTCCACGAGTTCTCGCATGCGGAGATCTGGGAAGTGCTGCGCGCCAGCAGCTGGCAGGACTACGCGCCGGCTGAGGAGATCGTCAAGGAAGGCGAGATGGACGATCGTTTCTACATCATCGTCTCGGGCCACTGCATAGTCGAGCGTCACGGCACGCGCCTGGGAACTCTGGATACCGGGGACTGTTTCGGCGAGGCGAGCTACGTCGAAGGCGCCAAGCGAACCGCGACCATTCGCGCAGGCCTTGCGGTCACGGTGCTCAAAGTGAGTTCCACGCTACTGGAGCAGGTCTCGGCCTCCTGCCAGCTGCGCTTCAACCGGGTATTCCTGCGGACTCTCATCGGGCGCCTGCAGGGCGGGGATTCCGGCCCGAGCTGAAAAGTTGCGCGACCTCTTAGCCGGGCGGCTCGCCCTTTTCGATGCGGGCGTAAGCCGAATGGTTGTGGATCGACTCGAAATTCTCGGCCTCGACGACATAGGCTGCGATACGCGCGTCGGCCGCCAGCCTTCCGGCG
>Ga0302326_10025154_pt1 | contig 12079 bp, 5 predicted proteins | sample Palsa_T0_3_FD_202264 | JGI IMG/M metagenome (GOLD analysis project Ga0302326, IMG submission 202264) | Peat permafrost microbial communities from Stordalen Mire near Abisko, Sweden - Palsa_T0_3 | ecosystem: Environmental > Terrestrial > Soil > Palsa > Peat permafrost | place: Sweden: Abisko...
TTTCATGCGCAAATCTTTGATGTCGAATTCCAGCGGCGACTTACCCGGTTTTAGGGTGTTGATGACAAGCTGCGCATTCACGCAGTCGAAGTGGTCAACCACAATACTGATTTTGCCGCGGCTTTTCCGCATTTGATTTATTTGCTGCCGCTGCTGCGCCGGCGGGACATTCATAACCAGGCCGTTCACGTGAACGGTATCGACATGCATCGGTTCGCGGAACAGGTTGCGGAGGGCGGTCTGGAACTGAAAGTCTCCGATTTGAAGCAGGGGCTGCACGCCAGGCTCCCATGGATTCGGATCGGTCAACCCGTAGATTTGAAGGCCCTTGCCTTCGACATGGAGGCCGTCAGCGATCCACACATGAAGCTCAGCCAGTTCGACCCGGCTCTTGAAACGGGCGGAGAGAGTTTCGATGACTCGGGTGCGGAGAATGGGCTGAGCGCGCGCGATGACAATGCGGATGCCGATTGCCGCGATCGCAACGACAAGGATCAGAATCCCGGCGATCCAGCGCCATCTTCGACGGCTGCGACGCACGGTTATGGGGCTGACGGAATGGGATACTGGCGGCGTTGGAGGGGCTGCGGCCAAGTTAATACATTATCGCAGGGAGAGTCGAAGGAAATCGGGTGTTTCCTGCAAACCGAATTCGTAGACGGAAGGCGCTCTACCGGAACTGGTATCCAGGATCGAGCTCGCAACGGTAGGTTTTGGATTGGTCCTTGTCCACTCGACTGTGGCAATTCGCCCATCGCAGGATCAGATCGGGCCCCAAAGGAAAGACAATAGCCTCCGCGTTGACCTCGGCTTCGATGCTAGGGCCCTCGGCTGAGGCAGGCAAACTGAAGTTCAAAGCGCGCCCGAAAATCACAGGATACGTCTCCCGCACCATATCACTGGTCATGGGATGAACCACCTCCGCCTCCAACAAGAAAGTGGTGGTATCGGACCAGTCGCGAGCCGACACGCTGAAGTGGCGGCGGTCAGACGACGCCGATTCCTGTTCGACTCTGGTGAAGGGACAGGGGCCGGCGATACACGAAACTCTCGCATTACGAAATTCATTTCCCTCCCCGGCATCCAGAGTCAGAGAACCAATCGTTGCCTTCCATTTTCCATCGGGAGAGCAGGGCGGCCGCTTGAGGCACAGCGTGTTGCCCACATTGACGACCTGAAAGGTCCGCACCGCTGTTCCAATATTCGCTTCTGTCGTGGCTTTGACCGAATACCTTATCCGGACATTGGAGACAGCCGTAGAGGCATGGGCTTGCGCCTCGGTATCATGGTGGATCGGCTCCATGCGGGCAACGTAGACCTTGTCTCCGATGTAGTCGTTCCAGTCCAGGGGTCGATAGTCCTTGCGGCGGAATTGCAGCAAAACCTGCTGCCGTCGCCGCAGTCCCTTGGGCAAGGTCAGAGTGAAGAAGCCAGCTGCATTGGATACGGCATGGCCGCTTCCCAAGGCATTGATGGCGGTGATTTCCACGTCGCCCAGCGGCAACTGCTTGTTGGGGTCGTGGTCCTGTTGTAAGACAGCGCCCGTCAATGTGACCGGTTGACGGCGATGCAAGAGGACGATCGCCAGTATTACAATCCCGAGAACTGTCAACGCGGCCGCGGTCGTTTTTCCCGCGATCATTTTTCCGCTGCTCATTCCACCTCTTTACCTAATATTGCACTGCCTGATTTTACAGTCTAGAGTTTAACGTTCCGAGACTGCGACTGCATTCTGGGACGCGTTTTATGATGGCGGGGTTGCTGAGTTGTGTAGATCGCCGGAACTCCGCGGGGAACGAATTGTGACAATTCCTCAACCAGTGCGGTCCGAACCTCAAGGCGGAGGCATCTAAAAACTTAGCCGATGGGCGAAAAAGACAAGAACCGCACTCGACTCCTCTCCCGACCCCTCTCGCGAAGAGAAATGCTTCAGATCGCTGGCACGGGATTATTGGGAGCATTCCACCTCAGGCCCGCATTCTCCATGGCGATTCACGCCCGGCCGACGTTCGCTGCTGGGATCAGCCTTGCCTCAACGGCCTCGGAGGAGGCGCAGGGCTTACCACAGCTGCCGGCGACTCCAATTCCGCTTTCCTCCGACGAGGAGCAGTTTCTTGACGATCTGGAAAAACGAAATTTCCAATTCTTTTGGGAACAGGCCAGCCCGCAAACAGGGCTGGTGCGCGATCGCTCTAGCGTCCTGGCGAATGGGAACTCCGTGGTTGCCAGCATTGCCGCCACCGGCTTCGGGTTGACTGCGCTTTGCATCGGAGAGGCGCGAGGTTTTGTTTCGCTTAACGACGCGCGGGAACGAGTTCTGGCGACTCTGCGCTTCTTGTGGAAGAAGATGCCCACCCATCGCGGCTTCTTCTATCACTTCGCCGACCTCAACAGCGGCGAACGAATCTGGGATTCTGAGGTCTCTTCCGTAGACACTGCAATTTTGCTGTGCGGAATTCTTACAGCGCGAAGACACTTCGATCAGCATTCCGAAATCAGTCTTCTAGCTTACGAGATTTTTAATCGAGTGGACTGGAGCTGGTTGTCGGAAGATACTGCGCTATTGCCGCACGGGTGGACTCCGGAGTTTGGCTTTCTTCCGTACCGTTGGGATTACTACAGCGAAATGATGATGATCTATCTGCTCGGGCTGGGATCGCTCACTCATCAGCTTCCGGCGGACGCCTGGAATGCATGGAAGCGTACGAAGTTCGAATTTGACGGCGTGCGATACATCGGTTCATTTGCGCCTTTGTTCGTGCATCAATATTCGCAGGCCTGGTTTGATTTCCGAAACAAGCGCGACGCCTACGCCGATTATTTTCAGAATTCCATGCTGGCAACGGAAGCGCATCGCCGGTTCTGCCTGGAGCTGTCCAAGCAGTTTCCCGATTACAGCGACGATCTTTGGGGAATTTCGGCGTCAGACTCGCAGAAGGGCTACGTGATTTGGGGTGGGCCGCCCATGATGGGACCGATCGACGGAACGGTTGTGCCCAGCGCCTCCGCCGGGTCGCTTCCATTCTTGCCACAACCCGTAATGCGCGTGCTGAGAAATATTAAGGATCGCTATCCGCGTGCCTGGAGTAAGTACGGATTTGTCAATGCCTTTAATCCGTTGAAGAACTGGTTTGACAGCGACGTGGTTGGGATCGATGTCGGAATCACGATGCTCATGGCGGAAAATGCGCGAACGGGATTTGTCTGGAATACGTTCATGAAGAACCCGGAGGCGGCGCGTGGCATGGATCGCGCGGGTTTCAAGAAGTACCAGCCGTAATTCAGCGACGGTTGGGCTACACGGTTTGCTAAAAATTCAGCGCCGCGGGGGCTAAAGCCCTGACAGAAAAGAAAGGACTTCGTCGCAGCGCTAAAGCGCTTGCGCCATTCCAAAAGCAAGTTTCAGCAAACTGCGCACTGGAGCTACTTTAATTCCACGACCGCCAATCCGTGTTCCGGCAAGGTTAGGGTCAATTCGCCATTCTCGATGCGCCGGGTTTCCGCGGGCGGTAGTTCGGCGGCCTGACGCAGATCCTGAATCTGTTTTTGACTGGGATAACGCGGTGAGCCCATTCGCTCGTACACGGAATGGAAATCGCCGTGATCGCTGTCGACGCGCGAAATTAGAGCCTGGGTTGCAGTCGTTCCTTTCAGCTTCAATGTAATGGCTCTGGGCGAACCGGGTGCCTCGGGTGGAGCGTAGTTCCAAACTGCGAGGACAAGGGTTCCATCTTTCCGCTGCGTCACAAGAACAGAGTCAGAATCGAGATTGACTCTGCGCTCTCCAAGTTTGTGTAGAATTTTGAATGCGTTAAACGCCGGCTTCGGAATGTCATCTTCCGCAATCAGTCCGTAGCCGCCGTAGAAAGGCGTTTTCACCACTCCCTGTTCTTCGAATACGTCGGAGAAACTCCAGTAGGACATGGAATCGACCAGGCCGTCGCACTGACGAATCGTGTCAGCCATCCACGGGCCCATGAAAATCGTGTCGGTGACGGCGGTTTCGTTGCTGTAGGTGGCGTTGAACTCGCTCCAGATCAAGGGCAGTTTGGGTTTGCCCGAGTTCGCGATCTGATTGTGGACCTTGCTTACCGCGCGGCAGACCATTTTGTCGCGAGGAATCTTTTCTTGCGTCCCAAAAACATCCTGCGCGGAATCGTTGCCATAGACGTGGGTCGAAACATAGTCGAGCGGGATATTCTTGTCGACGCAGTGGCGAATCAAGGCGTCTACCCACGCCGCTTGTGCTGTTGCCGGCCCACCCACCAGCAGTCGCGGATTCGTCTTCTTAATCGCGAGCGCGGTGTGGTCGTAAAGTTCCCAGTAGGTCTCTTGTTTCGGCTGCCCAGCCCAGAAGTCGAGGTTGGGTTCATTCCAGACTTCGAAATACCATTGCGAGACTTCGTCTATCCCGTAGCGATCGATGAGGTGCTGAACGAACGCAGAGACAAGAGCCTCCCACTGGCTCCAATCCTTGGGCGGAGAAACATCGGGCTTGTACCAGAAAGGGTGAAGAATCTTACTTGCAGCCAGCTTGTTGGGCATAAAACTTATCTCAACAAACGGGCGCACGTGGTTGGCCAGCAAGGCGTCATAGAGTTGATCGATGTAGGAGAAGTTGTAGACGGGGCGGCCTTGCGGGTCTTCGTCGTAAATGCCAACTTCATCGTCAAAAATGCCGTGAAAGCGAATGTACTTGAAGCCGGTGATTTGCTCGACCGAGCGCAAATCCTGCTGATAGCTTTCCCGCAGCGCCAGGATGGCGCGCCCCGAGCCAAACATCTGCTCCCAGAAGTGCGGAAAGGGATGGGATGGTGCGCTGGCATCGATGACTAGCACGTTTTGACCGGACGCCGGCGAGGCGTCCTGGCTTGACACGGCCGGTGGAAGAATCATCGCCAGTAGAGTGAGGAGAGTTGTGAATCGAAGGACATTCCAATTTCGCATAAAGGGCGAGACCCTAAAATTGTTGGATTTTGCTTCCCACGAATATGAGGCGGCGTCGATTCTGTCAAGCTACCTGGGAGCGCGATCCCCGCGAGCGAGAGCGACCCGCCAGTTTTTCCTGCAGCAGCAACTCCGTAGCCTGCACCTGCGGATGGCTATGAAACCAGCCTTGAACGACCCCATCGTGCAGGAAATTTGCGATGGCCAGGAAGCTCATCCCCTGGTGATGGGCCATCCAGCAGCGGACCAGTTCGAAATGGCGCGAATGCGAACGGTTGAGGTCGGGGTTGAAGTCCAGCGCCTCGTAAAATCCAAAGGTTCCCAGCGCTCGTTTGCGCTGCAGCAAACGCAGGTTCCGCAGCGCCGCCGAGGACTCGATATCCAGCGCCAGGAAGGTAGAGTAGGGCGAAATCACCGGTCCATCCTGGTCAGGTTTGTGGATGGCTAGCTGAGGAATGCCGAAAGCGTGGTATTGGTAGTTCCCCGATTGATCGGTGCGGAAACACGCCGATTCTGAAATGCCCCACGGAATATGCTTCTGAGTCGCATAGGCTCGCTGAGCGCGCACGGCGGCGACGGTCGCACGCTCCAGAAGCGTGTTGGGGTAAGTTCGCATCCAGAGCGACGGCATGAGGTATTCAAACATGGTTCCGGTCCAGGAAAGCAGGCCGGCGACTCCCTGAACCACGGTTTGCGCCCGACCGAGCTGAAACCAGCTCTCCTGCGGAATATCATCCTTGGCGATGGCGGTGAAGAAAGCGATGCGGGCTTCGCTGGCCAGCAGGTCGTAACACGCAGCATGTACCTGGTTCTTCTCGACATCAAACCCAACCGAAAGCAGTTGCCGGCTCGGATTGAGCAGAAAACCGAATTCCATTTCCTCCGCGAACGTGCTGGCCTGGCCGGAGATTTTCTTCAAGTCTTCGATGAGTTTCGATACGTGCGAACGCGCGCCCGGCAGCAGTTCAAGCAATTCACGTCGCAACGAACCGGACTCGTCAGCGCCTGCGGAATCGGTGCCTGCGGAATCGGTCGACACCTGCAGCCGTAGTGTGAGATTGTCGATGAAGGCCGGCATCCGCTGAAGGGCAGGCAGGTCGTTCGACCTTCCCTGAGGATGGATCGCGTCTCTCAAGGCTGCGTACTCTGGAAGCAGCCATGGGGCGTAGGTTTGCACGGTCCGGCTCACTTCCCGGATGCGCTGCTCTGCTTGTTCCTGAAACCACCGTGCGGCGTTGCCATGCTTGGGATGCGCAGCCGAGAGTCGAATGTCCTTCAACGTGCCCTCGGGAATATCCAGGAGATATTGCAGCCAGTCGGGCTGCTTCAAGGACTTTTCCACTTCGGAGAATTTTCGGCGAGGCAGTGCACCCAGGCTCGCCAGAACATAAAGATGATCGAGAAATCCCCTTCGCAATTCACTTTGCAGGAGAGGCCGGTCGAGCAGATTGAGGCAGCCCTGTTGCAGCGTCCAGAATGACGCCATCAGGTTGCCGCTGTCGACGCTCGAGACGAACAGGGGAGGGAGCGGCTCCAGCGTTTGTGTGTCATACCAGTTGAACAAATGGCCGCGGTACCGCTGCAATTGCGAATAGGTACCCAAGGTGCGAAGGGTCTGCTGAGCGAGTTCAGGTACAGTAAGATAACCGAACTCCCAGGCTGCCTGACGCGCATTCAGAAGAAATCCCAGATTCGTCGGCGAAATGCGGGGCGCAACTTTAAGATCATCTTCCTGGACGTTGTCGGGAATCAGCCAATGATGTTCTTCCGTGCTGAACTGCGCGAAGTAACGCCAGGTTCGGAGAGCGGAGAGCCGGAGCAACCATTCACTTCTTTGCGAGGGCTGCCTGCGCGGGTTGCGAGTTGGCCGGTTCAACCACATTGCAATCGGCTTGCTACCGGCCCATAGGAGAAGAACAGGAGCCGCAGCGAAAATCGCGCCGCGGTGCAGAAACCATACCAGAGCAAATAGCCCTAAAGCCAGCACGGGCGTCCAGTTCAGGTAGATGTCCAATGCAGTGCGGCGATTGCCCGATAGTTCCGCTTCGGCCGCCGTCTCCCATTGCAAGAGCCGCTGCCGCGTGATCAGGCGGCGAACCAGGGTTCGCGCGACGGCATCCAGGGCCAGAAGGGCCTGATGCGCCAGGAAAGTCACGGTCAAGAAATTGGTAATGGACGCGTTCAGGAACGCATTGAGTCCGCCGATGACGGCCTCGCCTTTCCACTCGATTGCTCCCCGGCTTGAGTCGACTGCCAATTGACACAGGGCGGGCAGGAACAGGATCGCGATGGCCGCCAGGGTCCATGCCCATGGCCGCCCTGGCAATACGAGCCAGCCCAGCACGAACAGCAGGAAGGTCGCCGGCTCCACCAGACTGCGCCGCAAATTGTCCAGGATTCTCCAGCGTGAAACTACTGAAAGCGGATTTGGGACACGCCGGCCAGACTCTTCGGGAACCTGCGGCAGCAGCCATTCCGTAATCTGCCAGTCGCCCCGCAGCCAGCGATGTTTGCGCCGGTTGTAGGCGCTGTAGTGAGAGGGATAATCCTCGATCACCTCGATGTCGCTGACCAGGCCGGCGCGCGCATATGCGCCTTCGATGAGATCGTGACTCAACAAAGCGTTGCGAGGGAACCGGCGCGCCAGAACGCGTTCCAGCGTCTTCACTTCGTAGATGCCCTTACCCACGAAAATGCCTTCGCCATACAGGTCTTGATATACGTCAGAGGTCGCGTGGGTATAGATATCAAGACCGGTCTGCCCCGAATAGATACTGGCTAAGCGGGAGCGGGCGGTGCTCTGCACGCTGATGCCTACACGTGGTTGAAGAATGCCGTAACCCGCAACGACCACTCCTTTTTCAGTATCGATAACGGCCTGATTCAGCGGATGAGCCAGGGTCCCCACCAGGCGGTGGGCCGATGCACGTGGCAGTTCCGTATCTGAATCCAGAGTAATAACGAAGCGGATCGTCGGCAGGATTGCGAGATTTCCGACTTTGACCGGAAAGCTGTCATATTGACCGCACAGCAGGTTGTTGAGGTCCATCAATTTGCCGCGTTTTCGTTCCCACCCCATCCACAGTCTTTCGCGCGGATTGTAGACCAAATCTCGATGGAACAAGTAGAACGATCCCATCCCCTTTCCCGCGTACTTGTCGGACAACTTGCCGATGAGATCTGAGCACAGATCGACCAGGACGCCATCTTCGCGGGGTTCCGACGGAGAATCGGGTAGGTCCGTGAGCAAAGCGAAATGCAAGTTCGGGTCCTGATTGCCCAGGAAGCGAACTTCAAGGTCGTCCACCAGCTTGCGCACCTGTTTTTCATTGAGCAGCATGGCTGGAATCGACACCAGTGTCACGCAATCGCTTGGAATAGCCTCGGAAAAATTCAGCTTGGGCAAAATCTGCGCCGGCAGCAGCAAGGTTGTAACGTAGTTCACAATCTGAATGGCACTCTGAGAACTCGGCAGCAATACGGCTAGAATTGCGAGCAAAACCAGTTCCAGGGAGGTATCCGGCGCCGTCAGCCAAAGCACCGCGCCTAATACGATCGCAAAGGTAAGAGCTGCGATGCCGGGCAGGTAAAACTCATCGGGATGGCGCAGCAACCAGGCCCGCAGACGCTCGCCTATGGGAGCCCGGAAGCCCACTCGTTCTTCAAGGACAGCGCGCCCTTCGGCCAGCAGATACGTACCGACATGAGAGTCACGCAACTGGGTACGAGCGCCGTCCTCTCGATACTTCTGCCTGCCGCTGGCAAGAGCGAGTATGTCGCCCGCCACTTCCATCTCGGAACTATCGGAGTAGTCGGCGATTTCTACGAGCTTCTTGCGATAGAGGTCGCGGCTTTCATAATCCATCCGGGAGTATGCGGCCGCGGGATCCTGCCGTAAAATTCGGTCGAAAAGGATCAGCGGCTCTATTACCGCCTTCCACGAGGTTTGCCGAATTTCCTGAAGACTGTGGATCAGACTCTGGATTCCGTAGGATCCGTTCGGATCCTGCTGCAGATGCCGGCCGCGCTCGTAGATCTGCTCGAGCAGGAACAACTTGAGGACGGGGATCAGCGCCCACAGCTCCGCCATCTTCAATACAGCGACTTCCTGAAAAGCCTGAATGTAGGCAGTAAAGGCGGCTTCACTAAAGCGATAGGCAGTTGTTACCAGCAGGTCATCGGCGATTGCCGCGATTCTGGGAACGACGGCGCCGTTGCGGGTACGAACCTGCGGAACCTTCGTAGCTTGACGGAAAGTCGAGCAAACTTCGGCCATCTCCGCTTCCAGCAGGAAAGCAGACTCCCGGAGCGCGCGAACTTCCTCGGGAACCTGTTTGTCTTTGTTGTCTTTGTTGTCTTTATTACTATTATTATTACTGGCCGATCGAAGGTGGGTCAGCCATCGGCCGAATCCCGGAGAAAGCTTCTGGCAACGCTGGCTCAGAGCGTTGGATTGGCGCTGTCCCGGCACCCAGGCCAGGTCGCGGGCAAGCTCGGCAGCGCTGGAACGCAAAACAGAGGTTGAGCTTAAATTAGATAGATCGGGAGCCATGTCAATCGAAAGCCGGCGCCCGCTCTGCGCGTTTGCCGGGACCAGTTCAAGATGGCCGCTCTCGCTCATTTTATATATTCTCGTTAGCGATAGCTGGAGGCCTGCATTTCGAACATTTCGGCGTAACGCCCCCCCAGACTCGAGAGTTCGTCGTGCGTGCCTTCCTCTGCAATCTTGCCATTCGCCAGGACTAGGATGCGATCCGCGGCCCTGACGGTTGAAAATCGATGCGAAATAAAGAGCGCCATCTTGCCCGCCGTAAGTTCGGAAAAGCGGCGAAACACTTCGAATTCGCTGCGGGCGTCAAGGGCGGCGGTCGGCTCGTCCAGAATCAAGACCTGAGCGTCACGCAAATAGGCCCGCGCGAGTGCAACTTTCTGCCACTCGCCGCCGGAAAGGTCCACTCCCTGCTCGAAGCGCCGGCCGAGCATCTGATTGTATCCGAGGGGCAGACGCTCAATAACTGCGTCAGCCATGCTTTTTTGCGATGCGTGCTGCAGCAATTCCAGATTGTCGATCTGCTCGACGCGGCCAACGGCAACGTTTTCCCGCGCGGTCATCTCGTACCGCATAAAGTCCTGGAAGATTACCCCCATTTCGTGATGGAGATCCTCCAGGTCATAGTCCCGGAGATCGATGCCGTCGAGAAGGATTTGCCCCTCGGTGGGATCATAGAGGCGGGTCATCAGCTTCACGATGGTGGTCTTGCCCTCGCCATTTTCGCCGATCAGGGCCAACCGCTCCTTGGTGTGGAGCTGGAAATTAATGTGATCCAGAACCAGGCGAGAGTTTCCAGGATAGTTGAAGCAAACATTCCGAAATTCGATGCCGCGGATAATGGGCCGCGGCGCCGGCAAAGCGTTCGGCTTGGAGCGGATCGTCGGCTTCATCTCAAAGAAGGCCATCAGGTCGGTAAGGAACAGTGCCTGATCCCCAATGGCGGCGAGCGTGGAGAATATCTGCTGAATGTTGCTGCTGGCCTGCTGAATCGCGCCGGTAAGAAAGGTTAGCGTGCCAATGCTCAACACTCCGGCAACGGTTCGCCAGATGACGTAGACATAGGCGGAGTAATAGCCCATGGTTCCGACCGTCGAGAGCAGCGAACCTGCCACCAGCTTTCGTCGCTGCAAAGCAACGTCTTCTTCGTAAATCTGGTCAGACAATTTGCTGAAGCGGCCACGCAAGAAGTCTTTGAGACCAAAAAGCTTCAGCTCCTTGGCGGCTTCCTTGCTGCCGGCCAACACGCGTAAATAGTCCAACTGCCGCCGGATGGGAGTCTGGCGAAAATTCTTGGCATATCCAAGTAAGGCAAAATGGCTTTCGCCCAGGAACGCCGGAACTACGCCCGCGATCAGCAACAGCATCAGCCAGGGTGAGAACAACATGATCGAGACCGATAGCGTGATGGTTGTGATGACCTGTTGCACCAGTCGCCCGATTGCCTGAATCATGACCAGCCGATCCGTGGCCTGCACCCGAGCCCGCTCCAGGCGGTCATAGAAGGCCGGATCCTCATACGCCATCAGATCCAGACTGGCGGCATGGGTCATCACCCGAATACTGACGTAGCGGGTGTACTTGTCGGCCAGAAGCGAATCGGAATAGTCGATGGTGCGGATGAGAATGCTATTGAGTACGGCGAGCGAGAACTCCGCCGCGACCAGCCACCAGAACCCGCGCTGCACGGCCTGATGCGTCGAGACGGCATGCACGATGCCGTCAATGATGAGCTTCGTAATCCAGAGCAAAACGACCGGCAACACAGAGGAGAAAACGCGGGAGATCAACCCGAAAATCACAACCGCCGGACCGGAGTCCCAAACGATCTTCAGCACGGCTGGAACGTTACGGAGAGCCGAGATGCGGCCCTGCCATCCGCTCCAGATGCTTCCGGGTTCTGCCATGTCTCGCTCCGCTATTTCTAATCTTTATAAGCCGCACGCCAAAGGCTAAGGAAGTGCAAGGAAGTGTTCGGAAAATGAGCGTCGCCCCTTGCCTTCGGTCCCAGCCCTTCCACAACGCGTGCACGAAAGATGCCAAAATCGCCGCTGAGGTTGTCGAGCTGCTTCTTAAGCGCTGGAAAGGCGCAATTCAGTCCACGAATGGACGCGCCGCGAAGCCCCGAGCGTAGTTCATAGTAGCGCAGGCGGTAAGTGGAACGTCGGTTTAATTTGTGTGTGTTAAACTGCGCCCAGAGTGCAATGAAAAACTCTCTCCATCTGCCAGGAGCGGGAGGGCGCGGTGGGTTCGGCTTTCCGCTTGGTCTGCGTTTTTAATCTGATTGTCGTCTCCTGCTTCGGGGCGGTCACGCCCACGGATTACTACAACCACGTGGTATTCGACAACAGCCTCACCCCCGACTACTACTATTACAGCAGCGGGCGAGGGGTTTTTCCCAGCACTATTGAATTGCTGTCGGGCGCCCTCCCCGTTGAACACAAGACCTTCTTCACAGCTCCCAATGCGCTGCGTTTGCAGTGGCGGTCGCTGCCAGGGGGGAGTTGGGAGGCGGAGGTGCGCGTGGTTAGTATGCGAAACCGGCCCACCGACTTTCGCGGAGACACGCTTTACATGTGGTGC
>Ga0302326_10025156_pt1 | contig 12078 bp, 13 predicted proteins | sample Palsa_T0_3_FD_202264 | JGI IMG/M metagenome (GOLD analysis project Ga0302326, IMG submission 202264) | Peat permafrost microbial communities from Stordalen Mire near Abisko, Sweden - Palsa_T0_3 | ecosystem: Environmental > Terrestrial > Soil > Palsa > Peat permafrost | place: Sweden: Abisko...
GCGCTCGCGCGCTCGGGCTGAAGCTGCGGGCGCGTCTCGACGCGCTCGTGGCGAAGTACCCCGCGCATCTGCTGGGTGTCCGCGGCATCGGCGCGATGCTCGGCCTGGAATTCGTCAAGGCCGGCCCCACGGAGACGGGGCCTACGCTCGCCCAGCGCGTCGCCGCGGCGGCCTTCGAAGAAGGCGTCATCATTCTTACCGCAGGTCCCAAAGCCAACGTGCTGCGGATCCTCGTCCCGCTCGTCGTGAGCGACGAGGACCTGACACGCGGCTTCCAAGCGCTCGAACGCGGCTGCGAGCGAATTCTAAAATAATCGTGTCCGCACACACTAAAATCGGGGCGGCACAGCCCCCCGATGTCCCCCAAATACGAGGTCCAAAATTCTTGCACCATCACGACTTGACGCCGTTCGCGCCTATACGCAAAGCGTCTTAAACATCATCCATGCCCCGGCGATCGATCGCGCGCAAGCGGATTGGATCGTCCGCGAAACCGTCGACGGGTTCCGCGATCACGTCAATCCCGGTTTCCTCGCGTACCGCAAAGGCGGTGCGGAGGGAGCACTTGGCGCCGCCGCCGTCGAGTGGAGCGATTCCGGCAACGTCTTCACCGACGTCAACGGGCGCGAATACATCGATTGTTTGGGCGGCTTCGGAATCTTCAACGTCGGCCATCGCCACCCCAAGGTGATGAGCGCGGTGCGCGCGCAACTCGAGCGCCAAGCGCTGCACAGCCAAGACCTGCTCGATCCGCTACGCGCCATGCTCGCGAAGACGCTTGCCCTCTTGACGCCGGGCGATCTGAAGTATTCGTTCTTCAGCAACAGCGGCACGGAATCGGTCGAGGCCGCGCTCAAGCTCGCGCGCGCATTCGATCCGAGCAAGCCGACGATCGTGGTGGCCACCAAAGGCTTCCACGGCAAGAGTTTCGGCTCGCTTTCCGCGAGCGGGAAATCGACGTTCCGGCTGCCGTTCGGGGCGATGCTGCCGGGCTTCAAACACGTCCCGTTTAACGATATCCTGGCCATCGAAGATATCATGGCCTCGGCCCGCATGACGGGCGAAGACGTCGGCGCCGTTTTGCTCGAACCGATTCAAGGCGAAGGCGGCGTCAACGTTCCGAGCGACGAGTATCTGCCCGCCGTGCGCAGGCTCTGCGACGAGTACGGCGCGCTCTTGATCTTTGACGAGGTTCAGACGGGCATGGGCCGTACCGGAAAGATGTTCGCCTGCGATCATTGGAACGTCGTGCCGGATATCATCTGCCTCGCGAAAGCGCTCGGCGGCGGCGTGATGCCGATCGGCGCGACGGTCGCAACGGAAGCCGTCTTTTCGAAACTGTTCGGGAACCCGTTCCTGCACACGACGACCTTTGGCGGCAACCCGCTTGCCTGCGCCGCGGCGCTCGCGACGATCGACGTACTGATCGAAGAACGCTTGCCGGAACGGGCCGCATCGATGGGTGCCTACATGCTCACCGGATTGCGCAAGGCGGCGAGCGGCCGTCGCGACGTCGTGATCGACGTGCGCGGCAAGGGATTGCTCCTCGCGCTCGAGTTCGCCGACGACGAGACGGGCTTCGCGGTCGCGAAATATCTCTTCGATCGCGGCATTCTGGTTGCGGGCACGCTGATCAACGCGCGGACCGTGCGCATCGAACCGCCGCTCACGATCGAGGCCGCGCAAGCCGACAAGGTCTTCGCGGTGCTCGCCGAAGCCCTCGCGGCGTTGCCGCGCAAGCACATCTCGATGAGCGCGTGAACATTCAAGCCAGCTCGAAACGACCGGAGAGATCGACGACATGATTCAGGCCGAACGCCCCACCACACAGCGCCACGCATCGCTGCGCCATCTCGAACGCACGGCCTCCGGCGGGGTCGCGCTCTCGCTCGGCGGAACGTTCGGCCCGTCGTCGGACGGCGCGACGCGCGACTTGATCGATCCCGCGACGGGCGAGTCCTTCGCCGCCGTCGCGGAAGCGACCGCGGCCGACGCTGGGCGCGCGATCGCGATCGCCCGCCAAGCGTTCGATGAAGGCCCGTGGCCCGAGACGCCGGCGCTCGAGCGCGCGCGTTTGCTGCACAAGCTCGCGGACGCGATCGACGCGAATGGTGCGGATTTCGCCGCCATGGAGACGCTCAATTGCGGCAAGCCGCTGCGCGAAGCGGAATACGATGTGGCCGACGCGGCGAATTGTTTCCGCTACTACGCGGGCCTCGCCACCAAACCCACGGGGCAGACGTACGACGTGCCCGCGCCGTCGATGAGTTTCACGGTGCGTGAGCCGATCGGCGTGTGCGGCCAAATCGTACCGTGGAATTATCCGCTGCTCATGTCCTCGTGGAAGCTTGCCCCGGCGCTCGCGGCCGGAAACGTGTGCATCCTCAAACCTTCGGAATACACGCCGCTCTCGGCGCTGTGGCTCGCCAAGATCGCAAACGAAGTCGGGCTGCCGGCGGGCGTGTTGAGCGTTCTCCCCGGCGCCGGCCCCATCGCGGGGGCCGTGCTCGCGGAGAGCATGCTCGTCGACAAGATCGCCTTTACCGGCAGCGTGCCGACGGGCCAAACGATCATGCGCGCCGCGGCCGGCAACGTAAAGAAGATCTCGCTCGAACTCGGCGGCAAGTCACCCAACATCGTGTTCGCCGACGCGGACTGGCCCACCGCGATCGATTACGCGCTCTTCGGTATCTATGCGAACGCGGGCCAAGTCTGTTCGGCCGGTTCGCGCTTGATCGTGCAGCACGGGATCGCCGCGGAGTTCGTTGCGGAACTGGTGCGGCGCGCGAACGATATCGTCGTCGGCGACGGGTTCGCCGCGGGAACGGAGATGGGCCCGCTCGTGAGCGAACGGCAGCGCGATCGCGTCGAGGAATACATTCGCGTCGGTCTCGCCGAGGGCGCGACGCTCGCCTGCGGCGGCCGGCGCCCCGCGGGTCCGCTCGGCGAACGCGGCAACTTCATCGTTCCGACGATCTTCTCGGATACGAAGCCCTCGATGCGCATCGTGCGCGAAGAGATCTTCGGGCCCGTGCTCGCCGTGCAAACGTTCGCCGATGAAGCCGAAGCGATTCGGCTGGCCAACGATTCTCCGTACGGGCTCGCCGGCGCCGTGTTCACGACCGATGCGGCGCGCGCGCACCGCGTGGTGCGCAAACTGCGCGCCGGCATCACCTGGATCAACGCCTATCATCCGACGTACAACGAAGCGCCGTGGGGCGGCTATAAACAATCCGGAATCGGACGCGAACTCGGAACCTATGGCTTCGAGGCGTACACCGAGGTCAAGCAAATCAACGTGAACCTCGCCGTCGAACCGAGCGGCTGGTTCGCCGGGAGTTCGACCGAGAGTTCAGGGGATCGATAAGCCGTCTAGCGTGCCCGGACGACGGAGCGGTCCGAGTGGTCGCCGGGCGCCGCGGCGCTAAAGAGTGCGCGCCAGAACGCGCACCCGTGTTCCCGGCTAAATGACGTGAACGGCGAGTTCGGCGTGTCGAGGTGAATCATGTCGTCAAACTTCGGACTATACGGCGGCCAGTATAAGTTGCCTTGCGAAAACGGCTTGTCGTTGCGGGCGAAACTCGTCCAGTAATTAACCATTGTCGCCGCGAGCGCCTCTTGCGCGGGGTCGAGCGGCTGCGGATACGGCACCGTCAAATTGAAGATGTATTGAAGCTCGCTTGCGTGCGCGGCTTGGTACGGAAAACTGACCGGCGGCAAGAAGAGTTCCGGTGCGTGGATATCGGCGAACTCGTATGCGTACGCCGGCACGTATTTCGCGAAAGACTCGTCGAGGAAGAGCGCGTCGCACGAAAATGCGGCATCGGTCAAAGCCGCCGAGTTCGCCGCGTCCGGACTCGGGTATGAGGACGCGGGATACTCCGCCAAGACGTAGGGAGCTACCGCGGAGCCCACTTCCGCAGCGATCGCATCGGGATAGGTCGCCGTCGTCAACGGGCCTGAGACGAGATCGAAATCGAGCCCGGTGAAGAGCCGGTATTCGTCGGCGTTGGTTCCGTCGATGACGGGAACGCGATTGAAGTTCCCGGTGGCGATCGCCACCTTCGGATTGAGCGGTAAGATGGTTCCGTCGACCGTCGGGACGTAGCCCGATGGCTCTTGCGCCAAAAGGGTCGCGACCGGCAGCGCGCGCAGACATGCGCTCGTCTGGCCGGGGCATCCCACCGCGGAAGCATATGCCGCGCCTGCGGCCTCTGCTTCCGGGAGGGTCGGCGTATTGACGTACGAGCCGCTCTCGATGATCCCGCGCGAGAAGAGGCCGGTCGCAAGCGGCGAGGCCAGCTGGGATAGCACGCTCGCGCCGCCGGCCGATTCGCCGAAGATCGTGATGCGGTTTGGGTCGCCGCCGAACGCCACTGCATTGCGTTTCACCCATGCGATTGCGGCCTGTTGATCGAGCAGGCCGTAATTCGCGAACAAGTGGCCCTCGCCATCGAGCGCGGATTGCGCGAGAAATCCGAGCGCGCCGACGCGATAGTTGATCGTCACGACATCCACGTCTTGGCCGACGAGCCGTAAGGGATCGTAAGCGTCGCTCTCGCCGACGGTGAATGCTCCGCCGTGAATCCAAACCATGACCGGTCGCCGATCGCTCGGCCGTTCCTTGAGCGGGGTAAATACGTTGAGGTACAAGCAATCTTCAGATGTCGAAGCGATCCCGAAAGGACTCGCCGTTTGCGGGCAATGTGGGCCGAATTGCGTCGCGTGGAATGTTCCGGTGAACGGCGCAGCCGGAGCGGGCGGCTCCCAGCGCAACGCTCCGACCGGCGGCGCAGCGTATGGAACGCCGAGATACGCGCGTTCGGCACCGAGCGTCGTACCGGTGATCGGTCCACCCGACGTGTGCACGACGCCAGCAGCCTTAGCGATCGAGGCTGCTGAAAAGAAGAGCCCGGACATAGCGACGGCTGCGGCGATGGCGATCCGAGCGCGCGCGTACTGCGAAGAACGATGCATAAATCCCTCAAAATCGGAAGATGCGGCGGCTTCAAAGTTCTATGCGACCGACCGGCGAGCTCCTTGTAATCTCGATGGAACTTCGCTCGAGTGCGAGCTAACAATATACTCAGCACATATGTGCTTTTAATCGGTCACGAATTCGCGATATCTTAACACCTTAAGCTTCTACCGGTGCGCGTCCCGCGCCGCGCGCGCTACGGCTTGCCGAGTTGCAGTGCGCGATACATCTTTGGCCACACGAGTGGCGGGAACGCGATGATCCGCTCGAGCCGCAGCCGGCTGCATAGCGCCGGGATCACGGCCTCGCGCCGTCGCCCGAAATCTTTTCTGGGATCGGCTCCGCTTAGGACGCGCAGCGCCAAATCCAAGACCGGGGTCGCGCCGGGCGTGACGACGATCGCGCGGCCTCTGGGCCGCAGGACGCGCGAAATTTCGTCGGCCGCGAGCACGGGATCGCTCACGAACTCAAAGGCGCTGATGACGACGACGACGTCGAACGACTCGTTCGGGAAGGGTAGCAGCTCGGCGGGCGCCGTGACGAGGTTCGCGCTGACCCCCGCCGCGCACAGCGCGCGTTCCACATCGCCCGCGTGCCGGTGAACGTCGGCGCCCACGAGCCGATGCGTGTGCGCGGCCAACTCCGGCATGAACACGCCGCTGCCATACCCGATCTCGAGCAGCGTCTCGACCGGCTCCGGAGGCATCAGCGCGAGCGCCATGTGGAAACGCCTTCGAGCGACGAAGCCAAGCAAGCCATCGTAGTTCCAGGCGGCGTGGTCGACGTCGCCCGTTTTCACGAGCGCTTCCCGGGCAAGCAGCTTCATCCGCTGCGGCGTTCGCCTGCGGGCAAGGCGTCTTCCTAGCAAAAAAGGAGCTTCGCATGCTTCGTGTGGAACCAAGCGAGTCGGCGTGAGCGACCCTCACGTTCTTTTCATACTCCCGTGGCATTTCGGATCGGGGAATTTCAGTGAACGATAAAGAGCTCGTACTTACCGCAGAGGGTCTTACCAAACTCGAGGAAGAGTTGGACGACCTTAAAGTCGTGCATCGCCGGGAGGTCAACGAGCGCATCCGTCAGGCCAAAGAATTCGGCGACATCTCGGAAAACGCGGAATACGAAGACGCCAAGCAGGAACAAGCGTTCGTCGAGGGGCGGATCCTCAAAGTCGAAGCGATGCTTCGCAACGCGCGCATCATCGATTCGTCGGAATACGACCAAAGCGAGGTGCACCTCGGCGCATCCGTGCGCGTCAAAGAGACGAAGACGGGCGCCACGCACGAATTTACCATCGTCGGCTCGGCCGAAGCGGATCCCGTGAACCAGCGGCTCTCCAACGAGTCGCCGCTCGGCAGCGCGCTGATGGGCAAGAAGAAAGGCGACACCGCCGAGGTGAAGACCCCGCGCGGCGTCACGAACTACAAGATCGAAGGGATCAATTCCAAGAAGAAGGTCGCGAAAAAGGCTTCGTGATGCGTGACGTGGCGGCGCCGGCGGAGGACGCCGGCGATCTCGGACGTCGCGAAATCGAGTTACGGGCGGCCCGGCGCTCGAATTTGGCGGCGCTGCGGGAAGCGGGTGCCGACCCGTTTCTCGCTACACATTTCGAGGTGACGGCGCGGGCCGCCGATCTCAATGCGCGTTACGCCGACTTGACCGCAGCGTCGGAGTCGCCGGGGGAAACCGCGGCCGTCGCCGGGCGCCTGATGAGCGTTCGCAAGATGGGCAAGGGCGCCATCTGGGCCGACGTGTGGGATCGCTCCGGGAAAATCCAGATCTACGTCCGCAAGGATGCGCTCGACGAACGTTTCGCGCTCTTCGATACGCTCGATCTCGGCGACGTGGTCGGCGTCACGGGCACGCTCTTCCGCTCCAAGAGCGGCGAACTGACGCTGCGCGCGGCGTCGTTCGTGCCGCTCTCGAAGTCGCTCGCCCCGCAGCCAGACAAATGGCACGGCCTGCAAGACGTCGAGAAGCGCTACCGCCAGCGTTACGTCGACCTGATGATGAACGAGCACGTGCGCGAGATTTTCCTGACGCGCTCGAAGATCGTCTCCGAAATGCGGCGCTTTTGCGACGCCAAGGGATTCATCGAATGCGAGACACCGACGATGCTCCACATCGCGGGCGGCGCGACGGCCCGGCCCTTCCGCACGCATCATAACGCGCTCGATATCGATCTGGATCTGCGCATCGCAACCGAGCTCAATCTCAAGCGCCTGATCGTCGGCGGGCTCGAACGCGTCTACGAGATCGGCCGGATCTTCCGTAACGAAGGCATCGATACGACGCACAATCCCGAGTTCACGATGCTCGAACTCTACGCCGCCTATTGGTCGGTGCACGAGATGATGGAGTTCAACGAAGAGCTTTTCGCGCACTTGGTGCAGGTCGTGCACGGTACGGCCGAGCTCACGTACGGCGAGAAGCGCATGTCGTTCGCACGGCCGTTCAAGCGCATCGCGTATTTCGCCGCGCTCGAGCAGTGGGGCGGTTTCGAGCGGGCGACGCTGCTCGATCCGGCGAGTGCGCAACGCGTACTCGAGGGGATGGGCCTGCCGCCTTCGCAGACGCACGGCCAGGCTCTCGACAAGATTTTCGAACGGGTCGTCGAGCCGCATCTGATCGATCCAACCTTCGTCTACGACTACCCGGTCGTCATCTCGCCGCTCGCGAAGCGTAAGAAGGGCGATCCCCAGATCGTCGACCGCTACGAACTCTTCGGCGCCAATTTCGAACTCTCGAACGCTTTCACCGAACTCAACGATCCCGACGACCAGCGCGCCCGCTTCGAAGCGCAGATGGTCGAACGCAAGACCGGTAACGACGAGGTGCCGCCGCCGGATTGGGACTTCGTGAGCGCCCTCGAATACGGCATGCCGCCGACCGCAGGTATCGGCATCGGCGTGGACCGCATCGTGATGTTGCTAACGAATCAGCAGTCGATTCGCGAAGTGATTCTCTTTCCGCTGCAGCGCCCGATTTAGTGGCTGACCATGCAGCTGCAGCTATGGACGGCGATCTCATCGTCGCGCAGGCCCGCTCGCTCGTAAGCGACGAGTCCGATGCCGTCGCTAACGCCGCGAACCTCTCGGCATTGATCTTCGCGGCCTTTGCGGATTTGAATTGGGCCGGCTTCTATTTCGTGCGCGGCCAGGAACTCGTGCTCGGCCCGTTTCAAGGCAAGCATGCCTGCACGCGGATTGCGCGCGGTCGCGGCGTGTGCGGGACGGCTTGGGAGATGGCCGCGACGATCGTCGTGCCCGACGTGCATGCTTTTCCCGGCCACATCGCCTGCGACTCCGCCTCGAATTCCGAAGTCGTCATTCCGATCGTCGTGAAGGACACCGTCGTCGGCGTGCTCGACGTCGATAGTCCGCGCCTCGAGCGCTTTTCTTCGGTCGACGTCGTGCTGCTCGAGCGGCTCGCGGCCGTGTACGCCGAGCGAGCCGCCGCCGTCGCCGCCTGAAACCCTAGCCCGTCGCGGTGCGTCGAAGCCTCTGGCCGGGAAAGTTCTCGAGTCTTTCGGAATCCGGCCATCTGTTAAGATCTAAGATCGGGGCGGCGTGCCCCCGCTGGCCCCCGAATTTTTTAGGAGTGACCATGGACCTAACCACAAGCTATCCGCGTAGCGTCAAAGACAAGATTGCCGGCGTCGTAATGATCGCCCGCACGACCGACAAGGCGCGCGCCAAAGCGCACGGCAACATCGGCGAATACCACTACAATTGCCCGATGGACAAGGCCGTCTTCGGGTTTCTCGGTATCGAAGCCGATCCGTTTTTCGAGGTTGTTTCGAAGGCTCCGGACGATACCGCCGTGGCCGAGTACGTAAAGTCGTTCGCCGACAAGAAGACGCCGGCCGAAATCGAAGGCTTCAACGCGCACTTCGTCGCCTACACTCCGGAAAAGGGAAGCGAAGGCGAGGGGTATTTCCTCGAGATGCGCAACGCGGTCGCCCCCGATCGCACCGACGTCACCGCGTGGCCCGATCTGCTCGACCTCGACGAGAAGCGCGAAGTGCCGCGGCGCGCCGTACCCGTCCACTAAACTGGTCGACGCGACGTACCGCGTCGTCGTCGAATACGACGGCACGGACTACTGCGGGTTCCAATTCCAGCCGGGGTTGCGAACGGTCGCGGGAGAGCTCGAAAGCGCTCTCTCGCGTCTTTTTTCGCAGCCCGTGAAAGTGACCGTGGCCGGCCGCACCGATGCGGGCGTGCACGCCGCGGGGCAAGTGATCTCGTTCGTCGCGCACGACGCCTTCCCGGTCGATAAGCTTTCGATCGCGCTCAACACGTCGCTGCCTGCGGATCTCTCCGCACGCGACGCCGCGCGCGTCGGAGCGGATTTCTCGGCGCGGAACTCAGCGCGCGAACGTCGCTACACATACGCCGTCGTCAATCGGCGCGACCCCTCCGCCGTTTTGCGCCGTTTCGCGCACCACGAGCACCGGACGCTCGATCTCGAACGCATGCGCGAGGCCGCGGCGCACTTGATCGGCGAACACGACTTCGTGACGTTTTGCGGAAACCTGCCCGAGCGCGGTGGTACGGTCCGAACGGTCGGCGCGCTCGATATCGAAGGCTCGGGCGACCTCGTGCGTTTCCACGTGCGCGCGGGCGGCTTCTTGCACCACATGGTGCGGATTTTTATCGGCACGCTGCTCGATGTCGGCGCGGGCAAGCGCGCACCGCGCGATGTTGCCGCGATGCTTGCCGCGCGCGATCGCCGCACAGCAGGTCCGACCGCTCCGCCACAGGGGCTCGTCCTCGCTGGCGTGGAGTATTCGGGCTATTCCTCGACGTCGCCGCTGTTCGCGTGGCCGCCGGCGCGATGAAAACCGGCATCGAGGTCGTCGTTGATTCCGCGCGCGGCGTGCTGCACGAACTCACGGGCGTCATCGCCCGCTTCGGCGGCGACATCTCGAGCGTCGAACTGAGCGACGGGGCGCCGCACTCGCACATCGTCTTCGAACTCGATCTGCCGGGCGATCCGCTCGAACTTGTCGGCGCTTTGCAGATGCTCACCGTCGTACACGAGGCGCGTTCGGTCGATACGATGCTGGCCGTCTACGGCAAGCGTATCATCATCGTGGGCGGCGGTGCCCAGGTCGGCCAAGTCGCGCTCGGTGCGATCGCCGAAGCCGACCGCCATAACCTGCGCGGCGAGCACATCTCGGTCGACACGATTCCGCTCGTCGGCGAGCACCAACTCGCCGCGGCCGTGCGGGCTGCGGCGCGGCTGCCGCGCGTCAAAGCCGTCGTGCTCGCCGGCTCCCTGATGGGCGGTGATATCGAGGTCGCCGCGCGCGAGGTGCGCGCCCGCGGGCTCCTCGTCGTCAGCCTCAATATGGCGGGCAGCGTGCCCGAAGCCGCAGACCTCGTCGTGACCGATCCCGTTCAGGCCGGCGTGATGACGGTGATGCTCGTCGCGGAAACCGCCAAGTTTTCGCTCGAGCGTTTGACGCGGAGAATTTTCTGACGACCCGGCTCCGTGGCGTTTCCGGAGTGCGGTCACTCCTCTTCTTAACGCGCCTCTCGTTTCGGTCGCGCGACGAGTTCACCGCTGCAATTGGGACAGCGCCAGCGAAGTTCGCTCGCGCACGCTGCGCAGAACGTGCACTCGTAGCTGCAGATCGCTGCTTCGGAGGCGTGCGCAAGCGCGAGCGTGCATCGTTCACACGCGGGGCGCATTTCGAGCGCCACTATGCGGCGCCGGCTCGGGTTGCCACGCTCTTGACGAGGCCGGGGCCATGCCGTATCATGAATAGGAACTCATATTCATGAAAGGTGCGGGGCGTGCGAACCTTACTCATCGTTGATGCCGTTTCGTTCGGAGTCTTCGGCTTGGCGTTCATATTCTTACCCGACTTCTGTGCGCGCCTGACGACCGGCACGGCTCCCGGAACGCCCGCTGCGCTGACCGACGTTCGAGCGATCTACGGGGGCATGGCCCTCGGCCTCGCGTCCTTCTTTTGGTTGGCGGCCGCGGGGACCGCGGAGATTGGGCGCCTCGGCTTGAGGGTCTCCGCGCTCGCGTTCGGCTTCATCGCGCTGGCCCGGTCGATCGGCATCGCCCTCGACGGATCCGGCACGCCTCTGATGTACGGTTTTCTCACATTGGAAACCCTCGCAGCGGTTTTGTCCGTGCTGGTGCTGCGGCGTACAGGCCGCACGGTGCTCGAGGCCTGAAAGCGCGCACAACGCCGCAGCTCCTCGCGGGTGAGGACTTGCCCCCCGCGCCCAAACAAGAGCGCAGCCGTCGCGCACGCGAGGCGTTGCTCGGAGCGGCGCTCCAGCTCTTTGCGGAGCGCGGCTTCGAAGCGACGAGCATCGAAGACATCGCTTCCTCGGCCGGCGTAGCGGTCGGCGGTTTCTACCTGCATTTTCGATCAAAGCGGCAGGCGCTGCTCGTGCTCATGGACCGGCTCCTCGCGGAGCTCGGCGCGCTCGCTATCGTCCTTCCGGAAAACGTGCCGGCGCAGACGATCGTTGCCGCGATCGTGCGCATCGGCCTGCGCATCGACCGGGCCTACGCCGGCGCTTACCGGCCTTGGCGCGAGGTCATGCTTCACGACGCGATGCTGGCGAAGGCGAATCGCGAGATCGAAGCGTGGACGATGGACCGGTTGCGTGCCGTTGCGTCGCTTTTGCTGCGGTTGCCGAAAGCGCGGGACGACGTCGATCTCGAGACATTCTGCTGGGTGACGAATCAGCTCTTCTGGCGTCTCACGGAAGCCGCGTCGGGAGATCTCGAGACGGTCGAGGGAACCGTCACGGCATTTTTTTATCACGCGCTGTTCGAGGACTGATTCGCGCGATCTCGGTCTCTCGGGTTCCGGCACACCGGCGACGGAAGGAGTCTCCTGCACGGAATCCGGCGCGGTGGTTGCGCTCATTTGACTGGTGGTTGCGCTCATTTGACTTCCGAGGCGTCGTCCTGTAAAATCCGAGGGTTGTCCGGGCCGTTTGGGCCCCTTTTTCTCTCGTTCACCATGAACATTGGGGCGGCCCGCCCCCCAATCCCCCAAAAGCCGGAAAAGGCCACATGCGCACCTATCAGCAGAAAACGGCAGAAACCCAGCACGATTGGTACGT
>Ga0302326_10025157_pt1 | contig 12078 bp, 13 predicted proteins | sample Palsa_T0_3_FD_202264 | JGI IMG/M metagenome (GOLD analysis project Ga0302326, IMG submission 202264) | Peat permafrost microbial communities from Stordalen Mire near Abisko, Sweden - Palsa_T0_3 | ecosystem: Environmental > Terrestrial > Soil > Palsa > Peat permafrost | place: Sweden: Abisko...
CTGTTGATTTTCGAGCCGCAGCGACGAGACGAACGCCAGCGTACTCGCGTTGCCGCCGAGCACGTAGACGCTTCCCGTGCGCGCCGGTTGCCGTTGCGAACGCTCCACCGTCCTCGTAGTACGGACGCGCATTCGAGGGGGCCTTTCTCTTAGGGCGAAGAGCACGGCATGAAACGTCGCTGGTCTGCGCTTGCCGGCGCGGCAGGCGCGCTCGTGCTCGCACCGCTTGCCGTAGGTGCTTTGCTGCCTTCCAACGGCAGCACGACGCGCAGCGAGGCCTTTCCGACGTCGATCGAACGCTTGTGGCCGATCGTGCTGGCGGAATTCAGTCGCCGGAACGACGGCGCGTACGCAATCGCCGAGAGCGCTCCGCCGCATCGGCTGCGTACGACCGTCGTCGATACCACCTTGCCCTTTCGCGGCGAGTGGATCTACGAACTCGAGCCGTTCGGTGAGGGCACGCGTTTGACGATCGTCGAGAACAGCACGATCCCCAATCCCCTGGTTCGCTTCGCCGCGCGCTTCATTTTAAACCGCAAGCGCGCGATCGACGACTACCTACTCGACGTGCGGCGCGCCTCGTTGTCTTCCGCCGAAGCGTAAATGGGGCGCGAAGCGGCGTGCGCGGTGCGTATCGCGACGCGCAGCGGCCGGGGCAAAGCTCACCTCGATTCGAAAAAACTCGACGTTTCGGGTCCAATGCGCTTTTCGCTGGCCTTAGCCGACGTGCGCGAAGCCGTCGTGGAGAGCGGCTGGCTGCGACTGCAAACGCCGCGTGGCGAAATCGCGCTCGAGCTCGGCAGTGCCGCGCCCGCCTGGGCGCAGGCGATCCGCACCCCGCGCTCGCGTCTGGAAAAACTTGGAATTAAGTCCGATATGCGCGTGTGCGTGCTGAAGCTCGCGGATGCTGAGTTCGAGCTCGAACTCAGCGAAAGTCTCGGCATCACCCCGGCAAGAGCCGCGCGCGGCCGTTTTGATGTTGTCGTGCGCGGCCTCGAGAACGCGCGGGATCTCGGCGCACTCGCGAAGCTTCGCGCGAACCTCGAAGAAACCGGAGCGCTCTGGCTCGTCTACCGTAAGGGCAAAGGAGCGCCGCTGCCGGAACGCAGCGTGCGCGACGCGTTGCTCGAAACCGGACTGGTCGACGTCAAAGTCGTCGCCTTCTCCGATTCGCACACCGCGCTCAAGGCGGTCATTCCCCTCGCGCAGCGCGCCGGGACGAAGTTCCAGAGGAGACGCTCGCAGGAGGGTTGACCGCCTAGGTCCCGATTGTAACCTGAATTGTATTCGACACTATTGAAGGTAAGATTGTCAGCGTCTGGCCATCGGGGCTAATTATGCCTCCTTCGCTTCGGGACACCGACAACAGATATTTTCCCGGCTGCGTGATGCTGTAGCCCAGAGACTTCAACGTAATCAGCGCGTATGTATATGACGAACCCGGCGCGAGAGTTACGTATTGATACTCCGGGTTTAAGCCGGCATTACGATGGATGATCGGACGCTGCTCGTTGCTTTCCACTTTTCTACCCTGGCCGTCAAGTACAGTCAGAACGAACCCTTCAGTCTCGCCTTTCAAATAGGTGCTTGCCTTACCAGATAAATTTCTCATGGTGATATTCAAGCGGACGTCAGAACCTAGGGCGTAACTCGGAGCAGCCGACGCCAATGTCAGCGCAAAAGGTTCGGATACGGCGCTCGAAGTGCTTGGCGGGCGAAGGGTTACAAACAAGAGCATTAGGATGAAAAAGCCCGTTCGCGCAGGTTTCAAGATGAAGAGCTGCGTCATAGCGGCCCTCGCAACCTCACGGCATATGCGGTGCCGTAGCGTCTCAGACGGAGCCAATCGCCTGGGGCGAGACCGCCATGGCGCGATACTCTTGCAACGAGCGCGGCGGTCCCGCGCTCGAGGCCAGGGCCTCGGCGAGCGCTTGCGCGGTATCCAAGCTCGTCAAACAGGCGATGCTGCTTTCGACGGCGGCGCGGCGAATGCGGTACCCATCGCTGATCTCCCGTTCGCCGATCGCGTTGTTGATGACCATGTCGACCGAACGCGCACCGATCGCGTCGAGCACGTGCGGTGAGCCCTCCGAAATTTTGTTGATGCGCTCCGCCGCTATGCCGTGCTCGATCAGCAACTCGTGCGTGCCTTCCGTGGCGACCAGCGTGAACCCGAGATCCGCATAGCGGCGCAGGATCGGAACCGACTCTTCCTTTTCTTCATCCGAAATCGAAACGAGGATGCGCCCGCGCCGGCCCGGATCGGAGGGATCCGGCAGGCGTAAACCCGCTGCGATGAATCCCTTGCGCAGCGCGCCCGCGAAACCCGTATCGATTCCGAGCACTTCGCCGGTCGATTTCATCTCGGGTCCGAGAATCGTCTCGACGCCGCGCATCTTCGCAAACGAAAACACCGGAACTTTCACGACCACGAACGGCATCGGATCCAAGAGGCCGGTTCCGTAGGGCATGTCGCGCAATTTCTCGCCCAGCGCGACGCGCACTGCGGCCGCGACGAGATTGACGCCGGTCGCCTTCGAGATGATCGGCACCGTCCGGCTCGCCCGCGGATTCGCCTCGATGATGTACGGCTCGCCGTCGTGAATGACGAACTGAATGTTGATCGAGCCGCGCGTCTGCAACTCGCGCGCGATCGCCAGCGTCACCTCGAGGATGCGGTTCTGCATCGCCGCGTCGAGCGTCTGTGGAGGATAGACGCTGATCGAGTCGCCCGAATGGATACCGGCGCGCTCGATGTGCTCGAAGATGCCTGGGATCAGGATGTCCTCGCCGTCGTAGACCGCGTCGACCTCGACCTCGAGCCCGCGCAGATACTTATCGACGAGCAGCGGCTTGCCCGGCGTCACGGGCGGCGCGGTCTCGACGTACGACGCGAGCTGGCCCTCGTTGTAGACGATTTCCATGCCGCGTCCGCCGAGCACGAAAGAGGGCCGCACGAGCACCGGAAACCCGAGTTCGCGCGCGATGCTGCGGGCTTGCCGGAACGAGCCGGCCGCGCGGCCGCGTGGACGCGCGATACCGAGCCGCTCGAGCGCGGCCTCGAACTGTTCGCGGTCTTCCGCCATCTCGAGGCTCTTGCGATCGCTTCCGATGATGCGCACGCCGCGCCGGCTCAACTCCGAGGCGAGATTGATCGCCGTCTGTCCTCCGAACGCCAACAACACGCCGTCGGCGGTCGTTGCATCGTAGACGGCTTGCACTTCGTCGGCGCCGGGCGGTTCGAAGACCAGAACGTCGGAGACGTCGAAATCCGTCGAGACCGTCTCGGGATTGTTGTTGACGACGACAGCGGCGCGACCCGCCGCACGTAGCGCCCAGGCGGCGTGCACGCACGAGTAATCGAATTCGATGCCTTGACCGATGCGGATGGGACCGCTGCCGACGACAACCACGGCGGCCCGTCCCGGCCGGCGCATCTCGTCGTGCTCATCGCGCGAGAGGTAATAGTAGGGCGAGCGCGCCGGAAATTCCGCGGCGGCGGTGTCGACCATGCGGAAGCTGATGCCTTGCTGCGCGCCGGCGCCGAGCTGCGCCTGATTCCACAGGGAGACGTTGCCGCCGGAATCGGTGAGCTTCGCGATGCCGGCTTGCGAATAGCCCGAGGCGAACGCGCGGCTCAGCTCTTCCGCACTCGGAGCGTTGCGGATGCGTTCCTCGAGTTCGACCAGGCCGGCAAATTCCCAAAGCCAAAACGGATCGATCGTGGAGGTGGTACTCAAACTCTCCGGCCGCGCCCCGCGACGCAAGGCCTCGGCCAAAGCGAAGAGCCGTTCGTGGGTCGGGGCGGTGTACGCCGCTTCGAGCTCGTCGTCGCTCCAGTGCTGGAGAGAAGTTCCCGTCAGCGTTTCGCGGCCCAGGTCGAGACCGCGCACCGCCTTCATGAGGGCCGCCGCAAACGTGCGTCCGATCCCCATCGCCTCGCCGGTCGACTTCATCTGCGTCCCGAGGCGCGTGTCGGCGCGCGGAAACTTGTCGAAAGGCCAGCGTGGAATCTTGACGACGACGTAGTCGAGCGTCGGCTCGTAGGCGGCCTTCGTGACGCCCGTAACCGGGTTCTCGATTTCATCGAGCGTCATGCCGAGCGCAATCTTCGTCGCGATCTTGGCGATCGGGTAACCCGTCGCTTTGGACGCCAGGGCCGAACTCCGGCTGACGCGCGGATTGACTTCGATGATATTGTATTCGCTGCGCCCGGGATGGAGCGCGAACTGAATGTTGCAGCCGCCTTCGACTTTGAGCGCGCGGATGACGTTCAGGCTGGCGCTCCGCAGCATTTGGTATTCCGCGTCGGACAGCGTCAGCGAGGGTGCGACAACGATCGAGTCGCCGGTATGAACGCCGACGGGGTCGATGTTTTCCATGTTGCACACGATGATGCAGTTGTCGGCGCTATCGCGCAGGACTTCGTACTCGACTTCCTTCCAACCCAGAAGCGAGCTTTCGACCAGCGCTTGGTGGATGAGCGAGACGGAAAGGCCCGTTGCAAGCGTCTCGCGCAACTCGGTCTCATCGCGCACGACGCCGCCGCCCGTACCGCCGAGCGTGTAGGCCGGCCGGACGACGACCGGATAGCCCGACTCGTTCGCGAACGCGACCCCGCTTTCAACGTCGGTCACGATCGCGCTGGAAGGCACCGGTTCCCCGATCGCGAGCATCGCGTCTTTGAACTTCGCGCGATCCTCCGCGAGTTGGATCGTCGCGACGGGCGTGCCCAACAGTTCGATACCGTAGCGTTCGATGACGCCGCTCTCGAACAGATCCACCGCGAGGTTGAGACCGGTTTGTCCGCCCAGCGTCGGCAACATCGCGTCGGGACGTTCGCGCGCGATGATCGCTTCGAGCGAAACCGCGGTCAACGGCTCGAGATAGACCGCGTCCGCGACTTCCTCATCGGTCATGATCGTCGCCGGATTCGAGTTGACGAGGACGACGCGGTGGCCTTCCTCGCGAAGCGCCCGGCACGCCTGAACCCCGGCATAGTCAAACTCGGCGGCCTGTCCGATGACGATCGGACCGGACCCGATCACGAGGACGTTACGGCGACGGGGCACGGCGCGAATTTGGCGGTCCGGGAATCGGGGCCTCTTTTACCCCGGCTTCGCCGGTTCGGACGGACTCCGGCCACCAAGGCGGCGGCTCTTCGCCTCGGGCAGCGCGTAGAGCGAGAGCGCGGCGTAGGGACCTTGACCGGTCTCGCGCATGACGTAGCGGGTGAAATCCGCCAGCCCCTCGAGCATGCGCGCGGCCTTGAGCGCTCCGCAATCGACGGGGAAATATCCGATCTTCAGCGCGAGACGCGAAACGAGCGCCTTGGCCTCGGCGTCGTCCCCGGCAAGAAACACCGAGACCGCGAAATCGCGCAGCGGCGTCGGCGACAACTCGTGGACCTCGATCGGAACCGTGTTGAAGGCCTTGACGACTTGCGCGCCCGGCAGCTCGAGCGCAAGCTGCTCCGCCAGCGAAGGCTCGTCACCGGGCGGTCCGAGGCGTGAGTCGTCGCGCAAAGGCGCGTTGGTGGGGTCGATGACCACCTTGCCCGCGAGCAGTTCCGGGTCGCCGATGGCCTCTGAGGCCGGGACCGCACGCAGCGTCCAGAGGATCACTTCCCCGAACTTCGCCGCTTCGGCGTTGCTGCCGAACGGGGCGTCCCGCGCATACGCGGCAGCGCCACGCGCGTGCTCGACGTCGCGCGAACCGAAGAAGACGTCGTGGCCGTGCTCGGCCCACAAGACGCCCAGCGAACGGCCCACGTTGCCCGAGCCGACGATGCCGATCTTCATCGCCGCTCGTTTTCCGGGGCAGCGCTGCCTTTACTTTGAAAAGCGCGCCGAAAAGCATCAAAAAGCCGGCGATTTCTCGCCGGCCATCTGAATCTTCCTGACGCCGGCTACTTCGCGGCGGCGGCGACCTGGGCTTCCGTGACCGCGGCGGCCTTGTTCCCGAAATTGGACCGGATATACGTGATGACCGCGGCGATCTCGGCGTTCGAGAGCTGACCCTTCCAGGCCGGCATCGCGCCGTTATAGGTCTTGCCGTCGACGGTGACGGCACCGGTCAAGCCGTTCAAGACGATCTTCGAGACCTTCGTGGCGTCGCCGGTTACGACTGCGTTCTTCGCCAGGGGCGGAAACGCGCCGGGTAGACCTTGCCCGTTTGCCTGATGGCAACTCGCGCATTTCGAAGCGTAGATTGCGCTGCCGTTTGCGCCGGCCGCACCGGCGATGGAAATCGATTGCCCGTGGGGTACGAGCGCCGCGAGCGCGAGGGTCGCTGCCGCGCAAAGGAATAAGGCGTAGCGTTTCAGATCGAGCCTCCTTGTGGTGCGGTCATGGACGTACCTTACGGCGCGAGGCGCGCTCTCCTCCACTCCTCTTGCACTCGCTCGAAGAGGATGCGATCGTGAACCCGGTTCGGACGCCCCTGCCAAAATTCGAACGTGCGCGGCGCCAGCCGGAAACCGCCCCAATTCGCGGGCCGAGGGATCTCCGTACCTGCGAAGCGCTCCTCCATCTCGCGCACGCGCGCTTCGAGCGCATCACGGGATTCGATCACTGTGCTTTGCGGAGACGCCCAAGCGCTCAACCTGTGCCCGCGTGGGCGCGACGCGAAATATGTATCGGATTCGCTCGCCGCGAGCATTTCGACGGAGCCTTCGATGCGAATCTGACGTTGCAAGGCCGGCCAGAAAAACAAGGCGGCGGCTTCCGCCCGAGCGGCGAGTTCGCGTCCTTTGCGGCTCTCGTAGTTCGTGAAGAACCGAAAACCGCGAGCATCGTAGCCGCGCAGCAGTACGATGCGCACCGAAGGTCTGCCGGCCGCGTCGGCTGAGGCCAGCGCCATCGCGTTCGGTTCGGGTGCGTTCGCTTCGAGCGCGCCTTCGAGCCAGCGCCTAAACTGCACGAACGGATCGGCGTCGACGTCGCTCTCGCTCAGCCCGCCGGCATCGTCGTCGTGCCGCCCGCTGCGGACCTCGTCGGACTCCACCCTTGACGGATTCTCCCCAGGAGTGCCGGAAACTCCCCGCGTGCCGGAGTTCGCAGGATTCGACCACATCGACGTTCGCGTCCGTTCGCTCGCCGAAGTCGAATGTTTCTACGATGCGCTGATGCCGCTGCTCGGCTTACCGCGCAAGTCCTACGCGCTGGTCGAGCCGGATGGTGAGTGGACGGATCTTCCCGGCCCCGGCGGTCACAACGCGATCGAATACTTCGAAGCGCCCGTCGCGGGGCGCGCGGCGCACTTCATCGGTTTCATCGAAGACCCGGGGCACCGTCCGCCGGCCACGCGCATTGCCTTTCGCGACGCAGCTCCCTTCGACGCTGCCGCCTGGCTCGAGCGGTTGCGCGCGCTTGGTGCGCGCGTGGTCGAGCCATCCGACGACCTCGTGGGCTACCCGGCGGTCTTCTTCGAAGATCCCGCCGGAACCAAACTCGAGATCTGCGCGCGCCTACCCGCTCGGGGCTGATTCGGCCCGCACATATGAGACGCGGTCGTACGTTGCGAGCGCCCGTTGTTGCCAAAGCTGCGCGAAGGCGCGCATCGCGGAAAACGATGCGGGCGTTTCGATCGCGGCCAGCGCTGCCTCGTGTCCCCAGGGCGCGATCCAGACGACCCTTGACCCGTCCTGACTCGCCAAAATCTGCGAATCCAGAAACTCCGAGATCGGCTGCGCGAAGTCTCGCACGAAGTTTTGTAAGGCATCAGTCAGCGAATTCTGCGTCGCGCCCGCAAGATCGAAGCGTTGAATCGTGTACACCGCCTCGTCCGGAATGGCCGCGCCGGCGGCGGGCGCGACCGTACGATAACTGCGCACGTCCGACGAGCGCGAGCGAAAGCCGGCTACCGCGATCAGCCCCGCGACCAGCGGCCGTTCGAGCCAGGCTTCATCGGCAGAATCGTGCTGCAAGCTGATCGCGACCGCCGAGTGATCCGAGCGAACGAACAGTGCGCCGTCGATGAAATCCGGATCGCGCGTGGCCGCGCCCAAACGTTCGGCAAATACGCTCGTGATGCCGCGCTGCGGGGCCGCATCCAGTTCGTAAAAGCCCAGCACGGTCGTCGCCACGCTAGCGCCTTCGACCGCATCGCAGCGGCCGCCTCGTCGAAACCGCCGCGACCACTACGGGACTCGGCCGAGGCCAACGCCCGCCAGAAAGGCCAGCACGACGAGAAATCCTCCGCCGAGTGCAATCGGCACGCTGCCGTCGACGCGTTTGAGCTCCCACACCGTTTGCAACGCAAGATGACGGAACGTCCCCGCGAGCGAAGCCGCATCTTGCGCTTGCGTGTAGGTCCCGTTTCCGTTCGCGGCGATCGCGCGTAATGCGACTTCGTCGATGTCGGCTTCCTCGCTCGTACCGGGGATGATCATGCCGCTGCCGCGCGTGCCGATGCCGATCGTGTAGATCGAGATGCCCTTCGGTCCGATCGCTTGCGAGGCAGCCACCGGGTCGACGCCGCGATTGTTGACGCCGTCGGTCAGCAACACGATGACCCGCGTTCCCGTTTGGGGCATCTGTTGCGCCGCCACGTTCAGCGCGTCGCCGATCGCAGTGCCGCCGTCGGGCAAAGGAATCCGGTCGATTGCGGCACGGACCGCGTCCAGATCGTCGGTCGGCGGCTGGATCAACTCGGCGGCCGACGCAAAGGTGACGAGTCCGACGCGCGTGCCGGCCGGCACATCGTCGACGAACTCGTGAGCTGCCGCTTTAGCGGCTTCGCCGCGGGTCGGCTCGATGTCCAGCGAACGCATCGAACCCGACGTATCGATGCAGATGACGACCGTCGCATCCTTCGTGGGGACGTGCGTGACGAAGTGCGGCCCGGAAAGCGCCAGCGCCAGCGCGCCGGCTCCGATGAGCCAGGTTGCGTAGAGCAGGCGGCCCGGCCAGCGCGACGGCCGCATCGTTTCGAGCGCGAAGGCGACGCTCGAATAGAGCAGTGCCTGCGCGTTGCGGCTCCGCTCCAGCACGAAGTACAACCAGGCGAACGCGCCGAGCGCGAGGATTCCGAAGAGCGCGAGTTGCGGATGCGAGAACGACACTATGCCGCCAAACCGAAAGCCGCGAAGAGCGCGTCGGCGGCGCTCGCTTCATCGATCGTACCAACGCGGAAGCCGCACCGGTGGAGACCATGCAGGACGGACGCTTCGCGCGCCTCCACCCCTGCGACGTAGCGGGCGCGCGCGCTCTTTCCAATGTAGGCCCGGCTCGTCGCACCCGTAGCGGCATCCCGGAAACGAACGAATCCACCGAGCGGAAGCCCCGCGTGCCACGGGTCGCGCACGAGCAGAGCCGTCGATTCGAAACGCGCGGCGCAGGCGCGCAGACGCGGCTCGAGTGCGGCAAACTGCAAGAAATCGGAAACGATCAGCAGGTGCGCATCCCGGGGCAGAACCGCCAGCGTCGTATCGAGCGTACTCGTGAACGAGGCGCCGCGAGCTTCGCGCCGTTCCGCGCAAAGGTGCGCGGCCGCGCGGCCGCGCAAGCCGGGAACGAACACCAAACGGCCGGCTTCGACGCGCGCGCAGCGGTCGTCATCGATCGCCGCCTCGTACCAATCCGCGGCCGCCTCCTCAGCGAGATCGTAATTGCTGCGCGTCCGGCCGACGAACATCGAGGATGAGGCGTCGATCGCCGCAGCGAGCGTCAAGGCATGGTCCTCGAAGACGACGCGGGTCTGCATTGCGCCGGCACGCGCCGTCGCGGCCCAATCGATGCGGCGGGGATCGTCGCCGGCGACGTAGCCGCGCAGTTCGGCGAACTCGTATCCGTCTGAACTGCGTTTGACCGGCGCGCCCGTGCCGCGTACGCCGGGCCGCCGGCGTCCCGTCAACATCGCGGCGCGCAAGCGAACCGCGAGCTCTTTCACGAGCCCGCCGCGACCGCGGTGGCAGCCGTTCGGGCGGCGCGCACGATCCGCGGCGCGTAACGCACCACCAGAATCGCTAAGTCGTCCGCGATGCCGGAGCTGCGTGCGCGCAGGCGTTCGACCATCGTATCGGCGACGGTCTGCGCGTCGCCTTCGATCTCGCCGAGCCAACGAGCGACGCCGTCCGCGCCCAGCAGTTGGCCCTTGGGATCGCGCGACTCCGTAAGGCCGTCGGTGCTGACGACGATCCCGTCCCCAGGCCGCAGCAGAATCGTATGCGTCTCGTACTCGGCGTCGGCGTCGATTCCCACGATCGGACCGGTCGGTTGGAGCGCGCGAACGGTGCGACCGTAGATCGCCCAGGCCGGCTCGTGACCCGCGGATGCGTAGCGGACCGTTCCCGTATCCAAATCGATGACGCCCAGGAAAATGACGACGAAGCTTTCGGGATTTTCGGCGCTCTGCGCATACAGCGCGCCGAATTTCGAAAGCGCGCGGCCCGGATCGCCGTCTTCGCGCAAGAGCGTGCGAAGTGAATACTTGATCAAGGCGGTATCGACCGCGGCATCGATGCCCTTTCCGCTGACGTCGGCCACCATGAACATTCCGCGCCGGCGATCGAACGTGAAAAGGTCGTACACGTCGCCACCGACGTTTGAGCCACGCGTCGCCGAAATGAGGACGCTGCCCGCGTCGACGTTGCGGAGTTCGCGGCGGCTGCTGATGAAGGCGCGCTGCAGACGCTCGACGAGCGAGCGGCCTTCCTCGATACGCCGCCGCAAGCGTCCTTGCACCATCACGAAGAGCAGGGCGACCAACGCGAAGAGGGCGTTGGAAAGATCGCGAGTCTGGGTGTTCTCTTTGACCGTGTGTGCGAAGCGTGCGCTGCCGAGCATCTCGAGGCTGCGAAGCTGGGCCGCCAGCGCCTCATCGGCGGACTGGCTGGCCGGAAAAGCGTACGCGGGAGCGCGCTCCTGCGGAGTCGCCGCGACCCGGTCGATGCGCGCCAAGTCGGTGTCGAGCAGCTTTTCGTATGGGCGCAATTGCTCGGGTGGCGCGCCTCGTCCGAACTGCTCCACGCGCAAGAGTTCGACGTCGCGCTGCGCCGAGACGACGGCCGACTGATAGTCGAAGGCGTTGTTGACGTCGATGCCGGCCCAATAGGCGAGATACGTGGCCCATGCGAACGCAACCAGCAGTCCCAAAATGAGCGCCAAAGTCGTCGACGTCCGGGGCGAGACGCGGGAGCGCATGAGGTGATTTTTGTTGCGCCTCGTAGGGTATTTCACCTCGAACCAGCGAGAAGGAGTTCCATGATCGTCTCCTCGCAGTTTTCTATCGACGTGGGTGGCGGCGCGATGCCGGCGTACCTCTCGCGACCGGCCGGCGGCGGAACGTACCCGGCGGTTATTGTGCTCGAAGGCCTCTATGGTTTCGACGACGAGTTGAAGCGGATCACAGATTTGCTCGCGAGCACCGGCTACGTCGGGCTCGCGATAAACTACTTTTATCGAACCGATCCCGACTTTCGCGCACCCTTCAGCCCGGAGGGCCGCGCAGTCGGCGTGGCGGCTTCGAGCACGATCCGTAAGGATCAAATCCGCGCCGACGTCTCGGCCGCACGCGACTGGCTCAACGATCAGGTCTTCGTCACGTCGGGTCACGTCGGAAGTTGGGGGTTTGGCTTCGGCGGCACGCTGGCGTTCGTGACGGCGACGCTACCCGGATTGTTGGCGGCGGTCGTTTTCTACGGGCAGAGTATCGGCGAGGCGATGCCGAGCGGCGAACCGCCTCCGATCGACCAGGCAAAAGAGATTCACGCGCCGCTGCTGCTCGTTTTCGGAGGCGAGGACGAGCTTATCAAGCCGGCCGAAATCGACTCGATCTCGAGTACGCTCACCAAGTACAACAAGAAGTTTCAGATGCAGCTCTACCCCAGCGTCGGTCACTCGTTCTTTCGCGCCACGATGGCCAGCGTGGCGGCGCACGAAGCCGCCGACGCGTGGGACCTGGTGCAAGCCTTCTTCCGGCGGAATCTCGACTGACGGACGGCGCCGCAAACGGCGCTACGGAGCGAGTTCGAAGCTACTCGTCGCCGCACGCGCGACGGCGGCATCGTCGAAGGGCAAGGGCACCAGCGTCCCCTCGAGCCAACCCGGCGCGAGATCCCGGTAGTGGCTCGAGCCC
>Ga0302326_10025158_pt1 | contig 12077 bp, 8 predicted proteins | sample Palsa_T0_3_FD_202264 | JGI IMG/M metagenome (GOLD analysis project Ga0302326, IMG submission 202264) | Peat permafrost microbial communities from Stordalen Mire near Abisko, Sweden - Palsa_T0_3 | ecosystem: Environmental > Terrestrial > Soil > Palsa > Peat permafrost | place: Sweden: Abisko...
GCCCGTTAGAAAGGGTTGCCGCCAGGCCGGATAGGCCAATAGAGAAGACGAGGGCTACGGCCAGCACGGCGATGGTGCCGCTTCGTTTGCCCGAGCCCGCGGCCAGCTCACGTCCCGCGGCCAAGCCGTTGAAGCCGCCGCTGCGACTCAGCAGCCTGCCTGCCACGATCGGCAACGCGATCGCGAGCAACACGACGGCCGCTATGGCCGCCAACAGGCCGCTGCCCCTGTATTTCTCCGGGAACACATGGGTGACCCAGAGGGCGACGGCGATAAGGACGACTCCGGCGGCTACGAAGGAAAGTGCAGGGACCCGCCTTGGTGTCGACGCCTCCGTGCCCCGTACCGCTTCAATGGCCGGAACCTTCAAGAACGACCGCAGCCCGAATGCCCACGAAGCTGCGGTCATGACGAGTCCCGTCACCGCTCCGACCAGCGCGGGCACGAGGAACCCGGGGGCCTGGGGAGACGCAGCCAAGCCCGTGAGGCTCACCACTTTCCGGGCGAAGGATGTCAGTCCTGCCGAGGCCGCCCATCCCAGCGGGACACCGATGACGATCGCCACCGCGGTCAGCGCCAGGAACAAAAGTCCTGCACCGATGGCCAGAGACTTCGGCTTGGCTCCGATGAGGCGTAGCCGGGCGATCGTGTCGCGCTCGTCTTCGACCAACAACCGCCAACAGACGAACAGCACGGTGGCTGCGGTAAGGACGCCGAGCCCGCCGACTACGAGCATGATTTGGCGCACTTCAGCGAAGGAGGAGTGCTCAGGATCGAGGAGGTCCTTGACTGATCCGATGATGGCGGAGTTGTTGGCCGCGGCGGTGATGCGCGTCTCGACGCTGGCTCTCTCGGCACCGTTCAGATCCACCAAGACCGCATCGGTACCGGTCCGATCGAACGCCTGCTGCACCTGGGCCCGGGCCGCCAAGGCGATGGCCCCGCCGTTGGGCAAGGTGGTGTGGACGATGCGCCCGACAGTCCAGTCGAGGGTCCCGCCCGGTCCTGACAACGCGACCGTGCTGCCCACTTTCAGGTGGTAGCGGTCCGCCCATTGGGCCGTAAGGTCTAAAGTCTCGCCCCGGGGCACGATGCCGGCCTGCTCGAAGCCGGGCACGAAGGACAGGGGGCCGTCGAGGCCCACGATCGTCAGGACCGCCCCCGTGTCGTGGGCGATCCGCGTGTTTGCGAAGGTCACCTCGGCGGTGGATGCAGGGGCGGCAGCAGCGCGAACTCGAGCTGCGACCGCCGGGTCGATGCCCGCGGTCGAACGCGCACCGACCAGGAGATCGGCTTTGAGGGCGGTGAGCCCGGTACCGCCGTCGACCGCGGTAAGGATCGAGGTCACGACTCCGACGACCATGGTGATCATGAGGATGCCAATGACGGCGCTCGCCAAAGTGGCGATGGCCCGCCCGCGGTGGCTGCGCCAGGACCGGGCCAGCGCCGTGGCGGTGAGGGCGGCGTCACCCATGTTGGGCCCCCAACGTGCCGTCGGTCATCCGAAGGATGCGGTCTCCGGCGCCGGCCACGATGGCGTCGTGGGTCACGATCAGGACACCGGCGCGCGCCTTGCGGGACTTGCTCAGCAGCAACTCCATCACGGCGTGACTGTTGTCAGTATCGAGCGCTCCGGTGGGCTCGTCGGCGAAGATCAATCGTGGGTCCCCGAGGCAGGCCCGGGCTATGGCTGCTCGAGCGGCTTCGCCTCCCGAGACCTGGGCCGGAAATGCGTCGCAGCGGGCGCCCAGGCCAACTTCGATCAGAGCCGCCCGGGCCCGCTCGACAGCCACGGCCTTTCGCTCCCCCGCGAGGATCTTCGGTGCGGCCACGTTCTCTGCCAGGGTCAGGTTGGGGATCAGGTTATTGCGCTGGAGGACGAAGCCGACACGAGTTGCCCGCCACGCGGCCAACTCCGACTCGCTGAGTTCTGAGAGGTCCTTGCCTTCCGCCATGACGGTCCCCGAGGAAGGCTGCTCCAGTCCCGACAGCAAATGCAGCAAGGTCGACTTCCCGCTGCCGCTCGGGCCCATGAGCACGGTGATCTCGCCCGCCCGCAGCGCCAGGCTGGCATGGGACACCGCCTCGACGGCGTTTGTTCCTTTGCCGTAGCGCTTTGCCAGGTCGCGACCTTCGAGGACAACCGGCAGGACAGTCGTACTTTTGTCTTGGTTTGGTTGGTTGTCTTGGTTACGGTCCGCAATATCTTGTTGGGTGTCTTTCACGGTGCTCATGGTAGTGTCCGCGACCTTTCCCCGCCTCTTCGCGAAGCGCTCCAACGTTATGTCGTTATCGCAAGACCCGGATATTCCGGCCGAGCCCAATGTGGCGTATCACTGCTGAGAAGTCAAGAGATACGGATCAATATTTGTGGTGGCGCTGTGCGCACATATCTCGAGCCTGGGCCTTCGTGTTGGGGGCAAGATCTCTGTATTATTGGGTGATCTGATCTATTTGTCCAACGGCTCAGCCTGACGATATTTCACACTGTGTGAAGAAACCATTTCATCGAAATGCCCTTGACTTGCCAACAGGGGCAGTCCACAATTCCCCTGATATTGGAGGGATCGATTCGCCAATGTGCCCCAGAGCTGCGGGCAAGAAATGAGGGGGGTTCCCGCGGTATGGTCACGAAGGCGCGGTTATGGTCAGGCTCGCCGGCTCGCCGGCTCACCAGCGATGCGTCCGACGCGGACCTCGACGGGGCCGGCGCCCGGCCCGATGTCCTCGTCGTCGGGCTGGGTTACGTCGGCCTAACCCTCGCCGTCGGCTTGGCCTGCGCCGGGGTGCACGTTCTCGGCTATGAGATCGATGGCTCCAGGATCGACCGCCTGTCCGAAGGCGTCGTCACGTTTTGCGAGCCAGGTCTGGCGGAAGCCCTTGGCGCACTGCCATCCCAGCAGCTGCGGTTCAATGCAGAGCTTCCCGATCATCTGCCCCCGGCCACGATCCTTTGTGTCGGCACTCCGATCGACCCGGTTTCGCTCGAGCCTCGCCTCGAGGCGCTGGAGGCGGCGGCGACCGCGATCGGCCAGCGGGCTTGTGAAGGCGATCTCATCGTCGTCCGAAGCACCGTCCCGGTGGGCACGACCCGTCGGGTGGTGCTCCCCAAGCTGTCCCACCTCTGCCATCCCAAGCTGGCGTTCTCACCGGAACGAACCATCCAGGGCCGAGCATTGCAGGAGCTAAGGGAGCTGCCCCAGGTCATCGGCGGCATTGACGGGGCGTCGTGCGACGCCACCTGCGCGTTGTTCGCAGCCCTCTGCGACAAGCAGGTCCGCGTTTCGTCGCTCGAAGCGGCGGAGCTGGTCAAGCTGGTAAACAACGCCCACACCGACACCTTGTACGCCTTCGGCAACGAGGTCGCTCTCATAGCCGAGCAACTCGGCCTCGACGCGAGGGAGGTCCGGCGAGCGGCCAACGTCGACTACCCACGCCCCGACATCGCTGGGCCCGGTTTCGTCGGCGGTGGATGCCTCACCAAGGACCCGTACCTGCTGATGGCGTCGATGCCGAGGGCCGGGTACATGCCGCAGATGGTCCCGGCCGCACGGAGGCTGAATGAATCGCTTCCTCGCCACGTCGTCGAGCGTTTCTGTGCGGCCGTGCAGGAGGCCGATGGCGATCGAGGCCCGACGAGACCGACCGTGGTGGTGTGTGGTTTGGCCTACAAGGGGAATCCGCCAACCGATGACCTCCGGGGGTCGGCCGCTCCGCTTGTGCTGGAGTGCTTGCGGGGTCAAGGATTCGACGTTGTCGCCCACGACCATTTGGTGACGGCCAGCGCGGCGGCGGCCCTGGGAGTGCCGTTGATGAGCCTGGACGACGCCTTCGTGGGCGCACGGGGAGCGATCTTCCTGACCGACCACCCGGGGTATCGCGAGCTTGACATCGGGCGAGTGGTGTCGACGATGGAGCGGCCGGCGGTGATCCTCGACTGCTGGGGTGTGGTGGACGACCGACTCGGGGACCAGGTGCCCGGGGTTCGTTGCCTGAGGCTCGGCCGTGGCTGATCGGGCCCTGATCACAGGCGGTGCTGGATTCATCGGCTATCACCTAGCACGACGCCTTCTGTCCGACGGGTGGGACGTTGTGCTGGTCGACGACCTATCGCGCGGCAAACTGGACGCCGGACTGCAATGCCTTTTGGACGATGCCCGCTTCGTCCAGCACGACCTACGAGCACCGCTTTCCGGCGCCAGCCTCGGAGAGGGCTATCGAGCGGTGTTTCATCTGGCCGGCGTCGTGGGCGTGGCTCGCACGCAGCGTGATCCGGGATCGGTGCTGCGAACCAACATCGTCGTCACGATGAACGTGCTGGAGTGGTGCTCGGCCTTTGTGCCCGAGGTCGTGTTTTTCTCCTCAACCAGTGAAGTGGCCGATGGGGCCGTGACGTCGGGGATGAGCACGGTTCCCGTCGCTGAGTCAGTACCGGCAGTATTCTGTGAACCGGGCAATCCACGAACTGCATACGGCGTCAGCAAACTCTGTTGTGAGTTGCTGGTGAGGCACCAGGCGGCCCAGGCTGGTTTTCGGGCCAGGATCGGGCGGTATTTTAATGTCTACGGGCCGCGTATGGGTCACTCGCACGTTGTCCCCGAGCTGATAGGTCGGATAACCGGGGGTCAGAACCCTCTCGTGGTGTACGGCGCCGACCAGTCGCGGGCTTTCTGTCACGTCACCGACGCCGTGGAGGGCACCGTTCGATTCGTCGGATCCCCGGGTGCCGAGGCTGTCGTGGCCAACATCGGCAACGACGAAGAGGAGACAACCATCGCAAATCTGGCGCACCAGCTGGCCGAGCTGGCCGGGGTCGAGGTGGACATCGAGCCAGGCCCCGCCCCTCCGGGCTCACCGGAGCGCAGGCTGCCTGACCTTTCGATGCTGAAACGGCTCACCGGCTATGCCCCGACGGTCACCCTGGTCGACGGCTTGCGCGACTGCCTCAGCTGGTACGCGCCAACGCTTCGGAGCCGCTGACGTGCGCGTCTTGCTGGTCCATCACAACCCGACCGGCGACGTCACCGGGGCACTTTCCATGGCCCGGTCGACGGCCTCCGAGCTCGAGGCCCGAGGCCACAGCGTGCGCCTGGCAGTCACGCCGGTCGTCGACGTCGGCGGGAGCGCGCCCATGGTTGGTGGCGTTCCTTCTGGCGCCGACGCCGGTTGGTCAGCCGATATCGTGCATCTGGTAGATCTCGTCGCGCCCGAGGGCGGCCGGGCAGCTCGCCGATGGTGCTCGACGATGGGTTGCCCGTTGGCTGTGACACCGGCGACCGACGTCCGGTTGTGGCGTGACCGCGCCGCAAGCATGGAAATCGCCCGGTCTGCAGCCGTCGTATTTGCCTTGACCGACGAGGAACGACAGACGCTGCTCGACGCTGCGGTGCGCAGCGAACGGATCGTCAAGATTCCCCAGGGCCCGGTCTTGCCCGGTCGAGCCGATCCGGAACAACTGAAGCAGCGGCTGGCGTCGACCGGGCCGCTCGTGGTCTTCTTGAGCCGTAAGCTGGAGACCAAGGGGTACCGGCATCTCCTGGCGGCGGCGCCGCAGATCTGGGCACGCCACCCGGACACTATGGTGGTCTTTGCCGGCCCCGATGCCGACGGGACGGCATCAGCCCGGATCGCAGCCGTGGCCGACAGGCGGGTCGTCGACCTCGGCATGGTCGACGAGGACGACAAGCACAGCCTCCTTCAGGCGGCGGACATCTTGTGCGTGCCGACGGTCGCCGACTCGTTCCCCCTGGTTTTCACCGAGGCGTGGTGGTGCGCCACTGCGGTTGTGACGGGGCCGTTTCCCGGCGTTGGTGAGGTTGTCCGCGACGGCATCGACGGCCGGATCGTGGCGGCCGAACCGGCGGCGGTGGCGGCCGCCATCATCGAGCTGCTGGACGACCCAGAAACCCTGGAGCGCATGGCCCGAGCCGGGCAGCTGAGGGCCGAGTCCGACCTCAACTGGGACCGCGCTATCGAGGCGGTCGAAAACGGCTACCGGCAAGCGATGCGCCTCTGTGGAACGGAGGTTCAGTGCAGGCAATAGTCCTGGCGGGCGGCCTTGGGACCCGGCTTCATCCCTATACCGAAATGACGCCGAAGCCTCTCCTGCCGCTAGCCGGCACGCCGATCATCGACATCATCTTGTATCAGCTGAATGCCTCCGGTTGCGACCACGTCACCTTGGCGTTGTTCCATCGGGCCGAGCAGATTCGCGTTCATGTCGGCGACGGGGCGCGCTATGGATTGGAAGTCGATTACTCGGTAGCGGATCGCCTCCTTGGCACTGCCGGCCCGCTGGCATTGGTCGCCCGGCCGCTGGAGCCGTGCCTGGTCCTCAATGCCGACGTGCTGACCGACCTGGACTTTGGCTCGGTCATGGCTCACCACCAGGCCCGTGGCGCGGCGGCGACAGTTGTGCTGTGCCGCTATGCCGTGGAGGTGCCTTTCGGTGTTGTGGAGGTCAGTTCCGAAGACCTGATCCAGCGGTACCAGGAGAAGCCCACCATCGAGGCGTTGATCAACTCCGGCATTTACGTCGCCGACCCGCTGGCGTGGGACAAGATCCCCGCAGGTCAGTACATGGACATGCCCGAGCTCATTGACAAGGGAATCCGTAAGGGCCACGACATCACGACCTACCGCCACACCGGCGAGTGGTACGACATCGGGACGATCGACTCGTACCACCGCTGCCAACGGATCTTCGCCGAGAACCGCAGCCGTTTCTTGCCGTACGCGGCCAGCCAGAGCGGTCCGGTGGCGATCTGAAGTGGGTCCATCTCCTTCTTCGGCCCCGTGGGCCGTGAGCCTGGCCCAGCCTGTGATCGGCGATGAAGAGGTCGAGGCCGTTACCAAGGTGCTGCGTTCCGGATGGTTGTCGGTGGGGCCGGAAACAGCTGCGTTCGAGCGCGGCTTCGCCGAGGCGCTGGGTGTCGGGCGAGCCGTCGCGGTGAGCAGCGGTAGCGCAGCATTGCATCTGGCGCTCATGGCGTTGGGCATTGGTCCGGGGCACGAAGTGATCGTCCCGTCCCTCACCTTCGTCGCCACCGCGAACGCCGTCTGCCTCCTCGGCGCCCGACCGGTGTTCGCGGATGTGCGATCCGATCAGGACCTCACCATCGACCCGGCCGACGTGGCGAGATTGCTCCGGCCGTCTACCCGGGCGATCATCGCGGTGCACTATGGAGGCTGGCCTGCCGACCTGAAGGCCCTTCGTGCATTGGCCGACGACGCCGGGGTGGCGCTGGTGGAGGACGTGGCGCACGCCCCGGTGGTCCAGGCGGGCAATGCCATGCTCGGTACGGTCGGGGATGCCGGCTGTTTCAGCTTTTTTGCCACCAAGAACCTGACGATGGGCGAGGGTGGCCTGGTCGTGGCGCGACGGCCAGAGACCCTCGACACGGTCAGGCTGCTCCGGTCCCATGCGATGACGGTCAACTCCTGGGATCGTGAGCACGGCCGAGACGGGGCGTACGACGTTGTCGATGTGGGTTTCAACTATCGGCCCAGCGAGATGGCGGCTGCCCTGGGTCGTGTCCAGCTGGGCCGACTGGCCGCTGATCGCCGGGCCCGAGCCGCGTCGGTGGCACAATACGTCGCCGGCTTGGCGTCATTGCCCGTTGCGATGGCCTTCGACCCCGAGCAGGTGTCGGCATACCACATCCTGCCCGTCCTCCTGCCCGCCGATATCGACCGAGACGAAGTGCAAGCCGGGCTGCGGGAAGCCCGGATCCAATCCAGCGTGCACTACCCGCCCGTGCATCTTTTCTCCGCCTACCGCCGCCGGTTCGGCACCGGTCCCGGGGAAGTCCGCCGGACAGAGGCGCTGTCCCGGAGACTCCTGACCTTGCCGTTGCACGCCAACCTCTCCCGCGCCGACGTGGCGCTCGTCTGCGACTCGCTGGCGCGGGCGATCGACCGACGCCTCCCGGCGGGCAGAGTCGGGACAGCGACGTCATGAGATATGAGCTCCGAGACGGACGCTTGTGGCGCGACGGGGAACCGTGGTTCCCAGTCGGTGTCAACTATCACCCCTCTTCGACCGGTATCGCCCTATGGCGGAGCTTTCCCGAAGCGGAGATCGCAACCGACCTGGAGGCCATGGCGTCGGCCGGCCTGACGTTGGTCCGCATATTCGTTTATTGGGCCGATCTCGAACCGTTGGCGGGGGAGGTGGCGGTTGAGGTGCTCGAGCGAGTCCGTCGCTTCTGCCAGCTCGCTGCGGCGAACCGCCTGGCGGTAATGATCTCGGCGCTCACCGTGTGGATGAACGGGCAACGGTTCTTTCCTCCCTGGCTGAGAGGGCGTAACTTATGGACTGACCCCTTGGCTCGCGAGCGAGGCAAGGTTGCCGTGCGTGCGATTGCCGAGGCCGGCGCAGCGTCGGGGGCGGTCCTGGCGTACGACTTGGGTGACGAGATCCCCCACGCCGACGGGCGATCCTCACGGCTTTCAACAGCTGAGGTCGCCGCCTGGCAGCAGGAGTTGGGTGACGCGGTACGCGCCGGCGATCCCGGGGCCTTGGTCACCCAGGCCAACGAGGCGTCGGCGGTCTTCGGCCATTGCCCCTTCGGGCCCGACAATGGCGCAGGTCTCGATTTCGTCTCGATCCACGGCTACCCATGGTGGGCGCCGCGCTCCGTCGGCTCTCATCGCGACGCCACGGCCAGCCAGTTCGCCTCGTTCCTTACTTCCTACGCACGAGCCTTCCAGCCCGTCCTGGTCGACGAGATCGGCGCCTACGTCGCCGGACCCGAGGTCACCGCGGCTCACCTTCGCGCAAGCCTCCCCTCGTTGGCGGCGGCCGGCGCGTTAGGAGCGGTGGTGTGGAGCTGGAAGGACATCGATGCTCCCGGGCCCCCGTATGATCAGCGTCCCACCGAGCGCCACACGGGGCTGCTTGATCGGGACGGCGTGGCGCGACCGGCCCTGGCCTCGGTGACGGGCTTCGCCCGGGAAGCGGCGACGGTCTGGTCGCAGGCGAAGCGTCGAGCGGCACCGGTGGGCATATTCGTCGGAGAGCTGGCACGTTTCGAGGACGAAAGCTACCTGGACACCGGGTCGGTTCCCAACCTCGCCGTCTTCCATGCCTTTGTGCTGTGCCGGCGGGCACATCTCCCGGCCGAGATCACGGCCGCCCCCGGGCCGCATCACCGACTGATCATCTGCCCGTCGCCGAATCGGCTGACCGAACGCGACGACGAGGTGCTCCGTGGTGCCGTTCTGGCCGGCGCCACCCTCCTGGCCACCGTGGGAGATCCCGCCACCGGTGTGATCGGTGCGGAGCTGAGCGGGGTAGAAGTGGACGACTTCGTCGATGGCCGCCGCCACCAATGCTTCACCTTCGCAGGCGATACCTACGATCTGCGCTGGCCGCCTCATGCCAGGGCCGCGGTGCTCAGGACCCTCGATGCCGAGGTCCTGGCTCGGTTTGGGGACTCGTCCCCCGCGTTCACCCGGAGCCGGTTCCATGCCGGGACCGTATGGTTGCTGAACGCACCGATCGAGCGCCTGTTGGCCGATGCCGGAGACCTGGCCGACTGCAGATGGACCGGGCTGTACCGTGGCGTCGCCGAATCCGCCGGTGTCGTCGCCCCGATTCGGGTGGACTCCGCCGAGCTCGAGGTGCAGCTCCTCGACATCGGCGGGCAGGAGAGGACGCTGGTGGTCAACCACGCCTGGGGGAGCGTCGAGGCCACGTTGACAGAAGGGCCCGGTGCGGGCGAAATCCTTTGTATCAGTGGCAAGTCGAGCCTGCTCTTGGAAACACCGGCGAGGCGTCCTGCCGTTGAGGTGGTCGGGCGATGATCGCCGCCACGCTCCGAGGGTCCCGGCTGGTCGAGGTGGTGGAGCATCCCGACCCGGTGCTCCTCGACCCCGGTGACGCCATCGTTCGGGTTGCTCGCGCCGCTATTTGCGGGACCGACCTGCATGCCTATCGGGGAGAACTGCTCGGGTTCCGACCCGACACCGTTCTCGGCCATGAGTTCGTCGGGATGGTCGAATCGGTGGGCGAGGCTGTTGCCGGAATCGCGCCGGGGGATCGCGTCGTCGCGTCCGATGTCATCGCCTGCGGCCACTGTTGGTGGTGCCGCCGGGGCGCCCACTACCAGTGCGACCATGTCACGTTGTTCGGCTACGGCGACGTGGTCGGCCCTTATGTCCCGGGAGGCCAAGCCGAGCTTGTCCGTGTGCCCTTCGCCGACACGGTCTTGGGCCCGATCCCCGACGGCATCGCCGACGAACAAGCCGTGTTCGTCGGCGATGTGTTGGCCACCGGTTGGACCGCGGGAGTCGAAGGTGCCGTCGGCGCCGGCGATGTCGTGGCGATCGTCGGGTGCGGCCCGGTCGGCCTGTGTTCTGCCCTGGCCGGTCGGGCGCTACGAGCCAGCACGGTGGTGGCGGTCGATTCAGACGACGCCCGGCGTCGGGTCGCAGAACAGCTGGGCGCGGTGGCAGTCACACCGAAAGCAGCAGCAGAGGCGGTCCTGGACCTCACCGCCGGTCGGGGTGCCGATGTCGTGATTGAAGCGGTCGGCACCAGTGCCAGCCTGAGGGCCGCGTTGTCACTGGCGCGGGCCCGAGGCGTCGTTGTGGCGGTCGGCGCGCACCACGACCCCGACTTTCGCCTGAACACCGCCGAAGCATTCGCCAACGAGCTGTCGCTCCGCTTCGCCATTGGTGACCCGATTCGCTTTCGCGACGAGTTGTTCGCACTCATCGGCGCCGGGCTGCTCGACCCGACACCGATCGTGTCGCATCGGCTTCCCCTCGAGGACGCGGCCGAAGCGTACGCCCTGTTCGAGCGGCAGGAGGCCGTGAAAGTGCTGCTCGTGCCACCTGATGCCCGTGGATCTCATACCCCTGGATCTCATGTGAAGGAGAAAACTGGATGACTGCCGTCGTCACCGAGAGCGAGGACTCCCAACCGCCGGCTGTTGGCCGACCTGCGCTGACGATGACCGCGCCCATGAGGCGATGGTTGGAGGGCGTCCACAACCTGCAAATCGATGGTGAGCAAAGGCCCGCTCAGGGCGGGCGAATGACCACCGAGGATCCCGGAACCGGGGAGATCTTGGCTGAGGTGGCCTGTGCCAACGCGGCAGATGTGGACGCGGCGGTCGATGCGGCCCGCCGGGCGGTCGAGGACCGCCGTTGGTCCGGGCTCCCGCCCGACCAGCGAGCGATCGCCATGCTCGAGGCGGCGTCCCTCCTGGAATCGTCTGCCTCCGATCTGGCCGAGATTGAAACCCTTGACGTGGGCAAACCGCTGCGTCAGGCCAACGCCGACGTCGCCGTGGCAGCCGGCATCTTCCGCTATTACGCGGGGTGGACAACGAAGCTACACGGCACGTTGAACCCAACCAGTGATGACTTCGTGAGCATCAGCATTCGGGAGCCGAGGGGGGTCTGCGCCGCCATCACCCCGTGGAACTACCCGATCGTCATGGCTGCGCTCAAGATCGCTCCCGCCATTGCGTGCGGGAACTCCGTCGTTATCAAACCGGCGGAACAGACGCCACTGACAGCATTGTTGATAGGTGAGAGCTGTGCCCGCGCCGGCATCCCCTCCGGCGTGGTCAACCTCGTGCCAGGGATCGGCCACGTCGCCGGCGGTGCCCTGGCTGCCCACCGTGACATCGACTTGGTGTCCTTCACCGGCTCGACGGGGGTCGGACAGGCGATCATCGCGGCCTCGGCGGGGACGGTCACGCCCCTCATGCTCGAGCTCGGGGGCAAGAGCGCCAACATTGTTTGCGCGGACGCTGATCTCGATGCCGCGGTGGCCGGCGCCATGACAGGGATTTGGACCAACGCTGGCCAATGGTGCGTAGCCGGAAGTCGGTTGTTGGTGGAACGAGCTGTCTATCAGGAGGTTGTCGGCCGATTGGTGGCCGCCACGGGAACCCTCCGTCTCGGGCACGGCCTCGACCCGACCACCGATATCGGGCCCCTCGTGAGCCAGGCCCAGCAACGGCGGGTGGAAAGCTACCTGGAGGTCGGCACCCGGGAGGGGGCGACGGTGGCCATTGGGGGTTCCATTCCACACCGGCCCGGCTACTTCTCGGACCCGACTA
>Ga0302326_10025161_pt1 | contig 12076 bp, 8 predicted proteins | sample Palsa_T0_3_FD_202264 | JGI IMG/M metagenome (GOLD analysis project Ga0302326, IMG submission 202264) | Peat permafrost microbial communities from Stordalen Mire near Abisko, Sweden - Palsa_T0_3 | ecosystem: Environmental > Terrestrial > Soil > Palsa > Peat permafrost | place: Sweden: Abisko...
AAAGCAGCCTGAACGGTTCCGCAGAAGCGGTCCTCGTAGCCGAATTGGAAGGGGAAACGGTGGGCTACGTCTCCTGTCACCTGCCGTCGCTGACCACTGGGCAGATCGGACTGTTCGCGGTGGGATCTAACGCTCGACGCCAGGGACTGGGACAGGATCTGTTGCGCGAGTCGCTTCGCTGGTTCGCCTCGAAGGGGGCCTTGCGGGTGACTGTGGTTACGCAAGGGTGCAACGTGTCGGCGCAGCGCATGTACCAACGCTGCAGCTTCGAGACGCAGTCGCTACAGCTGTGGTATCACCGTTGGTTTCCTCGCGATGGCGAAGTTGGCGCATGAGCGGTTACCAAATCCCGTTCAATAAAGCCGGACTCGTTGGCAATGAGATCCGTTACATCGTTCAGGCCATCGAGCACGGGCATATCTCTGGCGATGGCACCTTCACGACCCAGTGCAATGAATTGCTGGAGCGGGAACTTGGCGTCGCCAAGGCGCTGCTGACCACATCCTGCACCCATGCCCTGGAGATGTCGGCGCTGCTGCTGGACGTTCAACCCGGCGATGAAATCATCGTGCCCTCTTTCACCTTTGTTTCCACAGCCAATGCATTCGTTCTAAGGGGAGCGCGGATTGTGTTCGCCGACGTTCGTCCCGACACCCTGAATCTAGACGAGAGTAACCTGGACTCTCTTATTAGCGAGCGCACTAAAGCGATCGTCGCCGTCCACTATGCCGGCGTGGCCTGTGAGATGGATACGATTGTTGCCTTAGCAAGTCAACACGGCGTTCGGTTGGTGGAAGACAATGCCCACGGCTTATTTGCCAAGTATAAGGGCAAGTACACAGGCACGTTTGGATGTCTCGCGACGCAAAGTTTCCACGAAACCAAGAACGTCACCTGTGGAGAAGGCGGAGCATTGATCGTGAACGATCCCGAACTGGTGGAGCGGGCCCTGGTTATTCGAGAAAAAGGGACGAACCGCAGCCAGTTCTTCCGGGGCCAGGTAGACAAGTACAGCTGGGTGGATCTTGGCTCTAGCTATCTTCCTTCCGACCTTCTTGCAGCTTTCCTGTTCGCGCAACTGGAGGCCCGGCACGAGATTCAGAACAAGCGGCGACGAATCTGGCACCACTACCGGGAGCATTTGCAGGAATGGGCAGAGCAGAACGGCGTGAGGCTGCCGGTCGTACCGCCCGAGTGCGAACAGTCTTATCACATGTTCTATTTGTTACTGCCTTCGCTGGCGCATCGCCAGTCGTTGATTTCACACCTGAAGTCTCACGGAATTCTAAGCGTGTTTCACTACGTTCCACTACATCTGTCGGAGATGGGGCGGAAGCACGGAGCCGGTACGGCCAATTGCCCCGTCACGGAGGACGTCAGCTCCCGGCTGATTCGCCTACCGTTCTACAATGACCTCACCGAGGAAGAGCATGCCCGAGTCATATCCGCAGTCAAAAAATTTTCCATGTGACCCGAGATGCCCGGCCGATAGTACGACATCGACAGTCTAAGAACCATTTGACCTCCAAGTTTAGCAGGTGCGCATGGACGGAATATTAAGAGTAATTCGCTCAGGTCTGGATCTTCCAGTGTTCTACCAACTGTGGTGGAAGATGGTAGGCGGACCTACCTGCGCCAAGCTCTTGGCGCGGGAGTACATGCCACAGAGAAGTGGCTCCCGTATCCTGGAAATAGGTTGTGGGCCGGGGTCCATTTTGCCTTATTTGCGACCGACGGACTATACAGGATTCGATCTCAATGCCAAATATATTGAGCACGCGAAAAAGCGCTATCCCCAGGCCCAGTTTACGTGCGCGCGAGTCAATCAATACACATTGGCGCAGCAGGAGAGCTTTGATGCCGCTTTGGCAATCGGAATCGTACACCATCTTGACGACGAAGAAGCGAAGCAATTGTTCCAGATCGCCCATGACGCTCTTAAGGCTGGTGGCAAGCTCGTGACTATGGATCCAGTGAGGACAACTGGCCAGTCGGCCACGGTCCGGTGGCTCTTTGAACGGGACCGTGGCAAGTATGTAAGGGACGAAGCCGGCTATCTGCGGATCGCGTCACAGGTGTTCACGAAAACAAACTCAGCGGTGCGCACTGACCTTCTTCGTATTCCATACACACACCTGATCCTCGAATGCATTCGACAGTGAGTCCTTCAATTCAGGAATATAACCATAACGTGCCTCAGCCTTGGCCGCGGTAGGCCCTCCGATAACCAATTGGTAGAATACAGGGCGGGTGCAGCGGGAATCGCATGGACAAGGGGACAAAACGGCAGACCAAGCTCGCCTCCTACATCTTTCTTCCGCTCACGGTTTCCGTCAGTACCTGCTCGCGACCGGGACCTGAATGACTTCCATGTCCAGTTCCTCGACGATCCGTGCAAGCTCCCCACGCCAAAACGTGGCGGAGCGCACCTGGAACTTCTGCCTTTCATCTCCTGCGATTGTGGTAGGGCTGCTCCTCACTTGCGTTTTCCTTCTTCGGTTACCGGCCGCGCTCGTACCCCGTGAATTCAATGTGGATGAGAGTCAACTGCTCAGCGAGGCAATGAAGTTTTTAGTGGACCCGAGGCCTTGGAAAGGAGTTGATAGCTGCGGACCGCTAAACTCCTATCTGCTATCGATCTTTCTGCTGTTGGGGTTCAAGCCAGGTTACATTCTGGCGCACATAGTGGCAAGCCTGCTGGTATGCCTGCACGTGCTTGTGGGCTACTTGACGCTACGGCGGCTGGGATCGGAGGAGACTGCAGTTTTCGGCGGATTTCTAATGGTGTTTCTATATGGCACCTACACTCATATGCTTTACCTGCACTATTGCACCGCGTACCTGCCTACCCTATTATTGATGGTTGGCTTCTATCTCTTCTTGACTTGGTTGGACGAAGCGCCCGTGCGCACTCCGGGCGTGCAGTTACTTTTGCTGTTTCTCGGCGGTTTGGCATTGGGTGCCGCGCCGTGGTGCAAGCTTCAGGCAATACCAATTGCCGGCGCCCTTGGATTACTGTCCTTGGCGGCAATCCTCAGAGCCAGACCTCAGTTCGTGACCCCACTGCGGCGACTGGCGGAAGTGGCTGCATTTGTTTGCGGCGCGATGTCGACGAGCTGCCTGATCCTGACGGTGGTGGCGAAGTCTGGCGTGATGACGGATTTCTGGTACTCCTACATTGTCGCGCCTCTGGCTTTTGTCGGCGGCCCGAGCTTGCGCACAAGCCTGGAAAACCTGGCGCGACTCATCCTAACTACGCCAGTTCATCAACTGCTGCTCGTTGCTTTACTTGGCGTTGCCTTGCTCGACTATGTGTCGCCCACGGGCGAGATTCGGCGTCTTTTCAAGGGAAAAGAGTGGGCTTATAGCGGGCTCGCGGTGTACGCCGGTTCAGCTCTGTTTACGGCATGCCGATCTAACAACTTCTGGGTTCACCATGCGATCTTCTTTGTACCGCCGATGACATATCTAGCGGCGATATTGGCGGTCTCCGGAGGAACCGCCTTGCGGCAGCGCCGGGACGTGCAAGGGTCAAGAACAGGGATTCTGCTTGGTCTTGTCGGTCCCGTGTTTCTGCTCATCGCAACCGTGGTCCTGTACGTAGCATACGGAGTCCGCTACGTCCAAAAAATCAAGGTCATACAGCAGGCTTATCCTATGCAACTAGATTCGAGGCCGGATATCGCCAGAAATTCCGCCCTTGCAAAGGAGGGGGTTGCCTATCCCGAGGACATGCTTGCTTGCTGCATCGGAGTTCGTCACTGGGACTTGCCGCAGCATGGCACAGAAAGAATCGCTGCCGTCGTGGGAGACATACAAAAGACGCGCCCAGTGCAGAGTTTGGCGGTATGGGGATGGTCGCCCGGCGTGTATGTTCTCACTAACATACCGCCCGCCACCCGTGACACGATTACAGAACGTGCAATCGACAAGGGGCCATTGCAGCAATACTTCCAAGCCCGATTTGTGCGCGATCTCCAGGCCAATCCACCGGACCTCTTCGTTGACACTGTTGCGAAAGGAGCTTTCCTTTGGCGCACCTGGACTGAAAACGATGGCTACGAATCCGATCCTGAATTGCGGAAGTTTGTCGACGATAATTACATCCTCATTGACGAATTGACACTGATAAATGGCGCAAAACCGGTCAGATTCTTCGCGCGGCGATGACTTCAGCAATCTGTTTCAAGTGGTCAGACGATAGCTGCGATGAAGAATCAGACCGTCGCGGAGCCCATTCATTCGGGCCTTTCGGCTGCAGATCCTGGCGTGCGCTCGAACAGCACCGCAACCTTGTCGGAGTAGATTGCATGCCATCTTGGAGAATGTTCGAGAAGATAGATCAGCGGTTCTTCAGGCCGCAGAAAAACGTAGTCGATTTTGTACTTGTCCAGAATCTCGAACGAATCCTTAATCGCCGTGGCCCTAAGAAAGTCCTCAAACACTCCGTTGTACACGAAGATGTCCGCGCGGCCGTCAACAAAGGTCTTCAACTCGGGGTCATGCCACTCCATGTAGCCGCCCCATTTGTACTGGTTGAAGATCCTTCCGTTAAGCCGCTGCTGCTGCATGAATTCCAGCGCGGCCTTCGGGTATTCCTCATCCACTTTCTGCTGTAGCTGCGCCTCCGACGGAAAGAAGAAGATCAGCGCGCCCACAACAGCCGCAATAATGACGGCGTTGAGCCACGGTTTATCGAGTTCCCGTTCGTAAGGTGGAAACAGTGTGAGACGTGGCGCGAGTATCGGCACTATGATTAGGCCCGCGAAGAACAAGAACCGCACATGCGATAGCGCTGCCCACAGCGCAAAAGCCGATAGCAATGCCTCATCCAACCTCCACCGGCGGCGGGAGAACAATGCGGCCGCCAGCATCGCGAAAATCGCGGCCAGGGCCAGCCTGCCATTTGGGGTGATGAAGTTCACCGGCTGCCACTCTTCGATGTACTGCATAACGCCTTGCTGGCGGAGAAGAAGGGTATATGGGTACAGCACCAGTTTGTAGCCAAAGGGATTGACGAAGAGCGCAGCCAAGGAAGCTGCAAAAGCCAGCAGCAGTTTTTTTAGCTCCTCGGCGGTCCACCGGCGGGCCACAACCAAGCCCCACTCGCCTTCCACCAGACCAGAGGTGATCGTTAGTGCCAGCACAGCCATGCCAAAGACCCACGAGCCGTGAAGGTTGATCCACAGCGCAAATAACGGCGGCAGCAGCCAAAGACCCTTTCCCGTCTGCTGAAAACGGTCCAGCACGAGCAGCAATCCCACCATGCACAGCCAGCCGAATAGCAGCATCCGAGGCGCCATCGACACTCCTCCGAGGCAGATGGCTCCCAAGGTCGCGATTGCGGCGTCCTTGCAATCGGCGCCGGCACGACATGCCCGGTAATAAACGCCGACGTAAATCAGCACCAGTAGCACAAAATATACGGTCAGAATGCCTTGCAGCCCCATCGCCTTGAAGCCCAGAAAAAATGGGATCTCCGAGAGCCACTCGAAATTAATCCAGGGCGATCCCGCTGCCGTGAAGGAGTAGGTGTCGACGCGGGAGAACGAATGGAATTGCAGAAGGTTGCGGGCATTGCGCAGATGCCACCAGATGTCCGATTCTGTAATCCCTCGTTCACAATATCCAAAGATCACCGCAACCAATAGAAACATGCACATAACGGGGAAAGAAAAGACGTCGGCTGCCAGACCAATCCAGGGGGCACTGCCTATTGGCCGGGGTGTTTTTGATTTTGGCGAGTATGCGGTGGTCGGCAACAGGTGTCCTCGTCGTATCTTAAATTCGACTCAAATTGCCTGAACTTTGTGGGGCACCGCAACCGCTGCCTGCCGGTGCTGCATCCTGTGGAATGTGAGGCATTGCACAATCATAACGGCCACCAGTGATCCAAGCACGGGGAAGGCCGCAGCGGTGCACATCTGCCACGCTATAGACTGGCCTAGCCTCCCGGCGCGTGCATGAGGGTCGCCCCCAGGGCGTTGGCAAGCCAGAACTCGACAAAGGCGACTCTAACCAGCGACAGCGCTAGCTGACTACCGGTCCCAGCGTCCTTGATTCGTTCAGCGTTATCTGCGACCCATACCGCGGGAATTATAAGTATCGTCATGTTGTAAATTTCGCTTTGGATGATAAGAGAGAAGACCGCCGCAGAGACGGCGGTCAGGAATAGGAGATCACGCTCCCGATGCAACCAAAGTGCGACACTGAGTCCGACAACCAAGAGGACAGAAAGGGCCGCGCCGCGCTTGCTCCCAAAGGCGAAAATAATGATCGAAGGGTGAACATATTGTGAGTAACTGCGCAGGCAAGTGAGCCATTGCGATATCCACCCCGGAACCACAATGAAGCTAATGAGCGTGAGTGCGAGCAGCGAGATGGCAAGGCTTATCGCAAATCGTTTTCGCTCGCGCCAGCCTGCGAGTGTCCAGACCAGCATCGGCAGTAGCACGGGAATTGCGATCTGGGGCTTTCCCGCAGCCAATGCAGCCAGCGCGGCAGCCTGAATCGGGCGACCGGAGCGGAGCAGCGCCAGGCTGCCAACGATCAGGCCGAAGAATAACAGCGTGGGCTGCCGCATTTGCAGAGCATTGATTACCGGATAGCTAGAGAATGCCAGAAGCGCGTAGGTGGCCGTAGATGTGTCCCACTTCCTCCGCAGCCAGCCAATGGACAACGCCACCATGGAAGCAAAGAGGGATAGGGCGATCTTGTCGGCCGTGTGAAAGTCGAGCAGGCTAAGGATTAGCAGCGGAAACGTGGCCTGAATCGGATAGGCAAGACGACGATCATTTGTTATGTTAAGCGATCTCGCCGTCACCCCATAGGAAAACATTTGATCCCGCTCTGCAACTTCCCGCCCATAGGGGTTTTCGTGGCACAGGACGGCCCGACCGGCATTCCATAACTGGAAGTAGTCGTTTACGGCACCAGCCCTCAGCCCCATCCTGCTGACAGATGTAAGGCACGTCGCGTAGTACCACGACACGGCTAAACACAGGACGGCAAGGATTGCGCCTCGGGGCTTCATTCTTTACGGTCCTCCCTAGTTCCGTTTCTGGCGGCAGAGTCATGCAACGAGCTAGTCATGGACGGCTGGCCGCTCCTGATTTTGGCAAACATGAAGTGGTCCGCAAACAAGATCCTCGCATTACGTCTAGTCTCTGGCTGGGGTTACAAGATTAGTGTCCAAGGGTTCGCGCAATGGTTTGCGCGATTTGATCGATGCCCCGAGTTTGAGCATCGGCTTTTCGATCAACACATAGGAAGCGACCGCACAACCGGCCACCATGAGCAAGGTTAAGATGATCGAGTGCGTGCGCTCCGGCGTAAATGGTTGCTGCCACAGGTATAGCGAATAGCTCAACACGCCGATCACTGAGGCAACAGGATTGTTGAGAATCCAGTCCTGGCGTTCGATTAGAAGAAAAACCCAGAGCGCGATCAATAGCGGCACAGCTCCCCAAAACATGCTCATGCTGCCGCGCCAGCACACGCAAGCCAATGTCCACGCGGTTACCGGAACGGCGATCACAATGGCGGTGGACTCGGCCATCCATTGGCAGCGCTCACGAATTTGCCGTTCATAGATCGCCAGCAGACTCCCAGCCGCAACGCTGTCCATGGTGCCGGGGAAAGAATAGTGGACATAAGCGGCAGCATAGGGCGATGGACTCAAGGCAAGCGCCAGACGAAATCCAGCAGCTGCCAGCATGGTAATCCACGCGACACGCGCGCGAAACCGAAAGACCAGCAACAAGGCCAAAGGCCAGAGGAGGTAGAACTGCTCTTCCACCGACAGTGACCATAGATGTTGGAATAATAGCGGGGTGCTGTTCAGGCGATAGGAAATCGTATACGTGACAGCGTACAGCAAAGCGGAGCGGGAAGCTGGCGACAACAGGGCGACAATGAAAATATATGTAAATGCCGCAGGGAAAATCCGAAAGCACCGCCTCCGATAAAAGGCCACGAGATCGATCCGCCCCTCGTGCTCGTATTCCTTTTGTAGCAGCCTGGTAATGAGATAACCCGAAAGAACAAAAAACACGTGGACACCGAAGGCGGAGAGCAAAACCGGCGCCCCCGAGCCGCCCCACAAGTGGCCGACGATGACGAACAGGATCGACATCGCTCTGAGCCCATCGAGAGAGGGTATCCGATTTGCTGACGCGGACTTCATCGCTACCTTTCCCTGAAAGTATCACAGCCGCGGGGCTTATAAGCGGCCAAACTGGCACAGGAGGTGCCGGCGGTCGGTTAACCTGCTCGGTCGGCGAGTAGGAAATCGCCGGCGGATTTCTGCTCCATGGTTCGAGCTAATTCGCCTGCGTTTTCAATGGTGCCGCCACAGTTGCAGGCGCGCGTTCAAACAGGACCGCAATTTTGTCGGTGTAAATCGGATGCCAGGCCGGAGAGTGCTGTAAAACATAAGCCGGAGGTTTGCCGACCTCTAACAGGACGTAGTCGATCTTGTACTTATCCAGAACTTCAAACGGCGACTGGATCAACACAGCCTTGAGATAATCGTTGAAAGTACCATTGAACACAAAGATGTCGGTGCGGCCATCCATAAACGGCTTCAACTCGGGTGCATTCCATTCCATGTATCCGCCCCACCAGTCCTGGTTGAAGATCCGCCCGTTGATGTGCTGCCGCTGCATGAATTCCAGAGCGGCCGTGGGGTATTCTTCATTCACTTTCTGCTGTAGCTGTGCCGTTGAAGGAAAGAAGAAGATCATCGCGCCGACAACAGCCGCGATAATGATGGCGTTAAGCCACGGTTTATCAAGTTCCCGTTCATACGGCGGAAACAGGTTCAGACGTGGCGCAAGTATCGGTACCATGACCAGGCCCGCGAAGAACAAGAACCGCTGATGCGAGAGCGCAGCCCAAAGAGCAAACGCGGTTAGCAGTACCTCATCCAATCGCCAGCGGCGGCGGGAGAACAGTGCAGCCGCCAACAACGCCACAATCATGATCAGCGCCAGCTTGCCGTACCGGTTGCTGAAGTCCACAGACTGCCACTCCACGAGGTGCTGCATGACGCCTTGCTGGCGGAGAAGAAGTGTATATGGATACAACACGAGCTTGTAGCCAAAGGGGTTGACAAAGAGCGCCGCCAGGGAAGCGCCCAATGCCAGCAGCAGTTTTCTTAACTCCACGGAACTCCACCGATGTGCCACAACCAAACCCCACTCCCCTTCCACCAGACCGGAGGCGATCGTTAGTGCCAGGACGATCACGCCAAAGACCCAGGAGCCGTGAAGACTGATCCAAAGGACAAACAACGGTGGCAAGAGCCAAAGGCCCTTTCCGGCCCGCCGAAAACGGTCCAGCACGAGCAGCAGCCCTACCATGCACAGCCAGCCGAATAGCAGCGTGCGGGGACCGATGGACACGGTCCCAAGGCAAATAGCGCCCAACGTGGCGACTGCGGCGTCCTTGCAATCGGCCCCGGCCTGGCATGACCGGTAATAGACGCCGACGTAAATCAGCACCAGCAGCACGAAATATACCGTCAGAATGCCTTGCAGTCCCATCGCCCTGAAGCCTAGAAAAAATGGGGCCTCCGAAAGCCACTCGAAATTCATCCAAGGCGATCCCGCCGCGCTGAAGGAATAAGTATCCATATTGGGGAATGAGTGGTGTTCGAAAAGATAGGCGGCGTTGCGCAAGTGCCACCAGATGTCCGGCTCCCCAAACTGTTTTACAGAAGACCCGAGGATCGCCGCCGCCAGCAGTGACATGCACATTACAGGGAAAGAGAAAATGCTGGCAGCCAGACCAGTCCAGTAAGTGGTGGCGGCCGGGAGTGCCTTCCCTGACGGCGAATCTGAAGTGGTCGGTAACAGAATGTCCCCTACCTATCTGATTTCGATTTAATTCGCCAGGACTTTCACCGGTGCCGCCACACTTGCTGGCACGCGTTCGAACAGCACAGCAACCTTGTCCGAGTAAATCGGCTGCCATGCCGAAGAGTGCTCCAGGAGATAAGCCAGAGGTGCGGCTGGCTCTAAGATGACATGGTTAAACTTGTACTTATCCAGCACTTCGAACGGTGCCTGGATCACCACAGCTTTGACATAGTCGTTGAAGGTCCCGTTGTACACGAAGATATCGGCGCGGCCATCAATAAAGGGCTTCAACTCAGGCGCGTTCCATTCCATGTACCCGCCCCACCAGTCCTCGTTGAAAATCTTTCCGTCGATATGTTGTTGCTGCACGAACTCCAGTGCAGCCTTGGGATACTCTTCGTCCACCTTCTGCTGTAGCTGTGCCGGAGACGGAAAGAAAAAGATCAGCGCGCCCACGACGGCAGCCATGATAGCAGCGTTAAGCCAAGGTTTATCCAGGCCCCTTTCGTAGGGTGAAAACAAGTTCAGACGCGGCGCAAGTGTCGGCGCTAGGATCAGACCTGCGAAAAACAGGAACCGCGCATGCGACAGCGCCGCCCACAAAGCAAACGCCGTCAGCAGTACTTCATCCAATCCCCAGCGGCGGCGGGAGAACAACGCGGCGGCTAGTAATGCTAAAATCATGATCAGCGCCAGCTTGCCGTCCCCAGTGCTAAAGTCCACAGAATGCCACTCCGCGATGTGTTTCATATTGCTCGGCTGACGGAAAAGAAAATCAAATGGGTACAGCACCAGCTTGTAGCCAAAGGGATTCACAAACAGAGCAGCCACTGAGGCGGCCAAGGCCGGCAGCAATTTTTTCGAGTCTCCGGAGGTCCACCGCTGCGCCACAACCAAACCCCACTCTCCTTCCACGAGGCCGGAGACGATCGTCAGCACAAGAACGACCATGCCAAAGACCCAGGAGCCGTGAAGGTTGATCCACAAGGCAAACAAGGGTGGCAGCAGCCAGAGACCCTTTCCCGTCCGGCGAAAACGGTCCAGCACGAGCAGCAGTCCTACCATGCACAGCCAGCCAAACAGCAGAACGCGAGGCCCGATGGATACAACTCCTAGAAAAATAGCCAGCAGTGTGGTGACAGTAGCATTCTTGCAATCGGCGCCAGCTCGGCATGACCGGTAATAGACTCCCACATAAATCAGCACCAGCACCGCGAAATATACCGCAAGAAGGCCTTGCAGTCCCATAGCCTTAAAACCCAGGAAAAGTGGGACTTCCGAGAGCCACTCGTGGTCAAGCCAGGGCGACCCTGCCGCTCCGAAGGAGTACGTATCCACACTTGGGAACGAGCGGTGTTGGAAAAAATAGGCGGTGTTGCGTAGATGCCACCAGATATCCGGTTCCGCAATCTGCTTTACCGAAAACCCGAAAATCACCGCCGCCAACAAAAACATGCACATAACAGGAAAAGAGAAGATGCTGGCTGCCAAATCAGGCCAAAAGTTGCCGCCCGCTGGCGCGGCTGTTTCGGCTTGTGACGAATAGGAGGTCGTCGGCAACAGATATCCCTTTCAGTGCGTCCGTTGACGGTAACACAGCCGCAGACCCTGTAGTATACTCACCATCTCTTACTAAGACCACATTATGACTCGCACGGCCAAGCTGTTACTGGTCCCCGTACTTCTCCTCCAGATAGTCTTTTTTAGCTTCATCGCCCTGCATCGATTCATCGATGGAGACGAGGGTTTTTATCTATTGGCGTCGCGACTTATCCTCATGCACAAGAAGCCGTATCTAGACTTTTTTTATACGCAGGCGCCACTATTGCCTTACGTTTACGCCATATGGATGAAGTGCACCGCAGTGTCCTGGGTCTCAGCCAAACTATTCTCTGCCTCGTTGACGGCCCTGCTCGGTTCCTTGTTATACGAGCATGTTTGCCGCCTAACGCGGAGCTGGCTGGCAGCAGTTGCAGCGGTGATCTTGTTTGCTTCGAGCACGCTTATCTTCGCTTTTTTCCCCGTGGTCAAAACCTATTCTCTGGCCGGGCTGTTTCTTTTCGCTGCCTATGTGGTTGTCGGCCGGCTTTCCGCAGCATCTCCCCGATGGCTGATAGGTACTGGTGGGCTATTGTTTGGGTTGGGCGCCGATACTCGTTCCTATTTGCTTCTGCTTGCCCCGTTATTCCTGTGGTGGATCTCTCGCAACTCCGATG
>Ga0302326_10025163_pt1 | contig 12076 bp, 9 predicted proteins | sample Palsa_T0_3_FD_202264 | JGI IMG/M metagenome (GOLD analysis project Ga0302326, IMG submission 202264) | Peat permafrost microbial communities from Stordalen Mire near Abisko, Sweden - Palsa_T0_3 | ecosystem: Environmental > Terrestrial > Soil > Palsa > Peat permafrost | place: Sweden: Abisko...
CGGGACGACGCGACCGTAGCCGTGGCACGCTGGACGGGAGTGCCCGCATGAGCCTTCCCATCCTCACGGTGCGGGTCCAGTACGAGCACGACGTGGTGGCCTCGCGGCAGCGGGCGAAACAGGTCGCGGAAGTTCTGGGATTCGAAACGCAGCAGCAGACCCGCCTGGCAACGGCAGTTTCCGAAATTGCGCGCAACGCGTTCGCCTATGCGGGCGGGGGCAAGGTGGAGTTCTTACTGGAAGGCTCCACCGCGCCCCAGTTGCTAACCATCCGAATCTCCGACGAAGGCCGCGGAATTCCCAACCTGGAGGAGGTTCTGGAAGGCCGGTACCGCTCGCAGACCGGCATGGGGCTGGGGCTGCTCGGAGCCCGCAGGCTGATGGACCAGTTCAGCGTGGTCTGCCCGCAGGGAAAAGGGACGCTCGTCACACTGGGGAAGCTCCTTCCGCGCCGCTCGCCGCTGATCACCGCGAAGATGCTGCCGCAACTGGCAGGCCGCATTGCCGCGCAGAAACCTCGTAACATTCTCGACGAGCTGCGCGAGCAGAACCAGGAGTTGATGCAGACCCTCGAAGAGCTGCGCGACCGGCAGCAGGAACTGGCAGCTCTGAACCGGGAACTGGACGACACCAACCGGGGCGTCGTCGCGCTCTATGCCGAACTGGACGAGAAAGCAGATCACCTCCGGCGCGCCGATGAAGTCAAGACGAAGTTTCTCTCCAATATGAGCCACGAGTTCCGCACGCCGCTGAACTCGATTCTGGCGCTCTCGCGCATTCTGCTGGATCGGACAGATGGGGATCTCACGTCGGAGCAGGAAATTCAGGTCACTTACATCCGCAAGTCCGCCGAAAGCCTGTTCGAGCTGGTTAACGATCTTCTGGATCTGGCCAAGGTAGAAGCCGGCAAGATTGTGGTGCATCCGGTGGAATTCGAGGTAAACTCCCTGTTCGGCGCGTTGCGCGGCATGCTGCGCCCGCTGCTGGTAAGTTCGTCGCTGAACCTGATTTTCGAAGACGCCTGCGAAATTCCGCCCCTTTATTCCGACGAAGGCAAGATTTCGCAGATATTGCGCAATTTTATCTCGAACGCGCTGAAATTTACCGAGGCCGGCGAAGTGCGAGTCGCGGCTGAAGCGGTGGACGACGGCGTCGGCTGCCGGGAAGAGCACGGGGCAATCGCATTCCGCGTTTCCGACACCGGCATCGGCATTGCGCCGGAAGATCAGGAAACGATTTTCAAGGAATTCGCGCAGCTGGACAGCACGCTGCAGCGCAAAGTAAAGGGTACCGGTCTCGGCCTTCCGTTGTCGCGAAAGCTGGCGGAGTTGCTGGGCGGTTCGGTGCGCGTGGAAAGCCGGGTCGGGAAAGGTTCGACTTTTGTTCTTACGATTCCGAAGGTCTACAAAGCCGTCGAACCGCAACCCGAAGCCGAGGCGAGGGAGAAGACCGAGCCCTCGAAACTACAGGTGCTGTTGGTGGAAGATCACTTCGAGACGCGGCTGATTTACGAGAAATATCTGCAGGGGTCGCCGTGGCAGATCGTATCCGCGCGCTCTCTGCGCGAAGCGGGAAACATTCTGCGCAATCTGACTCCCGCGGCGGTGATTCTCGATATCGTTCTGCAGGGAGAAGACACCTGGAATCTGCTGGCCACGCTGAAGTCCGATCCTCTGACGCGAAACGTGCCGGTGGTGGTGGCGACTTCCGTGGAAGACCGTTCGAAGGCTATGGCGCTTGGCGCCGATGAATACGTGGTGAAGCCTCTCACGCGCGCTGCGTTGCGGGCTCTCCTCTGGCGGCTCAGCGGACAACATCTGAGCGGAACCGTTCTGGTGGTGGACGACGAGGAGGTTTCGCGCTATCTGCTGCGGCAGGTGTTCAGCAATCCCAGGGTAAGATTTCTGGAGGCAAGCAACGGCGCGCAGGCCCTGGAACTGGCCCTGGCGGAGAAACCGGATCTGGTGATGACGGATCTGGGTATGCCTGGCATGGATGGCTTCAAGCTGGTGGAACAGATGAGCGCGGAGGCGGATCTGAAAGACATCCCGGTCATTGTGGCGACCTCGCGGAATCTCTCTTCCGAACAGGTGCGCGAACTTTCGAAGCGGGTGCTGGCCATTCTGCCGAAGGAGAGTTTTTCCGGAAGCGGAGTGGCGGGAAGGCTTTACGGAATGCTCTCCACCGTGGGGCTGCAAAACCTGATGGGAGACGCCGGAATTACCGAGGCAGTGAATAGCTGATGCGAGATAAGCCGCTGATTCTCGACGTCGACGACGACGTAGCCGGGCAGTACGCGGTGGGGCGGCAACTCAGACAGGCGGGTTATGAGGTCATCGGCGCAAACAACGGGCAGAGCGCGTTGCTCATGGCGGAAAGCCGGCAGCCGGATCTGATCCTGCTCGACGTGAGGCTGCCCGATATCGACGGGTTCGAAGTCTGCAGACGCATTCGCAACACGCCGCAGATTTCCGAGACGCCCATCGTGCAGATGTCAGCTTCCTACATCGATACGAATTCGCGGGTGAAAGGTCTGGAGAACGGCGCCGATGCCTATCTGACCGAACCCGTGGAACCGGCGATTTTGCTGGCGACCGTGAATTCGCTGCTACGCATGAAACGCGCGGAGCTAAAGGTGCGGCAGGGCGCGCTGCAATGGCAGACCACCTTCGACGCCATTCAGGAAGGAGTCGCGCTGCTGGATGCGAACGGCGAGGTGATCCAGCATAACAAGGCTTTCGGGCAGTTGCTTGGCCCGGCTTCGCCGAAGTTTCCAGCGCTGACGCATCGGCTTTTCGAGGGCGTCCGGGCCACAGGGGTGCGGCAGGTGGAAGAGCAGGTGCTGGAGAACAAAGCGCTCACCATCACCATGGACCCGGTTGTAGACGATGAGAAGCAGTTCACCGGCGCAGTCTGCACCGTTGCCGACGTCACGGAGCGGAAAAATTTCGACCAGCAGTTGCGGCATACCGCGAAGCTGGAAAGTATTGGCGTTCTGGCGGGCGGAATTGCGCACGACTTTAACAATTTACTCACCGGAATTCTGGGAAATTCCAGTCTTTTGATGGAAACCCTTCCCCCCGGCGCTCCGGAGATGGAACTGGCGGACGAGATCCTGAAGGCCAGCGAGAGCGCGGCGGATCTGACGCGGCAGATTCTGGCCTATTCCGGGAAGGGCCGGTTCGTAGTGAAGTCGGTAGATCTTTCCGCCGTGGCGCTGGATACCAGGGCCTTTGTGCGCCGGTTTATCCCTGGCAAGGTGGAACTGGTTTATCAGGTGGCTTCGGACCTTCCGGCCATTCAGGCGGACCAGGGGCAGATGCAGCAACTGACGATGAACCTGATCATCAACGCGGCGGAATCTTTCGGCGAGGGCGGCCGGGGCAAAGTCACGGTGGCGACTGGCACGGAATATCTGGATGACAACTTTTTTCGCCCCGGCGAGAGCCCCGCGCCCGGAGATTACGTCACGCTGACCGTTTCCGACACCGGAAGCGGTATGGACGAGGAAACGCAGGGCCGCATTTTCGATCCGTTTTTCACCACCAAGTTCGCCGGCCGGGGACTCGGGCTTTCGGCGGTCCATGGAATTTTGCGCGGACACTCCGGGTACCTGAGGCTGCGGAGCCAGCCTGGCAGCGGCACAACGTTTCGTCTGTATTTTCCGGCGGACAAGAGTTCTCAGAAAAAAACGCCCGTTTCGCAGCCAGTGCCGGCAGGGCGAATGTCCGGCATCGTTTTGGTGGTGGACGATGAAAGCACGGTGCGTAATTTCGCGAAAATTGCGCTGGAAAAGCGGGGATATACCGTGCTTATGGCGGAGAGCGGAGAAGAAGGCGTGGCTTTGTTGTCGCAGCCAGGGAACAAGGTCGACCTCGTTTTGCTGGATCTGACGATGCCCATAATGAGCGGCGAAGAAGTGTTCGATCAGGTGCGGCGCATCGATCGCGCGGTGCCGGTGATTCTTTCCAGTGGCTTCAGCCATGCTACCGCCGCCGAACGGTTTCAGGGAAAGAATATTTCGGGTTTTCTGGGAAAACCGTATACGGGTTCGCAACTGGGCGATGCCGTTCAATCCGCTATGAAAAGGGGCGGCGTGCTCCGGCGGGTGTAATGGTGCTGCCGCGCCGGTAATGCACGTATGTCTGAAGCGGACGTTTTCGTAATCGGCGGAGGTCCCGCGGGACTCGCAGCTGCGATTGCCGCCAGCCGCGTGGGCATGCGCGTCGTGGTAGCCGACGGAAACAGACCACCCATCGATAAGCCGTGCGGCGAAGGTATGATGCCCGATTCGCGGTTGGCGGCGGCGCGGCTTGGAATCGAACTTCCGGATTCTCTGGGATACGAATTTCGTGGGGTCCGGTTCCATGGCGCGGGCCGGCAGGTGGAATCGAATTTCCCGCGCGGCCGCGGTATGGGCGTGCGGCGCACCGCTCTGCATGCGGTTCTGGTGCGGACGGCGGAGCAGGCAGGCGTGGAACTGCGGTGGGATTCGCCGGTTGCTGACATCGGGAAAATCGGGGCGCGGTGGATTGTCGGCGCCGACGGTGCATCGTCCCGTGTGCGGCGGTGGGCGGAACTGGATGCCTGCGTCTGGAACTCGCGGCGTTACGCTTACCGGCAGCACTTCGCGATCGCTCCGTGGACCGACTGCATGGAGGTCTACTGGGGTGAAGGCTGCCAGATCTATGTGACTCCCGTGGCCGCCGGGGAAGTCTGTCTGGCGCTGATTTCACGCGATCCCCGACTGCGGCTGGAAGATGCGCTACAGTTGCACTTCCGCGCCCTCCACCAGCAGCTGGAAGGGGCCGGGACCACCAGCCGCGAACGCGGGTCCGTGACGGCGACAGTAACACTGCGTGCGGTGGCACGTGGCAACGTGGCGCTCATCGGAGACGCCTCGGGGTCCGTGGACGCCATCACCGGCGAGGGTCTTTGCCTGAGTTTTCGGCAGGCGGAGGCTCTGGCCAAGGCCATGCTGAGGGGCAACCTCTCCGGATACAATCGCGCCCACCCGAGGCTTTCGCTGCGAACGCATCTGATGGCGCAGGGCATGCTGATGCTGGACCGCGGCCCTGCCATCCGGCGCTGCGTTCTGGGGACGATGTCGACGCAGCCCTGGATCTTCCGCCGTCTGCTGGCGTTTCACGTTTTATGAAAACTTTTCGCGTCCTAAGGCCGCAACACTTGGCAGAATCTCTTTTCCAACAAAACAAATTGTTTTTCTTATAAACAGTAGTAAATAGACCGGATTTCCAAAGCGCGCCTGCCGACACAAGGCCGCGGAACTTCCTTGTCCGAGTACAGCAACTCCCTTAGTCAGCCTTCAGACATAAGATCTGGCGGGAAAGTACGAACGTGTGCGCAACCAGGCCTCGCCGTTCAACGGGGTGTTCTCCCCGGTGAAGACTTGGCTGGTGCAGTCGCTGCCCGAGATCGGCAAGCAAATGGAATCGGCGTTCACCCGCATGCAAAGCGGAATCGTCCTCTACACGTTCGGACTCTCCGCAGGTAGCTGAAAAAACAGCCTGATTGAAGCATCGCCCAAAAGCGGGCCGTTGAGCATACGACAACTGACACGTTCTTAGGCGTTTTTCCTGCTGTGCTTCCGGGGTCGTCCTCTTAGCGGCGGAATGGCATTTTTGGGGCTGGCAGTTTCCGTACAGGTTCCTTTTTCGGAATTGAAGGTCTTGTACCCATCCACGGCGGTCATCGCAGGAATTCCCAACTTCGTCCCGATGGCTCTCCACGACAGCCCCTCCTGATCCCGGAGCCTGACAACTTCGTCACGACGGAAAATTCGTTTCGGGCGACCGACGATCTTCCCCGCAGCTTGAGCGGCCTTGATCCCGGAGAGCGTGCGCTCCCGGATCATCTCTCGTTCAAATTCGGCAACGCTGGCGAGAATCTGAAGGAGCAGACGGCTGGTGGGATTCTTCTCGTCCGTATCGAGCGACTGGCTGGTAGCGATGAACCGGACGCCGTAACTGGTGAGAGCCGCCAACTGTTGATTCAGGTGAAGCACCGACCGGCCAAAACGGTCGATCTTGTAGACGGCGAGGCAGTCAAACTTGCGCTGTGCGGCGTCAGCCATCAGGCGATCCAGTGCGGGACGGCTGGCCTTCGCCCCGGAGAAACCGGTGTCCACATATTCCCCGGCGCTCTGCCAGCCACGGCGGGAGATGTACTCCCGGAGTTCCCTCAACTGCGTTTCGCAGTTCTGGTCCGTGGTGCTGACTCGGGCGTACAGAGCACAATTCATTAGCTATTATCGTACATGGTTGTCGTACAATTGTCAATTGCCACTTACCACTTATTGTGAAGTAGCTTAAAGCCGTTTTGGGAAGTCCCAATTGCCACTTCCCAAGGAGTAGACTATTCGGTGATGCCCAAACGGACAGTACCAGCCACGTCCCGACCGGATGCCCCGGAGTCGCAGTACAAGACTACCGGCATCAATTTGCCCCTCGATATATGGGAATTGCTGAACCGGGTTGCATTTCAACGTGCGAAGGAACGGGGTGGCAGACCAGGTGTGTCCGGGTTGCTGGTCGATCCCGTGCAGCGCCACCGCAAGGAACCCGGAAAGGAACTGCCGTGTTAAAAGGGCCGCTTCCATGTGGTATCTGATTCTTCACGGAGTGTTCGCTGCCTGGGTGCTTTTCGACGGATTGAGCCGCAAGGACGGCGGCGCAGCCGTTGGGTGGGCTTTGGGAACGGTGTTGCTTGGACCATTGGTCCTGCCGGTGTACCTCGCAACGCGCCCGCTGAAGAATGGCGAAATTCGCGAGGGCGGAGCAGCATGGAACGTCCTGAAAAACTTCGTCATTGTGTGGACGATTGTGATGGTCGTTGCGACGTTTTCTAGTCTTTCTACAATGGGGCGATACACAATGACGCTTCAGAGCGACGCCGAACGAACCGGAGCGGGGATCGGGATGTTTCTTGGGATGGGTTTACTCGCGGTCGTTTGGTTAGTCCCGACTCTCGGTGCGGCCCTATTGGGTTTCCTGATGAAGAAGAATAGCGTGCTGGAAACAGGGCCAACCGGACCCCTTATCGGAACCACCTCCAACGCTGGCACTGCGAATGGGTTCGCGGGGCTGGGACTCGCCGCTGTAATCAGCGTGATCGTCATCGGCGCTTTGGCCCACCGAGGCGAAGCGACTTCAACGACCTCTTCGGTTTCCTCACCTGCCAAGGCAAACGGCGTCGCCATAGCTCCAACAGGTCCACACCCGGAAACAGAACGGGGTTGGGCTTACCGTACCACCGAAGACAGTATGGGACGTAAGCAGTCTTTCGCCTCTGTCGAGTCAACGAACACTCTGAGTTTTGGCTTCCCATATCAAAACGCTCAGCATGGCACGCTTACCATTCGTAAGTCTGCCCAATGGGGCACTAATGTGCTGGTTAGAATCGAGCATGGGCAGTTCCCTTTGTAGGATCGACACATGTTCTGTCAACGTCCGTTTCGATGACGGAGCCATCCAGGAGTTCTCGGCAGTCGAACCCGCCGACCACAGCACGACGACCCTGTTTATAAACAATGAAACACGGTTCGTTTCACAACTCCGCAAATCCAAAGTTGTCCGAGTTGAAAGTACGTTTTATCAAGAAGGGTCACGTACTCTTGAGTTCAACGTCGAAGATTTCAAATGGCAATAGTCTCGGACCGAGTTTCCGGCACTCGCTCAAACCTCGAAGGATGCCGTGTGGAAGAGGAAGAACAACTGAAGAAATCTCGGGCACGGCGACCGCGAACAAAACACCTGAACAACTTGGCAATTGCCAAATCAACTGACGGAGTCTTCAGGTTCAATAAGCCAGGAGAACCCGGAGGGCTTCACGGCGGCAGCATGGATTTTGCCGCCGATCCCACCGCAGACAACCGGATCGATTTCTCGCGCCAGATCATCGCTACAGGCTTTTATGTACCCAGTGGCATAGGCTAGACCATCGTCAAGCGCCGGTCCCTTGACGTGGAAGTGGTGGCGAAGACGTTTGTCTTCATGCACATCAAGATATCTCAATCTGATTTCTTCGGAGCCGCTCAGATATTCTCCAGTGAAGTTTGTAGCGATAAGGCGATAGGGCAACGGATCGAGCAACTCTCCATCTTCGTGCGACAGGTCTACTATTGCCGCTGAAGATCGTCCATTGCAAAAGTAACCGGCCATGATCATGGTCGCTAATATAAAGCGTCGATTTGGGTCAGGACTCGAATTTTCGACAAGCGGTACCTGAATTCCACTGTCCCTGACGGCCAAAATCGATTTACGGAGGTTACTTGTAAATAACTCAACCCATGGTCCGCATCCCTGACTGAAGGCGTTTGTGGCGCTCATGGTTTTGTTCACTAAATCGATCAGATTGAAGCTCTTGTCTTTGTTGAATATAGACCCAGTAACGCCCCATGCAACCTCTCTCGTGCCCACTGCACCACGGAAAACCTTTTGCTGACGCTCGCTTTCGAATATGGTGGTCGAATCATCCCGCGTAGAATCATCGCCCCAACGGGAGCGTCCATCTGCTGCAAATACTATTCCGGATTTCGTGTATACGACGGCAATCGCTGACATTTCGGTAAGCCAATCCCCCTGACATATGATTCCATAGTCCCCGTACAGCCTTGCATTTTGGGCGCACCACTGGGTAAGATTTATGTGGACATCCCAAGCCGCCAGCCATCAGAACTGCCCGATTCGCAGTCGGGCTTTTCAGGGCAAGGGTTCAAGCTGAATGCTCCTGATCCGTATGCCCACCATATCCGTCCGAACCGCAAGCTTAGAGTCACTGCAAGCCGTCCCCATGCACGGGATGCCGATTCCACCGGGCCGAACCGGATTGCATAGAGAGCGTTTCTGGCGTGCTGACGGGTGTTCTGATGCCGGGTTCGTTCGTTTGTGCGACCAGTTTTCTCGAAGAGTCGATTTGTTCTCGAATCATGGTGAAACTAGGCAATTTCGGAGACCGTTTTCGGAACGGTGACGAACGCGTGCCGCGACAACATTTCTGGCGCTACACCGTTGCAATCGACACGAAACGCCAATAGGCCGCGCTATGTGGCAAGATGGTCGGTATGTTGGCGTACCTGGAACCCAGCCTTATCAGCGAACGGACACACGCCGGGGTGAAGGACGCGCAGCGCCGGGGCATGAAATTCGGGCGCAAGCCGAAACTGATGCCGCAGCAGATCGACCACGCGCGGAAGCTGATCGATGCAGGCGAGCACCGCGAGGATGTAGCTCTCCTCAACGTAGATCGCACAACGTTATACCGGGCGCTAGTCGCTAGTAGTATTGGCGCTGAAATGCCTGACGTGTGAGGCCGATGTCTAAGCACGTTCTCATTCTCGCCGTCGTTTTCGTCGCCGCCGTTCTCCTAGCCGCTCTTATCATCTCCGGTGCTAGATGCATTGGCATACTTTTTGCAGCCTTGCCAGCCCGAACCGAAAGGTGGGCCTTCGTCTTGCTCTGCGTACTCTTCGCTATCGTTCTCGTACTACGGGCGTGGGAAAGCTATCAAAAAAACGTCGGCGGAAAGTGGTGGTTTCGTCCGGGGGCGCACGTCTGGAAGAAGAGGGAGGTGCGGGAAAGACTTGAGTGGAGCGATATCCACTGCATCATGCATGGTGACCCACTGACCCCATGTGATCGGCTTCCCGAGAGCGAGCCGTCATTTTTTGTAAGGTATGTCATCGTGTTGCTTGCAGGACTGTTTATGTGTCTTATTGTCACCGTGGGCTTTATCTCCGCCCCCGCTGGCGTTGTCTGGGGCTTACCGCTCGCCATTTTTGCAAGCCGAGATCAAGACAAACTACTGGCAGTCGTCGCGGCGGTCTTGGCTCTGGCAGGTGTGCTATACACCATACGGGCCAAGGTGCGCTCTGAAAATCGGCAAAAATGGATCGATCAAGTTCGAGGCAATTTGGCAGTCGTCATCAACTACGCAGGATATAAGAATGAGTATCAAGCTCACGCTAAGCGCTATTGGGCCGATCCTCTACGATACGACTTATCCAAGGGTGCTCCGCCTCTGTACCCGGACGCAAATCTGGCTCGCCTAACCCTTGAGCTTCTGTTTAACCCTTCTGAAAAAGACCATAGGACTCTCAGTACACTTTTGCGGCTCCTCTGTGGCTTTGATCCTATTCAGATAGATGCCGAAGTCACGAAGCACCTTCCTTGCTTGAGCAGCGTCAACCACGACAGCCTTATCATATACACCATTCGCCTTTCAAACGCGATGTTGAAGCGCGAGTGGGAACTTATCAAATTCGGGAAATAGAGTGCTGATCGGGCCGGATACTACAACACAAAGTCCTTTATGTAGTGCGGCTAACCGATTTGCAACCAGTCTGTTACGGGAACTCGTTTCCTCCCCGCCATCCGTCCGAACCGGAAGCTGCCAGCCGCCGTCGCGCTCGCGATGCCGATGTCCACCGCGCACGTGCCCATCGAACTGCACGGCGCTGTAGGCGTGGGTGTCGGGATTCCTGGCGGCAGGTTCGTCACCAGTCGCTCGCGGAAAATTTCGGACAGTGAATTCTGAAAAAGAGTACTTATCCTCCGAGGGTTTAGAAACCAGGCCCGCCCTCAGCACCGGAGGGGAACGATTTTCCCACAAGAATCCCCGAAAACCTGCTGCCTCAAAATCCTGAAAAAAAATGCCGGTTCCGAAAAAGGCTCCCCAGGTTCGCATAAACGTTCTGCATGAGGCAACAACACCGGAAAATCCCGCCGCCGTCAGACGTTCGCCACTTGGTTCGACTGCCAGAGCGTCAGCCCCTGAGCCGGGGGCGCACTCCGACGTGATCCACACCGTACCGGCAGAATCGTGAGCGCCGCACGAGTAGTGTCCTAATGTTGCGTTGAAATTTGCGAGACGATCTAGGGCAACCCGCCCCGCCCGATGGTAAAATCAACGGCGAGATGGCGACATCATATCTCTAGGGCGGCAAGCTGTGAAGTTTATCTGGTTGGGCGTTGTTGTGGCTTTGCTTTTCTTCGGGGTCTACGCATACCGACTTCAGGCCGTTCCTCCCGATTGCTCCAGCCCTGCGACAATCAGCCTGGTGCGGCAAATCCTTATCGGTCAATTCAAATATCAGAGGTTAATCAGAATCGCCAATATCCGTACGAGCCAGGGAGGAATGTTTGCGCCACGGTTTGAGTGTGATGCCTCAATTGAGGGAGATCTGTCCGGGCAGTCTTTTGGCGGAGTCGCCGTGGGTGCCGTACACTACACGAGCGAAATAACCGAAGATACGCACCGGCATTACGTGACCGCAAAACCGCAGCTTGTTGCGCAACCGGAACGGTAGACCGACAATGACTTACGGACGATAGTTAAACGGCTGTGAAAGTTCAGCTTTGATTGATAATGTTGCGGCTTTGAACCATGCCGCTAGATCTTCCTCTTGCGACACGCTCAAAGCAACCGGTAATTTCCCGTGAGGTACAACATATATTTCTAGACCGCCAACCCCATACGGGTTTTCCTCTCCAGCGGCTAATACCACATAAACAGCAAGCCGGATCAGATCGCAGACCGGAGACACATAGCAGTTGTTAGCGTACTTATTGGTAAAGTATCGGCAAGTGTTGATGATGTCGCCAGAGACGGCCTTATCGAATACCTGATCAGCAGTAGATGTGTTTTTGCCATTTATACTCAAGACCCAGAGTTGGTTGCAGATAAAGGCGAGTACCTTGCGGACAGCGGGCATTGAAACGCCTCCGTTACGCTCCTCCATGATGTTGTACCGCGAGTTTCCGATCAACCTTAATGTTGATCGTATCTCTTCGAAATCATCGGTGAACTTTAAATCGGACCAGTCTGTTGCCTGAATATCGTAAGCAGCCAGCTTGGATGTATCGTCACCCGCATAGCAACAAAGCGAGGTTACGCCGCGCAGAAATTTACTAGTCCGCAATGGACTGCGGGCAGTGGATTCGAATGCCTGTTCCAGCCGGTCCTTGGGGGACACCCAAAACCGGCCAATGAGGGACAGCTGAAAACCGGCCAACGAAACTGAGTCAGGGCATTGACGGCGACGGGGGATAGCCTCCGT
>Ga0302326_10025166_pt1 | contig 12075 bp, 10 predicted proteins | sample Palsa_T0_3_FD_202264 | JGI IMG/M metagenome (GOLD analysis project Ga0302326, IMG submission 202264) | Peat permafrost microbial communities from Stordalen Mire near Abisko, Sweden - Palsa_T0_3 | ecosystem: Environmental > Terrestrial > Soil > Palsa > Peat permafrost | place: Sweden: Abisko...
CCACCCTCCTAGAGCGCCAGCCGCGCCTCCGCGGCAAGGTGGTGTTCAGCATGGTGGCCGCGCCATCGCGCACCGATGTCCCAGCCTACCGGCGGCTGGCCAAGCGCTTGGACGCCCTGGTGCATGAAATCAACGATACCTATGGCACGGCCAAGTGGCAACCGATTGATTACATGAACGTATTGCAGCCTTTTGAGGAGGTGACGGCGCTGTTCCAAATTGCCGACGTGGCATTCATTGCGCCGCTGCGCGACGGCATGAACCTGGCAGCCAAAGAGTTCGTGGCTAGCAAGCACCGGGCCGGCGTGCTGATTCTGAGCGAAACGGCCGGTGCCGCCGAGGAGCTCCAGGACGCCCTGCTGGTCAATCCCAAGCAGCCGGAAACGCTTGTCGCTGCTCTAGACGAAGCTCTGACCATGCGCAAACGCGAGCTCCGGCGGCGCCTAAAAAGGATGCAGCAGCAACTGGCCATCAATACGGTGCAGGAGTGGGCTGGCAATTTTGTGTCTACGCTGCAGCAGCCCTTGCCCGGCACGCCGCGCCTGGCCCGGACGCTAAAGGGCCGTTTGGAACTCCGCCTGCTCAACGATTGGCGCCAAGCCAAAAAACATCTTTTGCTGTTGGATTATGATGGCAGCCTGGTGCCGTTCACCGAGGATTACAGGGCGGCGGGGCCGTCCAAAAGTTTGCTGAACTTGCTGGAAACCCTTAGCGCCAACAAGACCACTGACGTGGTGCTGATCAGCGGCCGCAGCCCGGCGGAACTGCAAGAATGGTTCGGCCGTCTGCCGCTCAACCTGGTGGCCGAACACGGCGCCAGCCTCCGCATAAACGGCCGCAAGGCCTGGCAAACGATCGAGAAAGTCGATACTAAGTGGAAGCGGGTGCTGCAGCCGGTACTTGAAAAGTATGCCGCCCTGGCGCCGGGCGCCCGTATTGAGGTTAAACCTCATTCGTTGGTGTGGCACTATCGTGCCGTGGCGCCCTACCAAGCCCAAAAATACGTTGTTATTATCAAGCGTACCCTCAGGCCGGAACTCAAGCGCTACGGCCTGGAGCTGCTCCAAGGCAACAAAGTTCTCGAGCTCAAGAACCCCCGCGTCAGCAAAGCCGAAGCGGCCCAGCGCTGGCTGCGGCGGCAATACGACTTTATATTAAGCATTGGCGATGACGTTACGGACGAAACCCTGTTCGCGGTTCTGCCACCTACGGCGCACGCCATCAAGGTCGGCCGCGGCCGCACCCGCGCCCAGTATCGCCTGCCCTCTTCGCGGGAAGTCACCACCTTGCTCCGCAAACTGGTCTAGGCAACCGGCTGTTTTTGACACTTTGGGCACAAGTGCGTGCCGCGGCCGGCGACGCGCGTTTTTATGATGGTTGTGCCGCAACGCGGGCAGGCTTGGCCTTCGCGCCGGAAGACGCGGGCAAAGCTCAAATAGCTGCCACGTTTGCCCTCGGCGTCGACGTAATTCTTGTCCGTTGAACCGCCCTTCTCAATCGCCAACCGTAGCACGTAGGTCAGCTCATCGTAGAGATTGTGGAAGTGCCGGGCGGAGAGACTCCGAACCAGCATGGCCGGATGGATTTTAGCACCCCACAGCGACTCGTCAGCGTAAATGTTGCCGACACCGGCCAGCACAGTTTGGTCGAGCAGCGCGGCTTTAACAGAGGTGTTTTGGCGGCGCATTAGCCGGTCGTGCAGAGTCTGCCAGGTAAAGTCGGCACTGAGCGGTTCGGGACCAACCTTCTTGAAAAAATCCAGCTCGGCAACCTCGGTAGTCGGTATTAGGCGCATCCAGCCAAACTTGCGTTGGTCATTGAAGAACAGCCGGCTGCCGTCCGCGAATGTCAACGTCACTCGCGTCGATTTGTCCGGCAGCTCGCCGACCATTGAATCGTTTGGATGGCCGGCGCCGAAGTTCTCGCGGCGGCTGCGGAACACCAGCTGGCCGGTCATTTTCAGATGGATAACCAGCGAATACTTGGTCGAAAGTTCGATTAGCAAAACCTTGGCGCGGCGCGCAATAGCTACTACCTCGGCGCCAATTAAAAACTTTTGGACGTCCGTATCGGCATTGGGAAACGATTTCGGCCAATCAAAATCAACCTTGATAATCTCACGGCCCGGCAACAGGCGGGCCAAACCCAGGCGGACAGTTTCAACTTCTGGCAACTCCGGCATATAACTTTATTGTAATCTATAATGAAGTTATGGATTCGCTTCTCAATATTCTCAGCAACAAAGATTTTGGTGAACCGCCGGAGATGGCGAGCATTAAAAAGTACGTCCAGGATGAGTTTCAAACAACCGTGACGGTTATGGTCCGGAACCATGACATCGTTATCGGCGTGCCGAGTGCGGCTTTGGCCAACACGCTAAGGCTGCGCGGACCGGATATCAAGCGCCGTTGCCAGATCGACAAGCGGCTGACATTCCGCATTGGCTAAGTCGTTTTTAATAGTCTGCTCAGTGCCGTTCGGAACTGTTCAAAATCTTGATACAAAATAGCTGGCATGCCAATCTGGTGCGCACCAGCTACCTGTCGCTCCTGGTCATCCACAAACACACACTCATCAACCGCTACGCCTAGCTGTTGGGCGATGCTACGATAGGCTTCAGCTTGGGGTTTTATAAAGCCAGTTTTGTATGACAACGCGATCACGTCCAGTAACGCCAGTTGATCGGCTGTAAAGATCTGCTTCAGGCGGTCGCCCGCTATATTGCTCAAAAAACCGATCTTATAGTCTGGCTTTAGTTCGCGAATGTAATCAAAGAGTTCCCCGTTTGGCACATTACGAGTAATGGCCCGGTGGACAGTTGCTGAGTCAACGCCAGCTAGGTCAGCAACTGAACTTATAAATGCCTCATAATCAATTAGGCCGCTATTAGCCTGGCTGGCAAGATCGCTGGCCTGCCTATACAATTTGGGATCATTGCCAAAATATTGCTTTTTGAATGGCAGCCAGGCTTCGGTAGCCAGCACCCCGAAACAGTCAAAGAGTATGGCTTTAATCATACCTCTATCTTACAACGCGAGACCGGCGACCAGTTGGCTGTAGTTGGGTACTTGGGCCTGGAACAGGTCAAGCGTCAGGATAACATTGCCGAGATAGGTTTTCGGGCTGCCACAACTTGTCGCCCAATAGCGTTCGATGGTGGTGCCATCCTGCGTCAGCTGAAAGACGTAGCGGTCACCGGCCGCGCAGTAGCCGCGTTCGTCGCTGAGCGCCGGGTTATTACTCCCCAGGGTAAAGCCGGCATGGGCCAGCGCCAGCAAGAAGTTAGCGTAGGCATTATCATTATTAGCAAAGTTCTGCGCATTAACAGCGTCACCCTGATAACCCTGAAACTGCTGAAACGTCACGTTATTGTTATTAACCGTAATTTGCACCGATTGGTGATTTTGGTCGGCATTAACCGGCCCGTCAATGGTCAATTGGGCCTGGGCATCGGTCGTGGCATAGCTCAACAGCGACGGCGGGGTCAGTGGCTTGGAGCCGCCGCCGTGATGAAATAGCAAAAAAAGTACTACGAATAACAGCCCAAGCATAGCGGCAAAAGCGACAAAATAACGCATAATTCGACCTCACCGTAGTGATTATACTTACACTAACACTATTATAAGATTTTTGCAAGACTGGGGCTGTCGCTTATAATGGTTAAGCATGAAGCTGACTTACCAAACCGGCATCGCTACCCTGATCCAGTTCCTGGTGCTCAGTTTGCTGACATTAGTCAGCCAGCTGGTTTCGGCGGTTAGCTCCTGTCACAAAGACGGCAGTAACTGTATCACAAACGTCATTACTTCAATCATCTTTTATATGTTGGTAGCTATCGCGTTCGGCGCTATCTGGCTGATCGGCTACGCTGCACAAAGCCGGCGTAGCAAGCGCCTAACCCAGTTGCTCATATGTATCGAGGGAGCCATCGCTCTAGGTGCCCTGTTTAGTATCAAAGTGAGCGTCCACCAGGCAAGTGGCAATGTCTTTGTCCTGATTGTAAGCTTTGCTGTCCTGCTCCTGGCAGTTTGGATCATTAGCCTGGCTTTCCGGCTGATGCGGGCCGGCGGCGGCCGGGTTGTCGCCCGGCAACGCGGCCGACAGCGGCCTTCCGACAGTTAGGATTTTCTGGCAATAACTTGAAGCCACTTGTCCTTCGGACCAACTCTTGCGGTTAGTTCAAGCAGGTCAAAGCCGCTAGCTTTGACAGTGGCTTCAAGGTCATCATGTTCCCAATAATAAAAGTGTCGCGGCGCATCCAGCTTAGCCTCCGACCAGGCAGAGCCGCTTCCCCGCTTGACCGAAAAAGCCAGCACGCCGCCAGGCCTAAGGCTCCGATAGGCCTTCTGAAGCACTTCCTTAGTCTGATCCGGACTGAAATGAAGCAGCACCGCATTGGCAAAGATCATATTGTAATTTTGCCCAAACTCATCAGTCAAAGCGTTCAGCAACCTGGTATCGTGACCGGCTTTTTGTAGCAAGTCGACAAAGCCTTGAACAGCATCGGTCGCAATGACTCTGAAGCCTTGCGATTTGATATAAGCCGCGTCACGCCCAAAGGCGCTACCAAGCTCCAGAACAGTACCGTGCTGCGGTAACAACGCAAGTGCACGGTCAATCCAGGCCTTGAAATCACCCTCCACCGCCTGTGGCGTTCCGACCACATAATCCTGAATATGCTCTTCGTAGGATTTTAGCGTTTTGCTATTATCGTCATTCATAGCTCACAAAAAACCTAGTCGGCGTTTTAGCCTCCGCCAATTATGAATTAATATTGACCTAGTGAGTGCCCAGTCAATATGCCAAAAGATTTTCTTGAACCAATTGATCGGTTTCCATGGTTGTAAATTTGCAAGCTCTCTACGCCATCTCCAGTCAGCACTTACAATATCTAAATACCTGCCCTCTTCATCAAACCAGCTACCATCAGTAGTCTCAAAGCATAGAATCATATCCACACTGGGCGTAAAGTTAGCAATTGTTAACCTTTCAAGTGCTTGAGGATCTATGTGCTTAACAATTGCTTTTACAGTTATTCTGACAGTTTCGCGTGCATTTAAATTAAACGGCGGCGCAGTCTCCTGATTTCCGGCTATCACTTGGATGTCTGCATGGAGATCAAAAAGAGTAAACAATTTGCGGGTCTTGTCCCAGACTACGATTCCCATCTTTGATATCGTTTCCTTAGAAAGGCTTAGATTGCGTATTCTCCCTTCCTTAATCAATTCAATCCTAGCCCTACCTTTAGTCTTATTAAATACATGGCTTCCCTGCTCAAAGTCAAACCAAAGCCTAGGCAGCGAATTTCTTTTTTCGGCCGCAACGTAGACTATTGCTAACGCACCAAAACATGTAGCAAGAGCCTGGACTTCAGCTGCCGTCATAGTTCGCCCCAATTGGAGCCGGTGGCGGTTTCGACCTCCAGGAGAGCCGGAAGTTTGTGGGCGTTCTCCATGGTGTCTTTGAGCAGCTGGGCGATGGCGGCGGCAGCGGCGGCCGGACACTCGACTAGGATGGAGTCGTGGATCTGGAGCAGCATTTGGGAGTCCGGATACTTGGCACGTAACTCTTTATCGGCGGCAATCATGGCCAGCTTCATGATGTCGGCGGCGCTGCCCTGCAAGGGCATGTTGACGGCGGCGCGGTAAGCCGCCTCGCGGACGGCGAAATTACTGGATTTGACGTCCGGGGTCGGCCGGCGGCGGCCGAAAATCGTCTCCACGTAACCCTTCTCGGCGGCCTGAGTCCGGGTAGCTTCGATGAATTCTTTGAGCTTAGGGCGGATTTCGAAATAGCGCTCGATGAAGGCCTGCGCGGCCTTAAAATTCATGCCCGTACCCAGGCTCAAGGCGTGCGGACCCTGGCCGTACATAATGCCGAAGTTGACCGTCTTGGCGGCACGGCGCATTTGCTTGGTAACGTCCTCCGGCTCGCGGCCGTAAACTTCCGCGGCCGTCATGGTGTGGACGTCGGCACCGCGGTTGAACATCTCGATCAGGTTGTTGTCGCCGGCCAGGCAGGCCGCCAGCCGCAGCTCAAACTGCGAGTAGTCGGCACTGACCAGCTGCTTGCCCTTCCCGGCCACAAACGCCGTGCGGATGCGGCGGCCGAGGTCGGTGCGTATCGGGATGTTCTGGAGGTTGGGGTCGTTACTCGACAGCCGGCCGGTCTGGGCCACGGTCAGCGCATAGGTCGTGTGCAGGCGCGATTTGGCATCCACCATTGTCGGCAGGGTGTCGATGTAGGTGTTCTTGAGCTTGGCGACTTCGCGGTACTGGGTGATGAGGTCAATAATCGGGTGCTGGCCGCGCAGCTTGTCCAACTCGCTGGCGGCAGTGCTGTAGCCGGTCTTGCCTTTCTTGATACCGCGCGTCGGCAATTTGAGTTTGTCGAATAAAATTTCGGCCAGCTGGGTCGGTGAACCGATGTTGAACTCCCGGTCGGCGTGGCCGTAAATCTGCTGTTCGTAGTCGCTAATCAGGTCGGCGACCTCGTCCGCGAACTTGGCCAGGTACTTGGTATCGAGTTCGATGCCGGTGTGCTCCATGCGCGCCAGCACCGGAATGACCGGCCATTCGATGTCGGCGGCCAACTTGGGCAGTTTAGGAACCTTGGCCAGTTCGGCTGCTTGCTTGTCATGCAGTGCCTTGATAACGGCCATGATTTCCGGCGCGCGGGTCAGCAGCTCGTCATTGTCGAGTTCCTCGAATGGCGAACCTTCGTAATCCAGCTCAGCCTCAGCCAGCTCGGTCAAAGTTTGTTCACGCCGCAGCGAATTGAGCAAAAAAGCGCCGATCATCACATCGTGCCCGACCACCGGCAAGTCCTGGACACCGATTTCAAGCAAAACTTTTAGGCTGGATTTAACGTCATATCCGACCAGCGGCCGGACATTCCGGAACTCCTTGGCTATAGCTGAATGGTCCAGCTTGCGCAGGTCCAGCGTGTAGGTGCTGCGGCCGTCAAGGCTCATGATCAATACTTCCGGCTTGTGGCCATGCTTGCCGGCCGACCGGGCATGGATATAAAAGTATTCGGAATCGCCTAACTTGAGATCGGCCGCCTTTTTATTGCTATCAATAAGGATGCTTTGGCCGGCTTTGAGCGGGCCGCCGCCGGTCTTGGCATGGTGGTCGTCAATTGCTACTTGCATGACTTCCGGCAGTTGCCGGGCCAGGTTGCGGAATTCCAGCTTTTGGAACAGGTGCAGGATTTGTTCGGGCTTAACGCTGTGGCCGTCCATGGCCTTGAGGTCGAGCTTGAGCGGTGCGTCGGTCCAGATACGTGCCAGTTCCTTGCTCAGGTAGGCCAAGTCTCGGCCGGCCTCCAGCTTCTTGCGGGTGGTTTCCTTGAGCAAGTCCAGATTTTCGTAGACGCCGTCCAGCGTCTTGTACTGTTTGATCAGATCCAGGCCGCCCTTCTCGCCGATGCCGGGCACGCCGGGAATGTTGTCGGATGAGTCGCCTTTTATCGCCTTGAGATCCAGAAATTGGTCAGTATGGATGCCGTATTTAGCCTCGAAGCTTTTCGGCGAGTACAGCTCAATATTAGACAAGCCGGTTTTGAGCGCGTAGACGTGGACGTCACTGTTTATCAGCTGGAGCATGTCGAGGTCAGAGGTTATCAGCATGGTTTCAATGCCTTTTTTACTCGCCTGCACAGCCAGCGTGCCCATAATGTCATCGGCTTCGTAATCGTCGAGTTCGTAAAGCGGCCAGCCAAACGCCTGGAGCACTTCCTGCAGGATTGGTACCTGCTCATGGAAATCAGCCGGTGCCGGCTTGCGGCCAGCCTTGTACTCGGGATACATCTGCAGGCGCTTGCGAATGTTGGTCTTGGGTTTGTCCCAAGCCACGGCCACGTAATCCGGCTTGAGCCGGCGGATGACCTCCAGCGCCATAGTGGCGAAGCCGAACACGCCACCGGTCGGCGTGCCATCCTTAGTACTCAAGTTCGGCATAGCATAGTAGCCGCGGTAAAAGACTGATTTGCCATCGATGATGGCTAGCTTCTTGCGCTTGGACTCAACCTCTGTCGCCATTACCTTACAGTATACGCCACCGGCAGGCCTAAGCCGGCGGCTCGTAGAAATCGTATGGTAACCGGCTCTTAGCTGCCTCTGCCTGGAATAATACACGGAACTGCTGCACTGCCTCAGGCTGGTCTGAAACTCCGAAGAACCCAGCTGTCGCGTCAGTAACTTGATCAACCGTCCATGGCGCCTGGTCAGTAGCTGGTACGATTCCTACGTAATTATCTATTGTTCCAGCCGTGCTAAGAACAGGCTCTCCATCTCTGTCAGCAATCCCAGACACATTCACGTATGCCGCGCCATCATGTTCAAAATAACCAACCACTACGCCTTGGCATTTGAGCCTTGAGGTCTTCACTTTGCCATCACCGCCGGTAACAATGGCATACGTGTCTACCACATCGCCAAAACCTACGGTGTCCTTCGGCTCTCTTTCGGATGGCGCAACTTCCGACATAATCAAGATATTATAGCATAAATTCAGCTATTCGAATACATGCGTGCTTCGGTGATTACCAGGTCGAGCGGGACATCGTACGGTTCGGTAGGAAGGTTTTTGGTCTTGCCTAGCTCGAAGCAGACACCGATTTTTTGGGCCCGTGGCTGAGTGGCCAGGAATTTGTCATAATAACCGCCGCCGTAACCGATGCGCTGCAGCGTTTTGGGGTCAAAGCCGAGCATCGGCACCAGAACTACGTCGAACTTGTCTGGCGGCGCAGCACCGCCGTGCACGCCTATAACCTCCCATTTGCCGTTAATTAACCTTGGGGTGCACAACTTGAGCTTCGGGTAGGTATCTTCGAGATAGGTAATAAAGCCGTTAATGTCAGGTTCCAGTTGGCTGGCGATTGGTTCAAAATAGTGAAGTGACTTGACCTTGGACCAGTCAACCACCGCTGACTTGAGCCGCACGACAATGGCCTGGCTGGCCAGCCGGTGCTCCTCGTCGAGCATTTCCAGACGGGCTTGCTTGAGGGCTTGGCGAAGTTCAGATTTGGCACTTGGCATAGACATTATTATAGGCGGTTTTGGTAGGTATTGAATCGGAGGTATAAAGTACCTCTAATTTAAAATGTCCCAAAATAGTACTGGCGAGAGCCACTGCCAAGCAGATTACAATTTAATTAACGACCGCATTTCGACGGTTTTTTCGATGGGTAATTTGTAGTAATCGGTCGGGCTGAGTTCGTTGCGGGCCATTAGCGAGTACAACGATTTGCGCCAGCCGGCCAGGTTGCGGCGGTCGGTTTTGACTACCTTGCTCAGCGAGATGAAGTAGGCCGCCGCGGCGGGATCAAAATCAAGTTCCGGGAGGGCGTGACGTAACGCGGCCAGGGTCCGGGGGATATTCGGCGAGTCATGGAAACCGTAATACAAGGTCAGGTGGCTGATGCCGTCGTCCCTGTAGCGCAAGTTATCAAACGCCGCCCGTTCTGTCTCGGGGACGTGCGCCGCATCCGTGATTTGAACCGTCACCAGCACGACTTTTTGGCTCAATTCGTGGAGTTCGTCAACCGTGGCGTGCAACGCCAGCGGCGTCCGGTCAGGATGGTGACTGATATACACGGCTTGGCCCGGTATACGCCTAAGGGACGGCTGCATGGAGCGGATCCGGTCGACAAAAGCCTGCAAGGAGCCTTCCATGATTTTACGTTCCTGCCTAATAATCCGCTCACCGCGGCGCCAGGTATCGATCAACAGAAAGATGACAACAGCCAGCGCCAGCGGGAACCAAGCGCCGTGTTTTAGCTTGGACAGATTAGACGTCACGAAGAGCAAGTCGATGGGTACAAAGACGACGGCGGCCAATAGTATGTAGCGTCTCGACTTCTGCCACAAGCTGCGGGCGACGACAAGAAACAAAACGGTATCGATGGCCAGGGTGCCGCTAACGGCCATGCCATAGGCGTTGGCCAATTTAGCCGATGAGCCGAACGCGAAAACCAGCAGCGTTACGGCGGCAAACAACACCAGGTTCACAAACGGCAGATAGATCTGGCCGATTTCGCGGTCAGAAGTGTGCCGGACTAGCATTTTGGGCAAAAAATCGAGCTGCACGGCTTGATGCGTCAGCGAGAAAGCACCGGAGATAACCGATTGGGAGGCAATCAGCGTCGCCAGCGTGGCCAGCACCACGACAGAAAACCGCACCGCTTCCGGGAAAAGCAAGATGAAAGGGTTGGCCATGGCGGCCGGGTGGGCCAGCAATAAAGCACCCTGCCCCATATAGCACAGCGTCAAGGCCGGGAAAACTACCCAGAACCAAGCCCGGGCAATCGGTGGCCGGCCAAAATGCCCCAGGTCGGCGTACAGCGCCTCAGCGCCTGTGATTGCTAACACGACAGCAGTCATGGCTGCAAAAGCCACCAGCGGCCTGTCAACGAAAAACGCGATGGCCTGCAACGGCGACAAGGCCCGCAAGATTCCGGGGTGCTGCCAAATCTGCCAACCGCCGCCCAGCGCGATGACCGCGAACCAGACCAGCATGACCGGCCCGAACAGCCAGCCGATGAAATTCGTGCCGTATTTCTGGATCCAAAACAAACTGGCCAGGATAATAAATGTTAGGGGCAACACCCAAGAGTCTAGGTTGGGTGTGACGACTTTCAGGCCTTCGACCGCCGACAAGACGGATATGGCCGGCGTAATTGCGCTGTCCCCATAAAACAGCGTCACGCCAATCAGCCCCAGCAGGATGAAGCCGGCTTTGCGGTGCTTGGCCAGGCCGCTGCCTTTGATCAGTGAAACCAGCGCCATAATACCGCCCTCGCCCCTGTTGTCAGCGCGCATGATGAAACCGACGAATTTAATCGAAACCACCAGCGTTATTGACCAGACAACCAGTGAAATAATACCGTAGACGTTCGTCTGGTCGATCGCCAGCCGCTGCCCCACCGGGCCGAAGACGGCGTGCAAAGCGTACAGCGGACTAGTGCCAATGTCGCCGAAGACCACCCCCAACGCGCCGACGGCCAGCGCGGCCACACTTTTTCTTCTATAACCCACAGCCTAACTATAGCGTATTACTGAGGGGGATTTAAAAGATCGTCCTCTACGCTCCCGGGAGCTGGAGTTGCGCCTGTGTCGCCGACATGACCCTGCGGATCAAATGGATGCGGCTCCGTGTCGTCAACTGTTTCCTGGACCGTTTTCGGTTTCAACATTCTGCTCAGATCTTGAAGCTTATCATACGTCTCACGTAATTCTCCGGGCAGCTGATTAAGCTCTGGTGTAGCCGGTTGAATCGGCGTGCCTTTGATCTCAGCCAAGGTCCGGCGGCCGTACATGGCCACGCCGAACTGGCGGCCACCATGCTTGATGCCGGCACTTATGGTATCAACCAATCTTGAGGCGTAAGAATTGCTAGTAGCCAGTCCGATCGGTTCCTGCTTACGGCCCTGTAGCGCCGTAACGTCGGCCATAATGCGCATCAGTTCGCCGGGGCCCGGCCTATAGGCAGGCGGCTTCGATTCATCTTCCGGGGCAACCGCGCCCTCGACTTTCAGCAATTGAACGCTCTGACCCTTGGAAGTCTCACCAATGAATACCAGCTGCCCGGTCGGCTGTTGCACAGTCGGATTGCCCTCGGTTAACTCATAGCCAAAGTTTAATACCTGTTCCTGCCCACCAGGCTCGCCTGCTTGCCGACGCGCGAACAGGTGAGCCAAATCATACTCCGTGGCATATTCTGGCAGCGTAAGCCCTAGTCTTTTATCTAGGAATTCATGTTCATCCTCATGCAGTACCCGATGAGGGGAGCCGGCGAATAATAATTCCCGGGGCCCGGCTTCATCTTCGAAGGCCGCCGCCTCTGCCGCTATTTTCCAGGCCAAACCGCCCTCTGCTATCAGAACGCCACCCGGCAAACCCGAAGGGACATTATGTTCGGCGCCGTAGCCGAAGCGATGGGCGATTTCTCGCACGCCGGCTTCTTGTTCCGGCGTCCAATTCGGTGTCCGTGCCGTCCGACGCTCTTGGGGAGGTTGATCAAACACTTCATCTGGCTTGGCGCCAGGGCCGCCGACAATTTCTGCCGCCTGGTT
>Ga0302326_10025167_pt1 | contig 12075 bp, 10 predicted proteins | sample Palsa_T0_3_FD_202264 | JGI IMG/M metagenome (GOLD analysis project Ga0302326, IMG submission 202264) | Peat permafrost microbial communities from Stordalen Mire near Abisko, Sweden - Palsa_T0_3 | ecosystem: Environmental > Terrestrial > Soil > Palsa > Peat permafrost | place: Sweden: Abisko...
GTGTAGCCGTCGCCAGCTGCCCGTACGGCCCGGCCGACACCGATGCTGCCGGCCGCACCGGCGACGTTTTCGATGACGATGGGCTGACCGAGGCTGGCGCGCAGCCGCTCGCTCAAGAGGCGCCCGTGTGTATCCGTGGCGCCGCCGGCGGGAAACGGCACGATCATGGTAATCGGACGCGCCGGATAGGCCTGCGCCAGCGCAACGCGCGAAACGGCCGGGAGAGCGACGGTACCCGCTGCCAGTTGCAGGAACCGACGGCGCGCAAGTTTCATGGTGTGGCCCTCGATGCAGCGGTTCGCGGAACGGAAACTATGGAATATTTCGCGGCGGCTTAGCCCGGCTTGATGCCCGCGAACCGGACCACCTTGCCCCATTTCTCGGTCTCTTCGGCGATCAGCTTTCCGAAGTCGGCAGGTAATCCAGCGATCAGCATGCCGCCCAGGTCCGAGAGCCGTGCCTTGAGCGTCGGGTCGGCAAGGCCGGCATTGATTTCGCGATTGAGCTTGTCGATTATCTCGGGACGCGTGCTTCTGGGAGCACCAACGCCATACCACGCACTCGCTTCGAACCCAGGCACGAAATCGGCGACGGATGGAACCCCGGGCAGCGCCTCCGAGCGCATCGCCGTGGTCACGGCCAGTGGGCGCAATGTACCGGACCTGACGTACTCGATTGACGACGGGAGGGGGTCGAACATCCCCTGCACTTGGCCTCCTATCACATCGGTGAGCGCGGGCCCGGACCCGCGATACTGAACTTGCAGCATGTCAACGCCAGCCATCATCTTGAACAACTCTCCGGTGATGTACGAGGGGCCGCCGTTGCCGCCAGCGGACGCCATGCTTATCTTGCCGGAATTGGCTTTGGCGTAGGCGATGAACTCTGGAACCGTCTCGACCGAAAACGATGGATGTACTTCCAGGATCAGCGGCACGCGAATGATGCCCGCGATCGGCGCAATATCACGGATAAAATTGAAATTGAGCCTGTCATAGAGGGACGCATTGGCCGCATTCGAGAGACCGACCAAGAGGAGCGTATAGCCGTCACCAGGGGCGCGCACGACTGCGTCGGCCGCGAGGTTGCCCGCCGCGCCCGACCGGTTCTCAACGATGAATTGTTGACCTGTTCGTTCTGACAGCCATTGACCGATCAACCGCGCGGCGATGTCCTGTGTGCCTCCAGCGGCAAAGCCGACGACGATGCGCACCGGCCGCGTCGGATAGGCTTGTGCCATTGCGACGCGCGAGATGGCTGGTAGAGCGGCAGCGCCCGCTGCCAGATGCAGAAATTGTCGGCGGGGAAGTTTCATGATTTTTCTCTCAAAGAACTTTTTAATTATGAAATGGGCGCGCGCCGGCGCCGGTCGTCCGTTAAATTATACCCATTGCAGGCATGCCGGTAAGGGGCATGCCGCCAGTCACCGGCCGGCCTCACCCCGCCAGCCTCACCCCGCCGCGGCGGCGCTCAAGGCCGGGGCCTCGACCTTGTAGCGCTCGCGCACGAGATTCGTCAGCGCGACATTGTCGATCTTGCCGGAACCCAGCAGGGGGAGCTTTTCGAGGATCAGCACCTCGGTCGGCACCATCATCTCGGACGCCCCGCGGGCGCGCGCGAAGGCGAGGAAGTCCGAACGCTTCGGATCGTTCTTGGTGGTGACGAGGATGAGCCGCTCGCCCTTGCGCGGGTCCGGCACCGTGGTGGCGCCGGACATGGCGTCGGGCCACAGCTCCGCCGCCAGCGCCTCGACCGCGGACAGCGAGATCATCTCGCCGCCGATCTTGGCGAAGCGCTTGGCGCGGCCCTTGATGGTGATGTAGCCGTCGGCGTCCACTGAGACGATGTCGCCGGTGTCGTGCCAGCCGTCCTCGGGGGGTTCCAGCACGCCGGGGTTTTCGGTGCGCAGATAGCCGAGCATCACATTGGGGCCGCGCACGAACAGGCGCCCGCCCTCGGCGACGCCCGGAACCGGGTCGAGCCGCGCCTCCATGCCCGGCAGCAGCCGTCCGACCGTGCCGAACCTGTTGAACATCGGCGTGTTGAGCGCCAGCGCCGGCGCGGTCTCGGTGACGCCGTAGCCTTCCAGGATGCGCAGACCGAACTTTTCCATATAGGCGCGGCGCGTCGTCTCCTTCACCGGCTCGGCGCCGGCCAGGATGTAGCGCAGCGAGCGGAAATCGTAGGAATGCGCCGTGCGGGCATACCCGGCCAGGAACGTATCGGTGCCGAACAGGATGGTGGCATTGGTGCCATAGATCATCTCCGGGATGATCCGGTAATGCAGCGGGGAGGGGTAGAGGTAGACGCCGACGCCCGAGACCAGCGGCAGCACCAGCCCGACCGTCAAGCCGAACGAATGGAACAGCGGCAGGACGTTGAACACCTTGTCGGCACGGCCGAAGTCGATGCGCGCCTCGGCCTGCGCCGCATTGGCGAGCATGTTGCGGTTGGACAGGACGACGCCCTTCGGGGTGCCTTCCGAGCCGGAGGTGAACAGGATGGCGGCGGGATCGTCGGGCAGACGGGGCACCAGCGGCCGTTTCGCCTCCCGCAGCCCGCGCAGCTTGTCGGCGAAACCCACCTGTGCCCGCACGTCCTCGAGATAGGTGAAGACGACTTCGGGCGTGAGCCCCTCGATCAGCTTTTCGAGATGCGCCTTCTCCACGAAGGTGCGCGAGGTCACGATCGACCGGATATTGGCGGCCTTGCAGGCGGCGCGCAGGTTCATCAGTCCGGAGGTGAAGTTGATCATGGCGGGCACCCGGCCCGCCGACATCAGCGCGAGGATCGCCACCACCGCGCCATTGGCGTTCGGCATCATCACGCCGACCGCTTCGCCGACGCCGGCGAGCGGCATCAGCTTGCGGCCGAGGATCGCGGCGCCGAGCAGCAGGCGCTTATAGGTGAGCGAGCCGCCGATCGGATCCTCGACCGCGACATGCTTCTTGCCGTGGACCGCCGATGCCGCGATCACCGCTTCGATGATGCTGCGGTCGGTCGAGGTGGTGCGGAAGATCAGGTCCGACATCACGGTGTAGAGCAGGGCGCCCGCCGCGATGCGCCGCCGCTTGCCCCGCAGCGCCGGGTCGACGCTGAGGCGGAGCGGTTCGAGGATGGTGACGGTGACCTTGGGAAACAGGCTGCGCCGCACCTGGGTGCGGCCGAGCCGGGAGAAATGGGTCTTCTCCAGGCCCTTGATGCGGACCGGAACCAGCATCGCCTCGGACTTGTCGGCGATCATGGCGGCGCCGTCATAGACCTTCATCAGGCTGCCGGTCACGGTGATCCGGCCTTCCGGAAAGATGATCAGCGGGTTTCCCGCCCGGACGGAATTGATGAGGGTGCGGGTCGCCAGCGGCTTGGTCGGATCGAGCGGCATGGCGCGGGTGAAGCGCAGGAACGGCTTCACCCACCAGCGCTTGGCGATGCCGCTGTCGATGGCGAACGCCGGCTCGCGATCGAGGAACGACAGCGCCACCGCGGCGTCGAGGAAGCTCACGTGATTGAGGGCGATGATGGCGTTGGGGCCGGCCTTGGCCACATTTTCGAGGCCGGTGACCTCGAGCCGGTAGAAGGCGCGGAAGATCACCGAGAGCAGGTCGCGCATCGGGCTGGTCGGCATGGTGCGCAGGATCACGACCGCGACGACGAGATTGGCAAGACCGATCGCGACGAACAGCCCGCTCAAGGTGGCGCCGTATTTCTGCAGCACCGCCGCCCCGATCGCGCCCACCGTCATGAAGGCGGCGTTGAGCACGTTCACCGCGGCGACCACCCGGGCGCGGCGGTCCGAGCCGGCCCAGGCCTGCACCGCCGAAAACGACGGCACGATGAACAGGCCGCCCGCGACGGCGAGGCCGGCGAGGTCGATCCCCACAGCGAGGCCGGGCCCGGTGCCCAGCACCTCGAGCACGCCACGCCCTTGCCCGGTTGCCGTCAACCCATGGGCGACCCAGCCGAGATGCAGCGCGAACAGGCCGAGCAGGACGCCGCCGAAAACCGTGGGGATGAGGACGATGCGTCCGCTGGCGAGCCAGGAGGCGAGGCCCGACCCGAGCGCGATCGCAATCGAGAACACGGCAAGATACGCGGTGACGACCTCCTCCGATCCGCCCAGCGCATCCTTCACCAAAGCCGGCAGCAGATTGAGCACGACGAAGCCGATCAGCCAGAACCAGCTCACGACCAGCCCGCCCCACCACAGCCGCTTCTGGGCGTAGAGGTCGCGCAGCAGGACGACGGTCGAGCGCGCGATATTGAAGTCGATGACGAGGTTGGGCGCCCCCTCTCCGGTGGCCGGGATGAACAGCGCGGCGATCCAGCACATCAGCGCGAACGCCATCATCATGCCGGCGAACGAGGCGGGGTCGCCGGCACCCTTGGAAGCGAGACCGGCGACGATGGCGCCGCTGAGAATGGCGATGAAGGTGGCGCCCTCGACCAGTGCGTTGCCGGCCGGCAGCTCGCGTTCGGCGAGGTGGTCGGGAAGGATGCCGTATTTGATTGGCCCGAACAGCGCCGAAATCACGCCGAACAGGAACAGCGCCGCGAACAGGAGCGGCACCGAATGCAGCCAGAAACCGCCGACCGCGATCGCCGCCACCGCGATTTCAACGAGTTTCAGCCGCTGCGCCACGAGTGCCTTGTCGTAGCGGTCGGCAATCTCACCGCCGATCGCCGACAGGATGAAGAACGGAAAGATGAAGATCGCGCCGGCAAGCTGGATCAGCGCCGCGGAATCCTGCCCCGCCATCTTGAAAAGGATCAGGAAAGCCAGCGAATTCTTCAGGAAATTGTCGTTGAAGGCACTGAAGAACTGGCACCAGAACAAAGGTGCGAAGCGTCTTGTGGTCAACAGGCTGGAAGACATCAGTATTTCCGCATCATGGTGCCGGGGCTAAACCCCCAAACCCTAAGCATTCCCCGCCGGTTTGTCGCCCATATCCTGGCCGGCCGGGGCGGTTCCTCACCGATTCCGCGGAGCGGTTGCGGATTGCCAATGACGGAGCCTGGTCTATTCTCCGCACCCGCAGAGCGGCGGCATTGTGGCTGCCGGGCGGGATGGAAGGCGCGGGGGAGGGCAGGAATGGCTTGGATACGGGCGGCCGCGGTGGCCGAGGTCAAGGAGCGTGGCGTGATGGACGCCGAGATCGGCGGTGAGGACATCGCGCTCTATTGGGTCGATGATGCCGTCTACGCCACCCACAATATCTGCACCCATGCCTTCGCCCGCCTGTCGGAGGGCTTCCTGGAGGGTGATTGCATCGAATGTCCGATCCACCAGGCGCTGTTCAACGTGAAGACCGGTGAGGTCGTTGCGCCGCCGGCCTATGACCCGGTCAAGACCTTCCCGTGCCGGATCGAGGGCGACGACGTGTTCGTCGACATGTGACGCAATCGTCAGGCCATCGCCTGCTGATGCGTCTCGGCGGCCAGCGGCAGCCGGACCGTGGTGCGGAACTCGTGGCCACATGTTTCGCAGCTCCACCAGTGGCGGACCACGTCGTGATTGACATGCTGCGAGCGCGCCGGCGCGACCATCAAATCGTTGCACCGCGGGCAATACGAGCGGACGAAATTTTCCGCCCGAGGAGAGAGCGTCGATGTCACAGGGAACTTCAACTTCATGTCGCCGTACTCCCTGGCTGTCCCCATCCTCCACGGTTCCAAAGCTACCGCCCTTATTAGGCGCGAACAAGGCCGCGCAATGAAGGTTGAGTGAAAGTTTTCGCGCCGCAACGCAGCAAAAAATCAGCCGATCCGGTTGCCGGCGATGGAAAGATGGGCGCGTGGCTGCGCGCCGTCGCGTGCGAGTTCCCCGGTGACCGGACGCGCATGATCCATCCCCATGACCGCCCCGCGCCGGAAGCCCGTCACCACATTGCCCGAGATCAGCGCCGATCCGGCACCGGGCACGTCCGACACGGCGATGCCGATAGAGGCTTGGCGCACCACGTTTCCGGTCACCGCCACGTCGCGCAGGAAGCTGCCCCAGCCGACCGCGATGCCGGCATCGCGGGCGTTCTCGACCACGTTGGCGCTCACCACGGTGTCCGCTTCCACGTAGATTCCGATGCCCCAGAGATCTCCGGGCGGCGGGTTCGGGTCGTTCGGCTTGAGATTGCGCAGGATGTTGCCCTGCACCACGGCGAGGCGGCCGCCCTCGTTGAAATTCGCGACGGAGATGCCGGTCTCGGCGCCGTCGACCATGTTCTGGGCGATGATCGCGCCCTCGAAACCGAACTCCGAATAGAGCGCGACCTCGCCGGCCTGATGCACGGTGTTGCCGGTGATCTGGATGTTCGACGCCGAATTTCCCCGGACGGCGGAGAACGCGCATTGGCGGATGATGTTGCCGCGCACGATCACGTCGCCGGCACGGTGCGCATTGATGGCGTTGCCGTACTGCCCGGAGCCGCCGAGGCGGTTGTTGGTGTTGTCGATCCGGTTGTCGAGCACGAGGGTGCCGTCATGTCCCTGTGCCCCACGGAGAATCTGGATGCCGTTGTTTCCCGCATTGGCGATGGCGTTGCCGGAAATGCGCAGGCCCGCGGCGTCGTAGGAGTAGAGGGCGATGTCGGCCGCGTCGGTGATGGCGGACCCGGTCACTTCCCCCTCGACGCCGACGAACAGGATGCCGGTGCCGCCGGCGCCGAGGATCGCGCAATCGGCGATCCGCACGCCGCGGCACGCTTCGATGTGCAGGAGGCCCTCGTGGGGCGGCAGTTGCCGTTTCATGCCGTCGAGGGTCAGGCCGGTGAGCGAAATCTGGTCGGCATGCTCGGCGCCGAACAGCGACGGCCCGCCAGTGTATACCAAATGAGTCGCCCCGCGCATGCCGACGAGCTGGGCGCCCTGGGGCAACTTCAATGCGCCCGCGCGATAGACGCCGGGCGGCAGCACCAGCGGCACGCGGGCCGCGGCGGCGCGGTCGATGGCGCGCTGCAGGACCGCGCTCTGGTCGTCGGCGCTGCCGGGCCGCACGCCCATCTGCGTGGCATCGAGGCCGAACGCCGATGCCGGCGCTTGAGCCGGCGCCGCGGCGGCGCGCTCCGGCAACGCGGCGGCACCGAGCGCCGACGCGGCGCCGGACCATTGCAGGAGCTTGCGTCTGTCCATGATCGGCTTCGGATCCGTTCGGGTCGGGCCGCGCGGCAATGGGCGCAGCCGGCCCGATCATGGCGCAAAGCGCTCAACGAAGCCGGAGCAGCGATCCGCGATGGCCGCAAAGCTTGCGCGCAGGCTTAACGCATCGTTACTTCGATCGTGAAAATTCGACCGCCCGCTTCCATCTTACCCGCTCCTCCGCGATGAACGCGGCGAGCTCCTGGGCCGAGCCACCGGCCGGCTCGGAACCGAACGAGCGCAGCTTTTCCCGCACGTCCGGATTCTCCAGGACACGGTTGATCTCGGTATTGAGCTTCTCGATCACGTCCGGCGGCGTTCCTGCCGGTGCCATGATCGCGTTCCACGAGCTCGCCTCGTAGCCAGGAACGACTTCGCCGATGGGTGGAATGCCCGGCAGCAACGACACCGGCTTGCGGGTCGTCACCCCGAGCGCGATCAATTGCCCGGATTGGATGAACGGCAGGATCGGGCCGAGATTGTCGATGGTCATGGCGATCCGCCCGGCAATGACGTCCTGCAGGCTCTGGCCGGTTCCCTTGTAGGGCACGTGGTTGACGTCGAGCTTGGCCATGGCCAGGAACAGCACCGACGACAATTGCCCGCTGGAACCGACACCCCCCGAGGCGTAGTCGAGGCCGCCGGGATTGGCGCGCGCCTTTTCGATCAGCCCGCGGATCGATGTCACGCCGAGGGAAGGGGGCACGACCAGCACGTTGGGAAACGACGCCACCAGCACCACGGGGGCGAACGACTTCACGGGATCGAAGGCCAGTGACGGATAGAGATACTCGTTGATGGCGAGCGGACCCGGCGGCGTGATCAGCAGGGTATATCCGTCGGGATCGCTGGCGGCGACGAAGGCGGCGCCGATGTTCGCCCCGGCGCCCGGCTTGGTCACGATGGTGACGGCCTGACCCAGGGCGGGGGCGAGCCGGTCGGCGAGGACGCGGGTGATCAGGTCGGTGTTGCCGCCGGCGACGAACGGCACCACGATCTGCACCGGCTTGGCCGGATAGTTGCTCTCGGCGGCTGCCGCCCCGGCGAGACCGAGCAATGCGGCAAGGGCTACGAAGATCGTTAGTCGCATGATCGGACCCGGGCGCTCGTCGACATCGCGCGTGTCCGCCGACCATGCAACGGCCGGGCCAGGATGTCGGAACATTCCTCGAATGCTCCGGCGCGCGTCGGTATTATTTCGCTGCCGTGTTTTCCGTCGCCGGGTTCGCGGTCTTCTGCGTTTGCTTGAAATATCTCGCATCCGGCGGCGCCTGACCCTTCTTGGTCGGCATCAAGTATCCGTCCCCGCTCATGAAATAGACGTCGTTTCCGATGACCACGTAGTTGGTGCCCTCGGCGCAGGAAACGCGAGTCCAGTTCGGATACGGGTTCGGGTCGCGCCGATAGGTCTTGTCGACGCTCCACGGCCGCGTCAAGGCGTGGTCGAACACGGTGATTTCCTCATGGAGGAGATTCGGATCGTTCTTGTCGAGATGGAACCGCTCCTTGAAGGTCGACTCGTTGTCGAAGTGCAGGGGCAGCCCGGTCGCGTCGTAGGCGCGAGGTCCCTTGAAGGGCCCGCGCGTTTCCGCTTCGAGCACGTCGTAGACGCCGTCGCCGTCCTCGTCGATCCACTTGCCGATCGAATACCCCTGATAGGTCGGGTCGAGGTTCGTGGGCCACGGGCGGCCGTCGGTGAAAATGCGACGCAGGTCGGTGTTGACTGAAATATAGGTGGTTTCCGGCGTGATGATATATTCCTGGTTTGGCGCCGACATCATGCTCGGCATGCCGCCGGGGTAGCACTTGGCATGGTCGATGAAATTGCCTTGCCCGCCCAGGGCCTGGTCGGCCATGCTTTCCTCGTGGACCTTCTGATATTCCGGCGTCAGCGGCGCTTGCTGCGCCGGCCCGAAGGCCTTGTTCGGATCGAACTTGACGCCCTGGCCGCCCAGGCGCGGGTTGATCGAGTCCCACTGGCCTTTCCAGTTGGGGTATTTCGCGTCGGCCGCCTGCGCGCTGCCCACCGTCACGCCGCCCAATGTCACCATCAGGGCGGCGGCCAGCGCAAACGCCCCAGTCGAGCTTCGATACGACATGATTTTCCTCCCTGCATGGCCGGATAGCCGGCTTGATTGCTATGGATGCGACTTATCCCGCAGCTCCCGGCAGGATACACTGTCAGCGCCGCCCATGGAACGGAATTACCCTCCGCGCAGACCTGGATTCCGACGGTACTCCGAAGCAAAATTCGACTTTCGTCCGCCCCGCGACCCGTCCTAACTCCCGCCGCTTCCAGGCAAGGACGGCTAGGGCCGGGCGATGCGCGCTCGAACCGAACCGTCCCGCTCCGACTGCCGCGTTTCCATCGGCGACATCCCATCGTCATCCCGCTACCATGTACCTGCGATGCTTCGTCATTCCGGTTCGGGCTGCGAGCCGTGTTTGTGCGTCTGTTGCTGAGCGGGGAGGACAAAGTCGTGCGAGGTTCTGATGCCAAGCTCCCCAGCGCCTCCGGGGGGATAACTCGGCTAGCCTATGCGCACGCGAAAGAGGCCGGCCTCCAGATCGAACCGCTCTTGAGGAAAGCCGGCCTGACCGAGCTCGAAATCGATGACCCCGGGGTTCGTCTCAGGGTTCGCGATCAAATCAGCTTTCTCAATCTCGTTGCCGACGCGCTACCGGACGATCTCCTCGGATTTCATCTTGCTCAGGTGCTTGATCCCCGAGAGATCGGGCTGGTCTATTATGTCTTGGCTTCGTCCGAAGTGCTGAGTGAGGCCCTGCAGCGTGCGGCGCGATACAGCTCGATTGTGAACGAGGGTATCGCCCTGAAATATGTCGAGGGGCGAGATATCTGTATCACGTTCGAATATGTCGGCGTCAGCCGGCACGTGGATCGGCACCAGATCGAATTTTGGGTGACGGCACTGATCCGCGCGTGCCGGAACCTGGCGGGCGTTCATTTGCTGCCGGTCCGCGTGAGGTTCATCCATCGCCGGGAAAGCGGCCGTTCTGAAATTGCCAAGTTCTTCGGCACCGTCGTCGAATATGGCGGGGCGCTGGATGAAGTCGCATTCGCTACGACGGTGAAGCAAATGCCGGTCGTGAGCGCGGACCCCTACCTGAACAAATTTCTGATCGCCTATTGTGACGAAGCACATTCTTCTCGACCGGCGAACCGTGGCGCTTTCCGAACAGGCGTCGAAAACAAGATCGTCCCGCTGCTGCCGCATGGAAAAGCCAAGGCCGGCGAAGTCGCGCGCCGAATGGGAGTGAGCCAGCGATCCTTGGCGCGGCGGCTGACGTCGGAGGGTCTGACTTTTTCGGATGTTCTGGACAGCCTGAGATTCGATCTCGCAGAGCGCTATCTGGCCGATGAGGCGTTGTCGATCTCCCAAATCGCGTGGCTGCTCGGCTACCACGAAGTCAGCGGATTTACCCACGCGTTCAAGCGTTGGACCGGTAAAACGCCCCGAGAGGCGCGTCATCGGACGAACCCTTGAAGCTTGGCAAGCACATCGATACCGCATGTGCACGCGGCCGTGAGAGCCGACTACGAGGTCGGACCGGCGTCCAGCTTTTCTACCAATTCGGCGAGCCGCAACCAGCTGGCGGCCATGTCAGTGTTGATGGCCTTCACTCTTTCGTCCGTCGTTTGTTCCGCCCGCGCGATACACTCAGCTGCCTGAGCGCGATACCAGTCTGCCGGCAATTGTGCCATGAGGCCTCGAGAAATAATCTGGTCACCAGCCGGCGACCAGCCCAACGTCCGCCCCCGCGGGTCCGGCGCACCGTATCGATCTGTTCAAGAGCGTCTTGCGACGCGGCGCCAAAAATTTGATTGCTTTTCCCCGAGGCCATCCGCCACGGAGGGCTGGCTGGGGGACCGGGACTGATCGCGGAAGAGCAATCGCGTTGACGCACCTGTGAAGGAAAGTGGTGGCGCGGAGCTGTAACGTGCTAATTCCCGCGCAACGACAGGAGACAGAATGAACGAACCGAACCTGGTCGGCGGCACCGCCGCTGATCGCACGGAAATCCTCGAGCGCCATGCCGACTACATCGACGTCAATGCGCGGTTCGACTGGGAGAACCTGCAGCCGCTGTTCAGCCCGGCGCCGGAAGCGACCTTCTTCAATCTCAACGGCCACACCTACCGGGGCCGCGAACAGTGGACCCGGCTGTGGAAATTCTACGTCAAGCAGGTGCAGTCGAGCTATTGGACGCCTTATGACATCGGCGGCGTGGTGACCGGCGATCTGGCCGTGGTGTGGTGCCACCGCAAGACCCGGCGCCAATGGGTCGGCACCGAGCCGCCGCCGCGCGACATCCATTACGACAACAGCGAATTCGTATCCCGCTCGACCACGGTGTTCCGCAAGGAGGACGGCGCGTGGCGGGTGGTGCACGCGCATTTCTCGCCGGCGGACCAGGGTCCGCGGCCCGGCGGCGTGTGAGCGCGCAGTGCCGGCATTTCCCAAGCTGAGCGTGCGGCTGCATGGGGGCATGCCGCCGCAGCAATGCGTCGCCCAGGCCCAGGCCGCAGAGGCCGCGGGCTTTGCCGCCGTGTGGTTTGCCGAGAACCCTTTCGGGCGCGGCATCCTGCCGGCCGCTGCCGCCTGCGCGGTGGCGACGCGAAGCCTCGGGATCGGCGCCGGGGTGTTCAATCCGTTCAACCGCCATCCCACGCTGATCGCCATGGAGATCGGGGCGCTGGACGAACTCGCGGGCGCCCGGGTGCGGCTCGGTGTCGGCTCCGGCATCGGCAGCGCCGTCGAGCGCATGGGGCTGAGCCATGCGCGCCCGCTCACCGCGCTCGGCGAGGCGATCGCCATCGTGCGGGCGCTGCTGCGCGGCGAGGAGGTGACGTATGCCGGCGAGGTGTTCTCGGTCGACCGGGTGCGGCTCGACTACGTGCCGCGCGGCGATATCGCGATCTACATG